>Ga0209624_10000769_pt1 | contig 27492 bp, 13 predicted proteins | sample JacPinW_OM2H0_O1_FD_188565 | JGI IMG/M metagenome (GOLD analysis project Ga0209624, IMG submission 188565) | Forest soil microbial communities from Algoma, Ontario, Canada - Jack Pine, Ontario site 1_JW_OM2H0_O1 (SPAdes) (version 2) | ecosystem: Environmental > Terrestrial > Soil > Boreal...
GATCTGTGGCGATCTCGCTGATCCTCTTGGTAGCTGCCGGTCTGTTCGTTCACAGCCTTTCAAAATTGAGTCAGGTGAATCTGGGTTATCAGCCTGAGAATCTGATTTTGTTTCAAGTGGACGGCGCCTCTGGCGGTTACAAAGGTCCGTCAAATCTTCGTTTTCAACAGGAATTGCTGGACAAGTTTTCTAATGTCCCCGGCGTGCGCGCGGCAACGCTTTCCAGCGATGGGCTGTTCAGTCATTCGGAGTCGGGCGACCCGATAAGAGTAGAGGGATACACGGAAAAGTCCGGCGAGAGTCCCAATTCCCGCATGGACCATGTAGGCCCGCAGTATTTTTCCACTGTCGGGATTCCGATTCTGATCGGCCGGGAAATTGGGCCGCAAGACAGTGGCAACGGTCCCCGGGCCGCAGTCATAAATCAGGAATTCGCGCGACACTATTTTGGAAACACGAATCCGATCGGCAAGAAAGTGCTCGACGTCTATCCCGGAAATCCGCAGGAAATGGAAATTGTGGGTGTTGCCGCCGATGCGAAATACAACAGCTTGCGAGAGAAAACTCCGACGCGCATTTACGCGCCATATTTCAATCCCATGTGGGAACACTCCTACGCCTTCTTCGAAATCCGTACACAGGCGGACCCCGCAAGCGTGAGTGCCTCATTGCGCAAGATCGTGCAGGAAGCAAACTCTGCGATTCAGCCCATTGAAATTAAAACGATGCCGGCCCTGGTGGACGATTCGCTGCACACCGACCGCTTTGTCGCGAGGCTTGCGGGAGTGTTTGGTTTGCTGGCCATGGTGCTGGCGAGCATCGGGCTGTACGGGATCATGGCTTACACCGTGGCGCGCCGCACGCGAGACATCGGAATTCGCATGGCGCTCGGCGCACAGCCTGGCGGCGTGCTGTGGCTGGTCTTGAGGGAAACGTTACTGCTTGTTGTGGTGGGAGTGGCTGTCGGGTTACCAGTAGCGTTCGCCGGGACCCATTTGCTGAAGAGCATGTTGTTCGGCTTGGGCCTGGTGGATCCCGTTGCGATTGCAGTTTCCGCAATGTCGCTCGCGGTGGTGGCCGCGTTGGCTGGATTCCTGCCGGCGCGGCGAGCGATGCGTGTGGATCCGATGGTAGCGCTGAGGTACGAGTAGCGAGGAGAAACAATGGGGACATTTATGCAGGACATGCGCTACGGAATCCGGATGTTGGCAAAAAATCCGGGATTTACGATCATCGCCGTGCTCACTCTGGCTCTGGGGATCGGCGCAAACACCGCGATTTTCTCGGTGGTGAACGCAGAATTGCTGCGCCCGCTGCCGTTCCCCAATTCTGGGAGGCTCGTGAGTGTGGCGACCGCCAATTCGCGCGTGCACTCCTCGAATGGCTCCGTCTCCTACCCCGACTTCATGGATTGGCGCTCGCAGAATCAGGTTTTCGAAAAAATGGCCGTTTATACCGGAGCGACTTTTACCCTGACCGGCCAGGAAAATCCGGCGCATTTGGAAGGCGCGAGCGTGTCCGCGGAAACTTTTGATTTACTCGGGGTTTCCCCGGAGTTGGGCCGAACGTTCCAGCCAGACGAGGACGGACCCAATCATCACGTGGTCGTCATTAGCAATCATCTCTGGAAGCAACAGTTCAAAAGTGATCCTGGAATTATCGGACGCACAATTACGCTCGACAACGAGGGATATACCGTGGTCGGCGTAATGCCCGCGAATTTCCGCTACCCATTGCAACGCGAGCCGGAAGCTATTTGGTCAACGCTTTCGCCGCTGAATGAGACCACTGACAATTCTCCGCCGATGGTGCAGCACCGCGGCGCGCATTTCCTGACCTGCATCGCGAGATTAAAATCCGGCGTCACGCTGGCACAAGCGCAAGCAGCCATGGACGTGATCGCAAGTTCGCTGAGCAAGCAGTATCCCGACAGTAACAAATATATGTCCGTGCACCTGAGCTCGGAGCAGGAGCGCCTGACGGGTTCGATCCGGCCGGCTTTGCTCGTGATGATGATCGCAGTCGGACTTGTATTGCTGATTGCATGCGTGAACGTAGCGAATCTTTTGCTCGCGCGCGCCACAACCCGCGGCCGCGAGATCGCGATTCGCACGGCGATGGGCGCGGGCCGGATCCGCGTGGTGCGGCAGCTCTTAACGGAAAGTTTATTGCTGGCGATAACAGCGGGTGTGCTGGGAACGGCCTTAGCGGTCTGGGGAAGCGACGTTCTGGTTCGCTTGAGCCCTGAAAATCTTTCCCGTATTTCGGAGATTCATATCGACGGCTGGGCGTTGGCCTTCACAGCGGGCCTGTCGCTGCTGACTGGGGTTCTGTTTGGTCTGGCGCCGGCGTTGCAATCGACCCACTCGAATATTGTGGAAGCCTTGAAAGAAGGATCGCTGAGCACGACCGCGGGACGCAGCCGGCATGGTCTGCGCAGTTCACTCGTAATTGTGGAAATGGCGCTGGCTCTAATTTTGTTAGTCAGCGCAGGCCTGCTGATTCGCAGCCTGCTTCGCTTGCAAGACGTGAATCCAGGATTCGATCCTCACAACGTGATGACCGCCAGCTTGGATCTTCCGGACGCAAAATATTCCGATCCCAAGAAAGCAGAATTTTTCCGCGAGCTTATCCCCCAGCTACAAGCAATACCGGGAGTGCAGTCGGCTGCCGCGGTGTTCCCGTTGCCCATGAGCGGAGACGAGATCCGCACGAGTTTCCAGATCGAGGGCCGGCCGGTGGCCAAAAGTGACGAGCCGCATACTTCCGTTCGTTGCGTCACACCCAATTATTTCGCCACTATGCGAATTCCCTTGTTTCAAGGAAGAGAATTCAGCGAACGCGACGAAGCGAGTACGGCTCCTGTGATCATTGTGAACCAGGCCTTTGCGCAACAATACTTTCCGGGTGAAGACGCCGTTGGCAAGCACATCCGCGCCGGAATCTCCAACTCTGGGCCAGACACGGCACCCATGCGTGAAATCGTAGGCGTGGTTGGAAATGTAAAGTTCGAAGATCTGACCACCGAATTCAGCCCGGAATCTTACATCCCCTACGGACAACTTCAATTTGGCTCAATAACGCTCGTGGTGCGCTCGTCGAAAGATCCCCAGGGGTTGGCGAAACCAATTGCCTCCGTGGTGCAGTCGCTCGATAAAGATTTGCCGGCGTATGCGCCCAAAACAGTAGAGCAGTATTTGGATGGCACCATTGCTGTACCGCGCTTCAATACTTTTCTTCTCGCGATTTTTGCCGGGCTGGCGATGGTTTTAACAGCCGTCGGCCTCTACGGCGTGATTTCCTACACCGTGGCGCAACGTACGCACGAGATCGGTATTCGCATGGCTCTCGGAGCGCAACCCGACGACATGCTTCGCTTGGTCATAAGCCAGGGAATGCGGCTCGCGCTATTTGGGGTCGGACTCGGATTGGTGGCGGCGCTCGCATTGACGCGATTTCTCTCGAGCCTTCTTTTCGGCGTAAGTTCCACGGATCCGGTGTCCTTCGCCGCGGTGGTCGCTATGCTTTTCGCCGTGGTGTTCCTTGCTTGCTACATTCCGGCGCGGAGAGCCATGCGTGTGGATCCCATGATCGCGCTGCGTTACGAGTAAACCTGCCAATGAGCTTTGAGAAATTCATCGGGATTGGAAGTTCTTGTTGGCTTAGCCTCGCAGTTTTTGCGGCGCGCTAAGCTCGGGAGAAGAAATGGGAGCCTTACTGCAAGACTTGCGCTATGCGTTGCGAATGTTGGCGAAGAGTCCCGGATTTACGGTCGTTGCAATCCTGACGCTGGCTCTGGGCATCGGCGCGAATGCTGCAATATTTTCCGTCACCGACCAGGTGCTCTTGCGTCTCTTGCCGGTCCAGAATCCCGAGGAGTTGGTTGTGCTGCACGCACCCGGACCGCAGCCTGGCCGAAATTGGAGCGACGGCGACAGAGGCGCGGCGTGGTCGTATCCGATGTACAAAGATTTGCGCGATCACAACCAAGTCTTCTCCGGCCTGCTCGCGCGATTCCCGATACAAGCGAGCGTTTCGGGTCAAGGAAACACCGAGCTGGCAAACGGAGAACTCGTAAGTGGAAATTACTTTGAAACGCTCGGCGTGTCCCCGGCACTCGGACGCGTCTTCAATTCGCAAGATGAAACCGCGCCTGGCGCGAACACGGTAGTGATATTGAGCTACGGGTACTGGGAGCGCCGGTTCGGGCGTGATCCCGGAATTCTGAACAAGCAGCTGGTTGTGAATGGAACTTCCATGACGGTTGTGGGAGTGGCGCGGCGCGGATTTTTTGGAGTTCAAGTAGGACAGACGCCCGACATTTTTGTTCCCATCACGATGAAGGCTCAGATGACGCCGAACTCGGATGGACTGGCTGACCGTCAGGATCATTGGGTTGCCATTCTGGGGAGATTGAAGCCGGGCGTGAGCCGCGCACGAGCGCAAGCGGGCCTTCAGCCCGAGTACAGCGCGATCCTGCAGTCGGAAGCTTCAACGCTGAAATCATCGGCACAAACCAAGAAAGAGTTTCTGGAAAAGAAAGTCTTGCTCGACTCCGGATCGCGCGGACGTCCCATCTTGCAGCGCGATGCTGGGCGGCCGCTGTTGATTTTGCTGTCGATGGTGGGATTGGTGCTGCTGATCGCGTGCGCAAACCTCGCTAGTCTTTTAGTGGCTCGTGGCGAAGCTAGGCAGCGAGAGATCGTAGTGCGTATGGCCATGGGAGCGGGCCGCTGGCGATTGGTGAGGCAGCTTCTAACAGAAAGCCTGCTGATTTCGCTGGCAGGCGGAGCTGCGGGATTAATCGTTGGGTCTTGGACGCTCGGCGCGCTGGTTAGCTCCGTCCCTGAAAATATGGGCGCGGCAGGCTTGCAAGGAAAGTTCGACTATCGCGTGTTGGCATTCTCCCTGGGACTTTCCGTGCTGACCGGAATTCTATTCGGGTTTTTGCCTGCACTGCGCTCCACGCGCGCGGACTTGCAAAGTACGCTGAGGGAGCAGGGAGCAAACGTATTTGGCGGCAAATCAAACGTGAGATTGCGGAAGGTGTTGTTGGTTTCGCAGGTGGCTCTGACGGTGGTCCTGCTGGTCTCAGCCGGATTTTTTGTGCGCAGCTTGATGAATCTGAAGGGCCAGGATCTCGGAGTGCGTACCGACCATGTCCTCCAATTTTCCGTTTCGCCCGAGTTGAATCGTTATACTCCGGCGCAAACGATCGCGTTTGTCGATAGGTTGCGAGAAAACATCGCCGCTTTGCCGGGCGTGCGATCAGTGAGCTCCGCAGAAATTGCGCTGCTCGCGAACAGCGACTCCTACGCAAACATCACTCCGGAAGGGTATCCCATGACGGAAGATACCAATACAGACGTGCAACAAGATGCGATCGGCCCCGATTTCTTTTCGACGTTGGGAATTCCGTTGCTTGCTGGACGGGAATTCGACAACCGCGATGGTTCCGCTGCGCCCAAAGTAGCAATCGTAAGTGAAAAAATGGCGCACACTTTCTTTCAGGGGCAGAATCCAATCGGTCGCCATTTTGCGTTCGGTTCCGGCAACACGGTGCACCCGGACATCGAAATCGTGGGCTTGGTGAAAGACAGCAAAAATACGGACTTGCGACAAGAGATCCGGCCGCTTGTCTATGTGCCCTACGCACAAGAAAAGAACCTGGGAAACGCAACAATTTATGTGCGCACCAACGTTGAACCCACGGCGATGGCTTCGACGCTGCGCAGAACTGTGCAGACTGCCGATGCGAACCTCCCCGTATTCGGTCTGGAAACATTGGACCAGGACCTGGATGAAATTGCATATTCAGAGCGGCTGCTGACGTTTTTCTCGTTGTGTCTGGGCCTGCTTGCCGCGCTGTTAGCCGCCATCGGACTCTACGGCGTGATGGCCTATATGGTTTCGCGGCGAACTCGCGAAATCGGAATTCGCATGGCGCTGGGCGCAACGCAAAAAAATGTTGCGTGGATGGTGCTGCGCGAAATCGTTCGCATATCGGCGGCGGGACTTGCTATCGGGCTTGTGGCCGCATTTGCAATCGGGAAATTAATCGAGTCTCAGCTATTTGGAGTGAAGGCGAGCAACCCGTTGGTGTTTCTAGCCGCGGCTGCTCTGCTCTCAACCGTTGCATTTCTAGCCGGCTGGCTTCCAGCCCGTCGAGCCGCGGGAGTGGACCCCATGGTTGCCCTGCGATACGAATAGCTTCCTCAACCCGACCTCGGATTGGGAAACATAAATAGAGGAATCCACGTACTACAGGATAAGCGAACAGGCTAACGCTCCAGCGGGCGCAGGACGCGCGAAGTGACAAGGATGAGGAGTGAACCATGGAAACGCTGATGCAGGATATTCGGTATGGTATCCGGACGCTTCTAAAAAACCCCGGCTTGATGTTCATCGCCGTTATTACGCTTGGCCTCGGGATCGGGGCGAATACTGCCATTTTCAGTATGGTGGACTCTTTATTGCTGCGGCCGCTTCCGCTGCAGGACCCGGGACGGATCGCGGTTCTCGCTATGCAGCAGAAAAACGGGGCAGTGCAACCGCAATTCTCCATCCCTGATTACCAGGACATTCAAAAACAAACTAGTGAATCGTTTTCGGGATTAGCCGCGTACTTGTTTGGATTGGACGGGCTCAGCTCCGAGGGAGCAAAACCAGAGCGCATCATGACGTCTTATGTCTCCGGCAATTTTTTCTCCATGCTGGGCTTGAAGCCGGCTCTCGGGCGGTTCATTTTGCCATCGGAGGGCGAAGCAGTCGGAGCTGATCCGATAATGGTAATCAGCTATGCATATTGGAAATCGCACTTTGGCGGCGATGCCGCGATTGTTGGCAAGAAAGTTTCTGTGGACGGCCATCCAATCACAATCATCGGTGTGGCTCCTGAAGGTTTTTATGGCGTCAGTCCCATAGTCGCCATTCAAGGTTATCTCCCGATCAGCCTGGCGCCCACGGGAGGTTACCCGAGCGATATGATGACCAACCGCTCGAATCATCTAATTTTCGTGATCGGGCGTCTGGCATCCAATGCAGACTTTCAAAAAACAAACGCCTCGCTGGGAGTCGTGGCCCAACGCCTCTCGCAACAATATCCGGACGTTGACAAGGACTTAAGCGTGAAAGCTTATCCGGAGTTGCGCTCGCGGCCAAATCCCGATCCCAACAACACTGTGCTGGTAGTATCCAGCCTCTTCCTGGGTCTAGCGGCCTTGGTATTGTTGCTGGCGTGCGTGAATGTCGCCAATATTCTGCTGGTACGCGCCACCATCCGCGAACGCGAAATGGCCATCCGAGCGGCGCTGGGCGCAGCACGCACTCGTTTGATCCGGCAACTGCTCACGGAAAGCATTTTGTTGGCGCTGATGGGCGGAGTGGTGGGTATTCTTCTCGGTCATTGGGGGAGTTCGGCGTTTAGCTCGCTTCATTTGGGAACCGAGTTGCCCCTTCGATTTGATTTTCATTTTGACTGGCGCGTCTTTGCTTACGCCTTTTTGTTCGCGCTTGTAACCGGAATTGTCGTCGGACTTGTGCCGGCGATTCGCGCGTCGCGCGGAAATCTAAACACAATCTTGCACGCGGGCGGACGCGGCGTAGTAGGCGGCAAGAATCGGCTGCGCAGCTCGCTCGTCGTGGCGCAGGTAGCAGGCTCTCTGACGCTGCTGATCATCGCAGGACTCTTCACCCGCAGCCTGGGAAAAGCGCAACAAACGAGCCTGGGTTTCAATCCGAGCCACTTATTGAATATGACCATGGACCCGAACGAAATAGGGTATAACGATGTGCAGTACCGCGAATTCTACAAGAATTTGCTCGAACGCGTGCGTGCGCTTCCTGGCGTGCAATCGGCCACCATCGCAAGCGGGGTCCCGCTTGGATATATCAACTCGGGTGACACGCTCACGATCGAAGGGTATCAGTCACCGCCCGATCAGCCCCCACCAGGGTGTCAATTCAATGTAATTTCCTCCGGATATTTCGAGACCCTGGAAATTCCCATGGTGAGCGGGCGGAACTTCAAACCGACCGACGACGCAAACACGCAGTACGTTGCAATCGTTAACGAAGCCATGGCCAAGGAATTTTGGCCCAATACCGATCCGATCGGGCGTCAATTCAAGATTGGCGCTGATCCAAAACATTGGATACAAGTGGTTGGCGTGGTCAAAAATGCGCGGTTCCAGGGGCTGCGCGGGAACGTTCAGTCTTATTTTTTCCTTCCGTTTTTGCAGCAGTACGCCGTGAATTCGCTGGGAACCTTGCAGGTGCGCACGTTCGCTGCCCCAGAGGCCATGGCTCCCGAGATTGAACGAGTGATTGGAACGCTAGCTCCGGATCTGCCGGTATTCGACGTGAACACCATGACCCAGGCGCTGAATACTCTGAATGGTTTGCTGTTTTATCAGATTGGCGCGGTGCTGGCGGCGCTACTTGGAATCCTCGGACTGATCCTCGCGGTAGTAGGGGTGTACGGCGTCATTTCCTATGCCTCCAGCCAGAAAACACATGAAATTGGCGTCCGCATGGCCCTGGGAGCGCAGCCGATGGACATTCTAAAGATGATCTTCCGCCAGGGCCTGTTTATCATCGTCATCGGCTTGGCCCTGGGCATCGCCATGGCACTGGCGGCGGCGCGCTTATTTGGGAGCTTTCTCGCCGTCAGCCCTATGGATCCGCCCACCTACATTGCAGTTTCAGCTATTCTCGCAACTGTAGCTCTGGCGGCGTGCTATATACCTGCGCGGCGCGCGATGAATGTAGACCCGATGATCGCCCTACACTACGAGTAATGTCGCCGCTATAGTCACTGTCCGGAATCGCGACAAACATTCCCGTAACTGGTCATCTAGCGCCTATGATCGTTCGCATAGCTCCCGTAATCTGTTATCAGCAATACAGTTAGAGTCGCAGGGTGCTGGAATCCGAACTGCCCATATATGGGAGGCTCCCCGATAGCGTTCCAGCTGATTTTCAGCGATTGAGCCAACCGAAATGGACACAATGGCGGTTGATCTGATGAATCAAGCAGGGCCCACGCAGACGCGCATCGTAATAGCGGATGACCAGCCCGACGTCCTCGAGGCTCTACGCCTGCTCCTGAAGGGCCACGGTTACACCACCGAAGCGGTGACGTCCCCCGCTGCCTTGCTTGACGCCCTCGGGCGGGCGGAATTCGACCTGATTTTGATGGACTTGAACTACGCGAGGGACACTACCTCCGGCCGGGAAGGTTTGGATATTCTGGATCAACTGAAGGCTTCCGAAAACGCGCCCCCCATTGTGGTAATGACCGGTTGGGCCACCGTCGGGCTGGCGGTGGAGGCCATGCAGCGCGGCGTGGGTGATTTCGTTGAAAAGCCCTGGGTCAATGCGCGGCTTCTGGAAGTACTTCAAAAACAAATAGACATCGGGCGCGAACGCCGCACCGCGCGCCGCAGCGCCATCGAAAACAATCGTTCGCAAAACGAAATCGCTTCCCAGCTTCAGCGCCAAGGACGCGAAATTGAAGAGGCGCGGGCCATCCAGCTTGGATTTCTGCCCAAGGAAATTCCGCAGCTTGCGGGATACGAAATCGCGGGCGAATGGCAGCCGGCCCGCGTCGTGGGAGGCGATTATTACGACGTTCTGGGATTTCCGGGAGACACGCTCGGCCTGTGCATTGCGGACGTGGCGGGAAAGGGAATGCCCGCGGCGCTTCTGATGTCGAACTTGCAGGCGGCGGTGCGCGGACTTGCTTCACCATCGATATCGCCGGAAATTTTGTGCCAGCGCTTGAACGCCACGATTTACAAGAACATCGCGAGCGACCGCTTCATCACCTTTTTCTACGCGCACTTGGACGGAGCCTCCGGAGAACTGAGTTATTCGAACGCCGGGCATAACGCTCCCATCGTCGCGCATCGCGACGGCACGCACCACCGCCTGGAACTGGGTGGAACTGTGCTCGGCATCTTCCCATCCGAGAATTTTGTGCTCGGTACTCAAAAGCTTTTGCCGGGAGATCGCGTGCTGCTGTTCACCGACGGTGTAGCGGAGGCTTGCGGTGCGGATGGCGAAGAATTTGGCGAAGCCCGCCTGGTTCGCCTGCTGCAGGAAAATTGCGAAGCATCCGCCGATCAATTGCAGAAAACTATATTACAAACGGTTGGCTCGTTCTGCGGCGGCAACTGGCACGATGACGCAACGCTGATCGTAATCGCTGTGAACTAAGTCTGGAAAAAGAGAGCCGAATGGAAGCCCTGCTTCAAGACCTGCGTTACGGATGGCGAATGCTGGCGAAGGCGCCGGGCTTTACAGCGGTGGCGGTGTTGACGCTTGCCATCGGAATCGGCGGGAACGCTACCGTTTTCAGTTGGATTCGCTCGGTCCTGCTGAATCCATTGCCGGGAATCTCGCACGCGGACCAATTTGTTGCGGTCGAGAGCGTGATGCCCAGCGGCGAATATCACACCAGCTCGTACCCCGATTACAAAGATTATCGCGACCGTAACGATGTTTTCTCCGGCCTGGTTGGGTTTGAAATGACAGGCGTAGATATGAGCCTGCGGAACGACGCTCCTCCGGAACGCGTATGGGGAATCATCGCCACCGAAAACTATTTCGACGTACTCGGCGTTCAAGCCGCGATGGGTCGCGTGTTTCATCCAGTACCCAACCAGGGCCTGAATTCAGATCCTTATATTGTTCTCGGCCATGCATTATGGGTCCGCCGCTTTGGTTCCGATCCTAAAGTGCTGGGCCGCACAGTTCACCTCAACGGGCACCCGTTCACTGTTATCGGCGTGGCTCCGCAGAATTTCTACGGGACTATTGTGGGCATCAATGCCGAATATTTTGTTCCCATGATGATGCAGCCGCAGATTTTGCCGAGCGAGGATCTCGAAGAACGCTGGCCTACATTCGTTCACATGATGGGCCGGCTAAAACCCGGCGTAACCATGACGCAGGCGCAGGCCGAGCTCTCCACGCTGGACGCCGATTTCCAAAAGGAATATCCAAACGCCGAGAAGGGTGTTGGAGTTTTCTTGACGCCTGTCCGGGGCGCCCACTATGGCGTGCAGGATTTTCTTCGCAGCGTTCTCGGCTTCCTGATGATAGTTGCTCTGTTCGTGCTGTTGATTGCATGCGTCAACGTGGCGAACTTGTTGCTCGCTCGCGCGACCTCTCGTGAAAGAGAAATTGCCATCCGCGCTGCACTTGGAGCCAGCCGCAAAAGGCTGTTGCGCCAGTTGCTTATCGAAAGCCTGCTGCTCGCCACTGCAGGCGGCATTGGAGGAATTTTCCTCGCGCTGTGGGGAGCTAACCTGCTGACATTCTTCCTCCCTCCTTTGCATTTGCCGGTGGGCTTGCCGCTGGGCGTTGATCGCGCGGTGCTCGCGTTTACGCTAATTCTCTCGCTGGGAACGGGCGTCATTTTCGGTTTGGCTCCGGCGTGGCGTGGCTCTCGAGCAGACTTGAATAACTCGCTGAAAGAGGGTGCCCGCGGCTCTGGCGCAGGACGCGGAAGCCATCGCCTTCGCGATCTTCTGGTCGTTTCAGAAATGATGCTTGCAACCGTTTTGCTGATGGGCGCTGGTCTTCTGCTGCGAAGTTTGCACAATGCCGAAAACAAAGGTCCCGGATTCAATTCAAATCACGTCACGGTTGCCGCATTTGATTTACGAGCAACGGACTACACCGGACCGCAAGGCTCCCTTTATTTTGACCATTTGATCGAACGAATTCGCGCATATCCGGGAGTGCAGTCGGTTAGCTCAGAACGGTTTGTGCCGCTTTGGTTTACGGGACGCGGCTATTCAAGCGTGAAGATTCAGGGCTACACGCCTGATCCTAACGAAGACATGGGTATCGATTTCAACGTAATCGGTCCAGATTATTTCCACACCTTACAAATTCCACTTTTGAATGGCCGTGATTTCGCGGAGCAGGATCGCGCGGATGCTCCAAAAGTTGTAATCGTGAATCAGACGATGGCCAATCGTTTCTGGCCGGGCGCCAACGCGGTGGGCCACCAAGTTTATGTTTGGGACGAGTGGCGCACCGTGGTGGGCGTCGCTCATGACATTAAGTATCACCGCATGAACGAAGATCCCCGATCATTCATCTACTTTCCCCAATTGCAAGCGAACGGAACAGAAGCCAACATTCTGGTGCGCGCTTCTCTCCCTACTGCTGCTGTTATCGCTAACGTGCGTGCTGCAGCAAAGTCGCTCGACACCAAAGTGCAGCCGATTGAGACCGACGACTTGGAAGGATTGCTGCATGTATCCCTCTTTGCAAATCGAATCGCGGCGACCTTGGCAAGCGTGCTCGGTGCCCTAGGCATGCTTTTAGCTGGGCTCGGAATTTACGGCGTGCTGTCGTATAGCGTTAGCCAGCGGCTCCGGGAAATTGGCATTCGCCTGGCACTGGGGGCGCAAACAAAGGATGTTTTGAGGCTCATAGTGGGACACGGTCTGCGGCTGGCATTGGTAGGCGCGGCCGTGGGAGCGCTGGTTTCCGTAATGGCCAGGCGCGGAATGAGCAGCCTGTTATTCGGAATAAGCGCAACCGATCCTGTGACGTTCGTTGTGGTTTTGTGTGTAGTTACCTTGGCAGCAGCATTCGCCGCTTATATTCCGGCGCGGCGCGCCATGCGCGTGGATCCGATGACGGCATTACGCCATGAATAAGAAGTGTGTACTTACGAGTTGTATTCAACCGAGAGCCTAACGACAATTTCGCTGGCCTCACAAGGGGTGAGAAAAAGTGATCAAACTTAGAGACGTCGAAAAGGTTTACGAATCGGGCGCCGGAAAAACCTGGGTACTGCGTCGGATCAATCTGGACATCGCCGACGGCGACTTCATAACCATCATGGGCCCTTCCGGCGCGGGGAAGTCCACGCTGATGGGCATCATTGGAATGCTCGATGGCGCATGGAAGGGCGAATATCACCTGCTCGATAACGCCGTCCATAAGCTGGACAACCGCCGCCGCGTTGAGCTGCACAAGAAATATATAGGGTTCGTGTTTCAGCAATATCATTTGCTCGACAACCTCACCGTCGCCGAAAATCTCGACCTGCCGCTTTCCTATCGCGATATGAAGAAGACCGAACGCGAAGGCATGGTTGCAGACATCCTCGACCGCTTTCAGATCGTCGGCAAAAAATCTCTTTTCCCCAATCAATTGTCGGGCGGTCAGCAACAGCTTGTAGCTGTGGCGCGCGCTGTAATCGGCAAGCCGAAATTAATCCTGGCAGACGAGCCTACCGGCAGCCTGCACTCAAGCCAGGGAAAAATGATCATGGATTTGCTCAAGAAACTGAATGAAGACGGCACCACCATCATCCAGGTGACCCATAACGACGCCTGGGCCGCCTACGGCAACCGTATCATTCAGTTGGCCGACGGCTGGATCGTGGATGGACAGAAGGCCGGCGCGGCATAGCCAGCCGACGACTTCAGGCTAAAAGTTCGGGGCGAAACGAGGACTGGATGGAAACGTTGATGCAAGACATTCGCTTTGGCGCGCGAATGTTGCTGAAGAATCCCGGATTCACTCTAATCGCCGTGCTGACGCTCGCGCTGGGCATCGGCGCGAACACCGCAATTTTTTCCGTGGTGAATGCGGTGTTGCTGCGGCCTCTGCCGTATCCTCAGCCGCAGCAGATCGTCACGTTGAACGAAACGATCATCGGCAAGAAGTGGGTAGGTTCCGTGGCCGGTCCCAATTTTCTCGATTGGCACGCCCAAAACCAATCGTTCTCTGGCCTCGCCGCCTACTTCACAAACGGATTCAATCTGACCGGAACCGGCGAAGCGCAGCGCATCAATTCCGCTTATGTCACGCCGGACTTTTTTGATATTTTTGGCGTCACGCCAGAGTTGGGCCGGATGTTTCTTCCCGACGAGTTTAAAGCGGGCGGCAACAACGTTGTGATTATCGCCGACGGTTTATGGCGCCGGGTCTTCGGTGGTGATCCCGCTATGCTTGGAAAGCCGGTCACGCTGAGCGGACAATCCTTCACCGTGGTCGGGGTTCTTCCCGCAACTTTCCAATCGCCAACCAACGAAGAGCTGTGGACTCCGCTTCAAGCCGACAATGCGCTGCTCACCCGCCCTCGCGGCTCGCATTGGCTGCAGGTTTTTGGACGCCTTAAGCCCGGCGTACCGCTCTCCGTCGCGGGCGCGGACATGGACACAATCGCCAGCCGTTTGCGGCAGCAATATCCCGACAGCAATGACTCTCGCGGAATCGTAGTCGTTTCATTGCAGGAGCGCCGCGTCGCAAGCATCAGGCTGGCTCTTTTGGTCCTGCAACTTTCGGTCGGCTTTGTATTGCTGATTGCCTGCGTGAACGTTGCCAATCTTTTGCTCGCGCGGAGCGAGACTCGGCGAAAGGAGATGGCCGTCCGGGCAACTTTGGGCGCTGGGCCCGCTCGGGTGCTCCGCCAGCTTTTGAGTGAAAACATTCTGCTGGCTCTTGTCGGCGCTGGACTGGGTCTCTTGCTTGCAGAGATTGGAACGAGTGCACTTTTGTCAGTGGCTCCGGTCGGCCTTGTGCGGCAAATGGGACCCGTGACACTCGATCGCAACGTTTTCCTTTTTACCTTGGGCCTTTCATTGATCAGCGGCTTGTTTTTTGGGTTGGCGCCGGCCATTCAGGCCATGCGCATTGATTTAAACCAGGCGCTTCGTGATGCAGGCGAGCGCTCGGGATCCGCGGGCGGAGGTTCGCGTTTCAAAAACGCGCTGGTAATTTTGGAAGTATCTCTTGCGATGCTTTTGTTAGTTGGCGGAGGGCTCTTGATGCGTTCGTTCGGCTCTCTCATCCGTGTTGCTCCCGGATTCGAGCCTCACGATTTGTTGACCATGAATTTTTACGTCACGAGCCTGACTTCCGAAGCTGTGCCGGCACGCCTTGCTTCTTTGCGGGCTATGCTCGCGGCCATGAGAAACGTGCCGGGCGTACGATTTGCCGCTATCAGCATCGATCCGCCGTTCTCGGGAAATAACGTAAATGGCGACGTCACGATCGAAGGACGTCCAGCTCCCAAGGCCGAGCAGGAACAATATGTGGAATATCGGATCATCAGCGCGCAATTCTTCAGTTCGATGGGTATGCCTTTGCTTCGCGGTCGCGATCTAACAGAGCAGGACGACGCGAACCGAGCCAGGGTAGTAATCATCGATCGCACCGCTGCCGACCGCTATTTCCCGGGTCAAGATCCCATTGGTAAGCGCATCTCGTTGTGGACTGAAGGCAATGAAAAGGACAGCAAGCGGGTCTGGCTGGAGATTATTGGCGTCGCGCCGGAAATCCATCAGTTCGGCCTCGATGATATTCCCCGGCCCTCCGCATATTTTTCGATGAGCGTAATGAACAACGACGATCTGGTGCAGTTCATGCCGCTATCGCCGATGAGCATGGTCGTTCGCACGTCGGTCCCGCCCGCCACTCTTGCGAAACCGATTGTTGACGCGATCCATTCCGTTGATCCCGACATGCCGGTGACCGGAATTCTGCCGATGGATTCGATCCTCGCTCAATCCTTGGCGCAGCCGCGCCTCGCGTCATTGCTGCTCGGTATTTTTGCAGGGCTTGCGCTGCTGCTGGCGGCCGTGGGCATCTACGGCGTAATAGCCTACAACGTCGGCCAGCGCACACGTGAAATCGGCATCCGCATGGCATTGGGAGCGCAAAACTCCAATGTGCTTGGGCTCGTCCTGAAACATGGAATGTCACTGGGCCTAATTGGCCTCGGCATCGGCCTGGCGGCTTCGCTCGTCCTCACCCGATTTTTGAAGGGTCTGCTTTTTAGCGTGAGCCCCACGGATCCGCTCACTCTTATGGTCGTGGCAATTCTTCTCGCGTTTGTTGCGTTCCTCGCCTGCTACATCCCGGCGCGTCGCGCGATGGCAGTGGATCCAATCGTGGCTTTGAGATGCGAATGAAATCGAAATTCTGATCCGACGTTGAACAGCAAGGAGAAGAATATGGCAACCTTCCTCCAGGATATTCGCTACGCTTTTCGAACACTGGACAAGAGTCCTGGTTTCACCGCCATTGTCGTCTTGACGCTCGCTCTCGGCATCGGAGCGAATACCGCAATTTTTTCCTTGGTCAATGCTGTGCTGCTCGCGCCCCTTCCATACGATCAGCCCAGCCAGCTCGTGAAAGTCTGGATTTCCAACATACCCAGGGGAGACAAAATAGCTCCGGCCTCTGGCGGTGATTTCGCTGAGTGGAAATCCGGAAACAACGTCTTCTCAGGGATGGCGGCCTCCAGCGACGAGATTTTTACTCTTACCGGTACGGGCGATCCTGAAAACGTGATTGGCTATCAATTCTCCGCCGATTATTTTCGTCTTCTCGGCACTCGCCCCGAATTGGGCCGCACTTTTCTCGACGAAGAAGACCGTCCCGGCGGCCCAGACGTTGTCGTTCTAAGCGACGCGATATGGAAACGCGCATTCTCAGCCGATCCTCATATCGTGGGCAAATCGATCACCCTGACTGGAAAACCATTCACCGTGGTAGGCGTGATGCCGCCCGATTTCAAATATCCGTCAACGGTTGAACTCTGGACGCCACTGGCGCTTCCCACGTCATTTCTCACTAACTACGATGACACGCCCCTCCGCATCATGGCGCGGCTGAAACCCGGCGTGACCCTAAAGCAGGCTCAAGCGCAGATGGATTCAATCGAGCAGCGAATCGCGCACGAGCATCCGCAAACCGATGCCGGCAACAGCGTGACCCTCGTCCCGCTGCGCGAGGAAATCGCAGGCGATGTAAAAATGCCGCTGCTGGTTCTGCTCGGCGCAGTCGGTTTCGTTCTGCTGATTGCATGCGCCAACATTGCTAGTTTGATGCTTGCCCGCGCCGCAGGACGGCGCAAGGAAACCGCCATCCGCGTTGCGCTCGGCGCAAGTCGCGCGCGTCTGATTCGACAATTTCTAACCGAGGGGCTCGCGTTTTCGCTGATAGGTGGCGCACTGGGATTCGTGATCGCATCGGGCGCCACCAGCTTTTTGCTCTCCATCTTTCCAAATAACATCGCAAATCTGAACATCCCGCAGATGACTAGCATTCCGATGGACGTTCGCGTCTTCGCGTTCACCCTGTCCGCGGCTGTCCTGACCGGATTGCTATTTGGGCTGGCACCGGTGCTGGGTTTGAAAGTGGCCGCTTCCGCGGAAGGGTTGAAGGGATCGAGCCGCAGCATGACCGCCAGCTCAGGTGAAATTCGGTTGCGCAGCGCTCTTGTCGTCAGTGAATTCGCGCTAGCGCTCGTGCTGCTGGTTGGTGCGGGTTTGCTGATCGGAAGTTTTCGCAATCTGCTGCAAGGAAATCTGGGGTTCGATGCCGGCCACATTATTTCCGCGCAGTTGATTCTTTCCCAAAACAAGTATCCGGCCGCCCAGCCGCAAAAGCCCTTTGAATTCGCGAACGAAGTGCTCGCACAAATCAGACGGCAACCGGGCGTGGAATACGCGGCCGCCGCAGACTTTATGCCCCTAAGCGGATTCTGGAACGCTGCCGATTTCACCGTCCAAGGTCGGCCCGAACCCGCGCCAGGCCGGCGGCCAAACGCAAAATCGGAAAGAGTCACGCCGGAATATTTTCGAACCATGGGCGTTCCGCTTGTGAAGGGCCGCGCTTTCACCGAACAGGATCGCAAGGATGCGCCACAGGTTGTCATCATCAACGAAACACTCGCCCATCAATTTTTCGGAAAGCGCGATCCTCTCGGCGAGCGCTTAAATTTGGGAGATTCCAAGAAGCCCGACTTGTGGGAAATAGTCGGCGTTGTGGGCGACGTCCACGCCTTTGGTTTGGAGGAGAAAGTTCGTGGCACGATCTTCCGGCCATTCGCGCAGGACCCCATTCCGGTGGTCGCTTTTGTCGTACGCACCTCCGGCCCTCCGTCCAATCTCACATCGTCCGTGAAACAAGCGATCTGGTCGGTGGACAAAGACCAGCCCATTTACAAAATTGTCGGTTTAGATCAACTGGCAAACGAATCGCTCGCGCTGCGGCGCGTGAGCTCTATTTTGCTCGGAGCGTTTTCTGCACTCGCGTTGCTACTGGCCGCGCTGGGTATTTACGGCGTGATGGCTTTTTCAGTAGCGCAGCGCACGCACGAAATCGGTGTTCGCATGGCCCTCGGTGCCCAGCCTGGCAGCGTGCTGAAAATGATCGCGAGCTACGGGATGCGAATCGTCATTGCAGGCATTGCCATTGGGCTCGCTGGGTCGTTGGCGCTGTCGCGCGTCATAGCCAGCCTCTTGTACCAAGTGAAGCCGACAGACGGCGTGACCTTTGCCCTTACATCGGTGCTGCTCTGCTTCATTGCGCTGTTGGCCTGCTACGTCCCCGCGCGTCGAGCGATGCGGGTAGATCCGATGGTTGCGCTCAGGTACGAATGACCGCGTCCAGGAAAAAGATATGAATTCGCTGCTTCAGGACATTCGTTACGCCCTTCGGACGCTGGCGAAGAATCCCGGCTTCACTATCGTTGCGGTCCTGACTCTCGCGCTCGGAATTGGCGCGAACACCGCAATTTTTTCAGTCGTGAATGCAGTCCTTCTACAGCAGCTGCCTTACCAAAACCCTGAGAGTCTGGTTCAGGTTTGGAATACGTATCTGCCCGCATGGCCCCAGCTTGGTTTGTCGCCTGGGGATTTTCAGGATTGGCGGCAACAAAGCCGGAATTTTTCCGACATGGCTGCCTATGTTGATTTAGCGCAGGGCTTCAATCTCACCGGAGAAGGCGATCCGATGCGCGTCAAGGTCGCCTTTGCTACTTCCAATTTATTTCCGATGCTCGGAATTAATCCACTCATCGGACGCGCGTTCACCGCGGAGGAAGACAAGCCCGCCAGCGCTCCCGTTGTAATTCTGACCCATCGCTTGTGGCAGAGCCGATTCGGGTCCGATCCTGCTGTGGTCGGACGCACAGTCGCGCTCGATGGCAAAGGCTACCTGCTCGCGGGAGTTCTGCCGCCCGGATTTCGTCTGGCTACCCAAGCCGATCTATGGATGCCGGTCGGCCAATACCAGGACGATTTAACAGGCCGCATCCATCATCCCTATACCGTGATCGCTCGGCTGAAGTCCGGCGCCACCCTTGCGCAATCCCAGACTGAGCTCGCCACGCTGAATCGTCAGGAAGAACTTACTTACGCGGACACTCACAGAGGCTGGGGGATTAATGTGAAGCGCATGGAAGATCCGTCCGCCGCAAAGTTACGTGTTGCGCTGTTGATCCTTCTTGGCGCTGTCACGCTGGTTCTGCTGATTGCCTGCGCCAACATCGTAAATTTGCTGCTCGCGCGCAACGCAGCCCGCCAAAAAGAGATCGCGCTTCGAATTGCACTGGGCGCGAGCAGAACCAGGCTTATCCGCCAATTGCTTACCGAAAGCATTTTGCTTTCATTACTCGGCGGAGCCTTAGGCGTTCTGCTGGCCAACGTTGGATTGCCTTTGTTGCAAACTTTTGCTCCAGCGGACTTGCTAAGTGTCAAAGTGGCGGGTTTGAGCAGCGGCGTACTGGTGTTCACCATCGCCGTTTGCGCGCTGGCCGGAATTGCGTGTGGCTTAATCCCCGCTTTTCAATCCCTGAACACCGATTTGAACAGCGCGCTGAAGGAAGGCGGTCGAGGCCTGGACTCATCCGGCGGAGAAAGGCTGCGCAGCTTTCTGGTTATTTCTGAAATTGCCCTCGCGCTGATTCCCTTGATTGGCGCAGGTTTGCTACTTCGAAGCTTTCGCCACATGCTCGAAGTCGATCCCGGCTTCCGTCCCGATCATGTTTTGACCATGCAAATCACCCAGCCCGCAATCTCGGCAGCCGAGTTCAATAAATTGACGCCTGACCAGCAAGCGCAGCTGGGCGTTCATCAATCCCTCGAATTTGAGCAGATGGCTCAACAAATCCAAAGCATCCCCGGCGTCACGCATGTTGGTGGAATCGACGTGCTTCCGCTGGGCCTTTCCACCGTTGCCGCGACCAGATTTCTAATCGAAGGACAGTCCATCCCGGCTGCGGGCGCTCGTCCCGTAACTGAAGTCCGGACCACCAGCCTCGGCTATTTCGCCACGCTGGGGATTCCGCTTGTTCGTGGACGTTTGTTCACCGAGAAAGACTGGACCGAATCCAACATCGTCATCAACTCGACCATGGCCCAAAGATTCTGGCCCGGCGCCGACCCGATCGGTAAGCGCGTCAATCTCTGTACGCTCAATCCCCAACCTTGCTGGAATCCGGTTATCGGCGTAGTCGGCGACGTGCACGAATATGGACTCGACACCCCGCAGACGTTCGATGTGTACACCGCCGGCGGCTGGACGCCTTACCTTCTGATTCGCACCTCCGGCGACCCGTCCGCCGTGGCACACGCGGCGGTCGAAGCGGTACACAAAATTAGTCCGGCGTTACCGGTCGGGAATGTAATCACCATGGACGATATTCTTTCCGTCACCGTCTCGCCGCGCCGATTTTCCACCGTGCTGCTAGGCGTTTTCGCCGCTCTAGCGCTTTTGCTGGCCGCCGTAGGAATTTACGGAGTGATGAGTTATGTGGTAAGTCTGCGCACAAATGAGATTGGAGTCCGCATGGCTCTCGGCGCGCAGCCGCGCGATGTTTTAGGTTTGGTGTTGGGTCGCGGAACGAAACTTGCCGTCGCCGGTGTCGCAATCGGGCTGGCGGGAGCGTTAGCGCTTTCGAGATTCCTTTCCAGCTTGCTCTTCGGCGTGCGATCCACGGATCCGCCGACGTTCTTGGCCGTAGCGCTGTTGCTGATTGCAGTTGCGCTCGCAGCGTGCTATTTCCCAGCGCGGCGCGCGATGCGAGTGGAGCCTCTAGCGGCTTTACGGCACGAATGATTCAAAAATGCTGAACTGCGGGGCGGTTCAACTCGGAATGGACACACAATTTATGCAAGAGACTAGCCTGTCGGGCGTTTCAGCGCTGGCACAGGAAATTGACGAGCGGCTTTCGGCCATGCCCCGCGCCGCAACCGCGGACCTGCGCCAGCTGCGTCGCGAATTTTCGAAACGGTTGAAGGATGCCGCTCCCTATGTGGTGATCGAGCTGGCCTCGCTTCTTCTGGAAGTGCCGGGTATGGACTATCGCTTTATTGCTTACGAACTGATTTACCATCACCCGCAGGCCCTCGCGCATTTGAATGCGTGGCAATTGGAGCAACTCGGTCGCGGGATGGCGACCTGGGGAGCCGTGGATTGTTTTGCCGTATTTCTCGCCGGGCCGGTGTGGCGGGAGCGGCGCGTTCCCGACAGCTTGATTCACGGCTGGGCGAAATCCATTGACCGTTGGTGGCGTCGCGCGGCGCTCGTGGCCACCGTTCCGCTTAACAGCAAATCCCGAGGCGGCACGGGTGACGCTCATCGCACGCTCCAGGTTTGCCGGCTCTTGGAAACCGATCGCGATCCCATGGTCGCGAAAGCTCTTTCCTGGGCACTGCGCGAGCTCGCCAAGCGCGACCCGCGCGCTGTCCGCCAGTACCTTGCAAGTTGTCAGGCCGGGCTGCCCCCTTTGGTGCTGCGCGAGGTTCGTAACAAGCTCGCAACGGGAGTTAAGAATCCCAGAGCGAAGAAGTGACATGACTTTTCGGCTGGATTGCAAAGAAGCGTAGAAAAGAATCATTGAGGAGTTTAGCGGCAAGGCTCCCGCGGAGATAGACAGACGGTCAATACACAGTAGAATAATCCGTCCAGCCTAAATCTGTCGGGAGAAAAAACCATGGAAACGCTTTGGAACGATTTGCGCTATGGCTGGCGAGTGATGCGGCGAAGTCCCGGCTTCGCGGCTGTCGCTTTGCTTACTCTTGCCATCGGAATTGGCGCAAACGCCGCAATCTTCAGCATCGTGAATGGAGTCTTGCTTCGGCCGCTGCCGTTCCCCGATTCAAGCCGGATCGTCACAGTTTGGGAGACGGACGCCAATCGCAACATCGTTCGCGGAACCGCTTCGCCCGCTGAACTCCTGGATTGGCGGGACATGAACCATTCTTTTGCCGAACTTTCCGGCTGGCGCTCGCTGCTCTTTACCATCACCGGGAGTGGCGAAGCCGAACAAGTGCATGGTTCGCAGGTCTCGGGAAATTTTTTCAGGATGTTAGGCGTAGGCCCCGTTATCGGCCGTGATTTTTCAAGCGAAGACGAAAAACCGGGCAACGAGCAAGTTGCCATCCTTACCTACGCGCTGTGGCAAAGGCATTACGGCGGAGATTCCAGCGTGCTCGGGAAATCGATTCTGCTGGATGAAAAACCTTACACGATTATTGGCATTCTCCCGCGTTCGTTTTCTCTCTACGGCGTGGCGCCCGAACTGGATATTTGGGTTCCGTTCGCTTTCAATCGCGCTCAACTCAACCGCGAAAATCATGAGCTCGTGATATTCGGGCGATTGCGGCCCGGTGTTTCGCTCCCCCAAGCGCAAGCCGAGATGGAAACGATCTTGTCCCAGTTAAAAAAGCAATATCCGGGGATCGATCAGGAAAACGGCGTGCGCGTTGCCGGCTTCCACGAAGAGCTTATAAAGAGCCTTCGACCTTCCATCGTTATCTTGCTGGCGGCGGTCGGGTTTGTGCTGCTGATTGCCTGCGCCAACGTCGCAAACTTGATGCTTGCTCGTGCCGCCACGCGAGAGCGCGAAATTGCTGTTCGAGCCACTCTGGGCGCCGGACGCCGGCGCATTTTGCGCCAACTCCTTACCGAAAGCGCGCTCATGTCGCTCATAGGAGGCATACTTGGAATCGCCGTGGCATACGGAGGAATCCATCTCCTTCGCGGAGGCCTTCCACCCATTGGCGGACGCGGCCAGATTCCTCACGCGGACTGGATCGGTATTGATGGCACAGTTCTGGCCTTTACCCTTTTCGTTTCGTTGTTAACCGGGATCATTTTTGGTCTGGCGCCTGCCATTCAAATATCGCGTTCCGAATTATTCGAATCGCTGAAGGAAGGAAGCCGCGGCTCCACCGGCGGCCGGCGCAGTCATTTTATCCAGTCTTCACTGGTCGTTTCTGAAGTTGCGCTTTCACTGATGCTGCTGGTGGGCGCCGGAGTGTTAATCCGCAGTTTTTTCTTGATTATGTCGGATAGTCTTGGGTTTGATCCCTCGAATGTTCTTAGCATGCAGATTTTCCTGTCCGCGCCGCGCTATCCCACAGCGCAGCAGGTGAACAATTTCTACCAAAGGGTTATCGAAGGTGTCGGCGCGCTTCCGGGCGTAAAATCGGCAAGCGCCGCAAATTTCTTGCCGCTCACCGGCTGGAGCGGTTTTTGTGATTTCGACATTGCCGGCCGCGCGACTCCTCCTTCCGGCGAGCATTTTACCGGGCAATACCGCGTCGCCGATTGGCGATATCTCCAAACCATGGGTATATCCGTTAAACAAGGCCGCGACCTCGTGGCCTCCGACGGAGCAGACACTCAAAGCGTAGCTTTGATCAACGAAGCGCTGGCGCGCCGCTATTGGCCGAATCTAGACCCTGTCGGACAACAAATCCGCCTGAAATTTCCTGACACACGACAGCCTTGGGATCCCGAACCTCGGGAAGGCTGGCTGAATATTGTCGGGATCGTGAGCGACGTTCGCGACTGGGAATGGGGCGAGCAGAAGGTTGGTCAAATTTATCTGCCCTACACGCAAAATGCGTCGCGCATCATGCATTTGGTTGTGCGCTCTGAAGGGGATCCAACGCAGCTCGTCTCCGGCGTGAGAAGCGTGGTGAACGGTGTGGATCCCAATCAGCCGGTCACCGACGTGCGCTCCATGGATGACTATCTCGCCGCCTCCGTTTCGCGCCGGCGTTTGAGCATGCTTTTGCTTGTGCTGTTTGCCGGAGTTGCCACCGTTCTTGCCGCCGTCGGTATCTACGGTGTGATGGCTTACGCCGTCACGCAGCGCTCGCATGAGATTGGGATCCGCATGGCGCTTGGCGCGGAACCCAATGATGTGTTGCGCATGGTTGTCAGTGACGGCATGAAACTCGCCGGAATTGGCTTGGTAATCGGCATTGCTGCTTCCTATGCCGCCGTGCACTACCTGGCCAGCCAGCTCTATGGAGTGAAAACGAAAGATCCCATCACCGTTCTATGCGTTTCTGTGGGACTGGCGCTCGTCGCAATATCCGCATGCTATTTCCCAGCGCGTCGCGCGACTAAAGTGGACCCTTTGGAGGCTCTGCGTTATGAGTGAAACACAAAAGTGAACTATCCGTTGCACGTTGAAAAGAGCGAAGACAGCGTCAAAAATCAGGGAGAGAGCTCTCGCAAAATGATGCCACCACATACAGTCCGAACACGAATACTTGTCGCGGACGACCAGCCCGACATTCGCGAAGCTCTGCGCCTGCTATTGAAGGGCGAAGGTTTTGAGACCGAAACGGTCGCTTCACCGGCGGCGGTGCTGGCTGCGCTCGAAGCTCGCGAATTCGACGCCCTTCTGATGGATTTGAACTACGCGCGCGACACCACTTCCGGCCACGAAGGGCTTGATCTGCTTTCGAATATTCGCGCAAAAGACAGCACTCTGCCCATCATCGTAATGACTGCCTGGGGAAGTCTGGAGCTTGCCGTGGAAGCCATGCGCCGCGGCGCGAAAGACTTCATGCAGAAGCCCTGGGAGAATGCTCGCCTTCTCGCGATCCTGAGGACGCAGATAGAGCTCTCGCAAGCGCTGCGCAAGAGTCAGCGACTGGAAGCTGAGAACCGGCTGTTACGCGCCGACGGCCGTCCGGTGATGATCGCGGAATCCGCAGCCATGCGCCCGGTGATGGACCTCATCGCGCGTGTGGGCCCATCCGACGCGAACGTTCTGATCACGGGCGATCACGGAACTGGCAAGGAGGTCGTCGCGCGCACTCTCTACGCGCTTTCCCCTCGCGCGGGGCGTCCATTGGTAACCGTAAACGCTGGGGGATTGCCCGAAGGCGTTTTCGAAAGCGAGCTATTCGGCCACGTGAAGGGTGCGTTTACCGACGCGAAATCGGACCGCGTAGGGCGTTTCGAGCTAGCTGACGGTGGCACACTTTTCCTCGACGAAATTGCCAACGTTCCCATGAATCTTCAGGCCAAGCTCCTGCGCGCGCTGGAGACTGGCGAGCTCGAACGCGTGGGTTCTTCCACCACACGCCGGGTCGATGTGCGAATCATTTCGGCCACGAATGCCGATGTGCAAACCGAGGTAACTGCCGGCCGCTTCCGCGAAGATTTGCTTTTCCGCTTGAACACCATTGAAATTCACTTGCCTCCTTTGCACGAGCGCAAAGAGGACATTTCAATCCTCGCGCATCATTTTCTCCGGCAGTCCGCGCAGCGTTATCGCAAGCATTTAGAGGGGTTCGAGCCTGTTGCCCTGCAAGTGCTGCTCGATCATCCCTGGCCTGGTAATATTCGCGAGTTGGATCATTCCGTGGAGCGCGCCGTTTTGATGGCCGAAGGTCCGCAAGTGCGGGCCAGTGACTTGGGGCTTCGCCCCGCGCGCGAGGCCTCATTGCGATTGGACGAGATGAGCATCGAAGATGTCGAGCGCGTGCTGATCCAAAAAGCTCTCGCTAGGTTTGGTGGCAATGTAAGCCACGCAAGCAAGGCGTTGGGACTGAGCCGCAGCGCCCTTTACCGGCGCCTCCAAAAATACAGCCTTTGAAACCCCTTCTGTATGAGCGCCGCATTTTGCTTCTAGCTCTGGCTGCAGGGCTGGGTAGCACTATCGTTGCGGTTATTCTGCTTTGGACCGGAGCGTACTCATCGAAGCTTCAATGGACCCTTACCGTAATATTGGTGATCGCCTGGCTCAGTTTTGCATTTTCCGCGCAAAGCCGCGTCGTTTTTCCCTTGCGCACACTCTCAAACCTCTTGGCCGCCCTGCGCGAGGGTGATTTTTCGATTCGAGCGCGCGGCGCGAACAGGGAAGACGCGCTCGGCGAGGTTCTGCGCGAAGTAAACGCCTTGGGCGAGACACTCCGGCAGCAGCGCTTGGGCGCTTTGGAAGCCACCGCTCTGCTTCGCAAGGTGATGGAAGAAATCGACGTCGCGGTCTTTGCGTTCGATGGAGCTGCCCGTCTTCGCCTGGTCAATCGCGCCGGCGAGCGAATATTGGATCAAGCAGAAGAGCGTCTTCTCGGCCTTACCGCTGATGAACTCGGCCTTGCGGAATTTTTGGAAGGAGAATCTCCGAAAATAGCGCAGATTGCTTTTCCCGGGAAATCAGGCCGCTGGGAAATTCATCGCGGAAATTTTCGCGAGGCCGGCCTGGCTCACCAACTACTCGTGATCACGGATTTGAGCCGCGCTTTGCGGGAAGAAGAGCGCCAAGCCTGGCAACGGTTAATTCGCGTGCTGGGACACGAGTTGAACAATTCGCTCGCTCCCATCAAATCGGTCGCCGAGAACCTGGGCAGCATGCTTCATCGCAAAGACCGCGCGCCGGACTGGCAGGAAGACATGCGCAGCGGTCTGAACATTATCGCTGCTCGCACGGACGGTCTTGCGCGATTCATGAGCGCCTATGCGCGCCTGGCCAAACTTCCTCCGCCGGTGTTTCAGCCCGTGGATGTAGGCGTATGGATTCGCCGCGTTGTGGGGCTGGAACCGCGAATCAGCGTAAAGATCGACGCCGGCCCCGAAACGAAAATCCAAGCGGATCCCGACCAACTGGAACAGCTGCTCATCAATCTATTGCGCAATGCTGTGGATGCCGCCCTGGAGACTGGCGGCGGTGTGCATGTAGGTTGGGAGCGCGAGAACGGCTCCGTGCGCGTTTGGGTACAGGACGAAGGGCCCGGCATTCCAAACGCCGCCAACCTCTTCGTCCCATTTTTTACGACCAAGCAGGGCGGCTCGGGGATCGGCTTAGTGCTAAGCCGTCAAATCGCGGAAGCTCATGGCGGATCGCTTACGCTCGAAAATCGAGAATCGCAGCGAGGTTGCGAAGCGCGTCTGCGATTGCCCCTCAATAACTAACCGCTGAAATCCCAGTTTCCAGAAGTAGTCTGTCCGGAACGCCGCAAATAAAAAACGGCGGCTGGAGATCATCCGGCCGCCGTTTTCAATTCAGAAATTAATTCTTATTGCTGTTGTTGTGGCTGCTGCTGCAAGTCTTTCTTGGCTAGATCGGCCTTCGCCGGGTCCGCCGTTACTCCTGAGCCGGGTTTTTGATAACGCGTCAGGTAAGGCATGAAAGGTGTGATTTCAAACGGCATTTTTTCGCGCGCTGAAAGTAGCGGCAAGGGCTTCGCCTTTAGTATGTAAACGTGATCGCTCCACGGGTCAAGCTTCAGGCGCGCACCGATGGGCAACGCTGCAATCTGGTCCAGCTTCGCAGGCTCCAAACCGGGCGCTGAACTTATCAGCTGGTCGGCAAGGTAAATGCGATTGCCCAGATGTGGGTTGATCAAAACTGGAAGCGTTTTAGAATCGGCATCGAGCTGTTTCAGAAATAGTCCGGCGCTCGCCAACTTGTCTTTG
>Ga0209624_10000770_pt1 | contig 27485 bp, 19 predicted proteins | sample JacPinW_OM2H0_O1_FD_188565 | JGI IMG/M metagenome (GOLD analysis project Ga0209624, IMG submission 188565) | Forest soil microbial communities from Algoma, Ontario, Canada - Jack Pine, Ontario site 1_JW_OM2H0_O1 (SPAdes) (version 2) | ecosystem: Environmental > Terrestrial > Soil > Boreal...
TGAAGAAACGATCTGTTTGGCTGCTATGGTCAAAACCCAGCCAGGGCAACGTTCCGGCTGCGCTATCCTAGCCAGCGCTTTTGGCTTTTGTTTTCAATGAATTCGGGTCTGAGTTGAGTGTTGCGTCGACCCATTGAGACCACCGAGTTAATCAGGAGTTGAAGCGTCCAAACACGGGTCAACGTCGTGAGAGTGAGCCGTTTTTCGATGTAGTGACGGTCGGTGCCGCCTGAGAATACGCCAAAACTCTTCCGCTGCATCCAACGAGCAACTGTTCAGCGTTATTGATACGAAGCGCCGCCAACCCAAGGCAAGACTCGCCTAGAATCTCCTGGTACGCGATGTTGCCATCAAGACCATAAAGCAACAGCATGGAGCGATCGCTCGCGAAATTGTTTTCCAGAACGGCGAAATACTCGTTCCCGTTCCCGAGCCGTATCGGCGTCGCACTGAAAAGACTAAATAGACCCCCCATCGGCGATTCCAATTCCGCAATCTTGTTTCCGCTTCGGTCCGATACGATCATGTATGGCTTGCAGCAGCCGTCTCGATGTTCCGAGACTGGAACCAGAAGGTGACTCGGTTTCGACTCTTTGCCCCAGCGCGTGAGCGCAAAATGCGATACGTAATATCCTGGGAAGTACCGAGCAACCACGTCACCGTTCGCGTCCCGGACTAGCAACTGACCTCCGGCATTGCTGTGAACGATTCTCTCGCGTCCGTCCCCAGCGGTATCCAGCATTTCAACGTGCCAAACGTTCGCTTCTTTCTTCGTCCAAATCTGGCTGCCTTGGCTATCCAGAAGGCTGATACCACCGCTACCGTTAAAGCCGACAACGACGGAGAGCTTGCCGTCGCCGCTGAGGCTGCCGGATGCCGAATCGTCGACACCGGGCCAGTGTCCGGTGGATTGCCAACTAACTTGTCCCTGGTTGTTAAAGAGAGTCGCAGGAGCGGACCAACTTTCATCCCGCGTCAGGAAGCCATAGGTTCCCGTCAAATCCAGTCGCGCCACCTCAACCGGGCTGTATTGTTCCATGGCGAACCGGACTTGCTTCTTGACTTGGCCCTCCGAGTCAATGAAGTCGACTCCGTGACTAGCGACTACCGCGATTTCGGCTCCTTCTCGATCCGCCGGCCAGCCTACGAGTATCTGCGAGATGCCGCCGATCGCATTCCCGATATAGAAGGGATGTGTTTCAAGGAGTCGGTCTCCTACAAGAATGCGCGGCGTCAACATTTTCCTCTCAGCCTCAACGCGTTCCCCGGCTTCACGGATGCTCGGCTGGAGCTTGCGAAAGATGTAGGCTGCGGTGGCAACGAGAAGGACGAGAAAGAGTGCACAACCGATAAGTATTTTCCGCAGCATACGCGGCCTAGCTTACGGACTTTGCCTGTCGTTGGCACCAAATGCTCGCAGACTCGGTGTCTTGAGAAACACCGGACCGTCAGCCTATGATTAATCGGCCAATAACTAAGTACAGAAGGTTGAGTCTCCGTAGCCGTGTTAAGGGTTTCCGATTCCATCAAGGCTGCTAGGCTGCTTGGCTACATCCCATAATCTTTTGGCCGCATACTCAAGCCCCTTCTCAGTGCTGATCGCTACTCTGTCCGCCAATACCGGTGAACTATCGTATACATCTCGGAAGCCCACCCCGTGCCAGACAGGTAGTATCAATTTCTTGCCTTCCACTTCCCGAGAAGCCAAATCATTAAGTTCAGTTTGAGTCCACCGCATTTCGAGAAACTGTTTGCTGATAATTACAATCCCACGACGCGAACGGCGTAAACCAAAGTCAATCAGTGGACACATCTGATCGCCAGCTTTCAACGAGTAATCGGCATACCAGGTTAGTAGTCCTTTTGCGTTCAACGCATCAGACAATGGTTTGGCAATTTCGCGGGCATCCTGAAAAGCATGACAGATAAAGAAATCCCATCTTTTTTCTTCGGCCATTCATTTCCCTTCGAGTATTGACTATCGGCTTGCAAAACCGTACCTCATTAGTTTGTCTTTCCCAGTAAATCGCAAGTCCAGAGAAGTATGTCCGTTAATTGACTTCGTTCCTGATTGCTGAAAGCGATGCTTTTCAGACTGAGTGAGGCTACTTTATCAACGACCTCAGCCAGGCAACGTGCCCGCGATTTAACTTCATTTCCTAGGACGGTTAAGTCTGAAGACCTTTCCAGATGTTTGTAGCAGACCTCTATAAAGTGCGTAACACAGTATCCGCGACCTTCTATCTCCGCGGTTGCGGGTTTTGTGCAATCAGGAAAACCACAGCCGCTATGCATATCGTCAGATTCCGTAGCAGCGACCAAACGAGTATCCACTTAACAAACCCCGTCTGGAATCAGGAGTTTCGCTTATTTTTTGGAATACGATCCGGTAATGAACTAGCATGTTTCTGTTTGCGACAACTGACAGATTGAGGCCGAGAAGCAGAAAGAGCGCAGTGCGATTGAGAAGGTTTCCGCAAAACCTCTTTTAGCTTTTGCCGCAAGCGCGAGTTCCCGTTCTTGTTCCAGTTTCCGCCGAAAACGCTTGCAGGAGCCGCTCATCGGCGTGCTCCAATTTCCTGACTCCGTTTCGGAATTCAACATGCAACCCTCCTCGGGGTTTTTCCTTCATCGTTTTTCTGGGGGAAACGTCTTTTGCAGAATCAAAAAGCGGGCCGCTTGAGGCAAGATTCCCGATTCGAATTCTTCGCGTAATCGCCCTGCGCGAAGGTCGTTTCTCATTCTTAGAATGTATCCCTTATTGAACAGTCTTGCGGCTGCCAGAGTGGAACACTAAGTGTGCATAAGAGGAGCTTCCATGACGAAAACTACAGTTTCACCGGTGGTCGGCAGCAAGCCCCCTCCTACTTCCGCAGGTACAGAGCGAGTGGCCGACATTCTCGAACAGGAACTTGACACTACGATTCAAGAGTGGCTCGGGCTCGTGGAGAAAGAACCAGACTTAATCCATATCCCGTTGAATTTCGAAGAACGCACGGGTCATCTTCCGCGACTCCTTCATGACGTAATTGCCAGGCTGCGTCTCGACAAAGAATCGAAAGCCCCTGTTTCGGTCGCTGCAAGTCAACACGGAAAGCTTCGACTCAAGCAGGGCTACAGCGCTGCAATGGTCGTAGATGAATCCCGAATCTTGCAGGTCTGCATCTTTTCGACCCTGCACCGGAATGAGCACAGGATGGTATTCAGCAAGTTGCTTCCGGATGTTGTGGCCATCGCAGACGAAGTAGATGCGCAATTGAAGCAACAGATCCTCTGCTTCCTGCCCTTGGAGACACCGAGAAGAGGTACTAAGAACTGAATTCCAGTTGGGCCACTTCCCGTGCCCGGATGAAAATGAAGAAATCCAAGACACAATCGCAGCCGCGGACCTTTCTCGATACTTCGGGAATGGCGAGAAAAATTGCTGAGTTTCAGAAAGACGAGCGGATTTACAGTCAAGGAGACGCGGCCAAGAGCGTCATGTACATCCAAAAGGGCAACGTAAAATTCTCCGTGGTCAACTCGACGGGTAAGGTTGCGGTTGTCGCAATGCTTGGTCCGAGCGATTTTTTTGGCGAGGGCTGCATGGCGGGTCAGTCGCTCCGTATGGGCACGGCTACTGCCATTACGCCGACTACCCTCCTTGCCATCGACAAGAACGAATTGCTACTAATGCTCCGTACCCAAGACAAATTATCGGACTGTTTTGTCGAATACATACTTTGCCATAAAAATCGAGTCGAGGAAGCTTTGATCGATCGACTCTTCAATTCGTCCGAGAAGCGGCTCGCCCGAGCGCTACTCGTGCTCGGCCGTTACGGGAAAGCACAGCACCAACCAGACGACGAACTACCATCTGTGTCTCAAGAAACGTTGTCGGAAATAATCGGCACTACACGTTCTCGCGTTAATTTCTTCATGAACAAATTTAGAAAACTCGGCTTCATCGAATACAACAACCGTAAAATAAAAATCAACAAGTCATTACTGACATTTGTTTTGGACGAGTAAGACTGTTATGTCTTATGCTCCAGAGAGAAATGCTTTGCAATGTCGGGGCCACGCGCTCAAGAGATATGTGGTTCAAGTAAAGAAAGGCTCGTTGCGAATGACTTTGTCCACCGCTTCCAACAAATTAGTAGCGGATTCACCTTTCGTTACGAACCCTCGCAGACCAACTCGTCTGGCTGCGTCGGCCAACGTCCGCGACTTGTGCATGGAGAACATCACGATGGGCGTATCGGGGAATACCTGAAGGATTTGTTTCGAGGCTTCAAGACCATCCATTACAGGCATTGTGAAATCCATAAAGACAATATCGGGTTTTAACTCTCTCGCCAATCGAACAGCCTCTTGACCATTTGAGGCTTCATCACACTCAACGATATCTGGATGCGATGCCAGAATTGAGATGACACCTCTCCTGACCGTTTCAAAATCGTCGGCAATCAGGACACGTAGTTTCTTCACAAGTTTGGATAACAAACGTAAGCCTACGCTGTCGGCGGCGAAATAAGGTGTTCACTGTAGAACCCACCAGCCATCGGTACTGCTCTTCCGTCCGACCGTACCATAGGTATTTCAGTTCGGCCCCGTCATGCTTGTTGAATCATGAGATTGGTAAAAGACATGGCACTTATTGTTGTGGGGCTAGTTGCTTTCGCGGTCGGTGCTGGCCTTATGGTTCTCGTTCCCGAGGTTGGGCTGTTAACTCTATTCACCCTTATCGGCTTCGCGGTGCATAGCCATCGCGGAGGTCCTTCGTTTCCAGATAACCGCGATCTGCCGGAACTTGCGTCTCAGTACGACCCAGAATAAATCGGAGCTTGATGCTCAGTGGTTCGACGGCGGTAGTAATCGGGCGCTATCACTCATTGAGTCCTGGTTAGTCGGATAACCGGACAAGTCAAACCCACTTCTCGGGGTAGCTCGTTAATCAGAAGTCGAGAATTACAGCACGCTGGGCAATCGAACTTCAATTGATAAGCGACGATAGGTTCGAGGAATCATGGTTTATGGAACCGACTGTATGGATTGAACGTGAATCGTTTTCGTTGCGCCGTCATAGGTGCCAATGATGGTCACCTTCTGGCCCGCATAATCGCCGGTTTTTTCCTGATCGTCGAGCTGATAGGTGGTCTTATTTGAGGCGTAAAGAACGAATTGTCCGCCGGCCTTTACACATCCAAGAGTGCAGTCCTTCGCAGATTTGAATCCCTCCTTCTGCGACATTGCATTGTGAGAACCTTGCGCGGCACATTCGTTGTCCATAATTTCGCCGGTGAAGGACATGGGTGTGTTGTTCGGCTGCTGCCCAACGGCACGAAACGAAAACACCGCGAATAGCAGAATCGTGGCCATCAAAAAATGAAATTTTTCCATGTGGACCAATATTCGTCGTGGTGGCATCGCAAAACTACCTCCAGTTTAGGTCAAACCACTGCTTCCATTCATCAGGACCCCGTCCTGCATATTGCGGACTGTCAAGATTGAAAATAAGGAAATTACTCTGCGGCAGAACTTGCCTAATTTCTTCCTTTAGCTGCTCTGCTTTAGGGACGTTTACAAGTGAGAAGACTAGTAACCAAACCGCAGCGTCCCAATGCCACCAATGGATCTTCTTCGACACAAAATGAGTGTGGAGAGTCATCTGTTGTTCGGCCGTGCTACCGCAGAGGAGGACAACGAATTTAGTCATGAGTTATATCTCCGGGCGCATTCAGCAGGTTCGTTGTCCGTTGCCCGTGATTCGTAAGAACAAGCGCCGTGCGGCAGGAAACGTAAAAACCTCACTTGCATTATTTCTTGGACTCGGTTTCTTCCTTCCGCGATTCGATAGTAACCTCGACGTGAGCGCCCGGTTTCAGCCCGACTTTTGTGCCATTCTCATCTCGCAAAGTATTCTCGATGCGAATCTCTCTGTAAAGGTGCTCAGCATTTCCTACTGAAATCTCGACCTTCTCCGGCGTGAAACTATTCTCGGGAATGATTTGTTCTACGGTTCCTGGAAGTATCACCAATGGTTTTAGGGGTTCGATCAACTTGGTCATTTGGGCTCCTGTCTCATATTTCGCGCTGAAAGAAAAATAAAGATATGGAAGGCTCCGAAGAGCCGATTGCTCGCGGTTATGATAGAGCAAATGTAAAAGCTGAATCTGCTCAATATTGCACACAATTACGGCGATTTATTATCGAAAAAAGGATCTGTTTTATCCAAAAGCTATTATTCCGGCTGGATCAAATTACTGGCAAGTACGGAAAAACTTCCATGCTGGGGGCAATTCAATTCGATTTCCCAATCAGAAGGCCGAATTACAGGTTCGTTAACGAGGCCATCTTTTCCGCTGTCATAGGGACACTTGTGCCCGCAGACGGGGCAGGTGTCGTAAGAGCCTCCGTAGATGTGAACCACATCGGACATAATGCAAATTATACAGCCCATTTGGGCGGACGAAAGGCTGCCATGATTTGGGAATCGTTACATACAAATCTAACTTGTCCGGTTTGCGCGTTAATCAGGCATCAGTCTGGTGAATTAGCCTGGCGAGCGCAGATAGTTGCTTTATTGCGAAAATTAAACGAATTTGTCTGACCGCTCTAAAGGCTATGGTGTGCTCGGTTTGCGAAGCGCCGACGCGTAAAGAACAAATTACTTTTATTCCCGTGTCGCTATTGCATTGACAATCGGACCGCATGCGCACAGTGTGACTACGGACCTGGGATTCTTCAGTTCACCTGCACGCGACGGAAGTTACCTGAACCACCCTCGGTTACACCAAACCGCAAGATGTTTAAGGAGATCCATGACTACAATTACGCACAGAGACCAATTGCGCGGTCTTACGCTACAAAACGAAGTGAATCGTTTATTCGACGATAGTTTTATTCGCGACCGCTCGGCTCATGCTGACCTAGCAACTTGGGCGCCGGCCGTGGACATTTACGAAACTGAGAACGAATTGGTCGTAAAGGCTGAACTGCCGGATTTTCAAGAGAAAGACATCGATGTCAGAATTACAAACAACACTTTGACCATCCGTGGCGAGCGCAAGTTCGAGACGGGCGTCAAGGAAGACCATTTCCTCCGCATCGAACGCGCATATGGTTCATTCATGCGTAGCTTTTCGCTGCCGAACACAGTCAACTCAGAAAACATCCGAGCCGATTATCGCAATGGGATTTTGACTTTGCATATGGCCAAGCGTGAAGAGTCCAAGCCGAAGCAGATCAAAGTCAGCGTCGCAACAAACGGCAAGTAGTTCCACGCAGTTCACATTAGGCGGAGCCGAGGTTCATTCCTCGCGCCGACAACCAAGGAGGTTGGCATGATCGACCACAAAGAATTAGCGAAAGAAGATATCGCTCACCGGGCGTACGAGCTGTATGTGCAACGCGGCAGTCAGCCCGGAAAAGCCGTAGAGGACTGGGTCAGAGCGGAAAAAGAGCTGACCAGCGAAGTTGTTGTACCCCCAGCAAAAACCATGACCGCAACAGCCGGTCGCAACCAGAATTAATTGACGCCATTAGCGTCAAAACCTTAATCGTTCGGAAGGGGCGGGAACTCTGCCCCTTCCCACTTCTCAACTTTATCTGCCGATCTTGCGCAACGACTCGACGAGCCCTCAAGTCCTGGTAAGTCGGATAACCGGACATTGACATTTACGCCGGCATCTTCGCTAGCTGCGTGTCCCGTTGTCGGAATCTCATGGCCAGCCGTCCGGAGGCGGCTAGCGATGAGAAAAGTAAAATGGCGCGCTCGACTTAAATTCAAGCTCGGACTTCCCGACTTGGAGCAGGCAAAAACCGAAGTTCTCGTCAGCCTGCGATCTCCAGAATCGCAGCGGAGCTACCAACACTCAATCGATAAATTTGTCCTTTGGTATTGCTCCGAACCGCGCCTATCCTTCAATAAAACCGTTGTCACTCGATACCGAATCCATCTTGAGAGCCGACAGCTCGCTCCTGGAACTATAAATGTCAGGCTCGCAGCCGTGCGTAGGCTGGCGTATGAGGCTGCGGATTCAGGACTGCTAAGTCCCGAACTGGCGGCAGGCATCCGTCGGGTCAAGGGATCGAAAAAACTGGGAATTCGTCTGGGGAATTGGCTGACCGTCAATGAAGCTCGTGCGCTCTGGCAACTGCCCGACGCGCGCACGCTAAAAGGAAAGAGAGATCGAGCGATTTTGGCAGTTTTGCTCGGCTGTGGACTTCGAAGAGGTGAATTGACTGAACTCACGCTGGACCATCTCCAGCGTCGCGAAGACCATTGGGCAATCGTTGATCTGATCGGGAAAGCTGGCCACATCCGGACAGTTCCAATGCCCGATTGGGTTAAGCAAACCATAGATGACTGGCTAATTGCAGCTGGAATCTTGCACGGCAAAATGTTTCGGTGCGTTTGCCGAAAAGGTACGGTCTGGGGTACTCACATGACAGAAAAAGTCGTCTGGCACGTTGTTAAGCAATACGCGCAACAACTTGGAATCTCGAAACTCGCTCCACATGATCTCAGACGGTCCTGCGCGCGCCTCTGCCATGGTGCAGGTGGCGAATTGGAGCAGATTCAGTTCTTGTTGGGACATGTTTCAGTGCAGACAACGGAAAAATATCTCGGTTGTAAGCAGCGGCTCAGAGAAGCAGTGAATGACGGGATTGGGATCGGACCCAACTACTAAGCTGGCCGAGGTATCGGATCACAACGCGTTAGCTATTAGTGGTTAGCTTCCCAATGTCCAGGCACTTGTCCGGTAATCTGTGCGAGTTCAACCGGTCGACGCAACACCATCCAATACATTGATTCAGCAATGCTTCTCAGGAGAGGCTAGCCTTTTCGCTACACTCGCTCAAAGCCTAGCCAGGGTAGTGTTCCGCTGATCTAACCCTAACGACCGATTTAGCCTTTGGTTTCAAAGCAAACCGGGTTCGACTTGAGTGTTGCATCGACCTATTGAGACCACCCGGATTACCGGACAAGTTACGTACTAGAACTTTGACTTGTTGGAGATTTCAGTCATTTTCTCAAGCAGGTCGGGAATGCGAACCCTGCAACCATCCGAATTTCTATGCCGTGGCGGAGATTCGAGAAAGTTGCGTCTAAACACTCCGTCTAAATCTCACGATGGGTTTGGCATGATTGATAACTTCCGGTTTGCCCGACATCCGCTCAGAAGTTGACTTCTTGAACCGTGGCCGCTTATGCTTTCGTCGATCCCTGCAACCATCGGAATGTGTGGGAACTCGTCTAAATGTCGGGGCTCGCGCCCCGCCTGTAAGGCAAGAGGCTTCGAATTCGAATCCCGTCGCTCCTCGCTATTCTTTGGCGATAACCTTCGAAGTGAAGGGAGGAGTTCTCTTACTTTCCCGGCGATCCGAACTCTCCGGTCACCGGGTGACGAGGCAATGAACATAATCATCAGGTAGAATGCGCTACTTAATCTCATAGATGAGGCGTGATGAACGTCAAATTCCGATGGGCATCGGCAGTGAGTTACACATTTAGCTTGGCAGTAGTCACCCTTGCGTTCCACTTCGTAGGCCCGCTTGCCGCTCACGCCCATGACAACGATTCGTTAGAGCGGGTCGGTGAGGAATTTTGGAGTTGGCGCGTCCGAGAAGCACCGTTCATCGGAGATGACGTTCCTCGACTCGTACATCCGCGAGAACCCCGCGATTGGTCCGCCGCATCCATCGCAAGAAGACGGACCGAACTGAGCAGGTTCGAAGCTCGGCTGCAAAATCTTCATCCAGAGGACTGGCCGGTCCACAAGCAGGTAGATTACGAATTGCTTAAATCGGCCGTGGCGCGGGTACGATGGGAATTGGACGTTAATCCCAGGTGGAAACGCGATCCCACTTTTTACATTGAACAGACGCTCACTCCAATCCTTGAAGTTCTTGCGGTACCCGGGCCATATGACGAATCACGCAGCGGCGAGATCCTTGAACGAATCAGAAACATTCCTTCGATTGTGAATGCTGCCAAGCAAAATCTGTCCGCTCCGCCGGTACCCTTTGTGAAAGCGGCGATTGAATCGCTTACAGACGTTCGAACACAGTTGCGCTTGATGGTTGCGGATATGGAGCATGTAACGACTTTGAGAAACTCGGAATTAACCAGCGCTGCCCTCGCGGCAGCGGATTCTTTGGAAGGATTTCGAACATGGCTGGGCGAGCTCCTACCCCGATGCCCTCGAGACTTCGCGATTGGCCGCACGGCGTACGTGTTCTATCTGCACAAAGTGGCGTTGTTGCCATATTCGCCGGAGGAATTACTTGCGGTTGGTCGCCAGGAAACAGCCCGAGCACGAGCTTTTTTGGAATACGAAACGAAGCGAAATAGGAGTTTGCCTGCAATTCCGCTCTTGCCGAATACGGAAGCGTGGGCAGCCAAAGAGGCGGAAGACGAAGCGGCCATTCGAGAGTTTTTGAGGCAGAAAAAAATCCTCACGGTGCCTGACTGGGTGCAGCACTACAGGTTTCAGGCGATGCCTGCGTATGTGAAAGACTTGAGTGGTTTCGGGGAGGCTGATGACTTCACCTCTGCTTCGCGGCTGAAGGAAAATGGAACTCGATATATTGAATCTCCTTCTGCGGAACTGGATTTGTTCTGGGAATCCACGGCTCGCGACCCACGGCCCATACTCATCCATGAAGGTTTTCCCGGCCACTATCTCCAGCTGACCATGTCGTGGACGAATCCCGACCCGATTCGTCGCTATTACTATGATTCATCCGTGAACGAGGGATTGGCCTTCTATGCCGAGGAAATGATGTTGCAGTCGGGATTGTTTGACGATAGCCCGCGAACCCGCGAAATCATTTACAGGTTCATGTTGCTGCGGGCGGTTGGTATAGAGTTGGACATCAGGATGGCCTTGGGCGAATTCACGCTTGAGGAGGCAGCGGCATTCCTAGATAAAGAGGTCGGAGTTGGCATGAAGATGGGTTTGGGGGGCGCCACGATGTTTGCATCATGGCCCGGCGTGGTCGTAGGCTACCAGACCGGTAAAACGGATATTTTGCGATTTGTTTCCGACGCAAGACGACAACAAGGAACCTCATTCGATCTGCAGACCCTTCATAATTTTCTGTGGCAGAACGGGAATATGCCGCTCGCTCTGCAACGCTGGGAGTACCTGGGACTGAAAGACGATATTGACCGCATTCGTAGATTTTAAGCTGTCGAGGACAGAACAACCGGGATACGCATCGCGATAAACGATAGCGTTGCCTATTGGTTGGACTTCCAATGACCTGCATGCCGTTCGTGCTCTTCTATCTCGTTGAAAGTCTTCCATACCACTTTACTCTCACGACAGGAGTCGTGCGGCTAAGCAACAGTGCGCACCATCGGAAAGCGGAATGGCAAGACTAGACAATTCCCATGGTTGCAGGCCTCTGCAACCACAAACTGTTCCTCCTCAATAACTTCCCAGTACCCTGCAACCGTCCGAATTAACAGTCGCGCACCACCGCAACCCACTCATGTCAACATTTTATAGCACATCGTCTCTAACGCCTGGTAAGTCGGATAATCGGAAACCGACCCACCACCAACTAACGCCCTCACTTGCGTCCAGCCTGTGGAAAATGTTACTCTGCCCGTCCTTGGCGGGAATCTTTTCCGCCAACAAATGATGCCCCCCACATCGAAGGATTTTTCGATCATGAACAATCAGCGCGGCTCTGCCGCCACAACAGCTCTACTAGTTTTGGCACTAACTTTAAGTATCGTCTCCACCGGATGCGAACACCGGGACGAGGCAGTAAAGTTCGACACGCCTTACCAAGCCGTTTTGCTCGCGAATGGTTCCGTATATTTCGGGCACTTGAACGATTACGGCACGCATCATCCCGTTTTGACCGACGTTTTCTACATCGTCAGCCAGACCGACCCCACCACCAAGGCCGTTAACAATGTGTTGGTGAAGCGCGGCAAGGAATTGCACGCGCCCGATCGGATGTACCTTACTCCGACCGCGATTGTTTTCGTCGAACCGGTGGGCAAAGATTCCAAAGTAGCTCAGTTGATCGCGCAAGCTGAGCACTAGAATTTTACAAAGTTGTAATCATCGGCCGCGAGGCCTGTGATTAGATTAAAAGTGTAGTGGCCGGTCCTTCCTGGGCGCACCCGCCGTCACTCGCACGTTTTTCGGCGCGAGTGAAACCAAAAATAATCGGCGACTAGAGGTGTTTCTACGCGCGCAATTTTTCCTAAGCCCGAAAGTATCGCTCGGCAAGCCGCAGATCGACGCTCGCGCCTGACGCGAATTCCCTTCCCCGCTCACTCTTCCGTTAGTTTTGCGGACATATCTTTCTCAACACTATGCAAAGAATTGCACATTCACTCGGCGATTCGCGCGAACTCATCTTCGCCAAACATTCGAATTCTCAATAATTTCTCACTGTCGTCGCCAAATTTTCGTTTGGAACAAAAAATGCCAACGCTTTTAGGTCCACGTGTGTAAATCGGGGGGAGACTCAATGAAGACTTTATTCTGCCGCGTAGTTTTGGTGTGCCTCGCCACTCTTTTGATCGCCGGCGCTTCCCACAGCCAGACCCAGGTCAACGGTGCCGCCAGCGGCAACTGGAATAGCACGTCCAGCTGGAGCCCTGCAGTAGTGCCCAATAACGGCGGCGGCAACACCTACAACGTCACCCTTCTCAGCTCCCCGGCCGTGAACATTACGCTAAATATTAACGCCACCATCGACACCCTTACCCTCGATACGGGTTCCATCCTCTCAACTGACAGCGGCAATACTCTAACCACCACCGGCGTCACCAATGGCGGCGACCTCGAGTTTTATAACGGCAACACGCTCACCGTGAACGGCTCCATGACCACTTCGAATTTTCTCGATCTAGACCGCGGTTCCAAGCTCATCGTCACCGGCAATCTTACGAATTCAGGACAGCTCTTTACCAACAATCAAAATGGAGTCACAGCGGCGAACACCATCACCGTGACCGGTACGTTCACCAACAGTGCAGGCGGCAACACACAGATCGGCCAGTTCAACGACACCTCCGACGTGATGAATGTGGGAATGCTGGTAAATAGCGGTACCCTGATAATCAATCAGGGAGCAACGCTGAATCTCACCAACCAGCCCAACGGACTAACAGACGTCACCTCGGGCTCCGACCTGGAAATTTATGGCACGTTCAAAGCCGGCAGCGCGAATGGCCTGGCCCAGCTCAACAGCATCGAGGGAACGCTGGTAATCGGTAATGGTCAAACATTTACTGACACACCCGGCTCCGGAACTCTAACCAACTCCAACGTGCTGGATCTCGAAGAAGGCAGCAACATGACGGTCTCCGGAAACCTGACCAATTCCGGCACTCTCGAAACAAACGCTCGAAATCAGGGATCTGGAAAAACCAACACACTCACGGTAACCGGAGCATTCACCAACGGCGCAGGCGATACCACGCACATTGGCTTTTTCAACGATACAACCGACGTAATGAATGTCGCGACTCTGGTTAACAACGGCGTCTTGGAAATCGACAATGGAGCCACTCTAAATCTGACTGCCCAGCCCAACGGAATCACCGATGTCGTTGCGGGATCGCAGCTCTTTGACTACGGATCGATCAAGGCCGGATCGGCTAACGGCCTGGCGAAGTTGGGAAGCATCGAAGGAGTACTCGTAGTGGGTACCGGCCAGACCTTCACAGACACGCCCGGCTCCGGGACACTTACTATTAGTAGCTCCGGAGAATTGGATCTGGAGAATTTCGATGTTGTCGGTGGCGCGGGAACCAATTTGACAGTCGCCGGTAACCTCACCAACTCCGGGCAGCTCTACACCAACGTCGAAAATCGTACTCAATCAGGAGGCCCCAACACGCTCACGGTGACCGGGACCTTCACTAACAGCGCTGGCGCTACCACGCACATCGGCTTCTTCAATGACACCGCCGACGTCATGAACGTGGCTACTCTGGTTAACAACGGCGTCTTGGAAATCGACAATGGGGCCACTCTAAATCTGACCGCCCAGCCCAACGGAATCACGGATGTCGTTGCGGGATCGCAGCTCTTCGACTACGGATCGATCAAGGCCGGATCGGCTAACGGCCTGGCGAAGTTGGGAAGCATCGAAGGAGTACTGGTAGTGGGTACCGGCCAGACCTTCACAGATACGCCCGGCACAGGCACTTTGACGATTAGCAGCTCGGGCGAGTTGGATCTGGAGAATTTCAATGCTCCCAGCGGAGCGGGAACCAATTTGACAGTTGCTGGTAATCTCACAAACTCCGGCCAGCTCCTCACCAACGTTCAAAATCGCACTGAAGGAAATTCCAACACGCTCACCGTGACCGGAACTTTTACCAATAACTCCGGAGCTACCACACATATTGGCTTTTTCAACGATACAACCGACGTAATGAATGTCGCGACCCTGGTTAACAACGGCATCCTGGAAATCGACAATGGAGCCACTTTAAATCTGACCGCACAGCCAAATGGAATCACCGATGTGGTTGCGGGATCGCAGCTCTTTGATTACGGAACCATCAAGGCCGGATCGGCTAACGCGCTCGCGCAGCTAGGGAGCATCGAAGGACTTTTGGTGGTAGGAAACGGCCAAACCACGACGATTACACCTACAGGCGGAACCTTGACAATTAGCAGCGTCGGCGAATTGGATTTGGAAGATTTCATTGGCTCGCCGACCGCAGGGACCAACGTAACGATTTCAGGAAGCTTAACCAACTCCGGCCAGCTTTACACCAACGTTCAAAACCGCGTTGAATCAGGCAAGTTCAATACGCTGACGGTGACCGGCAATTTCATCAACAGCGCTGGCGCCACAACCCACATCGGTTTTTTTGGTGATACCACCGATGTAATGAACGTCGCCACCCTGGTCAACAACGGCTTCTTGGAAGTGGACGCCGGCGCCACACTGAACCTCACCAACCAGTCGAGTGGACTCACCGACGTCGTAGCAGGTTCTCAGCTGGATTTATTCGGAACGTTTAAGGCTGGGGCCAACAATGGGCTAGCCAATCTCGGTAGCATCGAAGGTTTTCTGCTCCTGGGAAACGGCCAAACCACCACAGTGACGCCAGGGTCCGGCCCCTTGACCATCAGCGGCACGAACAGCGAATTGGATTTGGAACTCGGGTCCACTCTGACCGTCAACGGCAATCTGACCAACTCCGGCCAGCTTTACACCAACGTTCAGAACCGCCAGGGCGGCACCAACAACATCACAGTCACCGGTACTTTCAATAACACTTCGACAGGCACCGCGGACCTCGGCTTCTTTGGCGACTCCACCGCCGTAATGACCGTCGGCACGCTGACCAATGCAGGCTTCCTGAGTATCGGTAACACCGATACCCTGGTCGTTGCGAATGCCGGTACCATCACCAACACGGGCACCCTCAACGTTGGCGATTCCACCGGCGGAGGCACCTTAAAGATGAGCGGCAACACCACCCTTACCGGCACCAACGGCAAAGTAGTCCTCTCGAATTTCGCCGGCAACGTGATCGAAGGGGCAACCAGTGCCGACGTTCTCACCGTAGTCAAGGGCCAAACCATCGAAGGCTCCGGAAACATTGGCAACAACTCCATGGGCCTGAACAATCAAGGCATCATCGAGGCTAATCAACCGACGCCGCTGATTATCCAGATCTCCGGCAGCACGAACACAAACAGCGGCACGCTGGAAGCCGCCAACGGTTCCAACACCACCGGCACGCTGCAACTCGACGCCGGCACCTACAATCAAACGTCCACCGGCAACATCCTCGCTACGGAAACCGGAAACGCCCTCTCCGCCGTGAACCTCGAAAGCGGCGTAGTCATCAACGGCGGCAAGCTCACCACCACTGGCACCACCGCCACAATTAACCTAGTCGGCACGGATGCCCTACTAACGTTGAGCGGCGTGACGATTTCCGGAAACGGCAAACTGAATTTGGCGGACGGCAGCACCACTACCCTGCTGGGAACGATCGCTAATACCGGTACGATCGACGTAAATGGCGCGACCGCTCCCACGAAATTAGTCGTCGGCGCTTCGAACGTGAGCCTCACCGGCACCGGAAAAATAATCTTCACCGACAACGCCAACAACATGATCACCGGCATGTCGGCAACCGACATTTTGACCAACGCAAACACCATCGAGGGCGCGGTAAACATTAATAACGTTGGATTAGTCAACACCGGGACGATCGAGACCCTCGTGCACCAGGTCAACGAGCTGGTAATTAACGCGAGCAGCGCCGGATTTAACAATCAAGGCACCGTGGAAGCCGCCACCGGCACTACTCTGGACATTAACAACGCTTCCGGTCAGTTCCTCAATTTCACCGGCACAACTCTCGCGGGCGGCACATACATCGTGGACGGCACGCTGGAGTTTGACGGCGCGAACATCGTCACGAACAATGCGAGCATCACGCTAAGCGGCGCTACATCGAAGATCATCAGTCCGACAAACACCAATGCCTTGTCGGGATTTGCAACCAACAACGGCACGTTCGCCATCGCGTCCGGCCGCAATTTCACTACCGCATCAAATTTCACCAACAACGGCACGCTAAACGTCGGCGGCGGAACAAAATTCCTAGTCGGCGCGAACGGCTTGGACGACTTGACCAACTTTTCAGGCGGCACGTTGACTGGCGGGACTTATATCATCACGGGCACTCTGCAGTTCGATAATGGAGGCTTTACTTCCGGAATCGTAACGAACGACGCAAGCATCACACTCAGCGGCACAGCAGCCAAGATTCTGCAGCAGACCGGGGTCAGTGCAATCGCAAATCTCGCCACAAACGCCTCCGGCGCCACCTTCCAGGTCACCAGCGGTAACATCTTCACCACCGCCGGCAACTTTACCAACAACGGAACGCTGATCGTCGGAAGCACCACCAGCAAATTCATCGTGAACTCCGCCGACAGTCTCACCAACTTTTCCGGCACCACGCTCACCGGCGGCACCTACGATCTAACCGGCCTTCTACAATTTGCCGGCGCCAACATAGTCACCAACGCAGCGAACATCACCCTGACCGGCACCCCCGCAGCCATCGAAAATTCCACCGGCGGCAACGGCCTCGCGAATTTCGCCACCAACAATGCGGGCGCAACCTTCGACGTGACCGGCGGAAAAGTCTTCACCACCGGCGGCAACTTCACCAACAATGGAACGCTCACGGTCGGAAGCACCTCAAGTAAATTCATCGTGAACTCAGCCGACTCGCTCACGAATTTCTCCGGCAACACCCTAACCGGCGGCACTTACAACCTCACCGGCGTTCTGCAGTTTGCCGGCGCCAACATCGTCAACAACGCCGCCAACATCACGCTAACCGGCACATCGTCCGCCATCGACAATTCCAGCGGCGGCAACGGCTTGGCAAATTTCGCCAACAACACAAGCACCGGCAGCTTCACCCTCGCCGGCAACCGTACCTTCACCACCGTCGGCGCCTTCACCAACGCAGGCGCCATGATCATCAACAAAGGCAGCACCTTCACCGTGCTGACGGGTACAGGAAACAACTACTCGCAATCCGGGGGATCGACCACGGTGGATGGAACTCTCACTGTCGGCGCGACGGATGCTGTCAATATCACCGGCGGAAATCTCTTCGGCGCAACTGGCAACATCAACGGCAACGTTGATCTCACCGGCGGCGTAGTGAATCCCGGTGACGGCGCGAACCTGATCGGCGAGCTCAAAATCACCGGCACATATACGCAGGGCTCGGCTGGCGCAGCCACCATCGACCTGGGCGGCAAGACCGCGATCACTCAGTACTCCGTGCTCGACATCACCAAAGCCGCTTCGCTCAGCGGCACGCTCAACGTGAATTTGGTCAACGGTTTCACGCCCACTGTGGGAAACACGTTCACCATTCTCGATTACTTGTCGGAAACCGGATCTTTCACCACTCTGAATCTTCCCACGGTGTCCGGAGATCACTGGACCGTCACCTATAACGCAAAAGACGTGGTGCTAACCTTGGTTGCAGGCCCCGGGCCGGCCGTCATCGTGGATAATTTGACCAGCGATCCCGCGTCAAGCACCGCCGCGCCGGTAACGGTCAGCGCTTCCCCGGCAAGGCGAGTATCGCGCGGCGCAGGCGTCCTCGCTTCCACACCGAGCACGCACGAGCCAGTCGCAATTCTCTCGCACGTCACATGTTTCGCCGCTCGCTTGTTAGGATCGGCCTCCTGCGGCGACCATTCTGTCGCCACCACCGCTTCGGGCCTCGGCGCGGTTCACAACAACGTAATGCCGGCATCCGCGGGACCCGGCGGCGTTCACAACAACGTAATGCCAGCATCCGCCGGATTGACGTCGGGCGCAGCTCATAACAACGTCATGCCGGCCACCACAAGCCCATCGCTCGGCGCAGCTCACAACAACGTCATGGTTGCAACGCGCTCGATCTCGTCGGCACGCGGCGGCGCTTCAAACGAACCAAGCGCCTCCGCTTCAGCGATGGCCCGGCTCTACGTTTGCGCGTACTTGCCTTCCAGCGTGGCGCGCACCATGGGTTGCAGCAACTAATCAATCCGCTTCACCGATGCGCTGACGCCGCCCCCACGAGCCCGGCGGCGTTGGCGCACCACAATCCCGCGTCACATCTTTGCATTGCCTTACTGTTCCAATCTTGAAGCGCACCGCTTCTGACGCAGGATTACCTACGCGCAAATCGCTCAACGAAAGTTGTTCCAGTCCCCGAAGCGTTCTTATTCAGAACTAGTTTTCTGTCCCAGGAAGATTTCCTATCGCCGCAAGATTTTCTATCGCAGGGAGATTTTCTATCACGGGAAAATTTTCTATCGGAGGGTGATTTTCTATTGCGGTAGATGTTTTCTGCTGCGGAGCCAATTTCTATTGCACAGGAGGCAAGCCGATTTTCGCGAGTGTGTCCCGGTAGCGCGCTTGATCATGAAGATTGTCCAGCCACGGCTCGATTCGAACCGACAGCATTTCCGGCTTGCGGTAGATGTTTTCTGCTCCAGAGCTAATTTCTATTGCACAGGAGGCAAGCCGATTTTCGCGAGTATGTCCCGGTAGCGAGCTTGATCATGAAGATTGTCCAGCCACGGGTCGATTCGAATCGACAGCATCTCGGGCTCGCGCTTTTGATAAGAGCTTTCCAGATTGTCCAGCGCTTCTTTTTTCTCTCCCAGCGCCGCGTACGTCCCCGCCAGGTAATAAGCCGCTTCCCTGCCGTTCTCGTGAAGAGTTTGCTGCTCTTTCAGCATCGCGCTCAACATCCCGCGCGGTCCCCCGCTGGCGAACCCTTTCTCGCTTGCTCCCACAACGGCCAATCGCCGCTCGTCATGCAGCAGCGTTGCAGCTATCCTGGATTCCTCCAGGTATTGCCTGCAATCGCCTTGCACAAAGTAAATCGCCGCCAAATAATTGTGCGGCGAAAGAAAATCCGGTTCCGTGGTTTCAATCTGTTTCAACAGCGTAATCGCCTGCTCTTTTTGGCCGTTATGGAAAAGGATCAATCCTTTATCCGCAAGAATGGCATTCGATTGAGGGTCCAGTTGCTGCGCCTTTTCGATTTCTTGCAATGATTCAGGCAGCTTGCCCAGCGCCAGTAAAAACGTCGCGTACCAATGATGCGCCAGCACGGATTTCTCATCCAGCTCGATGGCCCGCTGAAATTCGCGTTGCGCCCCCGCCACATCCCAGGACCAGTAAAAATCCACGAACGCCAGCGAACTATGCGCTCCGGAGAGTGAATCGTCCAAAGCGATCGCGCGTTTCGCCGCAGCCATCGCGCGCGGATACGCCTCGCTGGCAGGCATCACCGTGTACTCCCGAAGCAAATTGTAACAATCCGCCAGCCCCACGTACGCTTCTGCATATTGCGGGTCCCGCACCACCGCCTGCGTGAAGTAATCCACAGCTTGATTCAACGTTTCCGGCGTGCGCTTATTGAAGTAATACATCCCCTTCAAGTAGAACTGTTCCGCCTCTGGATCCACCACCCGTGTCGCTGTAGCTTTCTTCGTCCCAACTCGCGCGGACGAAACCCGCCTCGCCACCCCCACAATCGCAAGCGTCGCCAGAATCACGATCGCTATAGCGATGTATCTCGCTTCCCTCGATACCGCCGATGCCCCATCGCCGCGCTCCGCAGTTCTCCGTTGCCCAACGCGCCTTTCAACCCCGCCCGCCTCCGCCTGACGCACATTCCCCGCCAGCAGCACCGACCCAGCCCCAACAACGTCGTTTGCCTTCGCGCCACCTTCCGCCCCGCCGCCCGCTTCCGCACTAGCCACTACATTTGAAGTAGCATCGGTCTCGACAGTTACATTTTTACCCTTCAGCCATTCCACCAGCTCGTCCGTATTCGCATACACGTTCGCGCGTCCGCCGCCGGGAACTCGATGCACTGGCAGTCCGCGCGTGCTCTCCCACCGCTTCACCGTGCGTTCATCTCGCCCGAAGAACGCGCCGATCTCCTTCCACGTATCCAGCCGTCGATTTGAAGTAGAAATCCGTTCCATCTGGGGTTATTTCCCGATTTGTCCCGATCTGTCCTTGAATGCCGTTTGCCCCAGGATCGGCATTCCTGATATTACCTTTTTCCTCGCAGAAGGTATCGAGCATTCGTTGAACCATATCTGCTCGCTGCGAGGGTTCGCAAGGGTTGCGCTCGAGTCTTTCATCCGCTCCTAAGCGCCTGCTAGTCCAAGGCTTAGTCGGGATGCTTGCTCCTCTTCTTTGGTTTGCAAGCGTCACGGATTGCGGTGAAAGCGAAACAAAGAAGAAGATTGCCAGATGTGCGCAGTCTTTTGCACATTTCGAAGTGTGGTCAGTAAGCGTTGAAAATCAAGAATTGGCACATTTGCTTGAGTTCGGTAGAGATTGAGACTTTCGGCCGGATTCGAAAGTATCTGGTCGGAAGATTGCTAGTGGCAAGTCATCGCGTGCCCTTCCTGGGGGATTTCGCTCATGATTTCGGGGGGATTGTTTTTTGTCTATATCTCAGGGGGCATTCGGGTCTTTGTCTGTACGGGTTCCTGTTGGCGCGCTGGGTAAAGTAAAGAATCAGCGCGAAGACGCAGGTTCCTTCTCCAATTTCCGCACCTATATTAATTTTAAGACGCTCGTTTCCTCAATCCGTCGCAATTCTCTGCCGTATCCGTCTGTTCCAAGCTTTCAAGCAGCGCAAATTTCAAATTCCGGAGCCAATCACATGCAACCATCGTCCTTTGCCGTAAAGAATCACTCTGGCAGTGACAAGATCGCTGGCCGTATCCTGCTGATCGCGCTGCTTGCGCTGATCTTGTGTCCGCTGTCCGCCTTTGCGCAATGCACAGCCACTTGGAGCGGCGGGGCCTCCGGAAGCTGGGACACCGCCGGCAATTGGACTCCGGCAAGCGTTCCCACCAGCTCCAGCAACACCTGCATCAGCACCGCGAGTTCCGCCGTCACTATCAATGCTAGTGACGCCACGAACAATCTAACTCTCGGCTTAAGCACCGACAGCCTGAACATCTCGAATGACAACGTCCTCACGGTCAGCAATGGCGGCAATATCAGCAATACCGGCAACATTTCTTTATCTAGCACAGGCAACGCCACCGAATTGAGTATCGCCGGGAACACCACCCTCAGCGGCGCGGGCACTCTCACCATGGGGAACAGCACTCAAAACTTCATCTTGGGCGGCGGCACACTAACGAACTCATCCACCATTCAGGGAGCCGGTAATATCGGCAACGGCAACCTCACCCTCGTTAACTCCGGAACCATCGACGCCAACCAGACCACCGCGCTTGCAATCAATGCGAATGGCGGAACTACCAACACCGGCACCATGGAAGCCACCGCAGGTGGAACGCTGCAATTTAATTCCTATGCCGTCACAAATACCGGGGGAACAATTCTCGCATCCGGCGCAAATTCAGTAGTCAACTTGAATACTGGCAGCATCACCAATGGCACTCTAACCTCGACGTCCGGCGGCGTGATCGACGATATCAACAATTTCACACTGAATACCGTCACGATTTCTACCGGCAGCACTCTGAATGTTCTCAACGATGAATTTCTCACTCTGGGTGCCGGGACCGTTACGAACAATGGAACCATCAACCTTCAAAGCAGCGGCAACGCCACCGAACTAATTATGAGTGGAACTACCACCTTGGCCGGCACCGGCACGGTCACCATGGGCAACAACGCTGAAAACTTCATATTGGGCGGCGGTACGTTCACTAACAAGGAAACCATTCAAGGATCCGGAACTATCGGCAATGGCAACTTGACCCTCGTGAACAACGGAACCATCAATGCCAATAATGGCGGCATGAATGGCGTAGCGCTTATCATCAACCCCAATGGCGGAACAACAAACACGGGAACCATGGAGGCCACGGCGGGCGGTACGATGGAATTCACAAGCGGTGATAGCGTCGTCAATACCGGCGGATTGATCGAAGCTACCGGCACCGGCTCGGTAATAAATCTAAATCAGGGCAGCATTACCGGAGGCACGCTCACCAGCAGTGGCGGCGGTGTTTTCAACGTCACCAATACCTTCACCTTGAACACACTGACGCTCTCGACCGGCAGCACGGTCAATGTTCTCAACGATGAGGATCTCACTCTCGGGGCCGGAACGATCACGAACAACGGCTCAATTAACCTACAGACTACCGCCAATGCCACTGAACTAGTCATCTCTGGAAACACTACTTTGGCCGGAACTGGCACCGTCACCATGTCCTCGTCGAACAACGTCAATCAGAACTTTATCCTCGGCGGCGGCACCCTCACCAACAATCAAACCATTCAAGGAGAAGGCACTATCGGCAATGGCAATCTGACTTTGGTGAACACCGGCACTATTAATGCCAACAGTTCGGGTAACACGCTCACCATCAATCCCAATGGCGGAACTACGAACACCGGAACCATGGAAGCTACCGGTGGCGGAACAATGCTATTTATCTCCGATGGCGTCACCAATACCGGCGGATTGATCGCGGCCACCGGCACCGGCTCGGTAGTTAATCTGTCTACGGGCAGCATCACCGGAGGCACACTTACCAGCAGTGGAGGCGGCGTTTTCGAAGTCACCAATAACTTCACCCTGAACAGCTTGACGCTCTCGACTGGCAGCACGATGAATGTTCTCAACGATGAGTTCCTCACTCTCGGCGCCGGAACTTTCACCAACAACGGTTCTATCAACCTGCAGTCCACCGGCAATGACACGGAACTCATAATCAGCGGGACCACCACTCTAGCTGGGACCGGTACCGTCACCTTGGCGTCATCCAGCAGTCCCCAGAACTTTATCCTCGGTGGCGGCACTCTCATCAATCAGGAAACCATTCAGGGAGCTGGAACTATCGGCAACGGTAACCTGGCACTCACAAATTCGGGCACGATCGACGCCAACGTTTCTGGTCAGACGCTTGTGATCAATCCCAACGTCGGTACCACAAACTCAAAAATCATGGAAGCTACCGCGGGCGGTACCATGGAATTCGAATCCGACCCCGTCACGAATACCAGCACCGGAATCATCGAAGCCATCGGCGCGGGATCAACCGTTACTCTGAATCAGGGCAGCATTACAGGAGGCACGCTCACCAGCAGCGGTGGCGGAGTGTTTAACGACATCAGTACCTTCACACTCACCGGCGTGACAATTTCGACTGGCAGCACCCTGAACGTTCTCAACGATGAGGACCTTACTCTTGGATCCGGAACGATTACCAATAAGGGCACCATCAACCTGGAGAGCACGGGTAACCAGACCGAGCTTATTATCAGCGGCAACACTACTCTCACCGCTGGCGGCAAAGTGATCATGAGCGCCAACGGTGAAAACTTCATCTTGGGAGGCGGCACGCTCACCAATCAAGGCACCATCGAAGGCGAAGGAAACATCGGGAATGGCAACTTGACCTTAATCAATACCGGCTCAATTTTGGCCAACGAGACCGGCACCCACACGCCATCGACTCTTATCATCGACGCCAACGGTGGCTTCACCAATAGCAGCGGCACCATGAACGGCACTCTGAACGCGAGCGCCAAGAACACCATAGACATCTCCGGCCCCCTCAACAATTTCAACAGCGGCACGGGCACGCTTACCGGCGGTATCTATGATGCGACCGGCATAATTGAATTCAACGCCGGCAGTCTAGGGATCGTCAATAACGACGCGACCATCGCACTTACCAGCTCGACTGGTGAAATTCTCAACACTTCAACCAGCACCAGTGCTCTGACCGGCCTAACCACCAACCAAACGAAGGGCGTGTTGTCCGTAGCCAGCCAAAAGTTCACCGACGCCAATGACTTCACCAACCAAGGTACGCTGATAGCCGCGGGCGGCGGCACGATCGACTTGACTGGCGGACTCACCAACTTCAACAGCACCACCAACACGTTGACCGGCGGGATATATCAAGTGACTGGCACGCTAGAATTTGCGGGCGCCAACATCGTCACTAACGCCGCCAATATCACACTGACGGGAACCGCCCCGAAAATCCTGAACAGCGCGAACAGTGCGAACGCTTTGATGGGCTTCACCACCAACGCGGCTTCGGGCATCTTCACCGTCAATGGCGGAACGTTTACGGACGCCAACTCCTTTACCAACAACGGGACCATCGCTGCGGGAGCCAAGGGTCTGTTCGACGCCAGCGGCGGCTTCACAAACTTTAACAACACGACCGGTACTTTGACCGGCGGCACCTATACGCTCACCACCACCGGGCAAGTACAGTTCAACAACGAAGGCTTCACCAACGACATCGTCACCAACGACGCGAAGATCACCCTCGCCGGTGTGGACACCACCGTTTCACCCTTCATCGATCAGACCGGTGCCAATGCGTTGGCCAATTTCGCAACCAACGGGGCTTCGGGCAGCCTGTTACTCACCACCGACCGTGTCTTCACGAATACCGGAAGCCTGACAAACGCAGGAATCGTCAATGTCGGAATCTCCAGCGGGACCGGCAAGACTGAGTTGATCATCGGCGGACCCGGCGTTTATACCCAGACTGGTGGGACCACGACAGTGGACGGCGTTCTATCCGCTTCGGGCGGCATCAACATTCAGGGCGGCTTCCTCTACGGCACCGCACTCACAACAACCGGTACCGAAGGCACTCTGATCGGCCCAGTGGACCTCACCGGTGGAACGCTCAATCCCGGAAATGCTATAAAACTCCTCGGGAAGATCGACATCACCGGCTCTTTCGCTGAAAGCGGCGCTGGAATTTTGAACATCGATCTCGACGGCACGGTCGCAGGCACAAAATACGATGTCCTCAATGTCTCCGGCGCGGCTGCGTTGGGCGGCACTATCACCTTCGTTCTGAACTCAGGTTTCAAGCCAGTCGTTGGCGATACTTGGGACGTCTTGAATTACGCGTCGGAGACCGGCAGCTTCACCACCGTAAACCTGCCCACCGCTCCCACCGGCGATCACTACGTCTTTACCTGTGGCACAACGGACTGCACTCTCACCTTGGACTCCGGCGCAGCCGTCACGAGCTCCGCATCCAAGACCACGGTAACCGCTTCACCAGCCAAACGCATAACCAGTGAGCTGGGCTCGGTCGCTTCCGCGTCCAACACCCACGAGCCGCTCGCTATTCTCTCGCTCGCTACCTGCTCCGCCGCTCGCATGCTCGTATCAATGTCCTGCGGCGACCGTGCAGCGGCCATTCTGTCTCATCGCAACGAACTGCATTCAGTCGCATCCGTCGGTTCCGGGCTGGGCGCTGTTCACAACAACGTGATGGCGGCCACCACGCGACCGGCAGCAGGCGCAGTGCACAACAACGTGATGACTGCCTCCACCGGCTCAGCAGCAGGAGCCGTTCACAACAACGTCATGATCGCTTCGCGCTCCATCTCATCGTCACGCGGTGGCGGATCCAACGAACCAACCGCCTCCGCCTCTGCGATGGCAAGGCTTTACATGTGCGCGTACTTACCTTCCACCCTCGCGCACAACATGGGTTGCAACTAACAGATAGTTGTAAGATGTGCCAGCGTCGTTCGGGGGAATCGACGCTGGCACATCGCAGTTCCCTCCCCCAAGAAGCGATTAGTTCGGCCCCATTCCCTGCCCCTGAGCACACTTATTGCCCCCCCATCCGTAAATGCCAATAACAATGAGATCGACCTTGATTGTGGGCGTTACGGGAGCGTTGTAGCCGATCCAGCTGAATTAACTTCCGATCAAAGTCTCGGTTGATATGAGCTTCAGATCGGATAATTCGGAGGATTGAATACGGCTTAGCGTTTGACACTTCTTCCCACGTTCACCATTTTGTAGTGATGAAAAATCGGTATCAGAAATAGTACAAAGCCCAAACACGAGGTAGTAAAGACCGCCAGGAAAACTAGGTATGTAAAGCTAGGTCGTTTCGTTCTTTACTCTGTCTCCGGAGGGTAAGGTGAGCGTTCGAATTCCAACAAGAGCATCCGTGAGCTTCTCACGCCTAACCTAACTGGGCTTTTTATTACCTGATCGTACTCCCGACCATCTGGACTTTGCAGCCCTACTGGCGATTTCCTTTCTTCGCTCCGGTGTCAGCTTATTGCGACGGGCCTTCCCGCCTTTCCGTCCCAATGCCACCGCATTTGCATCTTTGACCATGTCTGATCTGAGAAGTTATCGCGGTCTATGTAGGAAAGCAAGAAATGACTTGACAGTGCTTAGCGCTAAGCATATGCTTAACGCTAAGCAATTTAAGGGAGGCTTGTCTCCGTGAAACGAACCGTCAATTCAATCCGACAAGAGATGAGAGCTGCAAGACAGACTTGGTCTGATCTAGGAGCTCCTAGATTGAGGGATCTTCGCTCTTTGTTGGTGAGATACAAGTTCTCGGTAATTCTTGGAGAAATTACTCGGATCGACAGCCATTGGTATGTTACGCACTCTGGTCTCCTTCAATTGGCTTCGCGGAGAAAATGCCGTGGAATTAGGACATCCGTGCAGGAACGACTCTGCGATCCCGTAGCGAATCGCTGGGTATTTCGAGCTGTCGTCTATAAAGGTTCACATTCCAAGGGCTTTGTAGGATACGGCGACGCCGATCCTTCAAATACTTCTTTTGTGGTACGAGGCGCCGAGTTGCGAATTGCCGAAACTCGCGCCGTGAATCGCGCCATTCGGAAGGCTTACGGAATAGGACTCTGTTCGGTTGAAGAGTTGGGATCATTCTCCGGGCCATCCCACTCATTCGCGGCTCCGCCGCACTCGAACGGACAACATAGTTCTAACGGATCGAACAACTGTCAGCCACGATTGCGTGACCAACTTTGTCTTCTCATCCGCCAATACAATCTCGATCCCGCGCTTGTAAAGGCCTACGCTGCTGACTTCTGCGGTACCGCTACGCTTAAAGAGGCTAGCCGAGACCTGGTCGAATCTTTCATCTCCGAGCTCGGATCAGCTGCGAAGCGCGATCGGGACAGCTTGC
>Ga0209624_10000771_pt1 | contig 27465 bp, 27 predicted proteins | sample JacPinW_OM2H0_O1_FD_188565 | JGI IMG/M metagenome (GOLD analysis project Ga0209624, IMG submission 188565) | Forest soil microbial communities from Algoma, Ontario, Canada - Jack Pine, Ontario site 1_JW_OM2H0_O1 (SPAdes) (version 2) | ecosystem: Environmental > Terrestrial > Soil > Boreal...
AGCATTCTGTTTCGCCCCGCTTGCCTCAACCTCGATCGCCAGGAGATCCGTCATCGGTACCTTCATGCGCAGCGGTCCGGCCTCGACTTCGGCGATCCGGCCGTCGTGGCGACGAAACACGACTGCCTGTTTAAATCCCCTCACGTGTAGGCGCAATCCGGGAAGCAGTTGCTCGGGCGACACGCCGGTCGTAGGCCCAACTGCGGCCACGCCCAGGTCCTGCTGCGACCGAGCGAGCGCATCCACGACCGCGGCATCGACTTCCGCACGGGCCTCCGAGCCGAGCTTTGCCATGCGGCGCCCGGATTGCTTTTCAAGTTGCGTGCGAAGCGAGCGGTCCTGGATGTCGGCTGAAAGCCGCGCGACCTCGCCCTCCAGCCGCTTCTGGGCGGCGAGAAAGCCCTGCTCCAGCTCGGCGATGCGCTTTTTCTGCCGTTCGATCCATTCGGTCTGCAGATCGCGGCGCGCTGCCTCAAGCTGTGCCAACTCCTGGCGGCCCTGTAGGGTGACCTCTTCCATTTCATCGCGGGTGCGGTGGAGATAGGCGATCAGCTCGCGTGCCTCGCGTGCCTGGGGCGACAGGCTCTGCTCGGCATGATCCACCACGCGCGAAGGCATTCCCAGCCGCCGGGCAATTTCAATCCCGCTTGACGTTCCCGGCACGCCGAACAGCAGCCGGTAGGTCGGCCGCAGGTTGACCTGGTCGAATTCCATTGCGGCGTTGACGATGCCGGGGGTTGTCGAGGCGTAGGCCTTCAGGCGGTCGTGGTGGGTGGTCGCCAGTGTCAGTGCGCCCCTCATGCGAAACTCCTCGAGAAGGGCAACAGCGAGCGCGGCACCTTCTTCCGGCGCCGTGCCTGTACCCATTTCATCGACGAGAATCAGCGAGCGCTCCGTCGCCACCTCCAGCATCGACTTCAAATTCAGCATGTGCGCGGAAAAGGTGGAAAGGTCGGCGGCGATGGATTGTTCGTCTCCGATATCGGCCAGGACGCGGTCAAACACCGGCAATCTAGCGCGCTCGGCCGCGACCGGGATTCCCGATTGCGCCGAAAGCGCCGCGAGTCCCACGGTTTTCAGAGAGACCGTCTTGCCGCCGGTATTCGGCCCGCTGACGACCATCACCGTCTGGTCGCCGCCAAGCGCAAGCCCCATTGGTACGGCCTTGCGCCCCTGCGGCCGGAGCGTAGCTTCGAGCACCGGATTGCGCGCCATATCCAGCTGGAGCGAATTCCCTGCGTCAAACTCCGGCACGACGCAATCGAATTCCCGCGCGAATCGTGCGCGAGCAAGAACAGAATCCAGGTGCGCGACCGACGCGGCGGCCGCTTCCAGCCGTTCGCGCTCCGCGACGACCCGGCCGGTCAGCTCGTCGAGGAGGCGCGCGATTTCCGTAGTCTCGTCCTCGCCCAGCTGTACCAGGCGATTATTCAAATCAATCGCTTCAAGCGGCTCCACAAATACTGTTTGTCCCGTGGCGCTGGCTGCGTGGACGACGCCCGGCACACCGCGGCGATCCCCGGCGCGCACCGGAATCACGAAGCGATCGTTCCGGAGGGTGACGTAGTCCTCCCCCGCCGGTTCCCCTCGTGCGCGCAGGATCTTTTCAAGCGAATGGTGAATGGTTGCGCGCGCCTGTATCTTGCTTGCGCGGATGCGTTTCAGTTGCGGTGACGCGTCATCGCTGATTTCACCATTGGGCAACACCACGCGGCGAACCGCGGCAAGGAGCGCGCGAAAATCAGGAAGGCGATTGGCGCATTCGGCCAAGCGAGGGTGCTTCACGGCCTCGCCCCGAAATGTCTGCCGCACGGCGCCCGCGTTCTCAGCAAGCGAGGCGACATCGAGAAGTTCCCCAGCCTCCAGTACCGACCCGGGTACTTCGATTTGCGCAAGCCACCGGAGTGGATCGGCAAGCGAGCCGAATCCAAGATCTGAACCCCCGCGCAGGTATTGGATGGCCTCGCCGATCAGCTCGAATTCGGTTCCGAGCGCCGTCGTCTCCTGCCGCGGCACAAGGGCCAGGATTGCGCGCCGGCCGGGCAGGCAGGTCGTCGAGCGGCTGACGATTTCCTTCAGCGTGTCAAATTCCAGGAGCTCTTCTGCGGAGCGAGACACAGATACCTCTCAAGTGAAATCGCAAACGGAGCGTTTCGTCGACTTTTCTAGCCCGGAGCGACGGCGTGACCCGAGCGTGATCGCGTCTCCCCGCAGGATGACGATGCAATCGGCGTCGTCAATTGTAGCCCGGTTGGCTGTGGGAAATCAGTGCGGCTCGCGCTGAAGGAGAAAATATTCGGCGAGGTAGCCGGCGGCATCGGCCGGGGAAGACACTACGTGAACCAGTTCCTCGCCGCGTTCGCCCGGCCGGGTACTCTGCCCCGGCTCGAAGTCCTGCACGCGGTCAATCACGGGCTTCCAGAAATCTCCCAGCACGACCAGCGGCTTGTGGCGCATCGCGCCCTTGTTCAGCATTTCCCAGACGACAGCGAGCTCAACCAAGGTTCCCGTGCCGCCAGGACAGGCGACGTACCCACGGCCGCGCCGGATCAGTTCGAAAAGCCTTGCTCGCCAGGTCTTCATGGGCACATCCTGGTCAATCCAGCGGTTCGCGCGCCTGTTAAACGACTGGGCCGTGACCCCGAGCGTTCGCCCGCCGGCCTGTTTTGCGCCGCGCGAGACGGCTTCCATCGTGCCGCCGTATCCGCCGTTGCACACAACCAGCCCCTTTTGGGCGAGCGCGACGCCGAGCGCATACGCCTGCCCGTAGTGCCAATCGCCTTCGCGTGGCCCGGAACCGCCAAACACGGTGATGACTTCCGGTCGCTGCTTCATCGCTTCTTCGCGCCGGGCGAGGTTCCCAGCGTCTCGACCAGCGCAGTCGCAATCGCGTCAACCGGAGCGGTGGTCGCGACGCCATGCTGCGGATTGTTATTGTAGAAAATCGCGAACACCAGAGATTCATGCCCGCGCGTCGTGGCGTAGCCGGAAAGCGCGCGGACGTGCTCGATCTCGCCTGTCTTGGCCTCAATCGACCCCGACGCCGCCGTGGTGGTCATCCGTCCCTCGAGCGTGCCATCCACGCCCGCCACCGGCAGTGTGGAAAGAAAATCCCCGCCCCAGGGCTGCTGCGCTGCGTACCGCAGCAGTGTCACGATCGCGCGTGGCGTCACCAGGTCGTCGCGCGCAAGCCCGGAACCGTCGGAAAGCAGGATGTCGCCGTCGGGAACCCCGGCGGTCTTCAGAAATTCACGTTCGGCCTTCAGCCCGGCCGCAGTCGAGCCCACGCCCAGTTTCTCGCGTCCCACGGCGCGCAGCAGCAATTCCGCATGCAGATTGTGGCTCATCTTGTTGGTGAAGCGGATTGTTTCCAGCAGCGGCTCGGAAATGTGCTCGGCGAGGGTAACGGCACCGGGTTGCGGCAACGGCGGCGCAGCGTCGGGAATGATCGGCTCGCCTGCGACGTTGGAAAAAGGAGGCGGAGCGTGTTGCGCGCGAGTCGAGCCGGTAATAAGTACGCCGCGCGCTTCAAGCAGTTGCTTCAGGGCCAGCGCCGCCGTTTCAGCGGGTGCGGTCATAGCGATCTCAAGTCTGGTGGGCGTGCGTCCCTGCGCGATCGTCCCCCGCAGTAGGATGAATTGTATTCCCGGCTGGCGGACCACCGCAAAGTCCGATGGCGTGCCCGGCGGCCCAGTTGAGATCTCCTCACGGAATGTGCTGAGCGCGGCTGCCGGCTCTGTCTGTATTTCAGCTGGATCGCCGACGCTTGCACCCGGAGCGATTACGACCGAGATCGTGTTGTCGTTGAACGCGATCGCGCTGACTGGGGCGCCGAAGGCGAAGAACAAATCGCCCGAGCTCCAGCCCGTCGGGTAGGGATCGTAGGGAAAATAACTGTCGTCGGCAACAATATCGCCGTCCACTTCGCGCAGTCCTTTGGCGACCACTTGGTCGGCCAGTTCCGCAAGGACCCTTTCGACCGGCCCTACGCGTTCGCCCCTGCCGGCGTAAGGGAGGTGGCGATTCGACAGATCGGGATCTCCGCGACCCACAAGCACCAGATCTCCCGCCAGGTGGCCGTCACTGCCAATGGCGGCTTTGGATTCAAGCGTGGTGTGAAATCGGTAGTCGCCTCCCAGCGTGGCAAGAGCCAGGGCGGTGGTGACAATCTTCGCATTCGATGCCGGCGTGAAAAAATGATCGCCATTGAGCTCGAAGACAGATTCGCCGGTATCGCGGTCGGCGACCTCAATTCCCCAATTGAGCCTGCTTGTGCTCGCTTGTCCCAGCACGGCGTTTACGCGTGCGCGAAATCGAGCAACATCCGGGCGAGGCCGGGCATGGTCGGCCGCGTGCTGTTGCTGCGTTTTTGAAACGCTCTGTGGGTTTGCAGGCGCGGCGACCAGCACGGCAACGATCCAAAGTGCCGCTGCGGCCCCACGCACGCGGCGCCGGAAGCAGGGGCATGGAGAACGGACGATTAAGCTCATTTCACGCGCGGCCCAGGTCAACGCGCCTGATTATATGGCAACGGCGAGTGGGACGCCGCGTCCTTTCACAGGCAGATGCTGGGGTTGCGCTGCGCTACCCGAAACACTTATCATGGACGCCCACCCACTGGAGGGCGCCGTCATGACAAGAAAAATGATCTCGTTGATGCTAGCCACGGTCCTGTTCGGCCTGGTATTCCTGTGCAGTCCTGTCCGAGCCGACGACAAGGAGAAGGACGAGGATCGCCTTCAGAATGCCGGGCAGGTCCTGAAGGAAATCCTGAACATCCCGGACGACATCCCGCAGAACCTGATTGACAAGGCTGACTGCGTCATCGTCATCCCCACCGTTCTCAAGGCGGCGTTTATCGTCGGCGGCAGTTACGGCCGCGGCGCCATGACTTGCCGCAGCGGCGACAACTTTCAAGGTCCGTGGGGCGCCCCGACCATGATGGCGCTTGAAGGCGGCAGCTTCGGATTCCAGATCGGCGCTCAAGCTACCGATTTCGTCTTGCTGGTGATGAATCGGGAAGGCGCGAGCTCCATTCTCAGCAGTAAGGTAAAACTGGGCGCGGATGCTTCTGCCGCTGCCGGTCCCATGGGCCGGGATGCGGAAGCGGATACCGACGTCGCCATGCGCGCAGAAGTTCTCACCTATTCCCGGGCGCGCGGTCTGTTTGCCGGCATCTCGCTTGAGGGCTCGACCCTGCGTCCCGATGAGGACGCAAACGAACGGATCTACGGCCAGAAACTCCCGTCGAAAGAGATCGCGCTGCACGGTGCGGTCCCTGTCCCGCCGGCAGCCAGGACCTTGACCGCCACGCTGAACCAGCACAGCCCCAAGAACCTTTCCAAGTAGCTCCCCTGGCTGCGCCGGACGGGCAACCCTCCGGCGCAGTCAATCTCGGGAATTCCCGGTGCTCTTTGAGAGCGGGAGCCCGCACAGATATTGACCTTGACCCAAATATGACTTATAGTCGTATTCGGGTATCAGTCAGGCCGTTCGTCCTCCGATGGCATCCTCCACAGCAGCGACGCGCCACGCCGTGCTGCCGCAGACCGGCCGCCGCGAACGTCACCGCACGGAAATCCGGGAGCGTCTTTTTCGTTCCGCGCTGCGTCTTTTTGCCGAGCGCGGATACATGGAAACCACCGTCGAGGACATCACCGAGGCGGCTGACGTCGGCAAGGGCACCTTCTTCAATTATTTTCAGACCAAAGAACACGTCCTGGCCACGTTCGGCGCCGAACGCCTCGCGTCGGTCGAACGCGCGCTGGAGCGAGCAAAGGCCGGGCCGGTGTTGCCCGTGCTGCGAGAACTTGCGTCGGACCTCGCCGGCCACTACACCGAGAACCCCGCCCTGCTCCGCGCGATTTACGCAGCTCATGCGTCGTGCGCACCAGTTCGCGCCGAACTCCATAAGAGACTTCAGACCGGCCGCCGCCTGCTGGCCGGGATTTTCGCAATCGCACAGCAGCGCGGCGAGGTGCGGCGGGATATTCCGCCAACGGAACTGGCTCGGCTCACCCAGGTCGTGCTGTTGGGAATCACACTGGCCTGGGCGCTTCACCCGGACTCGTCGCTGGGCGGCACCTCGCAGGATGCCTGGGACCTGTTCTTGCCGGGCATTGTTGCCGATACGAAACGCAAGAGCGCGAAGAATCGCCGGAGCGCCCGGGCATGAGCCGCCGCGAACAGACCGCAGTGCCCTCAAGCGGAATCGCTGCGTCTTTTGCGGCTGTGGGGTCATCCAAGACGGTGCGGCTCAGCAAAGGAGGAACATTGACACGCCGACTGGCGATTGCTTGGATTTTCGTCGCCGCTCTGTTACCGCTTGCACCCGGAACTGCGCGCGCGCAGACAGCGCCGTCAGGAGCACCAGGTGCACCGGGTGATGTCGAGTCTCCGCCCAGCGCGGCAACGTCGCAGAGTTCGTTTTCGGCCAGCGTGCCGACAAAACTGGAGCCCGGCGTTTTACAACTTTCGCTCGCCGACTCACTCCAGCGCGGCCTGAAGCAGAATCTGGGCGTGCTGCTGTCGACCGAAGACATCCGCACGGCCCGCGGCGCGCGCTGGAAAATGTTGAGTTCCCTGCTTCCGAACCTGACCACGTCTTCTTATGCCGACGGGTCTCAGGTGGACCTTGCCGAGTTTGGATTCGCATTTAAATTTCCGGGCTTCAATATTCCTTCCGTTGTCGGGCCTTTCGGCTATTTCGACAGCCGCGCCTATGTAACCCAATCGGTCTTTGACTGGAAGGCGATCAACAACGCGCACGCGGCCTCACAGGACGTGAAATCCTTCCAGGCGAAGTACAAGGACGCGCGCGACCTGGTCGTACTCTCGGTCGGATACACCTATCTGCAGGCGATCGCTGACGAGGCCCGGGTAGAAACCGCCGATGCACAAGTGAAAACGGCCCAGGCCCTGTACGACCAGGCCTCGGATCAAGTCAAAGCCGGCACATCGCCCGCGATTGACGGTCTGCGGGCGGAGGTGGAACTCAAAACGCGGCAGCAGCAGTTGATCCAGTCCAAGAATGATTTCGCGATCGAGAAACTGACTCTTGCGCGCGTGGTTGGACTGGCCCCCGGGCAACAATTCGAGCTCGCCGACAAATCCCCGTATGAGCCGTTTGCGGCCATGACGGTCGAGGAGGCGCTCAAACGTGCCTACCAGTCTCGCTCCGATTTCCAAGCCGCTCTTGCGAGCCTCCGCTCGGCGGAATATTCACGCAAGGCCGCCGCGGCAGGCTACCTGCCTTCGTTTTCGGTCAGCGCGGACTACGGCCTGGCCGGAACGATCCCCAACCTCGCAACGCACGGCGTGTTTGACGCCCGCGGCACTCTGACCATTCCGATCTTTCAAGGCGGCCACGTACATGGCGATGTCCTTGAGGCTGACGCGCGCCTGGAACAGAGCCGCGACGAGCTTGAGAGTCTGCGCGCACAGATTGACACCGACGTTCGCTCCGCACTGCTGAACATCGAATCCGGCGAGGAACAGGTCGCGGTCGCTCGAAGCAATATCGATCTCGCCGAGGAGACCCTCGCGCAGTCCCGCGACCGCTTCCGGGCCGGTGTTACCGATACCGTCGAAGTCGTGCAGGCGCAGGAGGCCGTCGCCAGCGCGCACGAGAATTACATTTCCAGTCTGTACCAGGACAATTACGCCAAGATTTCGCTGGCCCGCGCCCTGGGTCTGGCCGAACAGGGCGTGAAAGAGTATTTCAAAGGAAACTAAGACATGGCACAGAACACCGAAGTTGACGCCAGCCCCACCGCGCCTGCGGAAAACACGTCCACCCGGGAAACCGCCCCGGCCCAGCCGCCTGCCGGAGCTCGAGCGTCGGACTACCTGCGCGAGCGCCCGCGCACGCGCTTGTTTTTGATCGTCGCGGCTCTGGCGGTGCTGGTGGTTGCTTTCTTTGCCTGGCGATATTTTTCGAGCTACGAATCAACCGACGACGCCGAGGTGGACGGCCACGTGATGCCGGTCAGCGCTCGCATCTCCGGCTACGTCGCCAAGGTCAATGTGAATGACAACCAGGACGTCCATGCAGGCGACGTGTTGGTCGAGATTGACCCGCGTGACTACCAGGTTGCCGTGGACCAGGCTCGCGCGAACGTCGCCGATGCCCAGGCCACCGCACAGTCGTTGACGATCAACGTTCCGGTCACCTCGGTCAATACCACGAGCGACGTCTCGTCGTCGGAAGCCGGCATCACCAATGCCCAAGCCGGAATATCGGCTGCGCAGCAACAACTCGACGCGGCCCAGGCGCAGCTGCTGCAGGCGCAGGCGAATGACGTAAAGGCCCAGAACGATCTGGTGCGATACAAACAGCTGGTCGACAAGCAGGAGATTTCACAACAGCTCTATGATCAGGCCGTGGCAGCGGCTGCGGCGAGCGCCGCAGGGGTCTCCGCAGCGAAAGCTTCAGCCTCAGCCGCCGCACAGCAGGTGACGCAAGCGCGCAGCCGCCTAGAGACAGCTGAGGCAAGCCTGCGATCGTCCCAAACCGGACCCAGTCAGGTTAGATCGATTCAGGCCCGCGCCAATTCGGCCGACGCCATCGCACAAGCAAAGCAGGCTGCGCTTGAACAGGCCGAGCTCAATCTCCAGTACACGCAGATCACGGCCCCGACCGCGGGCGAGGTCATGAAGAGCGTTGAAGTGGGCATGAACGTCCAGCCGGGTCAGCAACTGGCTACTCTGATTCCTCTGGACGATGTCTGGATCACCGCGAATTTCAAGGAAACGCAGCTAAAAAATATGCGCCCCGGCCAGCGCGCCGAAATCAAGGCGGATTCGAACGGCCGCGTCTACAAGGCACACGTCGACAGCATCTCGGGATCCAGTGGCGCGCGCTTGAGTTTGCTTCCGCCGGAAAACGCGACAGGAAACTACGTAAAGGTCGTGCAGCGGGTTCCCGTTAAAATCGTCCTGGACCCGGGAGAGAATTCCGACCACTCCCTGCGCATCGGCATGTCGGTTGAGCCCAAAGTCTTCTTGAAGTAGGCCCAGCTGAGCCCGGGTCGGTCGAGCATTGTTCTGGCGAAACAGTCCCGGGCCGCCCGCCGGATCCAAACCCCATGGCAGACACCCCTGAAAGCAGCGGCCAAGCCGGGACAGGCCTCCCTACGGGCGCGGCTGCGGGATCACCCGCCGTGTGGGTGCCGCAGTTCAACCCCTGGTTGATTGCCGTGGTGGTCGCGATGGCGGCCTTCATGGAAGTTCTCGATACCAGCATCGCCAATGTCGCACTTCCCTACATGGCGGGCAGTCTGGGAGCGAGCAACGATCAGAGCACCTGGGTACTCACTTCCTATCTGGTATCGAACGCGATCGTGCTGCCGATTAGCGGATGGATTGCCGGCGCGATCGGTCGCAAACGTTTCTTCATGATTTGTCTGGTTATTTTCACGCTGAGCTCCCTTTTGTGCGGGATTGCACCGAGCCTGGGCACCATTATTTTCTTCCGGATCCTGCAAGGGGCGGGCGGCGGCGGACTTCAACCCATGGCGCAGGCGATCCTGGCAGATACGTTTCCTCCCGAGAAACGCGGTCTGGCCTTCGCGCTGTACGGCGTCACCGCGATTATCGCCCCGACGATCGGACCTACCCTGGGCGGCTGGATCACGGTGAACTACACGTGGCGCTGGATCTTCTTTATCAACCTGCCGGTCGGCATTCTGGCTCTGTTCTTGATCGCTCGACTGGTGGAAGACCCTCCGTGGGTGAGGCGCACCCCGGGTGCACGAGTCAAGTTTGACTACGTCGGCATCTCCCTGCTCACGTTGGGCGTCGGTGCCCTGCAGGTGATGCTGGACAAAGGGCAGGAGGACGACTGGTTCGGCTCCCATTTCATATTTACGCTCGCCGTCCTTGCAGGGGTCGGACTGGTATCGTTTGTGGTCTGGGAATGGTTTTACAAGCACCCGATCGTCGAGGTGCAGCTTTTCAGGAATCTGAATTTCCTGGCCTCCAACGGCATGATGTTTGTGCTGGGGATCCTGCTGTTCTCAAGCCTGGTGATGATGCCGTTGTTCCTGCAGTCCCTGATGGGTTACACGGCGGAGTCGGCCGGGCTGGTGCTTTCCGGGGGAGGCCTGCTGCTGCTGTTTCTGATGCCCGTCGTCGGGATTCTGTCTGCCAAGGTCCAGGCCCGATACCTGGTCGCCTTTGGGTGGCTTACGCTTTCGATCGGGATGTACATTTCCAGTCGCCAGCTCGACCTTCAAGTGAGTTTTCTAAGCGCAAGCGTGCTGCGTCTGGCTCAGGTGTTCGGGCTGGCCTTCCTGTTCGTACCCATCAATCTGGCTTCCTACGTCGGAATGCCGGCAGAGAAAAGCAGCAGCGTCGCTGGTCTGGTGAACTTCATGCGCAACATTGGCAGTAGCGTGGGTACTTCGATGGTCACAACGCTGATCGAGCGCCGCTCTCAGGTCCATCAGGTATTCCTGGCCTCCGATGTCAGCGCGGGCCGGCCAGGGCTTGCATCGGAAGTCACAGGCTTGACGGCACGCTTGATTGCTTCGGGCATGAGTGCAGCGCGGGCGGCGGCGCAAGCCAACGCGATTGTGTTTCGGGACGTGATCGCCCAGGCGACTACGCTTGCCTACATCGATACGTTCATGATTCTGGCCGGGGCATCGGCGGTCATGTTTGTCCTTTCCTTCGGACTGAAGAAAAATGAGCCCGGCAGGCGCCGGGTAGTGATGGAGTAGCCCTGGCATGGCCGATATGATAGCCTCTGACCTTCTGCACAGGTTTGATCGACACCTGAGCGACGGCAGAGGAAGAATCCATGATCCGAGTGCTTACCATCGAGCGCGAATACGGCAGCGGCGGCGGGGAAATCGCCCATGCCGTCGCCGAGCGCCTGGGCTGGAAGCTGTGGGACCAGGCGTTGACCAACGAAATCGCGAGGCTGATGGAGTGCGATTGCCGCGTAGTTGAGGAACGCGAGGAGAAGCGGGACCCTCTGTTCCACCGGCTGATGATGGCATTCATGCGGGGAAGCCATGAAGGGAGCTTGAACGCTCCGCGGCTGAAGATCGCTGACGCCGAGTGCATCCGGGAGGTCGCCGAGGGTGTCGTGAAATCGGCTGCCGAACGCGGCCAGTGCGTCATTGTGGGCCGCGGCTCCGCCTTCTACCTACAAAATCGCAGTGACACCTTTCATGTCTTTATCTGCGCGCCGTTCAGCGAAAAAGTGCTGCGGCTGCGTGCCGGCGGCAAGAGCGAGCGAGACGCGGTTCAGCTTGCGGAGACCGTGGATCGCGACCGCGCGGCTTTTATCAAGCAATATTTCGGTGTCGAATGGTTCGATCGGCACCGCTTCCATCTGATGCTGAATTCCACGATCGGCGAAGCGGCAGCTGTTGAAACAATACTGAATAGCATCACATTATTTGAAAAACAGAAACTCTCGCCCGGAACTTCCTTTCAGCAACCGGTCGCATCCGGATCGGCGCGGGGAAATTAACTGCGACGGCTTGAATCAGCCTCTCTCCAGCGCTGTGTCTACGCTCCGCCTTCCCTGACTCTGGCTGCCTGCCGCCCACCGGACCCGATCCTTCCCAAGGAGACTGGATGAGCTGTGCGATCTGCGAAAAGCGCCCGCCGAAGCGTTTCTGTCCCGCGAAGGGCGAGAAGATCTGCGCAATCTGCTGCGGCCGCGAACGCGAGGTCACCATCGATTGTCCGTCCGACTGCCCGCATCTGATGGCCGCGCACCGCTGGGAAGCGGAACATCGAAAACCTCTCACCGCCGAACAATATCCCTATCGTGATGTTTCGGTCAGGGAGGATTTCGTGTATGAGCGCTGGGCGGTCATCACCGGTTTTGCAGCAACGATCCTGGATTTCCAAATCCAGCACAAGGATCTGAATGATGGCGCGGTTTGCTCGGCAGTTGAGGCGCTGGCGGAAACCTTCCGCACTCTGGGAACCGGAATCTACTACGAACGGCCACCCGACGCACCCATCGCGCGTGCGCTGTACGGGCGAATTGCGGAATTCCTGCAGGAGTTCAGAAAGAGCGAAAGCGGACGACCCGGGATTCCTTCGCTAAAGGACGCCGATGTCTTTCATCTGCTCGTCTTTCTGTTGCGCGTAGCCCGGCAAGAAACCAATGGCCGTTCTCGCTCGCGCGCGTTTCTGGGTTTCCTGCAGGCGCGATTCCCGGTTTCGCCTGGCGCCCAAAAGGACGCCCCCCGCATCATCGTTCCGTGAGGATTTCTTCCACACTTACTTTGATTCGATCTTGAAATTCGGGTTTTGGATAACGCCGAGCGTGTTGCCGAACGGATCGTGGACGGCTCCGATGAAAATCCCGTCCCCGACATCGTGAACGGACTCTTCACCGGTCGCCCCGAGTTCGATCAGCCGCTGGTAGGCGCTCTGCGCATCCTCGACGCCCCAGTAGGCAACGCCGGCCGGCTGCCGCCCAGACGCAGCCTTCGGGTCCGGAACCAGACCCAGTTCAAATCCGCCAACCCTGAATCCAACATAGAAGGGTTGATCAAAATATGGCGGCATACCCAGCACGCTTGTGTACCAGGCCTTGGCCTTGCCGAGATCTTTGACTTGGTATGCTGCGGTTCGAAGTCCGAGAAACATGGAGCGCTCCTTTTGCACCATGAACAGCCGCGGTCCCGGCTGCAGAAGCGGGCGGCCGTCCAGCCGCAAATGCTGCCACACATACCAGCCCAAAGACCAGCGTCCAGCTGGACACGGTCTTCAGTTTCACGCCTCGCACCGGCTTCTGCTCAATCGGGGTCGGCGAGCTCACAATTGCCGCCACCATCGATTGCGCGCCGCGGCGCCGGCTCTTTGTTCTCGATCTTGCATTTGGCATTCCTGTTCTCCTTATACCTGTGGTCTGCCCAGCTCCAGCTGCATTTGCGGCGACCGCCAGGAACGTGCCGCAGGCGTCTGTGGACGAGAACCCAGACCATACTTCCGCCGCAGTCCGTCAACGCGCGCGGCCATCTCGGTGCGATAGGCTTCCGGCGCGTCTACATTCCTGCCGTACCATTCGCGGTATCGAGTCACCAGCCTGGGAAATTTCTCTTCAAGGAAACCAAGAAACGTCCTCCAGGAGTCCGGCATGAGGTAGAGGACTCTCGCGGCGAACCATTCCGCATTTGCATCGCGGGCCCCGCATGCCAGAGCATCGAGATCTGCCTCGCGATCGGTCAGCCAGGGTAGGATTGGCATGGCTAGCACCCCGGCCGAGATTCCCTGTTCCCGCAACCTGCGTACGGCGGCCAGGCGCAGGTCCGGTCGCGGGGCGCGCGGCTCAAGCAGGCGCGCCAGATGCGTTCTCAATGTCGTGATGGTGAGATTGACGGTCAGTGATGATCGTGCCGAAATCTGCTGCAGCAACTCCATATCACGCACCACCTGGTCCGACTTGGTCGTGATCGAGACGCTCAGCCCCTCGCGCTCCGCGATTTTCTCCAGGATCGCTCGCGTCGCGCCGAATTCACGCTCGGCCGGCTGGTAGGGGTCCGTCGCCGCGCCGATGGCGATATGTTCGCCCCAGATTTCCTTGTGGTTCAGATCGCGCTCTGCAAGCGGGCCGGCATCCTTCTTCACATAAATCTTCGACTCGAAATCCGACGTATCGAGTTCCATGTATCCGTGCGTGTAGCGCGCGTAGCAATATTTGCAGCCGAACTCGCAGCCGCGATAGGGGTTCACCGTCCAACGAAATGGCACCCGCTCGGAGTGACACTCGTTCAGGATGGACTTTACCGGAAGTAGAAAGTACTCCGTCCCGCGCCTGGCGTCAGCGCAAGGGGAGGATGCGGCGAGGCGCGCAATGCCAACCAGTTCCGTCGCGGGCTTCGTTCTCCGGTCAGGCACCGGAGGGGGCGCGGAAGCACCGCTTGGCGACTCACAGTTGCCGTGGCGAGCGGCTGGAGGGAATAAGGTGAGACTGGTTTGCTTCGCACCTGTCGGGCGACGCCGAAGCGTCGCGGGATTCGGTCGAAGGATGGGAGAAGTGGCCATTGGCAGCCTCGCCGCACAGGGGCACACTATATTCGCCTTTTATTCGCCAAGTCAAGATAAAAGTTTCGCTTTTGTTTCGCCTGTTCCGCCGTACAAGCTCGCCCCTGGAAATCCCGCCACAAGGCCCGATTTCAGCCTGCCCGGCCACCCCTATACTGGACAGGCGACCCCCTGGAGACCCAGCCGTGCCTGAAGTTGGAATCCTCATAGTTGACGACGACATTGCCAGCCAGCGAGCGCTGAAAAACGTCCTCGATTCCGAGGGTTGGCGCGTCCGCATCGTTCCGTTGGTGGCTCACGCTCTTGCCGAACTGGCCACGGGAACCTGGAACCTTGTCATCGTAAACATCGAGCTTGCCGACGTTCGCGGGCCGCTGTTTGCCATTCTCAAGGAACTTGCCGAAGCAGAACCGGCCGCACCGCGCCCAGACGGCGCGCCAGCGCCGAAGCTCATCCGCGCGCTCTTCCTGGTGCCGGTGCCAATCGCCAAGCAAGTGCAGCCCATCCTGGAACGCGCGGGCCTTCCCTACTCCCTGAAGCCGTATCATCTGCACGATTTTCTTGAAAAGGTCAGCGAACTTCTGGTCGAAGCCGGTGCGATCGCCGAGCCGATCCGGAGCATCGGTGGCTTCGGCGCGGGCAAGAAACGCCGGCGCAATCCGCACTTTTCGCGCGACTCCCGTCGCGGAACGATGTTCGCCACGCGCGAGGACTACCAGATGACCGACGAAGAGATGACGGAGTACGAGCGCGAGGAAGAAGAAGGCCGCAAGAAGCGCGAAAAAGAGTTGCATGACATGAAAGACCGCGGCGGGCACAGCTAGCGATTCGATCCGGACAGGGGACGGCGGTGAAACGGTTGCTTCCCCGCTGTCTCGGCGCCGGCACCCAGCCTTGAAATTTCCTTCCGCACTCCTGCAAGGAATCGTCCCTCGATCGTTCTCATCAATGAAGCCCGCACAGCCGGGCCTTGAATAGAGATGGGAACGCTCGAGGAGGCAACATGCGAACCGGCTCACGCAGAGTTACTGGGACCTTGATCGCGGCCATTTTGATCTCACTGGGAGCAACTATAGCTGCGGCGCATTTCGGCCCGAGCGGCGCCCATTCAAACGGCGATGTGGCGCTTGCTCAACCGGGCTGGCGTCTGTCGCAGCCGATCACTTACGAGAACCTCACGATTTTTCCAGTCGTCTCACCCGACGACGCCAACACCAGCGAATTCGCGACGCTCGACGAAGCGCTGGCATCGGGCGACGCGCTCGTCACCGAGCAAGGCGCCTCCATGCGCCGGATGCGCGATGGCGTCGCGCCGTATTCCGCAACCGGGCCGCAAGTGAATCAGCTGGCACTGATCAATCGCGGCAAGCGCCCGCTGATCCTGCTGGCGGGCGAGGTCGTCTCGGGCGGCAAACAGGACCGCGTGATCGGCAAAGACCGAATCGTTCCCGTGGGTGCACAACCGTTGCCTCTGGATGTTTTCTGCGTCGAGCATGGCCGCTGGACCCCGGGCGGGGAGCAGTTCTCGGCCGCTCGATTGATGGTGCATCCAAGCGTGCGGGAAAAGGCGGCGGTCGAGCAGGACCAGACGCAGGTCTGGGCCGCCGTGCGCGGCGATACGCCCCCGGTCGGAGGCAGTTCTCACGTGGTTGAACAGGAGGCTGCAGTGGGTCCGGTGATTTCCTCAGGCGCTCTCGCCCTGGCCCTTGAATCCGCCGGAACCCAGTCGTACCAGAAAATCTACAAGTCTTCGCCGATCGGAGGTTCCGCCGAGACTTTCGCACAGGAAATCGAGCGACGTTCCAAGCGGGAAACAGGTGCCCTGAAGGGCGAGCATGTCGTCGGCGTGGTCGTGGCGTTCGGGCCGGAGGTAGCCTGGAGCGACATCTTCGCATCGTCTGAGTTGTTTGATTCCTACTGGCCGAAGCTTCTGCGCAGCTATGTCGTTGAGGCGATGACCCGGCCCGCCATTCGCCGTCTAGCGTCGCTTGACGACGCCCGCGATTTCCTTCGTCCGGCTACCGGCCACATCGAAGAGGAATCCGAGCCCGGGATATACCGCTGGCGCAAACAGTCGGAAGGGCGTCTTGCAGAAATCCAGCTGGACGCACTGTCGCCCAGGCAGGTCACGCTCCACTGGCTCCGCGTCCTGCACGGGGATTGATATACGCCGCAAATCGCGATTCCGAGACGGGAACTTCCAGCAGAGCGTGTATCCCGGCAGAACCTGCATGCGGCATTGCGGACGCTGCCTGGGCCGCTAACTCGGTGAACCGGGCCACATTCGCACTTCGCTTGAATCCTGCGAATCGGCGAGCAATTCGGCGATGGTCTTTTTAAGGACCGGATGCTCGGTTCCTGCAGCGATTTCGGCAAGCGGAACCAGGACGAATTTCCGCTCTGCCATTCGCGGATGAGGAATCTGGAGCTCAGGCTCGCTTGAAACGGTTGAGCCGAATAGCAGTATATCGATATCAATCGTCCGGGGCTCCTTGGGGCCCCCCGAAACTGCCCGGCGCTTTCGCCCCAGTGACCGCTCGATGATCAATAGCGTCTGCATCAACTGCCGGGGCTGCAGTTTTGTTTCGGCCGCGATTACGCCGTTCAGAAACCAGCCCCCACCCCGGACATCAACCGGTTCGGTCTCGTACAGCGACGATTGACGAGTCACACGCACGCCGCGGGCGCCCAGCGCCTGGACGGCCCGCGCGATATTCTGCGCCCGATCTCCCAAGTTCGACCCAAGTGACAAATAGATGGTGGCCATCGGTGAAGGAGCATTCTAGCCCGTGCGGCCTGGACCGTCTCGAAAGATCGCATGGCTGCAACGCCGCTCGGCGCAACCGCCGGAGCAGCGAGCGTCTGCCGATCCGCGGTACTGTCCTGAACGTGTGTGTTATCTTTCCATTTCCCCACAAGATCAGCGCGCGATGCCGAGATCTAATCGCTCAAGGAGCAGGAACGACGATGCCTATTTGCATTGCACTGCTGCGTGGAGTGAATGTCGGCGGAAATATACTCAAGATGGACCGCCTGCGGGAGTTGTGTGCGAAGCTCGGAATGAAAAACCCGCGCACCTACGTACAGAGCGGCAATATCGTTTTTGAGGCGCAAGGTTCCCCCTCGCGCTGGACTGTAGTGCTGGAACGAAGGCTGGCGGGCGAATCAAGGCTCCCGGTTTCTGTGATTGTGAGATCCGCCACGGAAATGAAAGCGATCCTGGCAGGTAACCCGTTCCTGAACGAAAAGGGGATCGATACGGCTAGACTCGCGGTCACGTTCCTGCAGCATGCTCCGGCGAAGCCTGCCCTGGCGGCGCTTGCAGAGCTTAAGATCGGGTCCGAGCGATTTCATTGCGCCGGCAGAGAGATCTACCTCCACTGCCCGGACGGATTTGCCGACGCCAAGCTCTATACGCTTGATAAAGTTCTCTTGCAGAAAACAACCACCCGCAACTGGAACACGGTCATCAAGCTCTGCGAGATGTCCGCGGGATGAACGGTCGGCCCGGGCGGTCTCCCTGGTTCGCCATTGCAGCGAGACTTGGGCGACCTCGGATTCCTAGGGCACTGCACTTGAGAACGGGTCCTTCTCGAGCCTAGGGTACCCGGAAGACCTTTCGGTCGATGGATGGGGCCTCAAGGCGCCGCCGCAGAATGAAATACAACGGGAGTGTCACGAGAATAACACCGAACGCGCCCAGAAATATGAAATCGGCGGTAACCGCTGACGCAAACGCGCGAATCCCGAGTCCCAGAAACCCCGCAGTCAGCAGGACGATCAGAATTACTACCGCGTAAAGCACGCGCACGCTCACCTTATTCGCCATTTGTCTCCCGCGCATCGCTGCGGCTGGGTCGTCTGGAGTTTACAAAGACCGTGTGCGGACCGATCCGATATCGCCTGGCATGCCGGAGACCCCCATTCCAGTCGCAACCGCCATGACTATGCGCCTGCCGCTGACCGGTATCTGTCTCATACGGTACACAGGTCCTTGAACGCAGGCGCCTGCTGGCAGCACTGATTGGTTTGGTGTCAAGCGGGGCGGCGGGGGCGTTGTTTTGCCGAGATCGAGCGGATGATCAATTTCCGCTTCTGGTTCGGATCCATTGGAACCTTGGCACGGCGCAAGGCGTCTTCCATGAGCGCGCGGATCTGCGGGTCATCGAGCAGGCTGAGATCATCGATCGTTATGTTGCGCACGACGTTGCCGCTGCCCTTGAGACGTTTGTGGGGATCAGGAAGCTTTGCGCCCTGCAGGAAGCACAAAGCCAACTTTCTTGGAAACAGAACCAGCGAAAAAATGGCGTCTGAGGGCCGCAGGTTCGGTACGAATCCGATCACCAGAGCGTTGTAATTGTCGTAGACCATCTCAATGGCGTTCGGCAGACGCTTGCGCATCCGCCCAAGTGCGCGTCGCGCAAAGCTCTCCCGTTCCGGGGTGAACTTTGCGAGAAACGAATCGAGCTGTTGCCGCGGGCTTCGAGCGCTTTTGTGTCCGGGCGCACTCAACTGGTACCTTTCAGATCCTCACCTGCGGCGGTCAACCATTCACTGTGCGTCAGAACAGTCCCGACTGACCGCGCGGTTCCTGTTTCCCGAAATATTTGTAGGCCAGAGCCGTAGCGACGCGGCCGCGCGGAGTGCGGTCCAGCAGGCCCAGCTGCATCAGATACGGCTCGTACATTTCCTCGATGGCGTCCTCTTCCTCGCTTAGCGAAGCGGCGACGGTATTCAGGCCCACCGGACCACCGTTGTATTTCTCGATGATGGTGAGCAGCAGGTTGCGATCCACTTCATCCAGGCCGTGCTCGTCCACGCGAAGCATGGCGAGCGCATCACGCGCGACATCGAGGGTAATGTGGCCCCGCGCGCGGACTTCGGCGTAATCGCGCACGCGCCGCAACAGGCGATTGGCGACCCGCGGAGTGCCCCGGCTGCGCCTGGCGATTTCAGCGCCCCCGTCTGCGTCCATGGTGATGCCCAGGATTTTCGCCGAGCGCGACACGATCCGCTGCAGGTCCTCCGGCGTGTAGAACTCCAGCCTGTGGACGATCCCGAATCGGGAGCGCAGGGGCGCCATGATCAGCCCTGCGCGTGTGGTCGCGCCGACCAGCGTGAACCGGTTCAGCTGGTAGGGATGCACGCGCGCGCCGGGACCCTGGCCGATGATCAGGTCCACGCGGAAGTCCTCCATGGCGGGATACAGGATCTCCTCAAGCGCAGGATGCAGGCGGTGAATCTCGTCGAGGAACAGAAAATCGCCCGGGTCAAGCGACGTGAGCACGGCAGTGAGGTCGCCCTTTTTTTCAAGCAGCGGACCGGAGCTGATCTTGATCGACGAGCCCATTTCGTTGGCCAGGATCTGCGCAAGAGTGGTCTTGCCGAGACCCGGCGGCCCGTAAAGCAGCACGTGGTCGAGCGCCTCGCCTCGCGCGCGCGCCGCTTCGACAGCGATTTGCAGATTTTCCTTCACGCGCTCCTGCCCGATGTAGTCGCTAAAATTCGCCGGGCGGACGCTGGCCTCGATGCGCGCGTCTTCATCGGACGCCTTTCCAGAAACGATCCGATTTCGTGCGTCAGTCATTTTGTTCGGCATCTGTCTTCACGCAGAGTGGGCCTCTTCGAAAACGCCCTGGTGGTGTTCGCTTTCCGTGAAAGCTTCGCCAGCGCGGTCTAGTTCCTCATAGTCCGCCGCAAAGCGCTCGCGCATTGCGTGAACCGTCGCGGCATTCTCCCAGCGGTCCATGGTCAGGTAGCGGCGCGGCTGCTCGATATCGCGCAGCAGAACAGAACCGTGATAGCCCGAATTCTTGCGAACAGCTGGGTCCAGGGGCCGGAATCGGCATAGAATTTCTCAAATTCCTGGATCTTGTCCGCGCGTGCCGTGAATTCCCAAACGATGCGAACCATGTTTTCGGCCTCCTGTCTCACCCGATCATTCACCATGGCCGGCGCGCGCGCTTTTGTGCATGGCCGCACTCCCGAGAAGGTGTAGCGTCGTGCGCAACAAAGCCTCAAAATTGGCGCCACCGGAGGCGCGCGCCCCTTCCATCGCGCGATCCACCGAGCGCTCGTCGTAGCCCAGATTCACAAGCGCAGAGGCAACGTCGGATTCCACCTGTGAGCGCGTGGAGGGTTTGCCGGCCTCGCGCACGTCTACCACGGCGAGCTTATCGCGCAGCTCCACGACCATACGCTCGGCCGTTTTCCGGCCCACTCCGGGAATGCGCACCAACTGCGCGAGATCGCCCTTGCGAATTGCCGGAATCAGCTCCTCAAGGTCCATTCCGGAAAGGATTTTCAGCGCAAGAGAGGGTCCCACGCCCGAGGCGGAGATTAGCAGCTCGAAACAGTGCTTCTCGCGCGCTGTAATAAATCCGAAAAGATTGAACTGATCCTCGCGCACGTGCGTATGAATCAGTAGGGTCGTCTCGTCGTGAAGTGACCCAAGAACGGCAAACGTCGAAAGCGGAACCTGCACCTGGTAACCCACTCCGCCCACGTCGAGCAGAACTTGGTTCGGACGCTTGTCTATCAGCTTGCCGCGGAGCGAGCCAATCATGTCGAGCGATTATCGGTTAGGGCCACCGGAGTGTCAACGCAGTGGCTCGCTATCGAAACGGCGCGATTCCCTAAGGCGCGATTGCGCACTCCTGCGGCGTTATACGGAAATTCGTATGCGGTTGCGTTTCTACTCCGTGAACAAAATCCAAATTGGCCTGGCAAATAATTTCGTGAATGCCGCGGCAAATTGCTTTCCTCGCGAGCGGCCTCGCGTCTAAGCACGTGCAAGTTGGAAATTCGATCGAGGAGGAAAAACGATGGCCCGTCGTGGATGGAATTTGATCGTGCCAATTCTTGTCGCACTGCTCGTCGCCATGCCGCTCGCGGCCCGCGATACAGCAAAGAACGGCAAGGCAACAACCGCCGAGGTGGAGATCCTGAGCGCCGTCACATTGGCCGGCAAGCAGCTGAAGCCGGGAATCTATCGCGTCACAGCCGACGATGCCAAGGTGACGTTGACGCTGAACGGCAAAGTCGTGGCCGAAGCGCCTGTACAGTGGAAGGATGAAACCTCCAAACCAAACACTTCCAACATTGTGACCAACGCCGATCAGCTGAAAGAAATTCATTTCAACGGCAAGATGCGTTACGTAGAAATCTCAGGGTAGCTTTTGCGGTGGTGGGGGAGCGCCCGGCGGGCGTCTGGTTGCTTCAGGCGCCCGCCGCGCTTGCGCGGTGCGAGCGATCTCTGCGGACGGCTTCGTCGATCAGGGATTCCAGTTCGCGACGCGTAAGCGTGACGCTGGTGGTTTCGGTTGTATCCGCAATGACCGCGACTTCCCGCGTCGCCGGAAGATCCGGCTGCGCTCCGGCCGAATAGCGAGCGCGTGCGGCAACGAGCTTTTCCACGTCCGATCCCGACAGCAGTACTTTCCTCCCGAGCCGCTCGGTAACCAGCGACACCTGTGCGAAATGCTCGGTGGTTTCCATCCGCAGAAATGCCGTCAGCAGATCGGGACCGTAGGTCACCACGCCGTGATTGGCCATCAGGATCGCATCGTGCCCCTGGACGTAGGGCTCAATCGACGCACCTAGCTCCGATGTTCCCGGAGTGCCGTACCGTGCGACAGGAATCGATCCCAGCCCGATGACCAGTTCGCACAGAATCGGTTTGTCGAGCGGGATTCCGGCGGCGGCGTATCCGGTCGCGGTTGGTGGATGGGCGTGGCAGACGGCGTTGATATCGGGCCGCAGCCGGTAGATCAAGAGATGCATGCCCAGTTCGGAGGAAGGTTTTCGCAGACCGCTCAGGCGCTGGCCTTCCAGGTCGATCGTCACCAGATCATCGGGATTCATCATCGCCTTGCTGATCGAAGTCGGCGTGATGAGGATGCGATCCGGACCAAGGCGCACCGAGATGTTTCCGTCGGTGGATGCAACGTACCCGCGATCGTGAATCCATCGGCCCACGGCGCAGATATCGCGGCGGTGTTCCGCTTCGGTTTTGACCGCTCCGTGAGAGATCGATTCAGGTTGCATGCATGCCTCCGCAATCCGCCTAAGCGGGGCGTAGTTTAAGCATAAAACCCTCTTAATTTCAAGGCACGAGCAACGCGGTCAATGGCCACGATGTAGGCGGCGATGCGGTTGCTCACTCCGTGCAGTTCCGCGTAACGCACCACCTGGTCGAAACTGTGCTCCATTACGTCCTGCAATCGTTCGTTCACTTCGCTCTCGCGCCAGAAGAATCCCTGGCGGTCCTGCACCCACTCGAAATAGCTGACCGTAACGCCGCCTGCGTTTCCGAGGATATCCGGGATAATGAAGATTCCCTTTTTCTCAATCGTGGCGTCGGCATGCGAAGTCGTGGGACCGTTGGCGCCTTCGCACAGGATGCGGCACTCCACGCGGCTGGCATTCTGCGAGGTGATCTGATTCTCGGTGGCCGCAGGAACAAGGATGTCGGTGGGCCGGAACAGAACCTCCTGCGACGTCGTTTTTTCGCCGCCTCCGGGAAAATCCGGCAGGGGTTTTCTCTGCGTGTAAACCCAATCATAGAGTCTGGGGATATCGATTCCGTTTTCGTTGTACAGGCCCCCATTTACGTCGGCCGCGCCGATAATGGTGTATCCGGCGGCATGCATCAGTAGCGCGCCTTGGGAGCCCACGTTGCCGAAACCCTGAATGATGACGCGGCATCCGTCGCGCTTCATCTTGAGCTTGGAGACCGCCTTGTCGCAGCAGATCATCACTCCGCGGCCGGTGGCTTCGTTGCGTCCCTGCGAGCCGCCCAACTCGAGCGGCTTGCCGGTGACGACGGCGGTGGTCGCCTGCCGAACGTGCATCGCATACGTGTCCATGACCCAGGCCATGGTCTGGGCGTTGGTGCCGATATCCGGCGCCGGAATATCGCGCTCTGGTCCGAGCCAATCGGACAAGGAAGCGGTGTACCTGCGGGTAACGCGCTCCAGTTCGGCCTTCGACAGTTTCGACGGATCGCAGATCACTCCCCCTTTTGCGCCGCCGAACGGAATGTCCACCACCGCGCACTTCCAGGTCATCCATGCGGCAAGCGCGCGTACTTCATCAATGGAAACATCGGGCGCAAAGCGGATGCCGCCCTTGCCCGGCCCGCGCACAGTCGAGTGAAGCACGCGGTAGCCGGTGAAGACTTCCAGGCGGCCGTTATCGAGAGCGACCGGGATGTAGACCGTGATTTCCCTCTCGGGACATTTCAGAAATCGGTAAACGCCCTGCTCGAGTCCCAGTTTCTTGGCGGCAGTTTCAAAACGCGCTTCCGCCGACTCGTACACGTTCAATTCGCCGGTAACCTGCGAAACCATGTCGTTCCCCCCAATTCTTTCGTGCTGCCTGCAGTTCACCCTACGTTCTTTCTTAGATCGTGTCCGGTCATCTCGCCCGGCTCGGGAAGGCCCAGAACGCCGAGCATGGTGGGAGCAATATCTCGCAGCGAGCCGCCGGTCTGCAACTGCCTGCGGGGGTCGTCGGTTGCGAGAATGAACGGGACCGGATTGGTGGTGTGATAGGTGTGCGGACCGCCGGTCACCGGATCAATCATGGTTTCCGCGTTGCCGTGGTCGGCGGTGATGATCCATGCCCCCCCACGGGGGCGCAGGGCCTGATAAATTCTCCCGAGATTTTCATCCACCGTTTCGACCGCCTTGACAGTCGCTTCGAGGTTGCCCGAATGCCCGACCATGTCCGCATTTGCGAAGTTCATGATGATGGCGTCGAAATCACCCTTCTCGATCGCGTGAATCACGGCGTCGGCGACGCCGGCGGCCGACATTTCCGGCTTGAGGTCGTAGGTGGGAACTTTCTGCGAGGGGACGACGATGCGCTCCTCGCCGCCAAACGGCTTTTCGACTCCGCCGTTGAAGAAATAGGTGACGTGCGCGTATTTTTCCGTCTCGGCCACGCGCAGGTTCTTGTAGTCGAGCTCGGCGAAGACGTTGGCCAGAATGTGCTCCAGTTTTTCGGGCACAAGCAGGTAGCGCAGCCAGGGCCACGTCTTTTCATACTGGGTCATGCCGACAAACGCGAGATCTTTCGGGCGCGCGGGATCGGAAAACTCCTTGAAGCCCGGCTCGATGAGCGCGCGTGTGATTTGCCGGGCTCGGTCGGCGCGAAAATTGAAGAATATGATGGCATCATCGTCGCGAATCAAACCTCGAGGTGCGGCCGCTCTCCCGGCGGCTGCTTCGGTAGTGATTACGGTGGGGAGGACGAACTCGTCGGTCACGCCTTTTTCATAACTCGCGCGCATGGCGGCGATGGGATCGGTGAATTTTGCTTCTGCGACACCGTGAACCATGGCGCGATAGGCCTTTTCAACACGCTCCCAGCGGTTGTCGCGATCCATCGCGTAATAGCGGCCGCTGATACTGGCGATCTGCCCTACGCCATACTCGCGCATCTTCTGCTGGAGCTGCCGCAGGAAATCGATGCCGCTTTCCGGCGGTGTGTCGCGGCCATCGGTAAAGCAGTGGACAAAAACGTTGGAAACCTTATTCTCGCGGGCCATGCGCAGCAAAGCGAAAAGGTGCTGCAAATGCGAATGAACGCCTCCGTCGCTTGCAAGACCCATCAGGTGCAACTGATGGGTGCGGCCGCGTTCGAGCGCTTCTAGCAGCAGCGGCTGACGAAAGAATTCGCCGCTTGCGATCATCTGATCCACGCGTGTGATGTCCATCTGCACGATCCGGCCGGCGCCGATATTCAGGTGGCCGACTTCGCTATTGCCCATTTGGCCGTCGGGCAGCCCGACAAAGGGACCGGAGGTATGGATCAGCGTGTTCGGAAAATCCTTGAGCAGGCGGTCATAGTTGGGCTTGCGCGCAAGCGCTACGGCATTGCCCTTGGTCTCGGCGCGGTAGCCCCAGCCATCGAGAACCGTAAGGACGATCGGGCGTGGTCGTTTAGCCATGACTCACCCGGGTTGGATACTGCAGCGCAGGAAAGATGTCTCGAGCGGGTCGGGTTTGGCTGGATTCGAGTTCCAAGTGCTCGATCATCACGAATTACGTTAGCACGGGGGCAGAGTGTTGCAAGGGTGTTATTGACGGAATGAATTTGAGGGCTGTCGGGATGGAGATTATTCCGGAGTTGACGGCCACCGGCATCTCCGCGAGAATTTCTCCCGAACAACCGGATGATCGTCCAAACCGAATACGTTGCCTCTTCGGTACCGGGTAACCCGACAGGGACCGTCCGCGAGGTTTTTCACAATTGAAAAATTTCCCAATAAAATCTGAGTTCTGCCTCGTGATCCGCCTCGTATTGGTCGCATCACTCGCTCTGATTGCCTGTGCGCCGCAAGCGCAGGGTCAGAACTCCTACGACCCTGGAGCGTCTGATACGGAAATCAAGATCGGCAACATCGCTCCCTCCTCCCCATCGGAGAGCGAATACGCCGCCGCCGCTCGGGCCGAAGCGGCTTACTTCCGGATGATCAACGATCGCGGCGGCGTCCACGGCCGCAAAATCAGCTTCCTGAGCGTCCAGGAATCACCAGACGCCCCCAATTCGCTGGCTCTCGTCCGCAGCCTCGTCGAGAAGGACAATGTCCTTTTGGTCTTCAGTACCTTCGGAACGGAAGGCAATCTCGCAATCCGCGGCTACCTGAACCAGCAAAAGGTCCCGCAGCTTTTCGTACAATCCAGTTCCGCAGTCTTCAACGATCCTTCCCACTTTCCCTGGACCATGGGATTCTTCGCCACCTATCGAACCGAAGGATTGGTCTATGCGAAGTACATCCTGCAAAACAACCCTGGGGCCAAGATTGGGGTGCTGTATGCGAACGACGATGCCGGCAAGGAGTATCTGGCGGGCGTGCACGACGGCCTGGGAGAGAAGGCCTCGCACATGATCGTCAAGGAAGTCTCCTACCAGGGGTCGGATCAGACACTCGAGCCGCAAATCAAGGCGCTCAAAGATTCCGGCGCGGATGTTTTCCTCGATTTATCGGTGGGGACGTTCGCAACGCAGGCAATTGCAACGGCCTACGATCTAGGCTGGCATCCGTTGCAGTTCATTCCCAACGCCTCGCTCTCGGTTGCAGCGTCGCTTGAGCCCGCTGGCCTTGAGAAATCGACCGGAATCATCACCAACGCCCGGTCCAAGAGCTGGACATCCCGGCGAGCGGAAAGCGATCCCGCGGTGCGCGATTTTCTGGATTGGATGCGCAAGTACAACAGCGGAGCGAGTCTTCGCGATCAAAACTATGTCGCCGGATACGAACGCGCCGAGGCGCTCATCGAAGTGCTCAACAAGTGCGGCAACGATCTTACCCGCGCAAATGTCATGAAGCAGGCCGCAAGTCTTGACCTCGAGCTCGGCATGCTCCGCCCCGGTATCAGGGTTACAACCAGTCCCAGCGACTATCAGCCCATCAAACAGCTGTTCCTGATTCGCTTCGACGGCCGGGAGTGGGTGCCGTTTGGCGGCACAACAGCAAATTGATGGCACCCAATTTGTCCCGGACGTTTGCGACCGGATTTCGCCGTCATTGCCTGCGATCACTTTCTTCGCAGAGCGCGCGATAGCCCGCTCCACACACTTTTCGAGCCCGCCGACCCGGCATCCCGGCCCAGAGGAATGCTGAAGCCTACGCCGTACAGATCGCTGGTGCGCTGTTGGGCGAGCTGCTGATTGGATTGAGGAAGGACCAAAGGGCCTTCGGTAATGTTCTTATTGTGGAGCGACTGGATGAAAAAGTTCACTTGGACTCTCTGACCGGGACTTTGAGCAAGCGGAACCCGCGATTCGGTCATAAAGGGTGTCCGGGTGACTTCAAGAAGCGGGACTCCAACCGAACGGTGATCCTCACTGTTCAGGTCCAGGCGATGAAATTCCGGAGTCGGGGGCGTGGATTTCGACGAAGTTTCAACCCCGACGGGCCGCGCAGGCGGGGTCGACGCCGTCGATCTCCCCGATTCACCCGAGCTGATGCGGTGTTCCAGGGTCTGGGCATTCGCACCGAAAGCACCAGCAGATAGAAGAACCAGCAGGATCAAAACCCGTTTGGAGCAGGCGTTCATCATCTACCGCCTCTGGCGCTGGGGCCAGCAGGAATGATCTGCTCATGCAGTCCAGAGTCCCATACAGCGCAATGCGTAATCGGCACGATATTGTTCCCTAGCCACCATGAGTACTAGACCGTCGCTTGAGGGTTGGGGCCGCGAGGAAAGTGGACCTACGGCAGCTCCGAGCCGGGGACCCGGGCGAGCTGAGCCAGGGCGCGCAGCCGGACACGGTGGCCGTAGCGGAATGCCCAGACCATAGTGACCAGGGTCGACGCACCGAGCAGCACGGGCGAGACGATCAGGACGGACGTGGCCGAGGCGTTATAGATCAGAATGATTCGAACGATCAGCTCGCCTACAAATACTGTGCCCCACACAGTGGTGATGAGCCGATGCG
>Ga0209624_10000772_pt1 | contig 27415 bp, 15 predicted proteins | sample JacPinW_OM2H0_O1_FD_188565 | JGI IMG/M metagenome (GOLD analysis project Ga0209624, IMG submission 188565) | Forest soil microbial communities from Algoma, Ontario, Canada - Jack Pine, Ontario site 1_JW_OM2H0_O1 (SPAdes) (version 2) | ecosystem: Environmental > Terrestrial > Soil > Boreal...
GACTCCCAGCGCGTTTCGACAGCTAGTTACGGCGCAGGAAGCAAGCCGGGAACTACACCAGTTGCGGCATGTGATTTTCGGTGGAGAAGCGCTTGAGGTGGCCACGCTCAAACCCTGGTACGAACAGAACAACGGGCAATGTACTGGCCTCGTCAATATGTACGGTATTACCGAGACCACAGTGCATGTGACCTATCGGCCATTACCGAGGACCCAGGCGGAAGGAGGCGAAGGAAATCTGATTGGCCGCCGCATCCCCGATCTTAGGATCTACATTCTGGACGAGTGTGGAGAACCAGCGCCGGTGGGAGTGGCAGGAGAGATGTACATCGGAGGGGCGGGGGTAGCGCGAGGATATCTGAACCGGCCGGAACTGACAGCGGAGCGTTTTTTGGCGGATCCATTTGCAGCCGACGCGGGTGCGCGGATGTACAAGACCGGGGATTTGGGGCGGTGGCAATCTGACGAGACGATTGAGTTTGTTGGACGCAACGATTTTCAGGTAAAGATTCGCGGATTCCGCATTGAGTTGGGAGAGATTGAAGCTCGGCTGGCAGAGCACGCCGGGGTGCAAGAAGCGGTAGTGATCGCACGAGAAGATACGCCTGGCGACAAGCGACTGGTGGCGTATTACACGGCTGCGGATACGAATGGACAGCGCAATGGAGCGGTGGAGTTTCGTTCTCATTTATCCGGCAAATTGCCGGGTTACATGTTGCCGGCGGCGTACGTGCGACTGACGTCGATGCCCCTAACCCCGAACGGCAAGCTCGACCGCAAGGCACTGCCGCTGCCGGAAGGGGATGTGTATGCCGTGCGCGGATATGAAGAGCCACAGGGTGAGATCGAAACGAGACTGGTGAAGATTTGGGCGGACCTTCTGAACGTGGGGCGGGTGGGGCGGCAGGATAACTTTTTCGAGCTGGGCGGGCATTCCCTTTTGGCAATGCAGCTGACGGCGCGCATCGGGCGGACGTTTGAAGTGGAGCTAACAGTACGGAGTGTATTCGAAGCGCCCACGATTGCCGGACTTGCGATGGAAGTCGAGAAGGCGCGCGCCATGAGTCTCACAGCCCACGCTCTCGGCCTTAAACATCATCCTTTTACGGTCGTTGCGGGCGCAGACCAGGAAGCATTGCGCATCCAACTCGAAAAGCTTTCAGTCGAAGAGGCGAGAAAATTGCTAAAACTGCTGCGGGATGGGAAACAGAGTGTTGAATTTCGAGCCTGAGGCACGACGCTCCGGTCCTGCATTTGACGTGACCGGTGCACATTTCTCACTGCAGCAATCCGTACACAACTAAACTGCTTTGCGTGCCCATGAAAACCTTTCCATCAATAGCCATGGGCGTCACAAAATGCGCCAGCGGCGGCATGGTGTCGCGGCCGTTCGCCGCCTGGACGGTGGTATAGATTGTCTGCAACGTGACTGCATTCAGCGCCAGCATGCCCGCCCCGGCGCTTGTGAACCACAAGACCCCGTTGGAACTTCCGTTTGCCGTGAGAATGGCATGGCCGCCACCACCCAGGCTCTGAGGCGATTGAGCGGGTGGAACGACCAAGGTCCCGTTCAGAAGAGAGTAGGCATAGAGTGGGATCGAGTTACCCGTGAAAAATACCGTGTTGTTCCAATAAACAGGAGCGCCGCTACCTTTTCCGGCACCTTGTGGAATCTCCTGCACGATCTGGGTATCCCCGGTGGTGCACGTCGCACACAACTGACCCATATTATCGCGGTTCAAAAGGTAGATTGTGCCTTCCTTGCCGATCGCGATCAGTTCGTGGGGATAGGTGCCCGGCTGATCCGGCAAAATCAGAACGCCATCGGCCAAGTCCCGATCGTTATCGGAGAGGTACTGGTGATTGTAAGGAGTAAACCAGTCCGTTAGCCCCAGACTAGTGCCGTTCTGGCTGAACTTCATCACGCTGATCGATAGATTGCCCATCGATAGATTATTGGTGGGCGCTTGATAGAAACCTTCGCCAGTCTCGGCATAGATGTTGCCATTGCTGTCTGCAGGTATCCCAATTCCTTTATGCCATATCGAAGCCAGCGTATTGCTAATGTTTCCGGTTGTGGCCTGACCGGGTTCGGTAGTAATCGCGCCTTCCTGCTGCAAGGTTGTCTCGTTGTAAGAAAGCATCCACCCTTGGCTATAGTCATTGCAGCAATTCGATCCGAAGGCAATATAAATATGGCCATTGGCGAGCAACAATCCCGGCCGGTTGAGCTCAAAAGTGTCGGCGAATGTGGTGGTCCATCCATTTTGGGTAAAGTTTGCGGCAATCGTAGTGGGCCCGCCGAGCGTTTCCAATCCGGTGGTAACGTCGAGCGCATGCAGCCGGTGTATCACGCTGCCGTTCTCATAGGTCTCTGCAACCAAATAGAGCGTTCCCGTAGAAGGATCGATGACAGGAGTAGAAATAATTCCTATCTCGGACCATCCCGTGGTCCCCGCATTTTTCTGAACGGTCGCTGGAACCGACGTCGCTCCTGGCGGGCTGTAGGTCAAAATGCTTGTCATCCACAAGGGCGAGGGATTGGTACTGTCGGCGTCAAAGGCGTACACGCTGTCATGCATGGTGGCTACGTAGACAACGTTGTGCACACCTTGGCCGGAGATGTACACCCCGCCCAGGTACAGTGGCTGTGCCTCGACGAAACCATCGACTGGCAACGTAGCTAACTTTCCGAAAGTGGCGCTGTTCACATTGGAAAGAGTCAGCGTGGTTTCGGCAGTGTTCGCGCCCGTCTTACCATTGTCATAGTGCGACGTGATCACCGTGGACTGAAGGGGCGGCACAATGGTTAAGTCGAGGGGCGCGGATTGGGTTAAGTTTCCGGAATTTCCCGTCGCGGTCACGGTATAGCTGCCGCTGGGCACGGTCGTCGACGGGGATAGCATTACCATTTGACTACTACCTACGGCGATATTGAACGGGGAGGCAGGAGAAGTCGTCGCTCCGGCAGGCAAACCGGAAAGAGTCACAGCTACTGCACCGGTGAATCCATTCTCCCCCGCAATCGAGACGGTGAAGCTTGAGTTCGCCATTCCCGCATTGGAAGTAATGGCGTTCGGGGAGAGAGCAATGCTGAAGTTCGGGGCAGCATTGACCGTTAATGTCAGTGCAGTCGAGTGGGTTAAGGATCCTGAACCCCCAGTCGCCGTGACCGTGTAGCTGCCATTCGATGCGCTCCCGGGAACGGATAGTGTTACCGTCTGGCTACTGCCGGCGGCGATAATGAACGGGGAAGCGGGAGAAGTTGTCGTCCCGGCTGGCAACCCGGAGAGCGTTACCGCTGCTGAACCGGTGAACCCATTCAGACCCGTAATCGAAGCGGTGAAGGTTGAGTTGGACGTTCCCGGACCGGTCGTTATAGCGTTCGGGGATAGAGCAATGCTAAAGTCCGGCGCAGCACTGACCGTTAAGGTCAGCGCAGTCGTGTGAGTTAGAGATCCTGAATTCGCAGTCGCCGTCACCGTGTAGTTGCTACTCGATGCGGTCGCCGGAACGGATAGCGCTACAGTCTGGCTACTACCGGCGGCCACGTTGAATGGGCAAGCGGGAGAAGTCGTAGTCCCGGTTGGCAACCCTGAGAGCGTCACCGCTGCTGAACCGGCGAACCCATTCAAACCGGTAATCGAAGCGGTGAAGGTTGAGTTGGACATTCCCGCGCCAGTCGTAACAGCACTCGGCGATAGAGCAATGCTGAAGTTCTCCGCGGGTGGTGGAGTGGAGCTCGGTCCGTTGCTGCACGCAATCAGACTCGATAAGCCCATGCAAAGGATGAATGCGGAATTAGCCGTCCTTAAGGATTGTGGCTTAGTTTGACCTAGCACGAACTCCAACCCCCACCCTTGCACACGATGCCCCTGAGCGTGAATGCACTCCGGATGCCAACCGACATCCTCCTGATGATTTCTGCTATCCTACTGTAACAGATGAAGATAGCATTCGATCGATTTCGCGAAAATTCGACGCCTCCACGAGCTGCGTCGGTCGAAGATTGCAATTGTTTGCGTTTCCTGTGAACTGGAGTGCCTTGGGGACGATGTCGATCCTTTTCATGCCTCAGAGTCTAAGTAACGCTTCTGAAAACGGCTGCCCGGGCGCTCCGGAACGATTCTTTGCGGCGTCCGCTCGCCCAGGCGTCGGAGATGTCACCCGCGTAAAGACAGCAAGCCAGGCCCTACCCAAAAGATGCCGACCCGCCAGTAATGGCTTGTAAGTTTCCGCTAATCTTGGCAATCTAACCTCGCTGTTTCAATCGGCCGTCCAAGGATTCATGAAGTTCAACAAGCGCCAAATCCTCAGAAACGTCGGATCGAGTTGGTTTGCTTTAGGTGTAAATGTCCTCATAGGAATTTTTCTCTCCCCTTACATCCTCCATAGCCTGGGCGACGAAGCCTTTGGTCTCTGGATCTTGATCTTTTCTATTACCGGATACTATGGTCTGTTTGACCTCGGCATTCGCTCTTCTATCGTTCGCTACGTCGCCAAGTACTCGGCTACCAACGAGCATGAAGAACTGAATCGCCTGGTGAACACTGCCATCTTCAGCTATGGCGGCATCGGCGTTTTGGCCATGCTCGTCACTTTGATCGTCACCTACTGCTTCAATTTGATTTTCCGCATCCCCGCAGAGTTCGTAGTGACGGCGCGCTGGCTGCTTTTTATGGTGGGGACTGCGGTCTCGTTGGGTTTTCCGATCGGTGTTTTCAGTGGCATTCTGGAAGGGCTGCAGCATTTCTACCTGATCAATACGGTGAATGTTGGTTCTACTCTTCTACGGGCGCTGCTAATTGTGATCGCATTGCAGCACGGTGGCGGACTGCTGACGGTGGCTTTCATCACCGTCAGTCTGCCGTTGCTCGGCGGTCTTATAAATGCCGCTGCAGTCTTCCGCCATTTGCGCCTGCGACTTGGCAGCCAATACTTGAGCCGGTCGACTCTTCGCCTCATTGCGGGCTACAGCGGCACTACATTCGTGATCATCGTGGCCGGGCGCCTGCGCTTCAAGACGGACGCTTTGGTAATCGGCACATTCATGTCGGCCGCGGCGATCACGTATTTCACGATTGGCTCCCGCTTGGTGGACTATGCAACTGATTTTGTTTCCAGCATGGCACAGATTTTCGTGCCCATGTCCAGCCAATCAGACGCGCTGGGGGAATTGAAGTCCCTACGGCAGATTTTTGTTTCGGGGAATCGCATGTGTGCATTGGCTGCTCTCCCGATCTCTGCGATTCTGATCATTTTCGGCAAATCCGTGATCGAAATCTGGGTCGGTGCGCGCTATGTATCCGCAAGTTACCCGGTTTTGCTCATTTTGCTGATTCCGTCGACGCTGACGTTGATGCAGGCGGCCTCCTCACGAGTTCTGTTTGGCATGGGAAAACACCAGATGCTTGCCAAGGTAACCTTGGCCGAAGGAATCGCCAACCTTGTGTTAAGCGTGATTCTCGTACGTAAGTTCGGCATCGTGGGAGACGCGGTGGGGACGGCAATTCCGTTGTGTTGCACCGTCGTGTTGTTTCTTCCTTACCATCTTTGCAAGGTTCTGAAGCTTCATTTGGTATCCTATGTCCGACACGCCTTCCTGTTACCGTTTGTCTTGGTGATTCCGCTGGTGGTGGTTCTTCTGCTGTTGCGACGCTGGTTCGTACCGCATCATTTATTGCAATTGGCGGAGCAAGTTGCGATTGGGATGGCAGTGTACGGCGTCGGGATTGTATGGGCAATAAAGGCGCGAAGGGTTTGGACGATGGATGCATTGTCTTACAACGAGCAGGACGCGGAAATTGGTGTCGAATTGGTTGAGACCTCACGGCAAGAGGCCTGACCCCGTTCCTAACGATCTCTGGCACGGAGACATAAGACTGAATGAATGAACGTTCCGAACATCGTGCTGTGCTGATTCTTGGCGCGTCACCACGAATCAGCATCTCGATTGCGCGTTCGCTGCACCGTCACGGCATTCCGGTCGACATCGCGTCATTTCAGCCAGAAGAACCGGAAATCCGCTCCCGGGCAGTCCGGCAGTTTCATCGCTTGCCGACACGAGAAAAGAACCCCGAAGAGTTGGCCGACGCTTTACTAAGCTTGGTGCGAGAAGGACAATTCGATCTCATACTACCGGCCGGAGACCTAGCGCTGGCCACTCTGGCGGAGTTCTATGACGAACTGGGTTCGTTGCTCCAGGTTGGCTGCCCTCCTCCTTTTTCGGTGGAAAGAGTACTCAACAAATCGCTGACGCTCGAAACCGCGCAAAGCTGCGGTATTCGAGTGCCCTTCACGTGTACAGTCGCTACCGTCGCTGCACTCGAATCGATCGCGCCCCAGCTTCGCTTTCCGGTTGTGGTTAAGCCTGAAAAGAAGGGCGCGTCGACTTTCCGTGTTTTCTATTTCAGCACTCTGCCGGAGCTATCGTCGGCTCTAAAGAACCACGATTGGGGCAGCGTTTTGTTGCAGGAATACTGCCCTGGGGTAGGGTGGGGCGTTGAAATCTTGATCCACAAGGGCGAATGCGTCGCGACGTTTCAGCACCGGCGTCTGAAAGAAGCCCCGGCCACTGGCGGCGTCGCCATCCTCGCCGTCGCCGAAGAACCCGATCCGGAATTGCTTCAATCTTCGATGAAGTTGCTTCGTGCCCTGGACTGGGAGGGGGTAGCGATGGTCGAATTCCGGGTCGACCGGGAAACGGGAAGCTCGGTATTAATGGAAGTAAACGGCCGGTTTTGGGGCTCGGTTTCGTTTCCTATCGCGGCTGGAGTCGATTTTCCGTTCTATTACTGGCAACTGTTGCATGGCGAGCAGCCCCGGGTGCCGGTTCAGGATTCAGTGGGCTTGCGCTGGCGCTGGAGCCCCGGGTATCTGGATCGCATGCAGAGCATCTTGTTCGAAAAGGCGAGGGCCGTAGGGCCTAAGCGATCGATGTCGCGAGAGCTGCTGCAGACCGTGGCCGAGTTTTCCCCCTTCGTCAAAGAAGCCCTGTGGTCTTGGTCAGACCCATTCCCTTTTTTTGCCGAGGCCGGCAGAATGCTTTGGTCTTTCTGGGCTGCCATTTTCAAGGCTGTTTGGCGAAGAGTAGCGCCACGCCGATGGACCACTTATTTCGGTATCTGGTCTAGAATCGACCGGCAAGCTCGACCTACTTATGCCACCCTTCGCGTCCGCAGCGCGTTGGGGATGGAAGCGCGAAACGGTCTCGCGGTCAAGGAAGTCCCGCTGGGGAATGCGAGATCCTTTCTGTTTGTCTGCTTTGGCAATTTGATGCGCAGTCCCATGGCGGAGGCCATGTTAAAACAGGTTCTCGCCGAGCGCGGAATCGATGGCATCGTGGTCCGGTCTGCGGGGTTGCACGCCGTAGCAGGCCGCGAACCTCACCCTTGGGCCTTGGCCATTGCCAGGGAGCTTGGCATTGCGCTCGATGGGCATCGGGCGCAGCTTTCGACACTGGAACTGGTTTCCGGCTCAGACCTCATTCTCGCCATGGACTTCGAGAACCTTGCTGAGTTAGAGATCTTTTATCCGGAAGCGAGAAACAAGACTTTCCTGCTGAGCCGTTACACGAACAGAGAACAAAGGAACCGCGAAATACCGGATCCGTCCTTTGGCGATGTCGATGCCACACGCCGATGCTACGCTGAGATCGCCGGGTGCATAGACAATCTCGTGCACGAGATAGAGTTTGCCTTGCAGGCGAAAGGCGCGCTGTCGCCCTCACGCTAGATGGCGGACGTCCGACATGCGGGGAACGCGCACGAAAGCCGCTCACAAAACCAATGCTCGGGTGGCCAGATTCTCGATAGGTCACGTTCCCATCGGGAGCCGGCCGGTTTATAGTCAGAGAGAGGAGATGGAATGAACATTGTCGCCCGACGAATTCTTGGGTTGATGAACCACCTGGGAAACGTGACGGATACAGCGCTTGACCGGCACCCTGCTGGCCGTAATGTAACCGTTCTTCCGGGAGACGTTTTTATCGTTTCCTATCCGAAATCTGGAAACACGTGGACACGCTTTCTCGTCGGGAATCTGATTTATCAGGACCAGCCGGTCACCTTCGCCAATGTCGAACGCCTTCTGCCATCGCTCTACGTTCATTCCGATCGAAAACTGCGAAAACTTCCTCGTATTCTGAAGAGCCACGACTGTTTCGACCCGCGATACAAGACGGTTATTTATATCGTTCGAGATCCACGAGATGTCTTGGTCTCGGCTTACCACTATGCTCTCAAACTGGGTATTATCCCGGAAAACCAGGGAATCGAGAAGGTCATTCCTTCTTTGCTGGACGGGACCTTCAACTCAGGGATGTTGGTCAATCCAAGTTGGGGATCGTGGTATGACAACGTTGCCAGTTGGCTTACCATGAAGGATAACCGCAGGTTTTTGCTGCTTCGCTATGAAGACATGCTGTCGGATCCGGAGCGTGAACTGGTGAAAGTGGCCGATTTTCTCAGCCTATCCGCGACCCCGGAGCGGTTGGCACGTGCCGTCAGACTCAGTTCCGCAGATCACATGCGCGACCTGGAAAAAACGCAAGGGGCGGAATGGTCGCTCACAAAGAACACCCGGCCTGATATACCCTTTGTGCGCAAAGCTCGGGCTGGAACCTGGAGGTCCGAACTGCCTTCACAGGCGGTGACCGACATTGAAAAGGCTTGGGGATCGCTGATGGTCACCTTGGGGTACGAATTGTCCCCGGTGCCGCCGCAGGCGGCCGAAATTCCGGCGGTCTTGAGATAATGGGCATGGCCGAGTTACCGCCAGCAGAGTGGGGCGCTGCTCGTTTCCGCGAACTCGACCAGGAAGAGCACCGCCGCAGCGGTTGAATAGAAGAAAGTAACGGCGAAACAAATCGATCCGCCAATTCCGCCTGGATTCTATCCTGCAGTCACCTTACCCCAGCCTGGGACAAAACTGGTCGACGAGTTCGCGCCTCGCCCACGCCTAGCGCCAAACCGTCTAATTTCGAGGTAGGTTTCTCGTTTCTTCACCGCTCGAAGATCCCATATCGCACCGCCGAGCCCTGAACTGGTTAGCAAGATGAATCATTGCAATCGTTTGCACTCCAAACGCCAAAATTGCCTAGCTCGCCAGTGAGGGCTTGTAACTTTCCAGCAACGCTGGCAATGTAGATGTAGTGCTTTTAAGGTTCGCGGATCGGCGATGCGGCACTTGGGGATGGCCCTCCCGAATGGCAACCAAGCGTGGGACAGATTGCGGAATGAATCCTAGCGTAACAGAGCGAGGCGAGTTGACGGAAGGAAGCCCTCTTTCCATTGGGCAAGAACGCCTCTGGGTCCTGGACCAGGTTCATCCCCGTAACTCTGCTCAGAACATTTCATGGGGTCTGCGTCTCACGGCCCTCGACCGGGGAGCATTGGAGAGTGCGCTGTCTGCGGTCGTGGAACAGAACGAAATTCTCCGCACAGAATTCCGCACGATGGATGGAGCGCCAGTACAGGTAGTGCTTCCTGCTACACCGTTTAAGATAAACGCTGTCGACCTGCGCCGCTTGCCCGAGCAAGATCGTGAGACCGAACTTCGCTGGCGGACACGGCAGGAGGCGCAGAATCCTTTCCGCCTTTACCGCGGTCCCCTGTTGCGCGCGATACTCTTCCAGCTGTCTGAGACAGAGCACGTTCTCCTGGTGGTAGTTCATCGCATTGTCTGCGATGAGGCATCCCTCGGACTTTTGCTCAGCGGAGTGATTTCGGGCTATCAAGCACGTCTCAACGGAAACTCAGAAGAAGCGGTTCCCGGGGTTCGGTTGCAATATCGAGAGGTTCTCAGTGGGGACCCGGCACCGTCGCCGACACAGCTTGCTTACTGGAAGGAAAGGCTTGCGGGAGGGCCGTCGAGCATCGATCTTCCCACCGATCGGCCCAGACCCGCGATCCAGACCTTCTCCGGCGCAAGGCAGAGAATTTTGATCGAGAGGCCCTTGCTGGAACGGCTTCGAAGCCTTGGGCATGGCCAGGATGCAACGTTTTTTTCGACTCTGCTTGCCGCGTTCAGTGTTCTTTTATTTCGCTATAGCAGGCAGGACGATGTCGTCATAGGCACCCGTGTTTCGGGACGTGAGAAGCCTGAGTTCCAGAAGTTGATTGGGCCCTTGGAGAAAATGCTTGCGCTTCGGGTGGACCTATCGGGTGAGCCTAGTTTCACTGATCTGTTGACCCGGGTCGACGAAGTGACTCAAGGGGCCTTCTCACACCAAGACGTCCCCTTCGAGACCCTAGTCAACGAACTGGGTCGGGCGCGAGACATGAGCCGTCATCCGCTTTTCCAGATCATGTTCACCATGCACGACGCTCTGGCGCGACCAGAGTTTGCCCCAGGTGTGAGTCGGTTCACAGTGGAAAATGACACGGAACAGTTCGACCTGTCAGTGGACTTGGCACCGAACCGGGACAACCTGGAAGCCACGTTCAGCTACAACCCCGATCTGTTCGATGCTTCAACCATCGCGCGCATGACGCACCACTTTCGCACTCTATTGGAGTCGGCTGCACAGGATAGGGACATCGAGATTTCACGCATGCCTCTGCTCAGCGAGGCCGAGCAACACCAGTTGTTAGTGGAATGGAATCACACTGGCGTTTCTTATCCGACCGATGTGCCGCTCCACCGGTTGATCGAGGAGCAAGTGGCCAAGACACCCGAATCCGTGGCTGTGGTCTACGAGTCGGAAGAGCTTACCTACGAGGAGCTGAATTGTCGCGCCAACCAACTGGCTCACCGTTTGAAGAAAATCGGCGTAGGACCGGACATTCTAGTGGCTGTGTGCGCGGAGCGATCGCTGGAACTTGTGATCGCCCTTTTGGCGATCCTCAAGGCGGGCGGCGCCTACGTCCCCTTGGACCCGGAATATCCGAAGGATCGGTTGGAGACAATGTTGCAAGACTCGTCTCCGCCGGTCGTGTTGACTCAGGCGCGTCTGTTAGATCGCGTACCAAAAGGCGCTGCAACGGTGTTTTGTCTTGATCGCGACTGGCCGTTAGTGCACCAGGAAGGTACGGACAACCTGCCGGTAGCCCTGAGTGGACAAAATCTGGCGTACGCAATCTACACGTCGGGCTCGACGGGCAAGCCAAAAGGTGTCGCCAACGTCCACGAAGGCATTGTGAACCGTCTGCTGTGGATGCAAGCCATGTACAAGCTAACTGGCCAGGACCGCGTCCTGCAGAAGACTCCTTTCAGCTTCGATGTTTCGGTGTGGGAATTTTTTTGGCCGCTGATGGCCGGCGCCACGCTGGTGGTAGCGCGTCCGGGCGGTCATCGCGACCCGGCCTACCTGGTAGATTTGATCGCCGAAAAAGGAATCACCACTCTTCATTTCGTGCCCTCAATGCTCAGCATTTTCCTGGAATCCCCTAGGCTCGAACGCTGCCGTTCCGTGAGACAGGTTTTCGCCAGCGGTGAGGCGCTGCCATTCGATTTGCAGCAGCGCTTCTTCGAGCGACTGGGAGCTGAATTGCACAACCTGTATGGTCCGACCGAGGCAGCCGTCGACGTTACGTACTGGGCGTGTCGGGCGAACAGTCAGCAGTCGATCGTTCCGATTGGCCGGCCGATCGCCAATATACAGATCTATATTTTAGATTCCCACCTCCAACCGGTGCCAATCGGAGTCTCCGGTGAGCTGCACATCGGTGGGATTGGCCTGGCTCGCGGATACTTGAATCGCCCCGATCTCACGGCCGAGAAGTTTATCCCAGATCCCTTCAGCGAGATGCCCGGAGCCCGTCTCTACAAGACGGGAGATCTGGCTCGCTTTCTTTCGGATGGAAATATTGAGTACCTGGGCCGCATTGACCACCAGGTGAAGCTTCGCGGCTTTCGTATCGAACTCGGCGAGATTGAGGCAGTCCTGGGAGAGTGCGCCGGAGCCCTGCAGGCCGTCGTGGTCGTGCGCGAAGACAACCCCGGAGATAAACGCCTCGTCGCCTATCTTATCGCCGCCCCGGCACAGGGTTTGGACGTGGACCGTGTGCGAAACGAATTAAAAAGGAAATTACCAGAGCATATGGTGCCGTCTCGATTTTTGCTGCTTGATCGATTCCCCATGACTACGAGTGGCAAAGTAGACCGCAAAGCTTTGCCTCCTCCTCCGCTGGAGGAGAAGAATTTAGCGACAGTCATCGCGCCTCGCAACGAAGTGGAATCCTTGCTTGCTTCGATATTCGCAAAAGTTCTGGGCCTGCCATCCATCGGCGTAACCGACAATTTTTTTGATCTGGGAGGACATTCGTTGCTGGCTGCGAGGTTACTCTCTCAGATCCACGAGGCTACCGGCCGCCAAATTCCGCTCTCCGCCTTATTTCATGGGGCAACAGTTGAGTCGTTGGCTGATGCGTTGGAGCAAGAGTCAAACTTCAACGATCCTTTAGTGATGGAGATTCAACAGGGAGACAGTGACCGGTTGCCTTTTTTCGCCATTGTTCCGCCAGGAGAAGAGTCTTTGGGTTACGCCATGCTGGCGCGGCACATGGGCCAAGAGCAAACCGTGTACAAGATCCAGGGGCACTCACCAATCACAGGAGGCAGGCGTCCCTATTCCGAACAGGAGATGCGCGCTTTGACTGACGAGTATATCGCGGCCATGCGGACGGCGCAGCCAAACGGACCGTTTTGCCTTGGTGGTCTCTGCGATGGAACTCATATCGCGGAGCAGATCGTGCTACGTCTCGAAGCCCAAGGAGAAGAGGTGGGGTTGTTCGCAATTTTCGACACTTGGGTCCTTCAACACAGTCAGAGACCATGGTTATGGACGGTCCATTATTATGGCGAACGATTGCGGAGTCTGAGAGGACTGAATCTTACGAGAAAACTTGGTTCCTATAAACGCTTCGCAGAAAACAGGGTACAGCAGTTAGTCGGCAAGAAGCCGGCACGAACCGATTGGCAGCAGGCATACTGGCCAGAGGGGTTTACCCCGCCGCATTTCCGGGCGCCGGTGGTTCTCTTCAAGCGGCCAAAACAGCCTTTTTATTATGTCAACGATCGACACATGGGCTGGGGCGCGAGAACGGCGAGCGGAGTCCGTACCTTCGAGGTTGATTTTGATCACATGGAGATTTTGCGCGAGCCACACGTTCGCATTTTTGGCGAAAAGCTTTCGGAGTGCGTAGCGGGAGTTAGCCGGCGTACTGCTGTCCAAAAAGCAAGCCCGCTGAGCCGGCCGAATCTATGACGTTCGGCCCTCGAGTGAAGCTCATTAGCATTGGACCTTCCGACCTACCGGTTGAGCTAGGCTATCACCCCCAATTTTGCCGTACATAATATTTTGACATCCGGTGACATGGAGTCGAGCTCGTGAGCGAGGACGATTTAAAGTCTCGGTGGCGATGTGTACGTTCAACGGGGCGGCCTTCGTCGAAACACAACTCGAAAGCATTCTGTTCCAGTCGAGGCTCCCGGACGAGATCATCCTCTGCGATGGCGGACCGACCGATGGAACCGTAGACGTTGCAACAAAGATCGCACAGAAATATCCCCACAAGATTCGAATCATTCAAAACCAGCGAAGGCTTGCTACTGCCGAGATTTTGAATCAGCCGTCAGCCTAACCCAAGTTCGTCACTAGACCGCAAACTACGGAGGCTCCCTGCCAATACGCGATGTAAGAGCGCTCCCCTTCGCCAAAAGGCTCTTGGCGAAAGCATTGAAATCCTGATAACGCCTCTGGTGGAAAACTACTCCGCAATCACGCCCAGTCTCAAACTAAAGGAGCAGGGCGACAATGTGGCGCGCATGGCCGACCGGTGAAATGGGTTCTGGGACGAATGCTCAGGTCACTTAGCCACCCTAGGAGCCGCCGTGCCTCTAGGGCAGCAGGCCGAATACGGTCATGGCGTTTCTGCCGGGCACATAGACCTTGCCGTTGGCGATGGTCGGAACTCCGAATTTTACCGACAGTCCAGCGTTGTCGCGGGTGGGGTTCTGACTTGAGCTGTAAAGCAGATTGTTGAGATTGGCGGCGTCGTAAGCATAAAGCACGGCTTTCCCGGTGACGTTGCTAAAGTTGCTCTCCAGCAGAGCCCAGAGAATACCGTTGGTAGCCCCGTTGGCGGAAATTGAGGGCGTGGCGCCGGGGTAGGTGAAAAGAACGGCGGTTTCAGAACTGGGGGTGGGAGACAGCGTTCCGCCAATGGGATCAAAGGCAAAGGATTCGATCGCGTCGCCATTGCCGCCTAGATAAAAAGCGTCGTTCCACCAAGCGGGCGAACTCCACGATCCGGAATTGGCGTTGAGAATCGACTGCAAAACCATATCCCCGTTGGCATTGAAATGCCCCATATTGTCGCGATCGACAACGTAGATCGTTCCCTCTTTGCCGCACAGGAATAACAGGTGTTGATGCGGCGAACCGACAGGCTGGTCGACCAGCATAACGCCTCCCGAGCCCAAGTCAGTATCGGCTGCGTCTAGCGCGCTGAAGTTGTAAGGGGTGAAATAGTCCAACACGGAAAACGCGCCCGCATCCGGTGCGGCCATTCGAAGGATACTTGATCCGTAATCGCTGGCCGCATCGCTGGCCCCGAGCTTGAAATCGCCGTTTCCTGTGGCGAAAAACAGATCCGTACCATCTCCCGTTGGGCCGGAACCGCTGTCCCAGATCCCACCGTCCGTACCGTTCGGTGTCATACTCTGCACAGCGACCTGCATCAGGGTCTGTGGGTCATACGCCATCAGCCAGCCATGAAACGGCGTGATGTCACACAGCGAAGCCCAACCGATGTATACCAAACCATTTTGCATGAACAGGGCTGCACGCTGACCCTCCAGTTGCGGATTGAAACTGAGCATACCGCCGACTGATCCCGCCCCGTATCCCGGCACCGTCGCCTGAATGGTTACCGGTCCGCCGAATTTCTCCGCCCCGCTCGTCACGTCGAGCGCATGCAACCTCTGCACGAACGTGCCGTTTTCCTTAGTCCTCGCTACGAGGTAAAGCGTGCCGGTTGTGGGGTCGATCACGGGCGTTCCGGTGATTCCCACTTCGGGCGAAACTGCCGTGCAACTCACATCGCTTGTGGTTAGGGTGGTGATGCCGTTCGCGGGATCGATGAAGCTGACCTGCCACAGGGGCGCACCCGCGGAATCGGCGTCAAAGGCATAGACGCTGTCGTGTTCCGTCGCCACGTAGACAACATTGTGGACGCTTCCGCCAGCCACGGTGACGTTGGCCAGATATAAGGGCTGGGTGAAGATGAGGCCATCGACCGAATCCGAGAACAGCGTTCCGAACAGGTTCGCGTTGACGTTCTGTGGCGTCAGTACGGTTTCGTTCAGATCCTGACCGGAACGAAAATTGTCGTTGTGGTAGGTCACCACGTTCATCGAACTGGTCAGGCTGTTTACGTTTAAGGTGGCCGGAGTGCTGGGAACACTTCCAAAAGGACTGCTGACCATCACCTGGAATTGGGAGCCGTTGTCCACCGCCGTGGTGGGCGGAGTAGTGTAGCTCGCCGAGGTTGCGCCGGTTACCGTGCCGCCATTCTTCGACCACTGGTAACTCAGCGGCGCGGTTCCGGAAGCGACCACCACGAAGGTTGCGGGCTCGCCGACGTTGACTATTTGGTTGGCGGGTTGCGACGTAATGGATGGAGGTGAGACCGGAGTGACGGTGAGCAGTGCAACGTTGCTGGTTGTCGGTCCAGCAGAATTGCTGACGACAACCGTAAATTGGGAACCATTGTCGCTTGTTGTCGTCGGAGGGGTTGTATAGTTGGCCGATGTAGCCCCAACAATGGAGGCGGTATTCTTCTGCCACTGGTAGCTCAACGGCGCAGTACCCGTCGCCACGACAGCGAATGTCGCAGTCTGTCCAGCCTGCACTGATTGAGCCGCCGGCTGAGTCTCAATTCCCGGGGCTGTGACTGTGTTTATTGGTGTTGAGTTGCCACCGCCGCAGTTCGACAGGGCGAAGGCCAGTAGCATCGCCAAGACCAGGTGCGACACCGAAGAAAAGCGCATATTTGGGCCCCAAGCGAAGTTCAGACAATCTCCGCGCGAAATTATATCAAACAGAACATCTTAGGCTGGTTCCCAAGCCCTTAGCCGGGACCCACGTTGGTCACCGCGGAAACTCCATCACGGTCGATCAGGGCAACTGTTTCGATGGTTTACAGTCCGTGTTTACGAAAATCGACTACATCATCTTCCGCCTGTTTGTCTTGGGCAGTCTTCTCATCGCCGTGGTGAAGATCGTGGCGAAAGAATTACCGCTTGCCGTGTTTGCAGGCCCGTCTTTCTCAAACAACAGATATACGACCAATCAACTTCTAGCTTGAAGTGGGATCACGTCATCAGATGATGTATGGACTCGAAACTCCCCATAAGCGTAATCGCGAAATATAAGTGCGCATATCGGCTTTCGCGCGGCGATCGTTTTGCTCTGTTTAAGGCTTTTCATCCCGAGGGTCAAAACCGGAAGGGGGTGCAGTCAAAGTGACCTTAAAATTCCTACACCACCCTCACGATTCTGCTCAACCGCCTCATACGGCGTTCCTCCCCTCAAGAACCGCGTTGTCCGAAGCCGCCGTGAACCCGTTCGGGTCACACGCGAAGTGCGCCCCTCCAACACGACCTCGGCACCGCTCATCCTCTGTTCCGCAACCGATGTCAAGAGCGCATGACCGAGCACGTTTCCGCTTGGCATACTACTCAAATCGATGCTCCTGCGTGCCGGAGGCACGACCCGAAAATAGCCGGCGTTTCCAACGCTGAATGAGCTTCGTGCCAAGCCGCCAAGGAGCAAAAAAATTCAGCGCCCACCGCCTGCCCTAGGCTTGTCGAAGGAGTAAGCCCTGGGGCAAAGAGTGGAAGGTAGCAAGCCTCGGAAGGGGAACCTCGGAAGAAAATACTTCCCCATCCCCGCTCGATTGTTTCCCACCTACGACTAAAACCAGTTCGACTGGCGATGATTGTGTCCCGAAAATGAGTCCTTTACTCTACCCGATAACTATCCTGATTCCTACTGTCGCAAACAACGAAGGCGACCACAGAAGCCTCCTCACTCGGTACTCGATAGCCGACATTCGCTACTTCTTCCCTTGAAGCATCTCCACCACCTCCTCGTAATCGATTGCGGCGTGTAGGAATTTCCACGTTGCCTACAACTATCTCCGTCAAAACCGGAAGTGAGTGTTCCCTTGGTATGTACCAGTGTGGCCTGGGGGGTCTTGTCCCAGCGTAATCTGCTCTGCTTGCCTTCCTTTCCCTACAGTGATCACTAAGGGCTCGAACGATTAGTCCCCCAATTCCGTTCTGAGGATACCTAAAATGTGCGATGTCCGGCACTTGCAATTAGCAGAACGCAATCGCAGTGATGGAAGCCTTATCCCGAATTTTGTCGTCTTTTTCCTCTTGTTCTGCCTTATCTGTCTTACCTGCCTGATTACGGGATGTGGTGCCGCTTTGCAGAACGGGGCTGGAATCTCCAGGGCTGTTGCTCCAACCGGACTCTCGCTTTCACCCGGGACTGCGACCGTGGCATCGATGAAACATCTGCAATTCGCCGCACGCGTCAGCGGAACTACGAATACGTCCGTGACCTGGTCGGCAAGCGCGGGGACCATTTCGAGCAGCGGATTCTTCACGGCACCTCAGGTGACCGGCGCGACCAGTGTCATCATAACGGCGACAAGTCCGGCCAATCATGTGGTCAGAAAGGGTTCGGACATCGGCGGGGGTTCGGCCGCTTCAGCTAGCGCAACGGTGACAGTCATGCCATTCGAGACTTCTTCCTTGGCGATTACGAACTCCGCCCTACCGACAGCGGACGCGGGCGCGCTCTATACCGCCTCGCTCTCCGCAATCGGTGGCGCCGCACCTTACCAGTGGAATCTTGCCAGCGGGATCCTGCCGTCCGGAATCCAGCTGCAAACCGCCAGCGGCGTCATCGGAGGAAAGTCCGCGATTCCCGGGTCATACCCCTTTTCCGTCCAGGTAACCGACGCTTCTGGACGCAGCGCTACCGCTGCCTTCAGCCTAACCGTGACCGTTCCTCCAGTTGCTACTACACTGGCCATCACCAACTCCGCCCTCCCAGCGGCGGATGCCAGCATGCTTTATACTGCCTCGCTCTCCGCAATCGGCGGCGTAAGACCTTACCAGTGGAATCTCGTAAAGGGGGTCTTGCCGTCCGGAATCCAGTTGCAGACCTCCAACGGCGTCATCGGAGGAAAGTCCGCGATTCCCGGGTCGTACTTCTTTTCCGTCCAGGTGACCGACGCTTCCGGGCACAGCGCTATCGCTTCCTTCAGCCTCACAGTGACGGTTCCTCCAGTTGCTACTGCGTTGGCCATCACCAACTCCGCCCTCCCAGCGGCGGATGCCAGCATGCTTTATACTGCCTCGCTCTCCGCAATCGGCGGCGTTAGACCTTACCAGTGGAATCTCGTAAGCGGGGTCTTGCCGTCCGGAATCCAGTTGCAGACCTCCAGCGGCGTCATCGGAGGAAAGTCTGCGCTTTCTGGATCGTACCCTTTTTCCGTCCAGGTGACCGACGCTTCCGGACATAGCGCCACCGCTGCTTTCAGCTTAACAGTGGCTGCTCCCCCAGTTGCATCTACGTTGACAATTATGAACTCCGCCCTCCCAACAGCTGATGCCAGCATGCTCTATACTGCCTCGCTCTCCGCAGTCGGTGGCCTGGCACCATACCAGTGGAATCTCAAAAGCGGCATCCTGCCGTCCGGAATCCAGTTGAACAGCTCTAGCGGCGTCGTGAGTGGAATGACTGCGGCGCCCGGCTCGTATCCCCTTTCCGTCCAGGTGAGCGACGCTTCCGGACATAGCGCCACCGCTGCTTTCAGCCTAACGGTTTCGCCAAGTTCGACAGGCTCGCCGACCTCGAGCAGCGGATTTGATGGCCCGGCGGAGTTACCTCGTGGCTACATCCAATCCGCAATGTCAAACACCCCGGCGCCCGGTAAAACGATCACGGTCAACTCTGGCGGAGACTTGCAGTCCGCGCTGAACAGCGCCAGTTGTGGCGACACCGTTCAGCTACAAGCCGGTGCAACTTTCGTCGGAACATTCACCTTCCCGGCCAAGAATTGCGACGACAACAATTGGATCATTGTTCGCACGAACGCCGACGATTCCTTGCTGCCGGCGGAGGGTTCGCGACTTACGCCCTGCTATGCAGGCGTGACGTCACTGCCAGGCCGACCCGCCTTGCAATGCGCTGCTACGAATAACGTACTGGCTAAGCTGGTAGTACCAACATCCGCCAGCGGCCCCATCATCTTTGCCTCAGGTGCAAACTACTACCGGCTGACTGGGTTGGAAGTGACGCGAGCCGCATTCGCGGGGCCGGCTTACAACCTCATTTTTCTTAAGGGTTCAGCCGATCATCTGGTATTTGATCGTCTATGGGTGCATGGCACGGCCCAGGGCGAGACCGCTCGGGGCATCGGGCTCGAAGGGACCAACATCGCCATCGTGGATTCGTCCTTTACGGACTTTCACTGCATCTCGGTCACTGGAACGTGCAGCGATGCGCAGGCAATTGCTGGTGGCCTCGGTAACGATGTGATGGGACCTTACAAAATCGTGGACAACTTTCTGGAGGCTTCCGGCGAAAACATCTTATTCGGCGGAGGCGGCGCAACTTTAACGCCCGGCGATATTGAGATCCGTCAGAATCACTTCTTCAAACCTTTGATTTGGATGAAAGGGCAAGTCGGGTACGTGGGTGCAACCAACGGGAATCCATTCATCGTCAAAAATCTCCTCGAACTGAAAAACGCACAGCGCGTTCTGGTTGAGGGCAACATCATGGACTACTCTTGGGGCGGATTCTCGCAATCGGGCTTTGCCATCCTGCTGACGCCGAAAAATCAGGCCGGTGCGAACGGGGGCAATCTCTGCCCGGTTTGCCAGGCCACGGATGTGACCGTCCGCTACAACCTCGTTCGCCATGTCGGAGCTGGACTACAGATCGCCAACGCCTTGTCCGACAATGGCGGCGCTCAACTCGATGGGCAGCGCTACAACATCCACGACCTCCTGATCGACGACATGGACGGTAAGAAATACAATGGTGCAAATCTTTTTGCACAGCTCTCTGGGGGTGCAGGCGCCCCCCTCCTCCAGAACGTGACCATCAATCACGCGACCGCTTTCCCGTCGTCCACGATGCTCAGTATTGGCAACATGGTTGAAACCAATGGGCCGATAAAGAATTTTGTCTTCACCAATAACATCCTCAGCATGGGTAAGTACCCGGTATGGTCGACCGGCGGCGGACCGAGGAACTGCGCATTTTTCGATAAACCGCTGACGACCTTCGATGCCTGCTTCAAGCCTTACACATTCGCCGGCAATGTGCTGATGGGAGAGCCCACTGCCTATCCCTCCAGTGCGTGGCCGCCCCGAAATTTCTTTCCCTCCAGTGCCAGCTCCGTCCGATTCGTCAACTACAGCGGCGGGAATGGCGGAGACTATCACCTGCAGCCCTCAAGCCCGTACAAGGGCAAAGGAATAGATGGTAAGGACCCGGGAGCGGATGTTGATGCAATCAATTCGGCGACCGCGGGCGTCGAGTAGAGAACCTGACTACTTCTTCAACTCAGAGTAACCTGCCTTGAGGAACTGAGGTGTGCGGCAGCGCTCTCCGCAGGTTCCCCATCGATCATGACCCGATGCCAGATTTCCAGATTGATGAGGCGCCAGATCCGGTTGCCGTGATCCCGAAGCTTGGTACGGTGCTCCGCAAAGAGTCGCTTGACAGCTTCTGGTCGGAAGAGCCGGCGCTCTGTGCTTCTCGCTTCCAACAACAGGAGCTCCAGATCATCCAATTGCGGCCCTGCGAGCCAATACTCCCAGGGAGTCGGGAACCCCATTTTCTTGCGATGCACGATCGATTTGGGCAGCAGATCTTCTACCGCCTGTTTCAGGATGAACTTGCCCGCCATCCCTGCAATGGAATACTGGGCCGGGATTTTCGCCGTGAACTCCACCAGCACATGATCGAGAAACGGCACACGGCTCTCAACAGATGCCGCCATGCTCATCTGGTCCTGCTTCATTAACAATTCGATGAGGTAGCTGTTGATATCGGTATAGAGCAGGCGATGCAACAGATCTCCGTGTGACCGGTCCCACGCCTGCATGGAGCCTGCGTAAGCGTCGCCTGCGGCGGCCAGCGTTTCCGGAGTGAGCAACCCGGACTGCTCAGAGGCCGCAAACGCGGAAAAGAAATTGTCGAAGTAGAAGGATGCCCACGAGTTCCCGTCGCGCACCAGAAACGTATGCTGCAGCTTGCGATGAAGAGAAGCACTCAGCGGTCCGGCCTGGATACCCGCGCGAACGAGTCGGCGTAGAGCCTCGGGCGTGAGGGAGCGATATGCCCGATCCATTCGCGAGTTCAGCAGAGTCCAGGCGTAGCGGGTATAGCCGGCGAGGGTTTCGTCGCTTCCCTCACCCGTTAACACGACCGTGACCTTCTCGCGCGCAAGGCGTGCAACGAAATAGAGCGCTACGCTGGAGGGCCACGCGATTGGCTCATCCTCATGCCAAATCAGCCGAGGCAAGCTGGCGAAAAACTCGTCACGGCTCAAACTCACTTCGTGGTGTTCCGATCCGATATGCTCGGCCACTTCGCGCGCGTAACCAAGCTCGCTGAATGCCCTTTCACCGTAGCCGACAGAAAATGTCTGAATGCGGTCGCCGCAAGCTTTTTTCGTCAGCGCTGCAACTGCACTCGAATCCAGGCCCCCGCTCAAGAACACGCCGAGGGGGACGTCGCTCATCAGGTGCGACGAAACTGCGCCTTCGAGCAGTTCCCGGTAGGTTTTAACGTAGCATTTACGAGGATGAATCTCCTGATCCACTTCCGTCGAGAGATCCCAATACCGCTCAATGCTGGGCTCGCCCTGCTCGGCCAGCTCCAGGATATGTCCCGGCATCAGCTTGCGGATTCCCGCGAACATCGTCTCGGCTCCGGTAAGGTAACCGAAGGCCAGATATTCCGACAGCGTGCCAGGATTGAACTCGGCCACGACTCCGGGATAGGCGAGGATGGCCTTGATCTCCGAGCCAAACAGAAACGCGCGGCCATCCCATCTGTAGTAGAAGGGCTTGATGCCGAGACGATCGCGCGCGGCGAAAAGGACGCGCTTGCGACGATCCCAGATCGCAAAGGCAAACATGCCGCGCAAGTGCTTTACGCAATCGTGGCCGTACTCTTCATAGAGGTGAACGAGGGTCTCGGTATCGCTGTGGGTGCGATAGCGGTGCCCGCGGGCCTCCAGTGCGGCCCGCAACTCGACGTGGTTGTAGATCTCTCCGTTGAAGACAATCCAGACATCCTGGTTCTCGTTGGCCAGCGGCTGGTGCCCGGACTTGACGTCAATAATGCTGAGCCGCCGCATGGCCAAGCCGACATTTTCCTCGACCAAAAACCCGCCGTCGTCGGGACCGCGGTGCACGATCTGCCGGTTCATGCCCGCCAGCACGTCGGCCTGCACGCGCCAATTCCGGTCGGAGAAAAAAATACCGCAAATTCCGCACATATAGGTTTGAATCCGATCTCCGACCTAAGGATGCCGTGAAGCGGTATCTGAGGCAACAGCTTCTTTCAGCTCCGCTTCAGGATCGGACGAGAACACCGTTCGTCTGCCTCGCTCCAGAATAACCTCACCCCATGAAACTTGCCGCCCGAAGCGCAACTCCAGCCCGCCTTCGACTACGGCATAGCTGCCGTTGCAAAGGATCAGGAGCTTGCCCGGCTTTTGGCTCCAGCAGACAAATCCAGCGTCGCTCGAAACTACTCCCTGCCGCCACGGTTTTCCGGGCTCCGCGAAGCAGAACGCGTACTCCGCGTCTTCTGACGAATAGCGGTACGCGCCGACCGGAGACTCGGGTTTCTGCGCCACCGATCGCGTGAAAGATCCCTGACCTCGATGGGCTTCTTCCAATGTTACTAGCAGCACCGCGAATTCCTGCGGAACGGTCGCGGTCGTGCTGAAGTTAAGCACGGTCGTCGGAGATTTCTGACCGTACACCGGGGACCAGTCGTCCTTGCGGACCTGCTCCGCCCACCGATGCCCCTGCGCAGGAAGGAGCGCCATGCCCTGCGAAGCCCCTTTCGCCCGGAATACATTCTCTTTTAACAGCTGAAGGTCCTGGCCCAAATGCCAGGAAATATCCAGTTGATGCTCCCCTTGCCCTTCGACGACGTCGCGTATCAAGTACACACCATTTTTCAACGACAGCACACAGCGGCGATGCATCACCGGTGAATCCAGCCGCTGATACCCGTCATGACTGGCGACCACCAGGTCGAAACTCTTACCCTGTATCCATTGCTCGGCTTTCGCTTGGGTCAGCCTCTTCCAGGAAAAAGGGGTTGCAGTCTCGGCCTGGTTCGCCCGATCCACCCTGACTGTATTGTGCATTTCGGTGCTACGGAAGCGGTCTCGATCACCACCCTCACCGACATACTCATACGTCCCGGGATCCAGCAGAAGGGAGCGACCGTGGCTCTGCAGGCATACGTTCAAAGCGTCGGAATGGCTGTGTCCGCCGCTCTGGGTTCCCTGGGGACCGGCGTGCAGCACGAGTTGCGTTGCCGGTTGGGGCGCCGGGAGCAGATAGAATCCGGCCGATGACAAGGCCGCCGAGTGCATCGTAGGTCGAGTCGATTCCAGATTGTCCCAACGCTGCACTCCTTCAACCCCGAGCAGCCAGATAGTTTCCTCCCGCAGATCGGACGCGGCAAACTTGTAGTCGCCGCGATCGAAAAGAATTGCGCCCGTCGCCAGTGGATCCAGCAGATGTTCGCTGCGATTGCGGCGGGAATCGAAAAGCCTGCCGCCATCATCGTCCCCAAACCGGGGGGGTGGCCCGGCCCGGCTAAGCAAACACAGAGCAGTCAACATCTTTTCCAGTGTGTTTTCCAGGCTAGGGGGAACGGGAATATTGTTCAATGTTGCGAGAATAGTAGAGTGCAGGAAAAAATCGAGCGCGTACACGTGATAATACGTCGACTGTTCGAAATGAAATCCGTCCGCCTGAACTTGGCGTTCCGCTTCTCGGAGTACAATCTCCCAGCCCAGCGCCTTCCAGCGGTCTGATGCAGCCAACTCCGGACACAGCACTCCCAGGAAAAGCAGTCCCACGCCCTCCCCCAGCAAATGCGTGTTGGGAGAGAAGTAGGTGGAGAGATACCGTTCAATATGCCGTCCATGTAGCGCCAAGCTGTGCAGCCACTCCTCGCGGAAATCAGGTATCTGCGGCGAACCCTGCAGCAAATGATATGTCCATAGCCAGGAGAGGCAGCGGAAGGACACTTCCAGGCTGCTCGCCCAGTTGGTTCCGACGGGATAAGGGTTCTGGGATTGCCATTGCCGCCAGTGCCGCAAAATCTCATCGGCGTAGCGGCGATCACCGGTCAATCGGGATGCCTTCGCCAACGTCACCAGATATTGGTGGCGATTCAGTTCCCAGGTGACTTTGCTGTCGCCCACTTCGGCAAAAGACAGATATTGAACTTTGTGAAAACTCCTCTTCGGCGCGCGCTTGCCGTGAACGGCGTCCAAATGCCAGTCGATCGGGTTTCCATAATCGAGGTTTTCGTAGCCGAGCAGGTCGAAGCGGTGCCGGCAAATTCTGTCCGCCCGGCTGACGATTTCCTCGACTTGCGCAGGAAAGCGCTGCCGCAACAGCTTTAGGATAGAATCGATGGCATCAGCGCCGAAGAAAAATTTGCCAGCTTGGATGCGGCCTGGAGTGCGTGAGTCTCGCGCAAAACCGTAGCCCAGGCGCGAGAGCAATCCGTCCTGGCGCTTGGCGAACTCTTGTCGAAGGCGGTCCCGGAGTTCCGTTCGATCCATCCTCGCCAGCCGGTCCCTGATCTCTCGCCCGTTTCTAAGTTTCATGCCATTCCAACATTAGCACCGGCCACCCCCTTTGGGGGTGGTTGTATGAGCCAGGAACTCCTTCAGAGTCTCTAGAGTCCCGCATGATTTGAATGGTGGTACAGCACTAGAATCTTGGGCACAGCCTGCTCGGCAGCTAAGGCCGCAATCTCTTTGGAGCGTTTCTGCCCGAACATTAGCATGGCTCCGGTAGTGGCGATTGAAAAGATCGTGGCGGGATTGTCCTGAATAAGGATCAAGACCCAGACCGCGATGGAGAGATTGTATAAGTTTCGCCGCCCGGGCCGGGCCAGGTTGAATTCAACCCGAGAAGGTTAGCATGAAAGACCAAAGAGCAAAAAGAAACCGGAAAAACCAAAAGACAAGAAAAAAACCAGTGGCAAAGCGACGCCGTGCGAGTGGGACGAGATGAACCGCAAGCAACGGCGACAGATGATGCGCCAAATGCAGAGCGCAGATCTCAGTCTGGAGGTGATACATCCCGATGATTCGGGCATTGATATCGGGAATGAATCCGGCCCTGACCCAGATCGATGGCATCGATGTAACGGTGGCGATGACGGTTGTCAGCGAAGTAGGATGGGATATGAGCAAGTGGCAGACCGAGAACCATTTTGTTTCCTAGCTCAAGCTGGCTCCAGACAACAAAACCAGTGGGGGCAGAGTCACTGGGAAAGGTCGCACGCCCACCAACAACCGCGCGCCTAAGGATGGCAGCCACTACTTTACGGGCGAGCGACACCTGTCTAGGGGCGCAGTTCGCCGACTTCGGACTCGGCTGGGGCCTCCGGTGGCGACCAAGGCGATGGCCGCCAAACTCGCCCGGCTCCTCTACCGCATGCTGCTGCATGCTGCGTTACGGAATGAAATATGTAGATAAAGGAGCCGAGTTATATGAGGCCCAACACCGCAAACAGCAGGTCGTCCATCCCAAAGCGAAAAGCCGCTCAGTTAGGGTTGGAAATCATCGAAGTTGCTGACGCGGCTTAAAACTATGATGGAGAGTTTCGGACGGAGAGTTCCTGGAGAGAACTTGCACAACCGATAGTACAGGTAGGCAGCAATCAATATGCACTTTTTGTGCAGCAATTTGCTCATTGGAAGCGAATAGAGCGCATTACCATCTTAGTCCACAGAAGCGAAGCCTCTAGGGGCTTCTAGCCAACGATTCCGCAACCGAGAGGCTGCGAAGACCTGTAGCCGACTGTTCTGATGGATTTGGGTGTTGATGAGATGGTTGGGGAGATTCGCATGACGTTTTGAGGGCACAGATCTGGCCTGGAGGCATGCCGATGCTCGCCTGAGGGAAAAGGTAAGGTCAGGCGGAGGCTCGGAGCAGAGGGCCGACCCCGAAGACGGCAAGGATGGTCAGGGTGAACGGTTGATGGAAACCATTTCGTGCAGAAACTCAGCCGTCATCAAACGGGCCCAGAGAACTTGGCTCTCGTCGTTGCGAGCCGCGGCTTTCAGGTTTGGCGCGAAGAAGGTATGGAAGAGGTTGTAGGCCAGGAGGCAGAAGATCTTTTCGCCGTAGCTGATGAGGCGGCGGATTAACGATTCCTTTCTTTAAGACGTTTCCACTCCAGTTCCGAAACCTCTTCGATCAGTTCCTGCATTTCGTGATAGTCAGTGACGGCCTGCCGTGCACGCTCCTGCCAAGCCTGCGGCACACAGATCTGGCGCAGCTTTCCGCCCTGGCTCTGCACCAGGTACAAAGACTTGTGAAGTTCGCCGCGGGTGCAGCAGCAATTGGGTTTACCGCACTTGCCCAAGCGCTCGGACAAGGAGCCGCGGAGAAACCAGCGATTGAGTGGCGAGGCGAGCAAACTGGGAGCGAAAGTTTCGCTCGGCAGCGGAGAGCTTGGCACGATGAAAGTCATCGTTCATATAAGTCACCGTTCGTATAAAGGTAATTCTATTCCTTATATAACGTACATATGCAAGATACGAACCCGCGAAGCAATCGAAAAATGAATGCAAATTTGCTCCTGCCAAAGGCGGAGGATCAGAACGAAATCGAATCAGGTGGTTATCTTGGCTGCAAATTCTGGGTTTCTGGGTTGCGGAATCGCTGGCCTCTAAGCCTCTAGGTTAGTATCATGTATTTGTCTTTCCTCGCGTGATTCACAACCGCTATGCTCAAACTTGCAACCGAGTACGCGACCGATAGGAGCTTATGAGCAAGCGAGGAAGCCTGGTTGTAGTGCGCCGCACTGTGCTGCCGGGAACCGCCGAGAGCATCGTCATCCCGACGCTGGAACGGCCTAGCGGCAAGCGCCTGGGAAAGGATTTTACCGTGTGCGTGAACCCTGAGTTCATGCGCGAAGGCACCGCGGTCGCCGATTTTCTGGAACCGGCGATGACTATCATCGGCGCCGCCGCCGCCGCGGAGAAAGCCGCCCTGCTGCGTGAACTCTATGCTGCGTGAACTTTATGCCTGGTGGTGGGGAGAATGTCCGAAACCTCGTTTCGCTCCGCCTGAAATGGTGAAGTACGTTTGCAGTGCA
>Ga0209624_10000773_pt1 | contig 27406 bp, 40 predicted proteins | sample JacPinW_OM2H0_O1_FD_188565 | JGI IMG/M metagenome (GOLD analysis project Ga0209624, IMG submission 188565) | Forest soil microbial communities from Algoma, Ontario, Canada - Jack Pine, Ontario site 1_JW_OM2H0_O1 (SPAdes) (version 2) | ecosystem: Environmental > Terrestrial > Soil > Boreal...
CACCGGGGTCGAGCGTCTCGCGCATCATTAGGCCCGCTTCCTCGTATGGATTCGTCAGGCTCACTATTCGGGCTATGATCGTTCCGTCTCCCGAAAGAGCCTGATACACAAAATGAAAGGAATCGCTGTTGTTCGCCCAAATGCCCGCGCCCGCCCCCTGAACAGTAAAAACATCGTTTGAGTACCCTGCGCTACCGGCCAAGCCAACAACGCCAACATCCTGGTCCAACCAACCGTTCGGCAACGGATTTGTTGTGACTGTAAACGCGACCGGGTTGCTGTCGTTCATGCTTGGTGCCACCGAAACAATGATGTCGCCGCTGATGGCCCCTGTAGGAATCGTGGCCGCGATGGAGGTGGCGCTCCAGGAGGTGACTGTCATGGCAGATCCCGCAAGCAAAACGGTGCTGCTTCCCTGACTAGAACCAAAATTCTGTCCGGTGATCGTGACTGTGCTTCCCACCGACCCAGTTGTTGCAGACACTGCTGTGATCGCCGGTGCAGGGTTTCCGCTTGAATTGACCGAGACGTTGTCGAATGTCGCAGTGTCGAGAGTGGATGGGCTTAGACTTGTCAGCGCCAAACCGACATACACGCTTTGAGCCATCGAGATGGTCTGCACTTCTTCTTGAAGCCAGTTGACGCCGTCTGTTGATTTGTATCCTGTAAAGGTGTTGCCACTGCGAACAAGTTTGAACCAATAGGGAGGATTTCCGTTATAGCTGAAACTGTCGGTGTTAGCCGCGGAACCGGTGCTCGTCCGATAAGACACCTGCCCGCCACCGTAATAGCCAAAAAACATGCTTGTCGCATCCGCATCTAACGTTTCGCGGATCATTAATCCGGCTTCCTCGTATGAAGTCGTGAGGCTGGTGATACGAGCAACAATGGTCCCGTCACCCGATAAACTCTGATAGGCGAAGTGAAACGAGTCGGTTGTACCTCCCCAGATGCCGCCACCCGCGCCCTGAACGGTGAAGACGTTATTTGAGTACGCCGCGCTCCCGGTCTGCCCAGTGGAGCCGATATCGCCGTCCGACCAGTTTGTGGGCAGCGAACTTTGGGCGCGGCATTGGACGGCAAAGAGACAACCTATGAAGGTCACCAACAAAGCGACTTCAAGTCCACGCACTCTCATCGGATTCGCCTCCCAAGTGGCGTCAGCCGAGCAGGCTCTTACTGAGGATAAGAAACGGTTATTGCCTCTACGCCATTGGCGCGGGAGGAAGTAAGACCCCGGCCCTGGCTGTCGTAGGTGTGAGTTTCCAAAACCTTTCCTTGCGAATCGGTTACGGAACTGATGAGAGATTGGGTGTTGTAGGCGAAATTGACCGTCGTCGTGTCGGGTTTCGTGACCTGGGTCAGGCGTCCCGAAGTGTCATACACGTATGAAAGCGAAAGGCCAACATCAGAACCGACCGCAGTAACCAAAGCGGGATAGGAAGTATTTCCGTACGTGAAGGTCAGGTGTCGCGATGCGGCATCGGTGATGGTTGTCAGCCTGTTTGTGCCGTCATACGTAAGTTGCGTGGTGTTTCCGTTCCTGTCGCTGATTGATGTCAGCAGACCCGTACTGTAGTCGAACGTTCTTTGCTCTCCGGTCTTGAATGCCAAAGTCCATGACGTGCCGTTTTGCGTCAGCGTGGCGCTCACATTAGCGGGCGAGACCAGCGTCCAGCTAGAACCTCCGCCTCCGAAATACCACGTGCTTCCGTCTGCTTGTAAATAGCCCATGTATGTCAATGCGCCGACATTGGTGACAAAAACCCGCTCCTCATAGGTAGATCGCCAGTTGGCCCCAAACATGCCCGTTTGATAGACACTCACTCGCGACGGCCACGTGCTATTCCATACCCGCTCTAGTGAAAGACCTCCGCCCAGACCGGGCACTTTGACGTCGACCTCGTCGATATACGTATTGCCGTTGGTCAGGTTAATGGGTAAGCCCGCACCCGGAGCCTTCGCGGAGCATTTGGTGCAAGTATTGGTCGGGGCACTGCATTGCGGTCCGGTAAGCGTCACCAGGCAACTCAACCCAAATGCGATGGGTGAGCAATCGGTGGCGCCGGGAGGGATTTGTGGAATGCATTGAGCGAAAATAAGGGAATACATTCCGCAATAAACCCGTACCGTACAAGTGGTAACAGCTTGTCCAGACGCGGGCTGAATCCAGAATATTTGAACGATTGCGAGTACAAACACACCAACGCCTAGTTTCATAAGCATCGTAATCCCCCAAAGGACTGCAATGTGTGGCTGGGCGCGAAGGTTGTTGTTAACGTATCTGTAATATTACGTTGGAAGCATCCGACCCCGCCTCTCCTATAAGGGATACGTAGATTTCAGTCAATAGATATTTTCGGGTATTTATAAGTAATATCGGTACAGTCGGCTGAGCAGCGCCGTCTACTTGGAGTCTTCAATTTGAAATCAATCGCAAATTCGATAGCCCGACTAGAGCGGCTAATTCGCCGCATCACAGATCAACCCGAGCCAACAATCCAATCTGGCCCGATCGACGATCTTGGTCGGGCGACATTGTTTTATGTCGCTAATTTGGGTGGGGCAATCTTGTCGGGCGAAGACTCGAAAGAATACGCACAGATCATTGATGCTCTTCTAAAAGCGGTCGATAGCGAGGAGAACATCAGTCGCGAAGAGGTGACTGATTACGTTAACACTTCCATTCTTAGCGCCATCGATCCTCAGAAGACAGAATCTGAGACAACGTTCGAATCTAGGGTGCGAACCGGTATGGAGACGCTTCAATCAAAACTGAAAGGCTCGACATCACCTTGGCAGATTCACTATCGAATCTATGGCGTTGCGCCCGCAGGGCTGCCTTACAGCTTCGGCCCTGCCGAGTTCTATTACGGCGATGAGGCTACCATCGGCGCGAGGGCCGCCCAGATGGGAATCACTGATGGCGAAGCGATCCACCAAATCGAGGAACGGATTCTCAATCGAGTTGCCGCTCGGGTCATGGCCGACGTAATTGATTACCGTGCCGCTCAACGGCTGGCTCGTAGACTGATGACATTAGTTACTGATGTATTGAATTTCTATGGAAATCTGAGCAACGACGTTCTTTGCCAGATTGGGCTTGTGGAAGATACCGCTCATGCTTACGGGTTTGCCCACGAACCCGCGGGCAACTTCCACGCTACATCGGAAAACCTTCGACCCAAAAAGCCGTTTGAATTCTCGAAGGCTTCGGTACTTCCAGGCTTTCAGCGGGCATCGCAACTTCTAATAAAGCCTAATCTGTCGAAACTGGAAGATAAATTGTTGGCGTCGCTGCAATGGGCGGGACGGGCCTCGGTTAATTCGCGGAGAGAAGAAGCTTTCTTGCTCTTCGCCATCGCATTGGAAGGTCTGGTGCTAACTGACGAGAAGAACGAAGTCACCGAGAAGATCGCGACACGAGGAGCACGTTTGGTGGTTAAACCGGAGAAGCGTCGAAAGGCATATGATGACCTCAAAGACCTATATCAGATTCGCTCACGCATTGTTCATTCCGGGCACTTTGAAGTTAGCACTGGTGAATTAGAGCAAATCGGGTTTTTCGCAAAGGCCGCCATCCTAATCATTTTGGCAAATCCTGATTTCGCTACGATGAGCCAGAAGGATCTGTCCGATTGGTTTACGGACAGAAGCCTGGGCGCGACACGTCGCGAGGACTGGTGTTAGCCGAACATCATCGGCTACCCGAATCGCCTACGAATAGATGCAGAAAATCGGCGATGTAACGCCCATGACGCGCCGCCGCTGATGCTTCCTTTCCGCGTTGCGAAGTAAATATAAGTAGCGGGTGTCTTTAGACCTGACTACACGGGAGGATCAAGATGCGTGACGTTAAAGAAATTGAATTTCGAGCTGGCAAGGCTGTTGTGCGCAAAGAGAAAGTTAGATTTGACTCTCTGCCACCCGATCATTTGCGTATTGTCGACTGCGGTAAAATCTTCGAAGTCGAGCATTGGGATACATCGCCTGTGAGGGCGAATTTGCTTACTCTGCTCAAGACAGCCGAATAAGGCGCGGTAACTTTGAAGACTTAATAACAAACGCGGCCCGCCCGAAATACGAGGTGGGCCGTTTTTATGTTGAGGTTTTTAGGGCCTCAACCAGTCTTGAGACCGCACCAAAGGCCTTCGCAAATTCTGGCTTATGTCCGTAGACCATTTCCGCCAAGAAATTGGCGTAGTCGCTTCGAAAGGTCTTCTCTTCGGATATCTGCTGAAGGGTCGCCGAGAGAACTTGTTTCGGGTTCTCAACATACTCTGCGCCTTTTGTTCTGTGTTCTTTGGCGTCGTCGTGCATTATTACATTTATTAAGCTTAGTACCTCGGACTCGGTACAATGTTCCTGCGCAACAGCGATATCGTAAACGTGGCGAACGAGCGTCGCATCGGGCTTATTCGTGAGCTTGCAGTCAGCGGACCTTCGGCCTAGAGCGACAAACTTCTCCGCAATCGCTTCTGGGAGCGCAATGCACGGGACGTTCAAAATCTCCGGGGGCCGTTCATATGCTTCGGCATGAAATGATCGTATTTCGAAGGCATCAGTGGGCAAGCGTACCGGACATTCAAACATTTCAATTTTTATTTCTGGTCGGAGGAGCGGACTTACCGCAGTTTGATCGTAGGGCAGTAAATAGACAGTTTTGCGGTGCAGGTTAAATGATTGCGGATCGCCCACGAGGAAACCAGCGGACTTTAGTGCTTCCGTCGTTTGCTTCTTGATGCGCCGCAAATCAGAGCGACTAGGCCGGGTACCGTCTTTCCCAACAATTCTCAGGTCAATGTCTTCGGACATGCGTCGAGTTAGGTTTCGAGCACGGCTCAAGGCCGTCCCGCCGCTGAAAACAAACAGAAACGGGGCAATGTCCATACTGTATATGACAGCGAGGGCTTGAACTACGTACCAATCCTTTTCGACTAATGCGGGAGACGGAAGCTTGAAAAAATTCTGAACTTCCAGCAATTCCGTGTAGGTGGGTTTGTTACGCAAGCTGTAGTTCTTGTCCGTCGAAACTGATTTTTCGTGAACAACGGCCTTTTACTTTTAGCAAGGGATTTACGGGAATTTGCGTGCTCTGCCCAGTATTGTAATTTTTAACTGCATCTGAATCTTCATAGTCGATTCCGAGTTTATCGAATGCAAGCCGAGCGGCACCGAGCAACCCATCGGGACAATCCAGAATGGGTTCACCCGTAAGACCCGACACGAAAGCGCGACCATAAATTCCTTTTCCCAAAACCACTATTTTCTTTTCCTCGGCGAGCAATCGAAGCACCCTAGTGACCTGATCGCGATCGCTGAGGTTGAGAAAATCGCTGGTAACAAAAACCGGATCGTCCGCATTGCGAATGAACCTTTCAACTTTGGACCGTAGCCGCATTTCACTCTCCCTTTGCCGTTAAGCATAACAGAGGTGTCGCGAAAATGCAATGCAAATTCACGACATACTCCAACCATAAAGTCGCCATATAATACTGAACAGCCATATACTTAGCTGCATTGAGATTCTGGCAAAATCGGCCCATTGCTCGCCAACTTGGCTGTCATTTTACCTTCTGGTGTCACTGCAAAATGCACGCCCCCTTGCTAGCGACAGCGCCCAAGATTGAACTGCCCCACCTCGGGAGGTTTCGCTTTATATTCACCTTTTGGGCACACGTTGTGGCGGGCTGATAGTACGAAATGCGAAACTACTGACGCCGATGAGTAACTGCGGAGGAGGATTTTATGGAGAAGTATCTATTGCTAGTTGGTGTGCAGTGGGACAGCGATACAGAAATGGAGACGGCTGTTCCCGTGCCCGAGGGTGCTCAAGCGATTGATCTCTGCGACGGGAGCAAATACATCGCTGACAAGGTATTTCAGGCTAGTCCCTATCACAAGTTTTGGCCGACTCTCCCTGATAGAGCTTTGCACCTGCAACGAGTGGGCACCGTTTCCGATGACGTTTTACAACGGCTGCGCGAAGCGTCGAACCAAACTTACGAGTTGCCAAGACTGACGATGCGATTCTCGATGGGCTACACCCCCACAGAGTGGGGCCTACTTTGGAATGGAGGCGAATAGAAATGGCGAAATATGAAAGAAAGCCGCAACGCTACGTGGTCGTTCGCGACGGCGCGATCGTCGCGGAAGTTAAGCAGGCTCTTTACTACCAGTTTGTGCCACGCTTCATTAACTTTTTTGACGCCGATAGCAGGTTCATTCAGTCGGTGCCTGCGCAGCCGCGGGATATTGTGAAGCCTTGGAGCATCGGCTTTGGCGTCGCTCGATCGGGCTTTACGGGGTAGCCGCAGCACTGAGCATCGCAATCATCTGAGGGTAGAGAAATGGCATACAGAATCCGCGAACTATTTTCCGAAGAGGCGCGGCTGGAGCGTCAGTTGGATGAATGTATCCAAGATTTTCAGAATGCAACGGCGGCTCACGAACGAGGAGAGTATGCCGACCGCGAGCATTGGGGTGAGGTTCATCACAGCGTGTCGCGGCGGCGAGAAGCCAGTGCATCTCTATTGGATGCATATCGTGGGAAACGCCTATCGAAGGAAGCCGCCAAGTACGATATTGAAATGCCAACAGAGAAGGGGCGTCCCGAGTTTTATTGGCAGACGCTGCGGTGCGGATTTGTTTTGAACCCGCAAGGGCGAACGTACCTGCGCCGCGCTCTCGATGAGGAAAAGACTCGCAGGCGCGAGGTTAAGACCTACTGGGTAACTAGGATCATTTTGCCTGTGACAACTGTGTTGATTGGCTTGATCGGGGCGATTACGGGGTTGATCGCTGTGATCTACAGATAATGTTCACGCTCGTCTGCGGTTCGGAAACATCTTCCTTTCTCAGCAACCCCTAATGGGTAAGCGCGATCTTCACCATCATCTACGGACTCGTCACAACCTCTATTATCGTGTGGCAGGTAAAAGGCACTCACCGACACGAAACCATCCAAGACAATCTAATCGCTCGTCAAAACAACCTAATAGCTCTCCAGCTAGAGCGCGATCAAGTCGCTCGAACAAATGCTCGGCACGAAGAAATTTTAGATTATGCCCGAGAGCTACATCTGCTGGCGACCTGCGCGGATTCTCCTGCCTGTCCGACGTTCATGGCGATAAGGACGACGTGACTAGCGACGCGAAGTGCTACATCCTCAGCACGAAGTAGAGGCTCAGAGCAAGCGGCCTGCGCGCCTCACAATCGCGTGGGCCATTTTCGTTTTATTGTTCCTCGCCGAAATAATGTCCCGGTATCAATCCGTCGTATTTTCTGAAAGGGATGAATGCTTCAACTGGTCGGGCCGATGCGTGAATGTTTTTGTCGGCTAGTGCTTTTGAAAATGCGTCGGCTTGTTCCTTTGTCCCGAAGTAAAACAAGGTGCTTTCCCCTTTCGGGCCGAGCTGATAACCCCCTTCACTTCCCGCCTCTTTAAATAACGGAATCACATCGTCCGCCTTGGCCTGTGTCTCGAAAAGTTCGACTATAAATTTTATCCCCATATTTCCTCCTCGCCGATTTCAAGGGTATAAGTGGATCGTCTCATTGTACTCTGAGCCATTAAAAATATTTATGAATGTGCTTGCCTTCGCCGCCTGCCACGATCCAACATTTCGCGCATGGGCTTCCGCGCTTATCAAGATCGGGATATTTTCAAATGGTGTGCGGCGTGGCTGTCATTCGCCGTCGTGATGGCGGCTCTAGTCGGCGCGCTGCTGTGGTGTATTCTCCCCGCGCTCCGGCTCCTCTAGATGGCTACTCCCGGGCGTTACCGGAAAACGCTAAACATGCCGGTGATCGCATTCGTGATCGCGCTGTGCTCGCGGCCATCATTGAAAGCGTGTGGTAGGATTTTCTTGTGCCTAGATTCCAAATATGATCTGTACTTCAGAGAGACCGACGGGGATATGGTTTGCGCGGCGATAGAATTTCCGCGTTTAGTCGAGAAAGGTGAACCGTTTGTTGATCTGCAAACCGGATACCTGTATGTGGCGAAGTCTGTCTCCGGTGTGCCTCCCGGCAACGCAACGATCATTACGAGCCGGGGTGACAAAGTATCAGCGGCGCAACTTGAAGATTTTCGCCGTAGAGCGGGTTACACCTTGTCTAAAGAGCCCACACCGCTGAATGACTTTTTCCTCATCGCCGAGTCCAGCCAATGAACCGGGCATCGAGGGTCAAACCGCTTCAAACGGGCGAACGCATCGCGCTAGGATTTTTCAAGATAGGATGCGCGAGTGCGATAGCGATTCTTTTCATTGCATCCGGTTTGAATCCCGCTCTCGCGCTGGTCCTCACTGTTGCTTGTTTGGTCTTAAGGTTTTAGAGAAAAGCGATGCCCATAACGCTGATCGTCAAACCCGAAGATTCCGAAATAGGCGCGCTACGGCGCGAACTCGCCCTTCGCGTTATAGAAAGGTTTGAGCCGCAACTTGTAGGACGGCGACTGCTCTGTTTCTTGGACGATCAAGACAACGACATCATCAAGCAATCTGAAGGACGTTCAAATCGCGGTGTGTACAAAGCGATTGACGACCACACGGACCAATGGTGGGTACCAGAGAACATATGGTGGGGTCACATTTATGTGGATGACGGAGACCGCCGTGTTTTCGATGGGCTCATTTACCTGCACGGGACTACTTGTGATGATGAAGTAGGCTTGGTGATGAGTCTCTCGCACGAATTACAGCACGCGGTCCAGCACACCAAAAACCGGACGTTGTGGCTTGTAAACACTCTCGTGAACAGTCTAAATATAAAGTGGGCAGACATTCCCATTGAGGTAGATGCACGCATCGTCTCCAAGCGCACGGCAGAGCAAATATTCGGTAGCGAAAAGGTCGCAGCGTACATTGACCGAAGAATTGCCGCGCCCGTTGACGATAATGACGCAGCAGATTGGGCCTACGTGCGGTCGCTCGGCCCACAAGTACCGTAGACCTTAGCGAAGGAACTCGGCGTTTATTCGCACGGCTGAAGGATTCGCGTCCCGAGCTTGAGGCGGCGCTTCAAACCTTCAAGGCTGAGTCACCAGCCTACAGCGACATTTCGTTGGATTCATTTTTTGGCGAACGCAGCCGCGCAGCAATTGGAACGGGGTAGGGCGCTACCGAGAGAGAGGAAAATGCGCTGTGTCATCATCGGCCTTGACCACGACATTCAAGGCGTCGATACGAAAGACCACGATGTGGAAAAATGTCTCACCGGCGTACTCGACGGCGACCCGGAAATAGCACTTATCGCCGACGAACAATCTCCCCAAATAGACCGTGAGACGGTCGCTCGGCGGATCGCTAGTAAGCGTGGGATTAGGTGGGCTGCAATTGATATGCCGCACGAAATAAAGCAGCAACACGGAATCGTTGAGGCGCTAGCTGACAGGTGGGGGTTTGACGATCACAGGAACGTGATGTTTGGGTTCTATCTGGACCACGAGGATGGCATACGAGAGAAATACTGGATTAGTCAGATTATGCAGGATGGGGCGGAAAGTGTAGTTGTGGTCTGCGGCGTCTTACACTTGGAACCACTTGCGGCGAAGATGTCGGCGTTAGGCTGGGAGGTACGCCAAGTGAACTTATGCGACGAAGAATTTTACCGGCGCGCGCATCCCACTTTCAAACTCATCAGGACAGCGGACGGGCGACGCGGTTACGAGACCGCAGAGTGGCATGAAGAGACTTTCTAATGTGGTTCGTTGATCGGTCGCAACGACCAGCGTAAGATAGTGCCATCATGCGCGACAAAATGATTGAAGCGTTGCTTGTCTGCGGCGGAGGGAATCAGCCTGCAAGCCGGACGATCCGACTGGCCTTGGCGAGAGAAGGCTGGGTTATGCTCAACCCGGCTTCGTCGCGGGATTTCGTGTGGAAAATCACTGCGCTGGGGCATGAAATATTAGCGAGCCTGCCGTGCGAAAATAACGTCGCCTAGCGCGTAGCCCCCGACCACGCAAGCCAATCTTCAAGAAGATCGCGACCGACTTCCGCAACCTCGAAACAATTCGACACATGATGTATGGCCCGAGATTCGGCCCAAAATAAAAAGGCTCGGACAGCCGAAGCCATCCGAGCCGAAAAGTTTGAATGGGCTAAACGTTTATGAAGCGGGGTTTCTCTTCTGAAGAGCTAACGCCGTATTCGAGTCCTTCGTATTCGAGTCCTTCGCAAACTTGCGCTCCCAAGATGTGCCATCTTTGAATTTGACCTGAGAAATGAAGAACCGAACAACGGTCCCCCTCTTCAATATCGGCGCAGTGTCGAGATTCTGCCCGGGCAGATCAATTACCTCCTCGGGTGGGAGTCCTTTCTCAAAGTTCACCAATTTGGATTCTGTTCGAACGTTCTCTCCGGGCATCCTGATGAACCAGCTAATCTGGATCGCTACAATGGTTTTTTCGCTCATGTTTAATACTTTGGATGCGAAAAGCATATCCTTCCCGCCGTGGGTAGCCTCCACAAACATGGCTGGTGCCCTGTATTGTGGTTCCATGCGGGTTGCTGCGATGGGGCCAGCGGGGTCGGCTAAGAGATCGTTCTGAATCTTAACGTCCGTATCGTCCTCTCTCTCGTCATGGGTCTTCTGATCTTCGTCCTGCTGCTGCTGGATTAAAGACCGCACGGCTTGAAGGGTTGCCTTAGGTGAACAACCTTCCGCCGTCGCCGCAGCCGCACCCCCACAGCTTGGGTCAGCGTGCTCTTGGCACATTCTGGGGCAATCACCAGAGTACGTGCATGAGGTCTTGGTCATTGCTTGAGGCTTGCAGACTCCCACTGGTATCCCATCACATGTCTCGGATCCATAAAGACACACTTCGCATCTGGCCGCTGGTGGACCTTGAGCGAATGCGCCCGGAATACAGAACAACAAGAGCCCAAAAGCAAGAATCACCCGAGGTAGGTTCGATAATTCTCCTTTCATAGAAACCTCCTGTAGCTTTGACGTTCCAGAGGGGCAGTCAGAGAATATGTCAAGGATTTATTTATGTCAATACAAGTAATGTTGATAGTTGATATACGTGAAGTAAACATTGCCTTTTTACGATTTCGCGGTACAAATCAAGCTGTTAGTCAAGCGCGGCGCTTTTGCTATAGTGAGTTTTTTCGTAGCGAGTTATTCGGCGAAGACCGGGGCCGGAAAATTGGAAAATAAAGAGCTGACATATAACGCTTGAATTATCCTAGCCACGAATGTACGATTCACTAAACATATAGTGAAAGATAAGCCCACGCCACTGTGAGACCCCGGCGTGGGCTTTTATATGGAACCTCTTCAGCAAAACTGTCCCTTCTGCCAAACCCGACAACTGATCCTGCTAGTGGAGACTTCGGATGCCGCGCGAGAACCGTATCCCGTTCGCTGCATCACGTGCGGTGCAACGTTCGTGGTTTATCTGCCGAAGACGACGCGGATTGAGGGGCCGTTTTCCATAGACAGGATTCGCGACGCGACAGGTCAACCCACCAAATCCGGTCTCGCGAACTCTCATCGGCAAATGCATCCCGAACTCCCCGCCGCTCTCGCCGTGCTCGATCATGCCCTCGATAATTGCCGTGAGCACGACATGCGCACACCCGAGGTGATCGACGCGATCAAACTCCTACTCAAGCACGCCGATGAACGCGGGCCATTCGTTCAATTCTGGAAGGCGCTAGGCGAGACAGGATCGGCGGATGGAAAATGGCGAGTTGCAAACGCGGCGCTCAATGGAATACGGCTGACAATTGGATTTCGGTAGGTCGGGTTGAATTCTGCGAACGGCGGTAGTAAATTCCGGCAAACGCACCTAGGCGGCCTGCGTCAACCTTTGAACCCGCCGGAAGATGCGGGCCGCTAATCCCACTGGTTGCTTGCAATCGAATTATTCATGGCTGCCCTGATCCTCATCCGCGAACTTTGTCCACACTGTAGAGCGGCTCAAATCATTCTGACCGATATTCTGGACGACTCCTCGGAGTCCATCCTCCACCCCGTGCGCTGCATCAAGTGTGCGGAGATTTTCTTGGTGGAAGCGCCAGAGCGAACGGTGATTGAAGGGCCGTATTCGGACTGACGCCACGTTCGCCGGTCGATTCGCCGGGTGGTAAACTCCGGCCATGATGAGCATTCGCAAACCGCGTCGGCTCGGTCGCATCAAGAATCCGCAAGCCAATCTTCGAACGAGTCACCCCGGACTTCCGCAACGTCTATTTGATTCGCCACATGATGTACGGCGAGAGATTCGGCCCACCGCGCTAGCTCTCACTTATGGAACTCACTGAAGAAGCCGTCCAAATAGAGGCGCTCGCCAGCAAAATCGCACTTGTAGAAAAGCCGGACAATTTCCATTTTCAAGCGGTTCGGGCTCAATGCGCCGCCGCATACGAAGTCTTCGTCGGAATTCTATGCCTTGTGGATGAAGACAACGGAGTCTCCGCACAATCGTTGCTGCGTACTTTATTCGAAACCGTCGTGGGCGCGGTTATCCTAGCCAAACATTCTGAGAAAGTTCTCGACTTCGGAATGCACGCGAGGCTCACTTGGTTTCGAGCGGCTAAGGCCAGACCTGAGGGATCGCCTGCAATAGAAGCATTCCCTAGCAGGGCGGCTGCTGAGAAGGAATACCCTCCGCTCCGTAAGCATTTCACGCCGTCACGCTACGGCTGGTATCTGCTTGATCGAGAAGAAGCGTTTGCAGAGGCGGAAGTCCCTGAGGGCTTCTACGCGCCTTACTACAAGGTCGCCTCAGCCATCGCGCACGGTGAGGCGCTGACGGTTTTCCAGTCGTTAGACGCTGAGATGAGTAAGTGGACCATTATGCCGCTGCGTGCGTGGAGAACCGATTGGCCTACGACGGTGTACACACTCTCTCTGTACTTAATGCTTCACATGATTGACCGGGTGTCAAAATACTTCGATCTAGGGTTAGACGGCGAGGCTGCCGCAATTAAGCGAAACGTGAATGTCACCGCCGCGAGACTGATGGAAAATTTGCCAAGTGAATTCTGAGAATCGGGGTAGTAAATTTCGACAAGCCGGAGGCAACACCAAAATGAAGGCTTACGTAGCGGTACGGTATCAAGGCCCACTGTTGGAACTTCTAGCGCAAAACCAACCGACGATTACGCTCCAATTCGACTCAGAGCCGTCAGACCCTTATGAAACCCGCGAAGCCGCTGAACAAGTTTGTGCGAATCTAAACAATTACCGAAACTGGCCAAAACCGCTTGAACTAACTGATCCGAACGGCCAACCGATTTTACCTATCCCCTTCTTTCGAGTCGAAGAATCGTCCCGGGGATACGTCATCGCCTGCGAACTTCCTCTCGTTAAAGCGGCGGGGGTGAGATAGGCGGGAGTCATGGGTTACGCTTCGGAACGTGCCATCCGAAAGACATTAAGAAAGCTCGCCAAGCAGCGCGTGGGCTTGGTATTGCAGCCGGGAAATTGTTGGGTGATCGAATTTGCGGTAGAAGATACGAAAGAGACCGATGTGGCTCTCAAGACATGCCACATGCGCGGTTGGGTTGAGCCACTAACACATGCCATTCCGTCCGCTGCTTTGCCTCACGATGGGAAACTCCTGCCGAATTTAGAGGACAATTTTACGAAGCTGCAAACGCTGTACCGACTTACTGACAGCGGTTGGGCCGTAATTCACCACGTGCAGGGATGGTTAGTCACTTCTGTGATTCTGGCACTCCTCGCCGTGATAACCGCATTTCTTACTCTCGAAATAGCTATCAAGTCCATCCCGCACTAGCGAAAAACAAAAATAGCGCCACAACTCCGAAGAGCCGTGGCGCTTTCTGATATTCCGAATTGATCTAAGGTAGCGTTATCGTGAGGTCGATATGGGAAAGAATTCGGCAGCTCCCTGAGAGAATACACGTAGGGAACTCCCAGGCGGAGGCGGAACACGCCTTGGATCAATGCGGTTTCATTCATTCTTTCGATGAACGGCGAAACGCGATCGTTGGTCTGAAGCACCGGAAAAAGACCTTAATGACAAGAAGAGATCCGGTTGGATGAGGCGCGGAAGGTAACGTCAGTGAAGGTGGAAGAGGTTGCGACCGGGTTGTAAATCGGATGGAATGTTAGCGGTGGGGGTTCGACGAATAACCTAAGCGCCTCACACAGATTATGTCCAGGGTAGGTCCCCGCTAAAGAATAAAAAGCCCAGTTCAGCAGGGCTGTCAAAGGGAAACACGGGCATAACGGTATCCAGGTCACTGCAGGAGCCGAATAAATATTCTCCAGAAAAGCTCTGCGCTTTCGTGGGCGTTCAATTTCTGTTTGTCTTGGCTAAGGCTTTGCATGTTGAGCGGATCAAAGTAAAGAGCTTCATTGTCGGCCTTTACGTAGACAGCTTCGTTCATTCCATTCCGTTGGGGTGTATCGGTCATTGAATAAGTGATCGCGCCGCTAGTTAGAGCACCCGAACCTACCGACGCTGAGGTCAAGTTCGCTGCCAGCGATGATCTCGCGATCATGCATCGAGGAAATTAGCCCCTGCCTTCGCAGAACGGCTAGGTGCTTCGCCAGGTCGTCACGCAAAGCTTCGTCTTCGTGAGCGTAAGAGTAAAACAGTTTGATCGCTGATTTGTGAGTCGCGATGATCGCCATAAATATTCGTTCGCAGTCAGGTCTGCGCCAGGACGGGGTTTCGCTCAAGGGCTGAAGTTGGTAGGCGGGATGCCTCGCTCTATTTCCTTATTAGGGCGGTGAGCATTTCGATATCCGCCAACTTTGTAGACAGCGCATTCATCAATACATAAGGCACAAGAAATGGATTTGAGAAGCGGTATCTATACTTGCGCGGCTGGCCGTGCCGTTCGAGAATCGCGCCTCGGTCCTTACTGATGAACTCTTGCAAATGCGGGTGATATGAAGCCGTCACAACTTTCCGGTGAAGAATGCCCTCAAGAATTGGTTTGATCTCTCCGGCGTTAAAGAACCCCTGCTGGCTTGTGACGATTACTCCCGCCATGGCGCACGCTAAAAGAACTTGGCGATATTGGGCATCGCGTTGTGCGCTATACACGGCCTGATCGTAAAGTTCCCGCAGATTGTGCTCAGACTGGTCCATACACGATCCAAGAGCTTGGAGCACGTCGTCGCGGCCCACTCCTTTGCTTCCGGTGCCCTTCACAACGGCTTGTCCAATGAGGTGAATGAAGTGGGGTAAACCTTGCGAGACAAAAACCATCAGGTTAATGGCATCATCAGAAAATTTGATGTCCAAAACGTTTTCCGCATTGTGAATGATTTGAGCGAGTTCATCTCGCGTCATCCGAGGCAACTCGATATAAGTCAGGTGCCGCGAAATGGATGGATGGGCGGCCCTCAAGCGCCCCACGATTCCCGTAGTTCCGACAAAAACCAAATGGCACGACGCGCCTGAATCAGACAGTGACTTGACGAGCTCCGCGAACGGTACGATGGCGTCTTCCACAATACGATCAAATTCGTCAATGACGAACGCGGCCTGGCTGGAGGCTAACCCTTGTATGACATGGCTGACGACATCTATGTCCAAGATGGTCGGGAGCTTTTCGGTCATTCGGACGACTGGCATCTGTGTTCCGGTCGTGTTGAAGCCCGCTTTAGAGCCTGATAGCTGCACTTGATTAAAGAGCCGCATGCACAGACTGGAAAATGAATCCGTGGAATTTACGGTTGTTTTGCAGAGGATGTTGCTTTTTATCAGGTTGGCCAGCGAGGTCTTGCCGACCCCGCGCTCACCATGGATGAGTAAGAACGAAGTTTGTTCGTCCAATTGTTCACGTAACATGGCGATTTGTGAAGCTCGACCAGCGAAGAACTCGGCGTCGCGAATCGGATTTAGTGGGGAGAAAGCTTGCTTGGTTTTAGGCATCTAATTATGGTCCTGATTGGTCCGATTATACACCTAAAGGTCTGATTACGTGGTTATGAGGTCTGATTATAGCTTACTTGAGGCTGCAATAGATGAGGCAACTTTAAACCGAGAATGGCCCCTTCGATTCGTTTGCGCGCTGGCAATTTAAACCGGGAGCGCCGCACTTGATGCACCTCACCGGCTGCGATTCCTCCGTCTGCGTTTTTTCGGCGGGATTAATGTCGGCCAGGGAATCGAAGAAGCTCCAATGATTCGACGATGTGGGACTTGCCTAGCCGGTGACAGCCTTTCGCAAACCTTAGCGCGAATATCGCCGAGACTTACATTGACATTCTCGCGCCAAAGGCCGGACAGAGAAAATCCTGAAGGCTCCCCGAAATGCTAACTTGAATGAGGGAGGCTTTCGATGGTTACCACCGTGTACGCGATCTCCGCGACTTGCAGAAATCCGAATTGCCACGCGAAAATTTCTTTCGGTCAAGCCACGGGCGACCAAGTTGCCGCCGACGATATAAATTCGTTTGAAGAGAAAACCATCGTCTGCCCCATCTGCCATAGCAAGTTTCGGTGTACGCGGGATAACCTCACCAAGGCTCCAGTGGGGCGGGTCTAAGCACCTACGCAGGCAACGCCATCTCGCCGGGGAAGTGCGAGCCGCCGCTTAAGATCGTCTCAACTGCTGGAATTAGTTTGTTGCAGCTTTGGCAGAAATCCCTTCGCGCCCAAACTCTTCGAAGTCTCCGCAAAGTACGCGCCATTGTGAAGCGAGATAATCAAAATTCGCATCTGAGGAAAATTCTTGAGGATTTGGCGCGTCGCTTCGAAGCCATCCATTTGGGGCATTTGAATATCTAGCAACAACGGTAGGCCGGGTGGTGAGAGTAGTTCCATACGGCGATGTCTGTACTGTGTAGCCCGCGAAACAGTGGAGGCGACGGGACTTCTGGTATTCTCCCGCCCGCCTATGCCCCTAGCGGTTCTGCTCGCGGACGATCACGGCTTCGTGCGTCATTCAATAAAGTCTCTTCTAGAATCCGACCCGGAAATTCGGGTTGTTGCTGAGGCTGCGAGTTTCCGAGAGGCCATGCAGAAGGCCGCTGAATTGAAGCCGGATGTTGTCGTGCTCGATCTCCACATGGGCGAAACCTTCGACCCTGCAGAGATAAAGACGGCTTTCGCAGGCACGCGACTTATCGCCACGTCCGCTTGGGAGGATGAGGAAAACGGGATTCTAGCGGAGAGCTACGGTGCCACCGTTCTGTTAGACAAAATCAATCTTGCACAGTCCCTCATCCCCGTCATCAAGGGGCAAGTATCTTAGGCCGCATTTGCCGCAATCCCGATTACGATCCTGATTACATTCAGCGAATCCAGCCGAGGCAAGAATTTTCGGGTTACGTTTCGCTTGGCTCAATCCCAAACCGATCAGACTCATAAAATTCGATATACCCGCACTGGCAGCGGTAGGCATCCACGTCCAAGGCCTCCTCAACATTCACTCTCAGCCCAGCTTCGATCATAAGTTCATCCGGGGCACGCTGCGCGATGGCGTAAACCGGACCTTGGCGTTTCATTTGTTGGTTGCACTTCGGGCAGGTCTTTACTGTGGACATTCGGGGCCTCGCTAAAGTTGGGTTAACGAGCGGGCCGAACAATACCACCAGAATCGGCAGGAGTGCTAGCGGGGGGTTTTGCTATTTGGGCCGAGCATTCTTCAAGGTCGAGGATGGCAGAGCGGCGCTAACTTCAAGCAACTTTCGAGGGCATTCTAGGCGCGGCGTTTTGCTTTGCGTTTCGGATTAACAGCACGCTTCAGTGTCTTGCCTTCAAACAATTCGTGCCGCCCTTCCATTTGCGTGTAGTTCTTGTTCCGCACTTTGAACCACCTTGCCGTGATGCCGTAGGGCGCGGATGCGTCTTTAATCGTGATTCCTTCCGCATCTACCTTGCAGATCAGATCGAACAAGTCCTTGCCGCGTCCACGAATGTGCTGGCCATACATGAGACTGGGACACGTTTTCTTGCCCGACATGATTAGCTTTTTCAACTGGCGTTTCCGTTCGATTAGCGGGAGTTGCCGGAGATCGCGTCCGTCGACCCACAATAAATCGAAGCACAGCAGGACCGGCGGTTGCTTTCGTCGCATGAGTTCATAGAACAAAGGCCGCCCTTGTGGATCGAGGACGCAAATCTCGCCGTCAATGATGGCTTCTTTTGCGGGTAGGCCAGCGGCGATCTCCGCTTGAAGTTTTTGGAACGATTTGAAAACGTTTCCGCGCTTCGAGTAAATCTCACACTTGCCGTCACTAACGTATACGACAGCGCGGAAACCGTCCGCCTTATGCTCGTAGAGAAATGCCGGATCGTCGAAAGGTTCGGCGAGCAAAGTGAGTTGCACGGGAGTGATGCGTGGTAGCTTCACATCCCAATTATAAAGTAAGACCTTTTTGCGACCGGACGATTTTGCTCTACGATTTGCTACAGCCGGATCGCTACTGCTTGCAAGGTTTACGAATTGATTCTTCCTTACGTCGTCGTTTTTGCATGACCACCGCCTTCGGCCTTAGTCTCGCGACTTCGGCCCGTTTCGTCGATTCCTTTAATTTGGCGGACGGTTGTTTGAACTTCCAAACATAAAACGTACGTTTACCCTGGCCAGCCAGGATTTCTTTCGATGCCCCGCTCGCACGAAGCAGCCGGATGATCTGACGGTTCGTCAACGTGCGAATGCCATGAAATTGGGGCGTGCCGCGAAGCTCACTGGTGCTGAGCCCATGCGCATGATTTCGGAGCATTGAAATCAATTCCTCGATGGCCTTACGTTTATCTCTCTTTGTAAGTCTCAATGCTCTTACTCCTTTGAAGATAGGTTGCGGATGACGATTTTATCGCTCAACTCTTCCCGCTTCTGGCCTGTTCCTCCGGAACCTGGTTCGCGGGTTTGTTCTAGAGAACAACACATCTTGGTTCTTCGGTTCCCTGAACAAGCCATCAAACTCCCTACTGCTAAATTCGACCACACCTTTGCTCTCGATTTGAGCGAACAGGATCGTCCCGTCAGCCAAAGCAAATTGAATTTGCCTTTGCATGGCGCGAGCATCATCGCGCCGAAAGATCGGTAGAAACGAGGGGCGAGCTTCAAGCTCCATTGCCATCGAACGGGAAAGTCGTCGAACCGAAACTGGTATAGCTTCAGATTCGCCCATCGTACGCACATACATGACGATGTCCCATTGTCCGCGCCGGCCAACCACATGGCATCGGTTCCCGATTTCGACCAGCTTCGGCCCACCCATCGAGCGGCTCATTTCGTCAGGACCTCCTTTCTGGCTCACAAAGGAATGGCAGTGCTATCAATTCTTAAAACCGGGTGGTGATCCCGCTTTATCGCCAAAATCTGCGAGGCCATCATTGGTCGCAGTTTTCGCTCTTTCTTCACGCCACGGGACTTCACACGGCAATTGTGGCCAGAAGCCGCGGGTCACTACTGCGAATGTGGCATGCCAAAACCAGCGCAGGATTCCCGCGCGTTCGGGTAACCGCCAACGCCTGTGTCCAAAATGGTGAAGTGAGGCCGGTAGAAAAGGCAAGTTAATTATAAAAATAGTTTATCGCAGAGGGGACAATACTATAGTCCCTTTATACTAGTTTTGGCCCCAGTTGATATAAAACTCACTCCCCCATCGAAATTGAAACCGTTGCGCCATTCACACCGACCGATTTTATGCTCACGCTGCATACGTGAGTTCCATTACCGATCATTTGCGATCCGAGGCGGCGGGCGATAGAGTCTCGCGTGCGAAGCGACAGCGGCGGAAAGGTGCTTTCAGAATGCACGCCCGCCGAGGTCAAGATGGGAACGTTGAAATTAGGAACGGAGCGTTTTGGGGCCGCTACTGGAAAGATCAGTCGGACGGAACCCGGAAGCGACCCCGAGTGAAGTTGGCACCGATTAACAGCATGACCTACTCACAAGCGCAGCGGATGTGGAGTCAACGGTTGGAAGAGATGGGTGTCAACTCCATCGAAACCTTTCAGCGAACTATTGGCCCCACTTTTCGACAGCAAGCGGAAGTGTGGTTTAAGCAAATGCAGATCCGACGCAGGAAGCCGGTGAAGCCATCCGTGCTAGGGAGTTGGCGGTTGGCGCTGGATCGTCATCTGTTTCCAATCATCGGGGATTTTTCAATGGTGGATGTTCACAACGGAGCGTTACGCGAAGTCGTTTCAAAACTGGTAGAGAAGGGTCTTTCAGCACAGAGCATCATCACGTACACGCGCCCGCTAAAGATGATCGTCGATTCCGCGAAGGACGGGAAAGGCAATTCGCTCTACCCGGTTAAGTGGGATAACGAGTTCGCTGATTTGCCAATCATTCAACCAGAGCTACAGCGAAGGCCGTCGATCACAGCACAGCAGATCGAAGTCGGTCTATCAGTATGCCGCCTTCGTGAAAAAGCATTGGCTGCTTTGTTGGCCGGTAGCGGCTTGCGCATCGGGGAAGCGTTGGGGCTTCAAACACGGCATATCGGGAAGGACGCGGATACGGTAACGGTGGAGCAAGCGGTTTGGGAAGGATGTATTCAGTCGCCTAAATCGCCAGCCGCTCGCCGTTGTGTAGACATTGCGCCAGAACTAGCCGACGTGCTCCGAAGATTTGCGGCGGGCAAAGGCCCAAATGATTTTCTGTTCGCCACAGATCAGGGGCGCGTTTTGTCTAGGCACAATGTAGCCCGGACGCTGCGCAGTAAATTCGGCGGTGGAGGGTTTCACCGTCTACGCCGATTCCGCGCCGAGCGCTTGCGGGAGGCAGGCGTACCGGACTTGCTTGTGAAGTACTGGCTTGGTCACTCTCGCAACGGCGATTTGTCAGACCAGTATGCTCAGCATTTGGTCAAAAACGAATCGTACCGCCGTGAGTGGAGCGCCAAAGTCGAGCTAGGGTTTGATCTTGGCGGGTCTAATTGGACCCAGTTGTTGGACCCACCAGCGTCAACGCCAAACATCGCACGAAGTGAAAGTGTAATGGTTGCTTCGATTTAAGTTGGTGGACGTGGCCGGGATCGAACCGGCGACCCCCTGCTTGCAAAGCAGGTGCTCTCCCAGCTGAGCTACACGCCCACGGAAGTACTTGCATTGATTTTAAAGCATTTGCAGCCGCGCGAGAACATCATCCAACCCCATTTTTGCTCTTACTGTGTCAGAACTGTGTCAAAACCCCTCTCGCCGGCTTCATGCTGTGTCAAAACTCCTGGCATTTCGTTGGCCCGACGATTGATTTTGTCCAGTGCTTCCCTTTTCATTTGTAGCTTCATTTGCGAATACTTCTTGAACACCTGAGAGTCACCCTGACGGAGCATTTGAATGACCCACTCATCCGCCACGCCTCCGGCACTGAGCCGTGTGGCGTAAGTGGATCGCAGGTCATATAGCCTGAAATACGGAATTCCTCCGCGTTTCAGGGCTCTTCTCCACGCTCCCCGCAGAGACCTGAGGTATCCGTCCCTACTTCGGTCGCTGGGAAACAGAAAATCTCCGTTTCCAGAGATCGTGACTTGGTCTCGAAATGCTTCCAACGCCTGCTTCGTCAACGGGATTTCGGCAATGCCATTTGGTGTTTTGGAATCCGGAATCCAGAGGACTGCGTTAAGGAAGTCGATCTGACTTTTCTTCATTGGAAGCAGTTCCTTCTTCACTCGCAGTCCGGTTTCCGCGATGATGCGGATTGCGTTTCGAAGATGTGGCAATGCGTTCTTTTCGATCAGCTGCTGTTCTGACCATTTCACGTAGTGCGGGCGGAACAGTCCCTTTAAGCGAACCGGAAATTCCACCATCGCACAAGGGTTTGATACCAGCAGTCTCTTTCGCACCGCCACGTTCAACATTCGACGAAGCACCCTAAATTCCTGGTGGACCGTTGTGGGCTTGATCAAGCCATGTTCACGGAAACCTTCGCGGAGCCTCACTTTGACTCGCTGACGAAGTCTGTTACGAAGGTAGATCTCGATTTCGTCAGGTCCTACGTCAATCAGACGTCGGGTAGCGAAGGTCTTCATTAAATGCTGAAGGCACCGCAAGTTCGCGTTGTGCGTGCCTGGCTGGCGGACGGGTGGCTTCGAGTAGTTTTCAAGAAAGAAATCCGCCCATTCGCTAAAGCGCAGGCTTTCTCCTTTACGAACAACTTGTAAGACGTTGTTATCCCTGGCTCCAAGCCGCTCGCGCAACAGTTTCTGGGCTTCTTGCCAATCTTCGGTGAAGGTTGATTCCCTCTGGCGCTTTCCGGCTTTATCCCGGTAACAAATCCACCAGAATTTCGATCCTTCCCGGCGGTAAACAACGCCGTCATGCGCTATTGGTCTAGTCATTCTCCATCTCCTGTTTGAACGACGCGCGGAACGAGACCAACTCCGATTTCAAGAAGCGGATGTTGCGTCCCATTACGCGGAGATGGGGAATCTGCTTTCGCTCTACCCAAAGATACACAGTCTGCTGACTGACACCAAGAAATTTGGCCGCCTCACGAACAGTTAGAGGCAGTTCATCGTTTATTGTCGCCATCTTCGGGCTGGATATGCCTATTGCGGTCTCGCTCATGTAAGTTCCCTTGAGGTGTGGGGATTTTCGATTTCGGAATCCTCGGTGCCCGGTTTGTTTTGGGAATCGGCTTGGGCCTTTGTAACCGTATGTCGAGCGTAATATTCAGGGTTGTGTTTGTCGTCGCTACGGAAGTCGGCGATTCGACGAATCACGTCCTCAGGGGCATCGCCTCGGCCCAACGCTCTCTTGGCGAAGGCCCAATCATGTTCGGACTGGCTTAAGGGCCAGGGCCTCGAAGAATGATTTCTCACCCCTGCGGCCCCCACGGCCTTGTGAGGATCGTCGTCAACTTTGATTTGCACCCTGAAGTCGACGAGCTGGCTGACCCGGTCGGATTGTTCGTGTGCTCTGACGACGAACTCGGGATTGCATTTCTTGTTGGCGAATCCAGGGATCCGAAGTACGCGGGTCGAGTCGGTCGCAGCTGGGTCACCACCAAATTGTCGCGCCATAACTCGGAGCAGGGTCTCAGCTTGCTCCTGGCCAGCATCTTGGACCCTCCACACTACTTGGAACCTGTCGGGAGAAGTGCTCAAGATATAGTTGGGTGTGGGGACCAGGCTTGATTGCTGGATTTGATCGAGGGCCTTCGGTCCATCAGAGTCCAAGTCCAGATAAAGGTGGCGAATCTGGAGGATGTCACCTTTGGTGCGGGTGTGTGACGCGGGTTTGAGAGGGTTCATCCCAATATAAACATTGAAGCCCTCGCGCTCGTTCTTAAAACGCAACCATTCCTGAAAGGACGGCTCAAGAATCCTTGTCCTAGTCGCTATTCGCTGAACGGTTTGCGGACGCGATGAATTCCGTAGAAGTATTGCCAGGCAATCCGAGGATTGGAAAAGGGCCAGGAGATACGTCTTTTCGTCTACAGATTTGCCAAAGAAATTCGGATCGGTCATGGCTGTGCTTCAACTCTTTGGTAAGTCGCAACGTAGTCGAAAAGGTCGACATCTGGGTCGAAACCCTTGATTTCCAAAACTTCAGAAACGAAGCGCCGGCCCGGTCGACGCTCGATCTGAACCACCACATTCAAAGAATCTCCGATGTTTGTCTTGATGGCCCGGTAGGGTAGATCAATACCGCTCTGCAGCACGCAGCTGGTGAATCGGGACAGGCCTTGTTTTGCCGAGCTCGCGTGTATTGTGCAGAGAGTTCCCGAGTGGCCAGTGTTTAGCAGCTGGAGAAGGTCAAATGCCTCACCACCGCGAACCTCGCCAAGAATGATACGGTCGGGCCGATGACGCAGAGATGCCTTAAGCAGATCTCGAACAGCCACCGCCGCCACTCCGTTTTGGGCTCTCCGAGCCTCTAAACGGACCAGGTTGGCGTGAGGCAACTGAATTTCGGCCGTGTCTTCAATTAAGACGATGCGCTCATCCTCTGGTATGAACTGGCCGAGCGCATTCAGCATGGTTGTTTTCCCGCAACCGGTGCCGCCGCTGATGAGGATGTTCTTTCTTCTGAGCACGTAGTCTTCTAAGTGATTGGCAAGAGGGTGGTCGAGAGCTTTCGCGGCAATCAAATCTTGAATTTCAAAACGCCGGGTATTGAACTTGCGGATGGTAAGGGTCACGCCTTTTAAGCTACAGGGAGGAATCACGGCGGCGACGCGGCTCCCATCGGGCAGTCGGGAATCGAGGATGGGTTTGGTTTCAGAAATGTCATCGCCGAGACGTCGAGCAATATTTTTGACCGCGACCATGAGTGCCTTCTCGCCCAGAGTTACGCCCGTGACTTGTTGCAACAGGCCGTATCTCTCAATGAAAACCGACTCGGAGCCATTGACCATGACTTCGCTGATAGAGTCGTCCAGAATCAAGTGCTCGATTGGCTTGAGGAATGGAAGGATGGTTTCAAATCCGTTCATTACAGTGCTCCTTCTGCGAGCTGCGCGAAGTAGGTCTTATTGGGATCGTTGTAATAGGGCTTGAGATAGCAAAACGAGGCGGGGATGGGGTTGATGCCGTCGTAGGCCAGAACGACGGCTTGAGCGTTCTTTAGCTCGGTAAAGGTCTTGGTATCGAAACGAAAATCCAAATGGGGGCTGTAACTTTTCGAGGCGGTTATGTTGGCCCGGTGGGAGATGGCTTTGCCGGAAAGTAAGCTGATAGTGGCGTCATGACCGCTTTCGGAGAGGTTGTAGCTTACTTTGAGCCGATCTTCACGACCGCAGAGTTCGCTTGCGGTCTTCGCTGAGAAATCGTCGGAGAGAGAGAGAAAGATCTTGGTGCGAAAAGTTTGAAGCAGTGACCGCCAAGAGTCGCCCGGAACAGAGGATTTCAGTGAGCTAATGCTTTGGGTGGCGATGATTGGTATGCATTTCGGTTGTCGTGAGAGGCTAAAGAACTTCTCGTCTCCGGTCGGCTCGTTTTCACCCACGGTTACAAAATGCTGATACTCATCGCAGATAAAAAATGTCTGCCGAAAGTATCGTTCTGGATGAGACTCGATGTCGGGGATTCGATTGAGAACCGCGCGCTCGAAGTCGAGCTTCATCATCACGCCCAACGCTCTTGAAAGGCCGGGATTCATGGCCACGGGAAAATTAAGGGCGCAGACCTTTCCGTTTTCGATCAGCCAACGGAACGAGGGAAGCGGCGTTCCGAAGCGCCGATCGAAATTGGCCTGGGGGTCGTAACATTCGGCCGGCGGGCAAAACGTTCTCTTAACCGCTGGGTTATCGTCAAAAAGAGAGAGGAAAACAGAAATTCCTTCGATGATGGAAGTGCGGAGCTTGGGCTCAATGCGTCGCCAATCGTTATAGAACCAGCGCTTAACGGCCTCGAGCTGCTCCCTGCGTGTGGAATCCGCTTGATCGGTGCTAGCCTCGCTTAGCGACTCGAATTCAATCCCCAGGGCCTCAAGAAATCGGCGGGCACCGGATGTCCCGTCTGTGCGGTACATCTGGATCTGCGTGTCGAATGAAAATCCGAATTGCTTGAGATCGCCGACATGCTTGCGGAAATCCCCTGGCGCCACCAAAAGGTAATAGTGCTCCTCGAGTCTCCGCTGCGCGTCATGAATCTTGTTCTCTAGGACGTCGGAGGAGATGGCGCACTCGTAGACATCGAACAGAGTGACGTAATCGTAGGCCACCTTGTGCAGCAGAATGATGAACTTAACGAGATTGGTGTAGGCCTGCTGCCAGAAGGGCTCTTTACCTTTTCCGAAAAGGTTGTTTAACAGCGAAGCGATGCTATAGGCCAGCGCGTAGGAATCGAGGTCGTTGTGCAGGGGATTGTAACGGTACCCAGATGCGAGGCTAATCTCGACATAGTCTTGAACGCGATTGTGTCGATCTAAGACCCTCTTGACCTTGTGACAAAAGTCTCCTTTCACTTCGAGTACCAGTCCCCCGATTTTCCGATCTTGCTCGCTCGCTCTGTAGGCAAGCATTTGCTCGACGAATGGAAGAATGCAGCAAGAAGTTTTGCCGGAGCCGATTGCCCCGAAAATAGCGATGCCCGTGAATAGTCCGCGCTCGGGCACGATAAGCCAGTGCGGGCACGCGGAAGGCCCGGGCGTCTGAGGATTATGAACCTCGCCGATGACCAGGAAGAGATCTTCTCGGACGCGGGGGTCTGGGTAGGCTGGCAAATGACCCGGTCGGATCCTGCGCGGAAACTTGAGTGTAAAAATATAGATTCCCGATAGAAGAACCGAATAGGCGATGTACGGGGTCGTAAAGAGGAAGCAGGTGTAGCAGTATTTGAATCCCAAGAATAACGGTTGCGCCCAGAGATAGGTCAGTTCCAGGAAGAAGTTTTCCTCGGGAAAAGGCACCTTCCAGTGCAGCCACAGTCCGGTTCCGGCAGCTAATATGCAGGCAATGAGGTTTTTTAGCTGTAGAACTCGTTGGATCATGCCACCCTCGGCTAGGACGAAATAACGTTTCTTTTGCCCGGCGGCATTACGTTCTGTGAGGCTTTCCATCTCTTGTATTCCGGATCACGGGCCAGTATCTTTCGCAGAGCAAAATTTGCTACGTAGTCTGGGGTGCAGTCGACAAACCTGCAGTAGTCATCCAGAAGCTGGCTAACCGGTTCTTCGAGTCGAATCCGGCGTTCTACGTTTTCCGGTGGTCTTTTGACGAGTGCCATGTAGGTTCTCCGTTATAGAAATGATTTGCACCGCGATCGTGGTGTACATCAAGTCCGGCGCGTTTTTCCTGCGCCAAGGGGCGGGAGCGACCTCACGAAGCATCTGACGCACCGCGCGTCAGAGGGTGGGGTCGCTCCCGCCCCGCCAGGATTTCGCCTTCTCCCGGGTCCAACCGGTCCTCGCCCAAGTGCTGTCTCTTCATTCATCTTGGCCTTCCTTGCACGCTGGAGGGGAGAAGCTCCCGGTGAAATGAGGGGGTGAAGTGCGCGTCACCTGCGCCATCCCGCTACCTAGCTTGTTCTGGATGGACGCGCTGATCAGCTGCGTTTCGAACCGGGCTTGCAATGAGCTGGATGGTGTCATTTCGAGCCCGAGATCGTCCTCTGCTAATTGGCCCGCTCTCCAACGCTCATAAAGGGCGGAAAGGGAAGGGGTTCCGAAGTGAGTTTGCCCCTCATTGAGTGACTCGAGATCTTGATGGGTAAGAGATTCGAACTCCCGCGCTTCCCAGCGGCGCCGGAGCTGAAAGTAATTTTCAAGAGTGAATGGATTTTCTTCTTGGACCGAAGGTTTTACGAGTCTCGAGAACCGTTCGGCGGCGCGGATGAAATGAACCGTCGAGTCCGACAGATAAAGAAACCGAAACGTCCTAAGTTGACGGAAAAGCGGGATATGGGCTCGAAGGTAATTGGTAAAGCCTGCCAGACCGGCAAGCCCGGCATCGACGTAAGTGAACGTTGGAATGGAGGATCCGAGGGTGCCGGAGCTATCTAGGAAAATTGGGAAAGAATCGACGAAGTAACGGACGGCTGGGATGCTGCGATTTCCGTCTTC
>Ga0209624_10000774_pt1 | contig 27382 bp, 19 predicted proteins | sample JacPinW_OM2H0_O1_FD_188565 | JGI IMG/M metagenome (GOLD analysis project Ga0209624, IMG submission 188565) | Forest soil microbial communities from Algoma, Ontario, Canada - Jack Pine, Ontario site 1_JW_OM2H0_O1 (SPAdes) (version 2) | ecosystem: Environmental > Terrestrial > Soil > Boreal...
AGGTTCGTTGAACTGATGTGGCGGGTTGTCCTCGCCATTTCTCTCAGCGGGCGAATGCCGCGGCGTGCGATCTGATATCCGACCAGGGGAAAGATTGCCAGCGTACCCAGGAGGACGAGCCAGAATCGGTACCGATACCGCGCCAGCAATAATTCCTGCTGCGAAATATCGATCGCGATCTGCACGGTGTCAGTTTGAGCGGAACGGCCGATGTTTGCTGCGGCGCTCATCACAAAAAACAGCCGGCCGTTTCTTCCCTGCATGCTCTCAGCGCGCTCCGGACGGCTTTGGGTTTGAGCGGTCAATTGCGATAGATCCAATTGCTCCGCCATTTCCGGAGTCGTCAAAAGCGGAACGTTTCGTTCGTCCAGAAGACGGATATAGAATTGCTGGTATCTCCTCGCGGCCGACTCCAGTTCAATCTCCTCGCGCAGCCCGTCCCAGTCGTCCGGACGGTCCCGCAGCATCGTGCGCAGCACATGGATTTTGTCGGCCAGAAACAAGTCCGTGCTTTTTTCTAGTTCCGTCACCAGCACGAAATAAAGACTGGCAGTCGTGAAGACGACCAGCGCCAAGCCGGCGAGCACATACCAAGCGGTCAGGCGGAAGGCGAGCGTGCCCCAGAAATGCGAAGCTTGCGCGAATCTATGCTTCAGATTCCAGGACATAGCCGGCGCCCCGAACCGTGTGGATTAACTTGACAGGAAAGGGATCGTCGACCTTGCTGCGCAGCCTTCGGACGCTGACATCCACGACGTTGGTGTCACTGTCAAAATTCATGTCCCAGACCGACTCGGCGATCAAAGTGCGCGACACAACTTCGCCCGCACGGCGCGCCAGCACCGAGAGAAGCAGGAATTCTTTGGCCGTCAACTCCAGTCGTTGGCCGGCTCGCGTGGCCCGTTGACGTAGCAGATCGATCTCCAGGTCAGCCAGGCGGATGGCCTCCTCCACACGCGGCGGGCCGCGGCGCAGCAGAGAACGCACGCGCGCCAGCAGTTCGGAGAAGGCGAATGGTTTCACCAGGTAATCGTCAGCGCCCAGCTCGAGTCCACGTACCCGCTCGTGAACCGCGTCGCGGGCGGTCAGAAAAAGCACTGGCATCTGACGGCCAGACTTGCGCAATTGGGTGAGAACCTGCCAGCCATCCAGGTTCGGAATCATGACGTCCAGAATGATGAGATCGAACTCCAGGCCTTGCGCCATGTAGAGCCCGTCCAACCCGTCACCTGCCAGGTCGACAACGAAGCCAGCTTCCCCAAGTCCTTTCTGAAGGAACTTGGCCGTCTTGATCTCGTCTTCGATGACCAGAATTCTCATACGCTCGGTTGGCGACCGCGGTGTTCAACTCAGACTGTAAAGCGGAGAGAGTTTGCTAACCTTAACAGAAGAAATGTGACAGCTTTATTACGATCGGGTGAAATTTTCGTTACAAGGGTTGAACCTTTCCTTGAGGATTGTGACGCGCGCAGCTCCAGTTAGTAGTTCAGTTTGAATCGGTTGCTTCCCGAATCCAGGCGTCATCCGGAAGGCCCGCGTTTTCTCCCGCGGGCCGATGGATCTCGCACCAAGTCACTGACCCGAAGATCGCCAGCCAAGAATTGATCGTCTGAATTGTCGGGGTTTCCGGCGAAGTGGTCTGCAGCCCAATCACGATCGGGCGATGCGCGCGTCACGTTCCGAACCGTCGTCAATGAGCGCGCGCAAAGGGCCCAGCCAGGGTTCGTAGCGCCGCCAGCGCGCCACCGAGGTGCGATAGATCGGCCGCCGGGTCTGCCACTTGCTGGGGGTCTTCACCGCCCGCGGATTGGATTCGGGGCGCAGACACGCGTCGTGCCACGCCAGCCCGCAGGCCGCGATGATCCGCCGGATGACTGGTTCGGGCGCGCGGGTTAGGTCCTCGTAATCGACCTCGATAAAGCGATCCGCCGGCAGCACGCTCCGCCAATGGTCGGTGAGCCGCTGGTAGCTGCGGAAATACGCGACCAGTTCGGCATCTCCGGTCGGAAACGCCAGGCTCGGATGGAAATGAGTTTGATGGATCGACAGTGCCGTGTCGACTGCAACTCGGCGGCAATGGATGATGATTGCCCGCGGGAATGCCACGTGGATCAGCCCGGCCCAGAGAAAGTTGAAAGGCATCTTGTCGGTCACTCGGGCCGCCGTCGGCGCGATTATGCGCAGCAGGCCGAGATAGTCTGTCGCCGCCTTGGCAAGGAACGGCCTCTCGCTCCCGGCCGCGCCGGCGCGGTGCCACGCCGCCCCGCGCTCGTTCCAGAACTGCAACTCGCCGCCGGCCCCGACCTCGGGATGCATGGAGACGATCTGCTCGACCAGAGTTGTGCCGGACCGCGGCATGCCGATGATCAGCACCGGCGTCGCATCGCAGCTGCCGAGTTCGGGTGCCCGCGCGATTAATTCGGGTGTGCAGCGGGCAATCAGGCCGTCGATCTCCTTGGAGAACGCGGTCGAGTCGAAGGACCCACAGCCCCGGCGGACGGCATCTGCGGCGTCGAAATGCTGCATGGCCAAGGCGTAGTCGCCAAGATCCTCCGCCGCCTTGCCGATCGCGAGGTGAAGTCGCAGGCGTTGCGCCGCTTCCAGCCCCGGCGTTTCCAGGGCGGCCCCCATCCGTTGAACTAGACCGGCGTCATCGCTCGTGACGGGGCGACACCGGACCAGATCGTAGTAGCTTCCCGCCAGCAGCGGTGCAATCGCGATCGCGCGCTCGAAGCATGCGCGGGCTTCGTCGAAACGGCCGAACTCAGAGAGCAGATTGCCCAGCAGATCATATGCCAAGGCGTTCCTCGGATCGGCCACCAGCATCTCTCGTAATACTTGTTCGGCTTCCTGATTGCGATCCTCGATCAACAGCGCCCGCGCCTTGCCAAGACGGCCAAAGCTGTTCTTAGCTCCGCTCGTCGCCGCGCGGCGGAAACAGCCGATGGCCTCGCCGCGATGTCCCAGTGTATAGACCAGGGCGCCGGCGCGGAACCACGCCTCGGCCAGGGATGGGAGCAGCTTAGTGGCGCGGTCATAGGCAACGATTGCCCCGCCGATGTTGCCCAGCTTCTCCAAGGCGATTCCCAGGCGGAAATATGCATCGGCATAGCCCGGGTCGCTGGCGACGGCCCGCTGCAAGGCCGCGATGGCATCCGGTAGGCGGCCAACCTCAAGGCAGGCGAGGCCGAGATCGTGCTGGATGATGGGATTGGACGGCTGCAGCAGCGCGGCATCGTGCAACGGCGCGATCGCATCGGCTGCTCGCCCGTCCCTGAGTGACTTGATGGCCAACTCAAGTAGAAAGGCCACCTGCTGCGGCTCGGATGCGTTTGGAGACTGGGACATGGCCCGAACCTAGCATGTAAAGTGTCGCGTGGCCATCGCAATCGCCAGCATAATTGTCATACGACGATGATCTGCCAACCAGGAAAATTTGCGATAGGCCATTCCGCAGGTGATCGAACGCGCGCCCGTAAGCGCGCCCTGCAGGCTAATATCCAGGTGACATCCTCCTTGGCGCCCCCAGTGCCATCCTATAATAGCGCCTTGGAATAAGCGCGTTTCCGGCCAGTCCCATGATTGTGCAAGGCTCGCGCTGCCCCGAGTTCGCGGGTAGATAATCCGGTAAGCGAAGGGTTGCCGACCCTCCGGACAGAATGATCCGCACGGGTGTCAGTCGCTGACCATTGCGGAGCCGGCGATCCGACGCACTTTGATGTCCCGCATCGGCGGTTGACCGAAGAAGCGCTTGTCCTCGCGGTTGAACTGACTCGCACTCTCATACCGACTTCAAACGCCGCGCTCGCGGCATCGAGCCCTTCAACGAGCATTCGTTCTCGCGCGGCAACTAATCGAAGCTGTTCCTGGTATTGAAGTGGGCTCATCGCCGTCAACGCGCGGAAGTGATGAAGGGTTGACATTCCCATGCGTGCAACCGGCAGAGGGTCTCCGGTACGCCCGGAATAATTTATTCTCATTTTCTTGAATCCGATTCTGGATAGGATAATCCAAAATATACAGAATCGATGGTCGAGAGGATTTGGTGGAGCGATGCAGAGAAGATCATTCGAAGGTAAAGTAGCTCTCGTCACGGGCGGCTCAAGGGGCATCGGAGCGGGTATCGTCCGCCGACTCGCAGCGGACGGCGCGTCCGTTGCGTTCACTTACGCAAGTTCAAACGGAAAGGCCCTCCAACTGGTGCGTGACATCGAGTCTGCCGGAGGCAAAACGCTCCCTCTAAAGGCCGACAGCGCCTCCGCCAAGGAACTCCAAGACGCAGTTGCCAGAACAGCTGAAGTGCTTGGCCCACTGGACATCTTCGTCAGCAATGCGGGCATTCTCACGATGGGCACAATCGATACCTATAGTCTTGAAGACTTCGATCGCATGATGGCCATCAACGTCCGCGCCGCCTTCGTCGGTATTCAGGCAGCCGCCCAAGAGATGAAAGACGGAGGCCGAATCGTTCTCATCGGTAGTAACACTGCTATCCGTACAGCCTTCCCTGGAGGAAGTGTCTACAGCACGACCAAGGCTGCACTGACGGGGCTGGTTCGCGGCGCTGCAATCGATCTGGCCCCACGCGCCATCACGGTCAACAATATTCAACCAGGTCCCACGGCCACCGACATGACTTCAGCCCATGCTGAGATGGTTAGAGCGCTCATTCCTTTGAAGCGAATGGGGGATGTATCGGAGGTGGCCAGCTTCGTCTCCTACCTCGCGTCGGCAGAAGCGGGCTTCATTACTGGAGCCAGCCTTACCATCGACGGCGGATACGTCGCATAGTCGGAAGCCTAACACCAGAAAGAAAGACATGGCTCGACCAAAAGAGTTCGATCAGGAGAAAGCGCTTCGGAAGGCGATAGGACTTTTTTCTAAGCAAGGCTTTGCCGCCTCGTCCACCGATGACTTGATGCGCGTCATGGACATCGGTCGACAGAGCATGTATGACACCTTCGGTGACAAGCGGGCACTGTTCTTGAAAGCCCTAGAGATGTACGTCACAGAGAGCGTTCACTCCATCAACGTGGCGTTGGAAAGGCCTGGCTCGGCCCTTTCCGCCGTTCAAAATGCCCTCGAGATCTTTGCAGAACGAAAGGACTTGTCCAGCGCAGAGGGCTGCATGGGGCTTAATGCGATCAGCGAATTTGGCCAGCGAGACGCCGACGTAACGTGTATCACACGCAGAGCATCGCGGTTACAGCGTCAGGCGCTAATGCGCGTACTCACCAGAGCAAAACAAGAAGGAGAAACTAGTCCGGGTGCAGATCTTGACAGTATGGCGGACTTCTTTGAGAGCACGCTGGCTGGAATTAGGATGGCGGCTAAAGCCGGTAAGAGTCGCCGGGCGCTTCGAAATACCGCAGCCTTTGCGGCAAGAGCGTACATGGCGGCGGATCGCAGAATCGCTCCCCGGTGAGGAAGCGGAGGCTACCATCACTCCTGGAAAGGCTCCTACCTTTGACTGCATGGGTATCGATACACTCTGCCCACGATGAGCCTCGTGATCGCGCCGCGTTCCTGCCAGCGCGACGCCATAGGATTCCAAAACTGCCCGGCGTTGTTTGGCATTGGCGTCTTTCTTTATCTCCTTTTCACCCAATACCAAAATGATCCTGAGAGTTCTGTCCTACACCCGGAAGATATGGGGAACCGGAGAATTGGCTTCACTCATCCCGACGGGTAGGTTTGCTTCGTTCTCGAAATTCACGCGAGGTCCGCTGCACCGGCAGCCACCATCCACCGAGGCGGTCGACTTTCATGGGGCTCGTCTGAAGTCGCTTTCGGTGAGAACTTAATTCTGAAAGGCTCGCACCTCCTGTGGTTCAGAATATGAAAGAGAACCATTTCAGCTGTGAGACTTCTGAAGGGTTTCGGTTGAATTGTTTTGACGAGGAGGTCACGTGTCGGAAGAGCTCGCAATCAACAGATACAAGCGAGCTTTAGTGGTGGTCGGGTGGTGAGAAGTTACATTAAATTACAAAACTCTTTTGCGAATCCTACAGTCTTGCGTGCGTCTGCTCACCAGAATCAGCATCGAATGAAGTTGAGAGGGTGGCATGATCGCATTACGTTTGGTACGGTTGATTGAACATCATTCCGATGAACTCGCGGCCGAGCTAGTCATCAAGCTCGAAACCTCATCGCGCACCGCTGACCTGCGCAAGGTCCCGATCGATGAATTGCGGCGACGACTCCAGGAAATCTTGCGGCACTTGAGCGAATGGCTGCTCACCAAGACCGGCCACGACGTGGAGCGGCGTTATTTTGAGATCGGTGAGCGTCGCGCCTCTCAGGGGGTCGCGCTTTCCGATTTCTGCTGGTCGATTGTCCTGGTCAAGGAGCATCTCTGGGAATTCCTGCAACGTCAGGGTTCCATGCACGGTCCTGTCGAAATTTACGGCGAGATGGAACTGTTGCGCCTGCTGGACCAGTTTTTCGATCGCGGTTTGTGCTTTGCGACCGAGGGCTATGAACAGTACTCCCAGTTGCATGACGGCTCTGACGCGGCGCCATCGAAGCATGCCTCGTAATTGGGTCAATTGAGTTCTCGGTCGCGTTGCAGAGGTTTCGTCGAAGCTCTGCCCCAGAAAGCTGAACAGTTCTTCGGAAGACTGAACCATCACCTGCTCGCCGGTATCTACCTCTTCCACCCTGCCCTTGGACTGGCCACGCGCCGATTCCGTTCCGTCGCCGAGCCGTACTACGAGAGCTCCCCGCATATGGTCCAGAGTAGGACGTCTCTGAAATCGCGTTGTGAGGTTTCCGTGCATAATTTGTCGATCTTTCGTTCCGACAGGTCTAACCCCCGGGGAGCGAAAAGCCCGGGGAAACGGCGCTGCCACCCGTCCGAAGGCGCGGGGGGGTGGGGAATCGGTAGTTGCTCCCGAGTTCGTTCCCGACAGGGCAGGAAAAAAAGAAGTCAGCCGTTCCACCAAAACGTAGCCGTGCCAAACCTGAGGGTACCTTGAATCCTGAATATCCTAGTTATCTGTATTCGATGCGGCGTGATCCCTTACTCAGGAATCCTTAACTTCCCGACTTCATTGTATTCTGCTGGGCTTGATTTCCATTTTGTCCGAGCTGCTTCGCGGTTGGCAGCTGTGAATCGTCCCAGCCTCCGCCCAGAGCTTTGATCAGGAGCACGCTGGCATCCATGCGGCGTCTGAGTATGTCGACGTCGTTCCGCTCATTCTGGAGCGCGATCGTCTGCGCAGTCAGCACTTGAAGGTAGGGATCAACTCCGCCGATGTAGCGGTCGTTAAAAATTTGCAGCGATTCCTGTGCGGATGCGGTCGCCTGTTGTTGCTGCTGCGCTTCTTGCTCCAGGATGCGAAGCGCAGCCAGGTTGTCCTCAACCTGCTGAAGAGCAGTCAACGTGGTTTCGCGATAGCCGTCAACGGTTGCGTCGTAGTTTGCCAGTGCCGCTTGCGATGTCGCCCGCCGCCTTCCGGCGTCGAACAGAGTCTCAACTGCCTGGGGGCCAACCGCCCAGAAACGGCTTGGCCACGTAAACCAGTTGGTGATCGAGTTTCCTTCGAATCCCGCAGACGCACTCAACATGATCGTCGGAAAGAAGGCAGCGCGCGCAATTCCGATTTGTTCATTGGCTTCGGCTACTCGACGCTCACCGGCGGCGATGTCCGGACGCCGTTCCAGAAGCTGCGAGGGAAGACCGGGTGAAATATTCGGAGGCTGCGCGCGAAGAGACGATGGCGGCAGACGAAACGATGCCGGTGGCTTTCCGATGAGGATGGCAATGGCATGCTCAAACTGAGCCCGCTGCACGGAAACGTCTGTATCCTGGACCATGGTAGTTTGCAGCTGCGTTTGCGCCTGCGCCACATCGGATTTTGGAGCAGCCCCGCCTTCAAATCGATTCGTCGTCAGTTGCAAGGCATCCTGATAGGTCTTCACCGTGTCGTCTAAAAGTTGCTTCTGAGAGTCTGCGCTGCGCAGTTCGAAATAATCGAATGCAAGTTCGGCACGAAGGCTGAGACTTACAGTTTCAAGATCAGCCCCTGTTGCTTGAGCCTCTTCGCGAGAAGCGGCGATGGTCCGGCGCACTCTTCCCCAGACATCTACTTCATAAGAGAGGTCGAAAGGTAAGACAAAATCGCCCGTGGCACTGGAGGTCGTGAAATACGGCCGGTTCGCTGAATCCCGAATGGACGAGATGCCAGGGCCCGTCGAGATGGTCGGAAATAGCTGGGAGCGATTGAAGCGGATCGTGGCTCGCGCCTCCTGAAAGCGAGCCTGCGCTGCCTTCAAATCCAGGTTGGATGTCGTGAGCTGGGCCTCAAGCTGGTTTAGCTCAGGATCCCCAAAGATTTCCCACCATGATCCCTTGTGGAACTGATCACTGGGCTGCGCCGTCTTCCAGCCATCGCTTTCCTTGAATGTATCCGCTGGCGCTGTCGGCACGCTGGGTCTTGCGTACCTCGGACCCACCATGCAGCCCGCCAGCAACATCGTCACGCTCACAACAAAGATGCATGCGAGTGTCTTCATTCTCCGCCTCCCCCTGGCGCGGTATTGCCCAATTGAACCGGTGTTCCGCTAATCAACGAATCAGACGGGCTGAGAATAACGTCATCGTCGGGCTGCAGGCCTGCGAGTATTTCCATGCTGTCGCCATAATCATGCCCGGGCGTCACGCGTACCAGTTGGGCCTGGCCGTTGCGCACGACTGCCACTTGCAGACCCTCTCTGCGAAACATCAAAGAGCTCGACGGCACGGTGAGGGCACGGGCGGCGGCGGGCAACTGGAGGTGAACCTGTGCGTACGAGCCGGGCATTAAGCTGCCGCGGTTGTTGTCGACGTCCACTTCAATCAGCAGAGTTCGAGACACTCCATCAATCGCATTCGAGTTTCTTACCAGCCTCCCGTGGAAGATCTGTTGCGGATATTCATCGAGTGTCAATTCGGCTGGCGCGCCCGTGACCGCGGCGCGTGAGTACACCTCAGGAACGGCGACGTAAACGCGCAGAGTCTTAATGGAAGCAATGTGAAACAATTCTTTTGGCGCATTGGCGCCAGCGTCGATCAATGCGCCGATGTCCGTACTGCGAGCGGTGATGATCCCGTCAAACGGTGCATAGACCTTCTCAAAAGCTTGCAACTGTTCGAGGCGCGCCACATTCGCCTGATTCGAATCGACCGTGGCCTGATTGGCTGCGTAGCCGTTTACCGCGTTGTCGCGTTCCTGCGTCGAGACGGAACGTGTCTTCAACAAATTCTCATTTCGTTCTGCAGTAATCCGCGACAGGTTAAGGTTGGCTTCCGTGGTAGCCAGCTGCGCTCGGGCCTGCTTCAGTTGCAGGTCGAGCTCCGGTGTCTCGATTTCCGCCAGTAATTGATTCTGTCGAACGTGGGCTCCGATATCGACGTACCACTGCTTCAGGTATCCGTTCGTTCGCGCATAAATCGGAGAATCGATAAAGGCCTGGGTATTCCCTGGCAATACTAGCTCTTGAGCGCGCGGCGCCGATTGGGGATGCATCACATTGACACTGGGAATCGCAGCTTGATTTGTAGTCTGCGCAAGACGCGAGGCAGCTGCGGCTCGGGAATGGATGCCGACAAATATGACGATCGCCAGCGCCGCCGCGGCTGCACCGAAAAACAGAACGACGCTTTTTGAGAGCGTCGCTCTGGGAGCGCTCTCTACGGTTGGTTCGACTACTGCGGTTGGCGCTTCAGTTGTTCTCTCGGTCGTCATTGGACCCTCATTGGAGTTCTTTGGAGTTTTTTCTTGATTAAACATGGATGGGCTGCCCTTCCTCCGCAGTTGACACGATCGGATTGTCTTCCGGGCGCCCGCGATGCAACAGGCTGAACACGGACGGAACAAAAACCAGAGTGGCTACCGTGGCGCACAGCAGGCCACCGATCACGGCGCGACCGAGCGGTGCATTCTGCTCGCCGCCGTCTCCCAGGCCTAGCGCCATCGGGATCATGCCAATGATCATCGCCAGCGCCGTCATCAGAACCGGGCGGAATCGCGTGTATCCCGCCTCAATTGCCGCTTCAATCGGATCCCCGTGATCTAGCAGGCGTTCCTTAGCGAAGGAAACCACGAGGATACTGTTTGCTGTCGCAACCCCCATACACATAATTGCGCCCATCAGTGCGGGAACGCTGAGCGTGGTATGGGTAACGAACAAGAACATGACAATGCCTGCCAGCGCGGCCGGAAGTGCCGTGATGATGATGAAAGGATCCAACCACGATTGAAAATTCACTACGATCAACATGTAGACCAGCACAATCGAGAACCCGAGGCCGGCCAGCAGTCCCAGGTACGAGCTCCGCATGGTCTCAATCTGGCCGCGAATGGATACGAAACTACCGCGCGGCAGAGATTTTCGATTGGCATCGACGACGCGGCTGACTTGGCGTGCGACCGATCCGAGATCACGGTCCTGAACGGACCCGTAAATCTCAACAATGCGGCGAATGTTATAGTGGCTGATCGACTCCATTTCGGTCGAGCGTTTGACGGATGCAACGTCGGCTAGAATTCCCGAGCGGGATGCATCGCTATTGGTAATCGGGGTGTTCTCCAGATTTTGTAACGACTGCACGCTATATTGCGGCGTTTGAGTTACCAGGTTGTAGTTCACACCGTTTTTCCAGTTTAGGAAGAACATGGGCGTAACCTGAAAGCTGCCACTGAGAGAGTTCAGGATGCTGGTGGCTACGCTGCGTTCCGTGAGGCCGCCTTGCGCCGACTTCGTGCGATCGACGTTGACGTCATAGGTTGGATAGTCGAACTGCTGCTGGATGCGCAGATCGGTCAGTCCTGGAATGCGCCGCAAGTCTGCCACAATTTTCTCCGCTACCTGGCGATTTCCCTCGATGTCGTTGCCATCGATTTGAATGTCGATTGGTGCCGGCAGCCCAAAATTCAACACCTGTGTGATTATGTCTGCCGGTAGAAAGTAAACATTTACCCCTGGAAAATCGCGGGGTAGCGTCTTGCGCAGTTCACGGACATAGTTCGCTGTGGGATGGTGCTTCTCCTTCAGTAACACCATGATGTCTGCATCGGCAGTCCCGATCAGCCCGGAAGTGTTGTGCATGTAGTTGATCGCGCTGTAAGGCAAGCCGATGTTGTCGAGTATGTTGTCAACTTCTTGAGTCGGGATCTGGCGGCGGATGGAAGCTTCAATGAGGTCGCAGGCTCGAGCTGTTTCCTCGATGCGCGTTCCGCTCTGCGCTCGGATGTGCAGAATGAATTGCCCGTTGTCGCTGTCCGGGAAAAAGTTCTGACCCAGCCAGGGGATGAGCACAAACATCGAAAGGCAAATCAGCAGGAACGCAGGGATAAAGACGGCACGCCGATGCACCGCGGTAGTGAGCAAGAGTTGATACGACAGACGAAGCCGCTCAAAATGTCTCTCGAACCCTTTCTGGAATCGCGAGAAGAAACCGCGGCGATTCGATTCATGTTCGCCCGATCTGAGCAGATACAGTGCCATGGTCGGAACGATGGTTCGGGAGAAAAAGTACGACGCCAGCATCGCGAACACGACAGCTTCTGCGAGCGGCACAAAGAGAAATTTCGACACTCCAGACAGGAAGAACATCGGCAAAAATACAATGCAGATGCACAGTGTCGAAACAAAGGCAGGGACCGCGATCTGTGATGCGCCGTCCAGAATAGCCCGCCTTATCTCCTTACCCTGGCCTAGATTGCGCTCGATATTTTCGATTTCAACTGTGGCGTCGTCGACCAGAATGCCCACGGCTAGCGCCAGTCCACCTAGCGTCATGATGTTGATGGTCTGGCCCAAAAAACTGAGGATGATGACCGATGTCAGGATCGACAATGGAATCGAAACCGCGATAATTAAAGTGCTGCGCCAGCTGCCGAGAAAAAGCAGAATCATCAATGCGGTGAGACAGGCAGCAATCAGAGCTTCTCGAATCACTCCGCTGACAGCGCCTTTCACAAAGATCGATTGGTCTGACAATGGCTGGATTTTGAGTTCCGGCGGAAGGGTTTGAGCAATCCGAGGCAACAGATCGCGAATGCCCTGCACCACGCTGATTGTCGACGCCGTACCTGCCTTCAAAATGCTTACCAGGACTCCCCGCTGTCCATTTTGCCGGACGATATTTGTCTGCGGGGCAAAGCCATCGCGAATATTAGCAACATCGCGAAGATACACTGTGGAGGTTCCCACCTGTTTCACCGGTAAGTCATTGAGCTCCGCAACCGTCCTCGGACTCGAATTCACGCGAATGTCATACTCAAACTGATCGATCTTTGCCGTGCCTCCGGGCAACACGAGGTTCTCGTTGGTCAAAGCGTTCAACACGTCCTGCGGAGAAAGCCCCTTCGCTTGCAACAGGTTTTCGTTTAAATCGATCATGACCTGTCGCTGCTTGCCGCCGTACGGATACGGGATCACTGCTCCGGGAACGGTGACCAGTTGCGGCCTTAGGAAGTTCTGTCCCATGTCATTGAGTTGCTGCTCCGAGAGACCTTTGCCACTAAGCCCCAGCTGCAAAATGGGTACGCTGGAAGCGCTGTAATTAATAATCAGTGGGGGCAAAGCTCCAGACGGCAATTGGCGAAGGATGGTCTGAGAAATCGCGGTGACTTGGGCGTTGGCTGTATCGAGACTCGTACCGGGTTGCAGGAAAATCTTGACAATTCCCTGACCATTCAAAGTTATCGACTCAATGTGCTCGATATTGTCAACTGTCGTGGTCAGAATCCTTTCGTACACGCTGGTCACCCGGCCTTCCATCTCTTCCGGATTCAGGCCGGTATACTGCCAGGCCACGGCAATTACGGGGATGTTAATGTTCGGAAAAATGTCGGTCGGTGTGCGGAGAATTACAACCGAGCTCAGAATAAGAATCAATAGAGCCAGAACCACGAATGTATAAGGACGATCTAACGCAATACGAACAATCCACATCGCTTATGCCTCCCGCTTGTAGCGCTCCCGCAGGTTCTCCAATAAAACTTTGGTATAAACGCCTCGTACGACAAACTGGGCGCCTTCGCGCATCATTTCCATGAGCGCGCTCTCTCCCTCGGTGTCGACCGAGGTTATGTCGACCAAGTCGATCACGCAGTGGCGCCCTCTGCGGTCGCCGCGTGTGTTCCTCCAGGACACGGTGAGTTCGTCCACCATCGGTCCAGCAAGGCGACCCTGCAGGATCCAGGTATCGACATCCGGCGTACTCTGAATCGCGACACGAAACATTGCTTTTTTCCGAGATTCATTTCAACGCGCTCCATTCGGTTCTTGTGAGAGTCACATTGAAAGCAGATTCATATGGCTTGTTTTTCATGCCAACGTGGCGATCTGCTACATGCGTGTGGGATGCCAAACACTTTTTAAGACGGGCACCATTGACAAGCACTTCAAAAGCAAAGAGATAGGCGGCAGTGGGGTTGTGATGCTCGCCGCGATGCCAAACACTGCCAAAGATTGCAGGGTCGGCAAACTTTGGCATTCTTGGGCAGCGGTATAACAAACATCCACCGCAGAAGATGGGATGGTGTGTTGGTTACGATCAGCAAGAAGAAACTGTTTTGCTCAAGTCTCGCCCACAAAACAGTTCATGGGTAAACGATAGATTTCTGTTGCGGTTTTTCCCAGCGATTTGTGCTAGGAGCCGCCCGGCAAACTTTCTCGCCGGCTAGGAATGCCCAGCTTGCGCATTCTGTACTGTAGCGTAGAGCGCTTCAGTCCCAATCGAGCAGCGGCGCCGTCGGGTCCTGCGACAGTCCAATGGGTCTGCTCGAGAACGCCCAAGATATGTTTCCGTTCGGTTTCGTCAATCTTAGTGCGCATTCTCCATGCGTCGGTGGACTGAGATTTCCCGTTTTTTTCCGGACCAGCAGGCGGATCGCCGCGGCGCTTGAGATCGCTCGTACATACATTCAACACAGTTCCGGTGGACACGATCACGGCGCGTTCAATTACATTCTGCAGCTCGCGAATATTACCCGGCCAGGAATAGTCGCATAGAGCGTTCATCGTCATCGACGGAATCGAATCAATGTTCTTGCGGAGCCGCCGGCCGAACTGGTTCACGAAATGTCGCACCAGAAGAGGAATGTCTTCCTTCCGGTCGCGCAGCGGCGGAACATGAATGGGAAAGACATTGAGCCGGTAAAACAAATCCGAACGGAATCTCTGTTCTTCTACCATTACATTCAAGTCTCGGTTCGTGGCTGCAATCAGGCGTGCGTCGGTCGTCATCGTTCGGGAGCTTCCCAGCCGCTCGAATTCCCTCTCCTGCAAGACCCGTAGCAATTTCGGTTGCAATTCAAGCGGGATATCTCCAATCTCGTCGAGAAAAACCGTTCCGTGATTCGCCAGTTCGAAGCGGCCGATGCGTTGCGCGATGGCTCCCGTAAAGGCTCCCTTCTCGTGTCCGAACAGCTCACCCTCCAGCAGACCGGTTGGAATTGCTGCGCAGTTCAACTTGACGAATGCCCGGCTGGCTCGTTCACCCAGATTGTGAATCGCGCGCGCAATCAGTTCTTTCCCCGTCCCCGTCTCGCCGTAGATCAGCGCCGTCGAATCGGTCGCCGCCACGGTTTGCACCTGTGCGAGCACTCGCCGCAGCGCAGAACTCGTGCCAACGATTTCCTCAAACATGGAGGTTTCGTCAATTTCTTCGCGCAGCGCCACATTCTCTTGGTACAGCTGGTCCTTGAGCAGCTGAATCTCCTCAAACGCCTTGTCTAAAGCCTTCTGCGATTCCAGCTGCTCGGTAATGTCCATGTGCGTGCCGACCAGCTCCGTGAGTTTGCCGGCGGCGTTCATAATGGGATGCCCGAGGACATGAATGTAACGGATCGTTCCGTCATCTAAAGTAATCCGGTAGTCTCGCTCAAAATCGCTTTTATCGAGGAGCGCGTTGTCGATCGTTTCCCGGACTGAAGCCCGGTCGTCGGGGTGCAGTCGATTCATAAAAACATCAACCGTTGGCATTGTTTCTTCCGGATTTAAGCCAAAAATGCGAAAACTCTCTTTACTCCAAGTGAGTTCGCCTGTCGAAACGCAACGGGACCAACTGCCGGTGTGGCTCAGTCGCTGCCCTTCAGACAGGAAAGCTTCGCTTCGGCGCAGCTTCTCTTCCGCCTTTTTGCGTTCGGTAATGTCGCGATAGATTCCGTAGATCTCTGGCTCTTGGCCTCCGACCGACACCGGGGCAGCAACAAATGACACCGTAAGACGGGATCCATTTTTGCGTCGCCGAACGAACTCGGCGTCCACGCGCTCGCCGCGCTTCAGAGCCTCCCGCAATTCTTCGGATTGGCAGCACAATTCGTCGGGCACAATCAAGGAGTTGACGTTTTTGCCCACGGCCTCCTCCTCGGTATAGCCGAAGAGCTTCGTGAACTCCTTGTTCGCTTTCAAAATTCGGTTTTCAATGTCCCGCAGAACAATCGCTTCGGGCGCCAGTTCAAATAGCTTCTCGAAGTGTGCTTGTTGCTTTCTGAGATCGTTCTCGGCCCGCTTCCGGTCGGTGACGTCCATGGTGCTGCCTACGAACTCGACAAGGGTCCCACTTTCATCGACGACAGCATGCCCAACCGCATGTACATACCTTATCGATCCATCGGCGCCGAAAATGCGGTAAACCTGTTCAAAATCGCTCTTATCCTGGATCGCCTGACCCACAGTCTGCTCAAGCACTTGCCTATCGTCCGGATAAATCTGCTGCCAGAACAACTCCAGGGAAGGCTGAACAAAATTGGAATCAAGGCCTAACAGCTGGCATTGTCCCGGAGACCAACGCAGTTCATTATTGGAAGGCCTCCACGACCAACTGCCGGTGCGGCTGAGTTTCTCTCCTTCGGCGAGAAACATCTGGTCGCGACGCTGCTCCTCGTGGCGAAGCGCGTTGTCCACTGCCAACGCAACTTGATCAGCCACGAGATTTAGATATCGAACTTCCTCCGCTGAATACGCGGCGGGATGCTCAGATCCAAACCCTAATCCACCCAACCGTCGATGTGCTGTTGTCAGCGGAAGTACGACCATAGACTGGACGCCATACTGTTTGTAAAGTTCCATGATTCGCACGAAGCGAGTCTCTTCTGTAGGGGAGGAGATAATCACAGGTTTCTGATTGTGGTACACCCACCATGTGATCGTGTCTTCGGCGCGCAAATCCGCAGGAAGAACCAGCCCAGACCCATTGAGAACCTCCAGGATCCGCATCTCAATCTTGTTGAGCACTTCATCGTAAAGAAACAGACCGACGAAATCGAACTTCACCGCATGTTTCAGTTCCCTGGCGAGGGCGCGGAATAGTTCGGCTGGGTCTCGATAGGCATGAATGGCCCGAGAAACGCCAAGAAGCGCCTCATAGCGGCCAGCCAGCGACAGGGGCGATCCTTCGGCCTCCTCTGCGGAGTTACGAACATCTTCGGCTTCTTCCCTCATCGGAACGTGCACGAACTGTCTCCTTGGAAAATGCTCAGCCAGAGCGCAGGGGAAAACGACCTTTTCTGTTCGATTCATGAAAGCCCACAACGGCTCTTAAATTGAGGAGGCCCTTGCAGACGTTAAGAAATCACCCCAGACGGAAAATAAGGGATTCTTTTTCTCCGAAGACGGCTAGAGCCCGGCAGAAGCCGCTTCCCTAATTAATAGTGTGAAACTATCGTCCGGCTCCAAGCATCGGTGTGAGTACAAGATGAGAAGGTTTCAATCATTCAGTCTTGATACCGCTAAACAGTGCCTCCGGCCACGCCGAGTTCATTCTGTAGCTGATAAGCTTCCTCATGGGACGTTGTAACTTCGATCGGATGATGAGTTGCCGACACCTCGCGATCACGTTTCTGCTCCTCGCCTTGATCTTGGTTGCAACTCTCGTCCGTGCTCAAGACAACTACGAAATCCAGATCTACGGATCTGATCTCGTAGATCCCCGACACACCATGGTTGAACTCCATAGCAATTTCACGATCGATGGTTCGAAGACAATAGTGGATGGAGTCGACCCCACCAATCATGCCGAGCACGAAACGGTGGAGATCACTCACGGCTTCAATGATTGGTTTGAGTGTGGCTTCTACATCTTCACTTCCGTTACTGGGGGCCAGAGCTGGCAATGGGTGGGAGATCACATCAGGCCGCGAGTTGCCGCGCCGAAGAAATGGCACTGGCCCGTGGGCGTGAGTCTCTCGAATGAAATCGGCTACCAGAGGCGACAATATTCTGTGGACACTTGGACTTGGGAAATTCGTCCCATCGTCGATCAAAAGTTCGGACGCTGGTATTGGTCGCTGAACCCCACGCTCGACCGATCTTTCCACGGCGAGAGCGTCAACCAGGGCGTGGTGTTCTCGCCCAATTTCAAGTTCAGTTACGATTTCACAGCGAAAGTTGCGGGAGGTCTTGAATACTACGGATCGGTCGGTCCAGTGACAGGGTTCGATGCCGTCTCACAACAGCAACATCAGGTTTTTCCCGCAATTGATTTGAATATCGCCCCGCAATGGGAAATTAATTTCGGACTCGGGGTGGGCCTTACGGGTTCGACCGACCACCTGATTGCGAAGATGATTCTGGGTTATCGCTTTAATTTCTGATCCATGAAACGACAGCAGCGCGCAAGTGATCAAGGGCTCGTAATCGGTTTCATTCTGTCCGTTGCGATTTCAGTGGGTGGTGTCTTCCTTTACTTTTCTGCCCGCTTGGCTCCGGTAGCAACGGCCGATCCGCCGATGCCGCGACGAACTCAATTTTCTTGCCGGTGCGAACCGTATACAAGCAGCCCTGCCTCTTGTGTCACGGATTTCCGGGCAGCCGTCCATGGATTATGCGACAACGATGTTTTCAAAGCCGCCACAATGATTTTCCCAGATCACCCGGCATCGGGACTTACTGGAAGGCAGCCGACGGAATCCGTCCGAGATGCCGTCCTTCAAGACCAAGCTAACCGATGCCCAGCGATGGCAGGTTAGCGAACTGCTCGCGCACGCCAATGAAATTCCTGAATGAGTAGAGCAGGTCTCAATTCACTCCTCATTCGGAGACAATCTGGCGTAAGTGTTCAGTGCTCTCTCAGCCCTAATCGTCTGCGATGAAGGCTTGATGAACTCTGCGCTTCATACCGTAGCGTATCGCGCGCTCTCAGGATCATTGGCTGCTGCGAACTGTCATTTCTACAGATCAGCCGGATCAAGATCAATAGCGCGGTCTAGTACACATACGCCTTGAGGAAGACGAAAACCACCACGCGGTGACGGAAACGTACAACCAAATAGGGAACGTCAAGCGTGCGATTCGGCGGTGCATCGCGAACCGTCCCGTGAGCGAGAAAAAGAACGTCGTGAGCACCATTGGCAGCGCGAAGATAGAAAGAATCACGTGGCTGCCTAAAATGGAAAGGTACAGCGTGCGCACCGGGCCGTGGCCGGGGAAAAGCGTGTCCCCGTGCAGGGCGTGATTCACGATGTAGCTCATAAGAAAAACCGAAGAGAACGCGAAGGCCAGCAGCATGCTTGTGCGATGCGCTTCCCGGTTGTGATGTTTGATGAAATACAATCCCACGCAGAGCGCAAGCGCGCACAATCCGTTCAGAAGGGCGTTAAGAGCTGGCAGAAACATCCAGCGCCCGGCAAAATCAGCGGACGCATGATGCACATACAGGAGCCAGAGAAGGAATGACACGGCGAGGCCGCTCGCAACGAGGATCGCTCCGATTACCGGGCGCGGACTGATTCCAGCCTGGTCCATGCTTACAATTAAATCACAAAACATCGATCCGAAAATCCTGTAAAGGCACTTGCCCCGTCCAGCGGTAGCAACCGGGGCTCGAATCGGTTTGCGCCGCTGATGATGTGGGTTAAAGCGACTATCTGTGACTGGCGCGGATTACACGACTTTCTGCGGCAGCCGGTGGGGCTCCGCGATGGGCGGAGTTGGACCGCCCATGCCGCTATCGGAGTGGAATTGTGAGAAGTCGTGAGAGACGCGCGAATCGTCCGGGCGTGGGTTCGAACAGACGGCTGAACCCACTCATCCCCGCCTCAGCCGGGCCCATCCTCATCCTTCTTGTCGTTAGCGCGAGCCAGCGAGTTCTGGAACGCCGGATAGCTTCTCGCATTCATGTTCGCTTAAGCGCAGGCTGGCGGCTCCGACATTCTGCTCAAGATGTTCGATCGATGAAGTTCCCGGGATCGGCAGCATCGTTGGCGATCGCCATAGCAGCCAGGCAATCGCCACCTGCGTTGGGCCGGCATGGTGGACTTCCGCGATTTGGTGAAGGATTTCACCGGCGATCCTGCCTGCTCCCAGGGGGAACCAAGGGATGAATACGATTCGGTTACGCTCACAATAGTCCACAACGTAGTCCCATTCACGGTCCGCGAAGCTGTAACGGTTTTGCACGGAAGCGATGGGAACTATTTTGCGAGCCCGTTCGATGTGTTCTTGCGTGACGTTCGACAGCGCGACATCGCGGATCTTGCCTTGCTCTCTCAGTTGCGCCAGGGTCTCGACCGATTGATCAAAGGACACGACGGGATCCGGAATGTGCAACTGATAGAGGTCGATACGCTCCAGTCGCAGTCTTTTCAGACTGCCTTCCACGGCCTTGCGAAGGTGCTCGGGCGTTGCATCGTGGGTCCACTGATTTGGTCCCGGGCGGTTCCATCCCCCTTTCGTCGCAATCACAACGCCGGCCGGATATGGAAACAAAGCTTCCGCGATCAGTTCCTCGCTTACGTAGGGCCCATAGGAATCCGCGGTGTCGATGAACTGCACACCTAACTCGACGGCTCGACGCAAGACTGCGACCGCGCTTGCCCGATCCCTCGGCGGCCCCCAGATGCCTTCCCCCGTTAAGCGCATCGCCCCAAAGCCAAGACGATTCACCGAGACTTCTTTGCCAAGCAAAACCTGCCCGGCCTGACTTGCAGAAAGTTCTTTCTTGTTCATGGTTTCTCCTCCAATTTCTTTTCTTCAGATTCTTCTCATGCAGCTTCTAACGATCGAGGCTATCCACCGCCGAGCCACCGTACTCCATCAACTTCGACCCATCTGTCGACGACCGCGACGCCAGAGGAACCAACTCGATCAAGAACGTCTTTGGGAAACCAGATCCCGCTCGCCGCGGCTTGGTGCTGCGACGGCACCGGAAGATATTGTATTTAAATTGAGCTGCTATGGTGCAATTTCGACTTCTCAGAACGCCATGCGCTCTTTAGTCGACGCCTTCGTTCCTTTGTCCTCATGGAGTGAAAAACAGACCTTTCCCGGAACACGGGGTCAGTGAAGCCAGGACGATGTCCACCGTTCCCCCTGTAGGGCACACTGACGGTATCGAGCCATGCCGGGCGCGTTCCAAGCCCACTGCATTCGAACCATTGCTCGTCGGCGTCCGTTGCGAAAGTGTCCGAGGACGGTCCCCGAGGGGCAGCGTGTCAACCTACGGACACGCGGGCAGAACTTATTTCCAAGCGTTTCAATAATAATTACGAAGTTTTACGCACACTTACATCGAAAGACGAGCGTGGCTGCACCTGAAGTCGATTGGTCGGCATCTATTGAAGAAGACATTCATGTCCGAGTCGGCAGTCTCATTCATCAGGGTGAGCTGCTGCTCAACTTTCAAAGGAGAACTCATGAAGCAGATAAAGTACACGGCGCTTCTATCGATGCTCGCCCTATTGTTTTCGGTATGCGCTTTCGCACGGGATAAGAATCAGCACTCGGTAGAGATTTCGGAGTCCGTACAAGTCGGTGGCACCCAACTGACCCCTGGCACCTACAAGGTCGAGTGGCAAGGATCCGGCCCCGAGATACAAGTGAATTTCGTGCGCGACGGAAAAACTGTTGCCACGTCGCCAGGAACATTGAAGGCGAATGACGCCCGAGTGGTTCAAGACGAAATCGTAACTGATTCAACCGAGGCCAATACCAAAACGATCAGAGAGATCGATTTCGCTCATAACAAGGAATCATTGATCTTTGAGCAGAGTGGTATGTAGTTCCCTCACCCGGCCTGAGACGCTCCAATTTTCGCGCTCTCTGGCGAGCAGCCCTGCCCAGAGGTCGACGGGCAGGGCTTTCTTATTGGACTTTTTGTACTTGAAGAGGCGATTGAATGCCGACGCTGAGAATTTGGATCTAGTGTTGCAATGCGTTCATCGACAAGGAGACCTCCATGCAGGAACAAACTTTCGCGGTAATTGAACTGCCAGCGAGCGCGTCAGCCTCCGAGGAGAACGCTACTGACGAAACCGAGAAGAGCCTCTTGCGCCCGAACAGCGTCGAGCTTGAAGCATTCACAGTGAGACTGGCCTGGGGGTTCGTATCCGCTGTCCTTCTGCTGATGGCGGTGAGCCTACTGCTGGTAGTGGCGGACTACGTTGGATCCACCTTTGCTTCGGACTTGCAGCCCAAAACGGTCTCATCTTCTAGTTCTGAGGGAAAGTAATGTTGCTGTCCATGCGAAATCGAACTTTTGCTCGAATCCAGCGGCTTTCTCAAATCATGAACCAAGCCGTCGAGGACGACGGACCCGTATTCGACATTGAATCTCAGCGTACCTTGCACGTTAGACCAGGCGGACGTTGCGCTCGATGGTCTTAATGACGGCATCCATGCGGCCCGAGAGTACCTGCTTGGCCATACTCAGCGTGTAGCCCTTCGCCGTATGGAACGGCACGTGCGACGGCAAGGACAGTGCAAACGGATCCACCACCGCATCCACTACAACCGGGCCATCCTTATAGGCAAGCGCCTCAGCAAGCGCGTCTTCTACGTCACCAGGTTCTTCCAGGCGGATGCCCTTGGCGCCGAAAGCTTCGGCCACTCGGGCGAAATTCGGATTCTTGAACTCGACGCCAAAAGGAACTAATCCCGCTTCCTGTTGCTCGATGTTGACGAAATCAAGTGATTCATTGTTGAAAATAATTTGAACGACGCGTGTCTTGCGCTGAACCTGCGTCGCCAGATCGCCGAGCCCGAGCATGGTGAAGCCGCCATCACCGCACAGCGCGATGGTCTGCCGGCCTGGATAAGCCAGTTGCGCGCCGAACGCATTGGGCGCGGCATTGGCCATCGACGCCCATGTAAATGACCCGAAGAGCCTGCGTTTCGTCGCTCCCTTAATATGTCTCGCGAGCCACATGCAGGGGGTGCCCGTGTCGGCGAAAAACATGGCATCGTCCGCAGCCAGCTTGTCGAGCGTCGCCGCCAGAAATTCCGGCCGAATCGGCTTGATGCCCGGCCCCTTCTCGACATAATGATTCAGAAGCTCATCAAACTCGCGCGTCTCTGCGAGATGCTTTTCAAGAAAACGCGCCTCGCCCCTTTGTCCCACGTGCGGCAGCAAAGTCTCCAGCGTTGCTTTCACATCGCCCACCAACGCCAAATCCACCGCAGTGCGACGACCGATGTGCTTGGGGTTGCGATCGACCTGTACTTTCTTCACGCCCTTCGAAGGAAGAAATTCGGAGAAGGGAAAGTCGGTTCCTAGCAGCAGCAAGAGATCGGCATCGTGAATCGCCCGGTAGGCTCCGCCGTATCCCAGGAGCCCCGTCATGCCTACTGCGTATGGATTGTCATGCTCGAGCCACTGCTTGCCTCGAAATGAATAGCCCACCGGCGCTTTCAATTTGGCCGCAAGTGCAATCACTTCGTCGCGCGCGTCCCTGCATCCATCGCCTCCGAAGATCGCCACGCTTTTCGCGTCTTCAATCATGGCCGCAAGTCTTTCCAAGTCGGCGTCGGCTGGACGATAAATCGGCGCGACGGGGATCGAAACTTGATTGGCGTCAGATGCCGAATCCATGGCAGCCACGTCACCGGGCATCGAAATTACCGTAGGTCCGCGATTGACCACCGACGTCAGAATTGCCGTGCCGATCACCGCGCGGGCCTGCTCTGGATTCACAATGCGGCCAATGTAAAGGCAGGCAGTATCGAAGAACTTGTAAGGATTCAACTCCTCCAGCGCGGCGGTATCGATCAGCTTCGTTTCCACATCTCCCGCAATAGCGATGATGGGCGCACCTTCCTTCCTCGCATCCATCAACCCGTTAAATAAGTGGGTTACGCCCGGGCCCGCCGTGCCGCACACCACTACTGGCTTGCCGGTGAAATACGCGTCAGCCACGGCCGCAAACACGCCGTATTCTTCATGGCGCACATGAATAAACTCGATCTTCCCATTGCGGTGCAATGCATCGATCACGGGATTCAGCGCGTCTCCCACGATTCCGTAACACCGTTTCACGCCGGCGTTTTCCAGCATCTCCCACATTAGATCGGCGACGTTTCTTGCCATGGGCACCTCCAGGTTCAGCCTGCCAGTTGGGATTCTTCTGCCACAGTGGTGGTTCGATCTACTATATTTGCGATCACGGGCGAGTAGAGGAGCAACTCTGTAGCGATCGGTCCAGCCCCGTTTTCTGTTTTAGCGGTACGCGAATTGCCGAAGCCTCTATTTTCGATTATCGTAGATTGTGAAAATAGCTTACGACGGTATTTTCGACTCTTCGTCGGTCGACTTTCTCTAGCAGGTCGTTGCCGGGTTTTCAGCAAGAAATTGTACGGGAAGTGTACGATAGGCTGGCTTGTGCAGGCCTTTTTGCACTTTATTCCGTTTGTAGAATCAGTAAGCTATAGAATCTGAAAACGCGGGCTCCGAGTAAACCACCTCTGGGATCGATTTCCCTCTGTGACCACCAGGATGATCGTCAATCTGATGCTGGTATCAGGGTCGGCGTTCCCCTAGTAGGGATATGGGTAAATATAGCTCGGTGAAGGATAGTCGTAGCCCCACCATGGGCTGTACCCGTAGGATGGCCAATACCAAAAAGGACTCCAGCCGAGTCCCCAACCTAAACCATATCCAAAGCCAAATCCCCAGCCACAGCCCCAGCACCCTCCCCAGCCAAAACCATAACCAGGGAAAAACCCACGTCCGCCGAAATATCCGCCGCGCCAGGCAGAACCGGCGAAACCACGACCTCCGGCGAACGAGGCGCCAACTGTGGATCGCCCGCCGGACGTCGCACTCGATCCAGCCGCACCGTGGGGGCTTCCGAAGGAGTGCCACTGGCCGTCAGCAATCGCGTGGTGAACTGCGCCCATGCCTCGACCTTCCGATGTCCAGGCTCTTGCTGAGCCAGCACCGCGCCCCGATGACGAACCTCCGGCTGTCCTTCCATACCCGCCGCGGCCGTACATAGACCCCGCTCGCCCACCACTGCCGTAGCTGGACCCTCCAGCATGATAGCCGCCGCCATAGGAACCAGCGTGGAATCCCTGGCTACCACCGCCGTGGAAACCTCCACCTCCTCCTCCGCCGTGCCCGCCGCCATGTTGGGCAAGAGCGGGTGCCGGCGCAATAGCGAGCAAGAGCGTTGCGATTCCTGCGAGAAGAGCTTTCAGCAAGGTGGACTGCTTCATTTCAGTTCCTTCCACCCCAAACAGCGGTTCCGTGCCCGGGAGGGCCAACCGCAACCCCACATCCTACCCTATTTGGACTCCCATTCCAAATTCAGAGTTGTCCAACGGAACAAAAAACCTGTTCTGCGGGCCATTGCGTAAATAACGCTGGCTGACGCATCAAGGAGATTGATCTCACTTATTTCCCACGGGCCGCTTCATCCGCTTGGCGCCAAAGCCGCCGGATCAGCCACAAGCAAACCCCACCCATGGCCGCCCCCAACACCAAAATCCAATGCCGCTTCACCACCCCGCCGAAGAGTTCCACAATCTGCGGACCAAACCAAAGCACCAGCACCGACAGCATAAGGAACCGCAGAAAGCGTCCCAGAAAAATGGCCACCAGGAAGTCGCGAAACCGCATTTCAAAGACTGCCGCCGCTAGCACAAAAATCTTGAAGGGCGTCGGCGGCGGCAACGTCCCGGGAAACATCAGAGCCCAGAATTCGTGCCGCTCAAACGAGCCGTGAATCTTCAGAAAGCGCTCATCCGAAATCCGCTTGCGCAGCACTTTCTCCCCACCCAAGTACCCCACGATGTACAGCGGAATGCTGCCCAGAGCCGAACCCAGCGAGGCCATCGCGATGTAGAGTAAGAGCCGCCGCCGATCCTGATACACGTAGGTAGCAACCACAAAATCCACCGGCATCCCAAGCAGCGCGCTGTCGGCAAACGCAATCACAAAAGGCCCCCAGATCCCGAGCACCTTCATCAGCCCCAGGATCCACGCCGTATACCGTGCCAGTATGTGTCCAATGCTCTTCAAGAGAAGCAGCAAGTGTACGTGATCGGATTGGATGGGAACAGCCGCCCCGGTTGTCTTTGTCGCAGGTTGTATGGGGACAGGCGCCATTCGCCGTCCAAGCTACAATGTTTTCGGTCGCGGCAACCGCTGCAAAAAGCCCGCGGATCTCCGCCCTGCTATCATCGCTACCTTCGGAGCCAACATGCGCAAGCGGATTCTCTTTCTCGGCCTCCTCCTACTCTCAACCTTCGTCGCCGCGCAACAATATGACCTCGTGATTGAAGGCGGCCGCGTCATCGATCCCGAGACCGCATTCGATGCCGTCCGCAACATCGGCATCCGCGACGGCAAAATCGCCCGCATCGCCGCCACTCCGCTCAGCGGACGCCGCGTCATCCACGCCACCGACCTGGTCGTCGCCCCCGGCTTCATCGACCTTCACCAGCATGCCCAGGATCTTGCCAGCCAGCGCGTCAAAGCCTTCGACGGCGTAACCACCGCTCTAGAAATGGAGATCGGCGCCCCCGACGTCACCCAGTTCCTGAATTCCAAGCAAGGACACTCGCTCATCCACTATGGCAGCACCGCCAGCTACCTAGCCGCGCGCGCCCTGATTTTCGGCGCGCCGTTGCCCGCCGGAACTATCCTGCCGAAAAGCGGGCCCGCCACCGACCAACCCGCCACGCCCGAGCAGATCGAGCGCATGCAGCAACGTCTGCGCGACCAACTCGATGCCGGCGCCCTCGGCGTCGGGATGGGCATTGAATACGCTCCCGGCGCTTCCCGTCTCGAAGTCATCGACATGTTCCGCGTGGCCGCCGAGCGCAAGCTGCCGGTCTATACTCACATGCGCAGCGCCGGCCGCGTCGATCCAGGTTCCGCCATTCAGTCCGTGGAGGAAGTCATCGGCGCCGCCGCCATCACCGGCGCATCTCTCCACATCGTTCACGTGAACAGCACCTGCCTGCGCGACTCGCTGGAGTGCATTTCGATGATCGAAGGTGCGCGCGCCCGTGGCCTCGACGTCACTACCGAAGCGTATCCCTACATCGCCGGAATGACGGCCATCAACTCTGCCCTGTTCAATCCCGGCTGGCGCGAAAAACTCGGCATCGACGACGGCGATCTCGTCCTTCCCGAGAGCGGCGAGCACCTCACCAAAGAGCGCTTCGACGAGCTTCACAATTCCAAAGCGCAACAGTTTGTCTTAGTCTTCGCCAACACTCAGGAAATTGTCGACGCCGTAATTCCCAACCCGCTGATCATGATTGCCAGCGACGGACTGGAAGGCCATCCCCGCAACGCCGGCACCTACTCGCGCATCCTGGCGCAATATGTGCGCGAGAAAAAGACGCTCACCTTGATCGAAGCCCTCCGCAAAATGACGCTCATGCCGGCCCAGATGCTGGAGCGTTCCACTCCCGCCGCGCGCCACAAGGGACGCGTGCAGGAAGGCGCCGACGCCGACATCGTAGTCTTCGACCCGCAAACGATCGCCGACCGCTCCACCTTCGCCAATCCCATGGAACCCAGCGTCGGCGTCCACTATCTCCTGGTCGCAGGAACGCCCGTAATCGCGGAAGGGACTCTCGTCCCCGATGTCTTCCCCGGCCAAGCCCTGATAGGCCCGGGAAGGGCGCATGCAGGAAGCAATCGTTGATGGATCGCGCTGCATACGCAGGTCGGAATCGTGAATGCGGTGAATTACAGTACGTCCATTGAACCTGAGTCGCAGTCTTACAGGATGCAGTCTTACAAGATGAGGATACGGACGGCGTTACGTAGACGGTTTTCTCTCTTCTCGCTCAATTCGAATCAGTGCGGTTTTGCCTCCCCAGTGACGATGGATATTCGTCGAACTCTCTTGCACGAGTCGGAAGTGTGAGGAGTTCCATTGCGGACGAAGCCTTCCAAAGTTTTCGCGGACCTTCAGTCAATCGCTAAAGTAGTCAATCGCTAAACTACTGCACTCGGCGAGACCTTGCACGTACCAACTCCGTGCTGACGAAATCCCTCTCATCCAGTGTCGGTGGATGTAGAAGGTTATCCGTATTTCCTGTATCAGATATTGGACCAACTCTTCGGCGTTCAGCACGTCTCTAGCAAACCGAGCAGGATCTTTCTTTGCGTCTTCGCTGGTTCGTGCTACGTCCATGCGGCCAATGTCTGCCCCGC
>Ga0209624_10000776_pt1 | contig 27298 bp, 30 predicted proteins | sample JacPinW_OM2H0_O1_FD_188565 | JGI IMG/M metagenome (GOLD analysis project Ga0209624, IMG submission 188565) | Forest soil microbial communities from Algoma, Ontario, Canada - Jack Pine, Ontario site 1_JW_OM2H0_O1 (SPAdes) (version 2) | ecosystem: Environmental > Terrestrial > Soil > Boreal...
CGGCATAAAAGACCTCGATGCCGGCAGCCTTCAGGGCCGCCACCAGCGCGTCGTGTTCTGCCTGCATTGCCGGCACGTCAGGCGGCGTCTCGCTCTGAATCGGGGATCGGCGCGCCGTTTGCCCATTGGTCGTGAGCGCATGCCGGAAGAGCGACCAACGCTGCGAGAATCACAAACAAACCCCTCATGCCGCTTCCCACGCTATGCCTGGTCGAACTTGACGCCCACCGGCGTCTTCACCTGGCCTGAGAACCAACACCCTCTGGGTCTTCATCTCCCCCCGCGTCGAGGATCGTCTCGCCGCCATTCATCCACATTGCGCATCCGGTACTCATCGGCAAGCCGGACCAAGCTGCCGACGCCGGGCGAACCCGGGCGATCGAGTCTCGCCGAAGTACTTTGGACCCGAGCGGAATCGCCCTCCGCCTCGTCCTGAGGGTCGCGCGAAGCGCGGCGTCTCGAAGGACGTTCCAGGGAGTGCAGGATCCAGGCCACCAACTGGAGTATGCGCTTCGACAAGCTGAGGACAGGCTTTCGCGGCCAGCTCACGCGGGCGCCTTGAGACATGAGGCTATGAGCACGCTAAGCCGATCGCGCTTAGTTGAGGACCCGCTTTCCGTCCGGAAAATCGAGCGAGAAGGCGGGGATGGAAACCTCAAAACTCCGTCCGGTCGGATCGACCATCCTATACTCGCCGACCATGAGCCCGCTCGACGTGGTCAGCGGGCAGCCCGAGGTGTAGCGAAACGCCTTACCCGGCTCGATCGTTGGTTGCTCGCCGACGACGCCGGGCCCGCGCACGTCCTGCTGTCGCCCATTGGCGTCGGTGATCCGCCAGTGGCGCTCCATCAGCGTCACTGGATTGACGCCGAGATTGACGATCTCGATTGCATAGCGCCAGAAATAGCGCCGTTCGTCCGGATCGGAACGCTCCGGATCGAAGGTTGGCTCGACGGTGACTTTGACCTGATGCGTAACGGCTTCGTACATGCAAGCCTCATTCTAGCGGCGCAGATCGCGCCGTCCACCGCCTGCGTGGTTGTGGACGACGCGCCTCGCGCTTTTGTCGGAGCGGTCGGATGACGAGCGGCGGCCGTCTCGCCGAAGCCAAGGCGCTTCTCACGCGGCTGACCGCCTTCGAGAGCGTCAGCGACACATCCAATCTGCCGCTCATCGGCTTTGTCGAGGGCTACCTGCGCGAGCATGGGCTCGAATCGCGACGCGCCCCGAATGCCGCCGGCGACAAGGCCGCGATCCTCGCCACCATCGGGCCTCGCGTCGATGGCGGCGTGGTCCTGTCGGGCCATACTGACGTCGTGCCGGTGGAGGGGCAGCCGTGGTCGAGCCCGCCGTTCACGTTACGCGAGGCGTCGGGGCGCCTTTATGGCCGGGGCGCCTGCGACATGAAGGGCTTCGACGCTTGCGTGCTGGCGATGGCGCCGGTGTTCCGCGATGCTCGCCTCAAGCGCCCGATCCATATCGTCATGAGTTACGACGAGGAGACGACCTGCCTCGGCTCGCGCGACATTATCGCCCGGTTCGGCAAGGACGAGCCGCGCCCGACCGCGGTCATCGTCGGCGAACCGACAATGATGAAGGTAGCCGACGCGCATAAGAGCGTGGCGACTTTTCGCACGGTCGTGACCGGGCATGAAGCCCATTCCGCGCTGCCGGCGCTCGGCGCGAACGCCGTCGCGGCGGCCGCCGACGTGGTGAGCGAGATCGGCCGGCTCGCGCGCGCCTACGAGGAGGGCCCGCTCGACCCGCGCTTCACCCCGCCTTACTCAACCCTGCATGTCGGCATGATCCGCGGCGGAACGGCGCGCAACATCCTGGCGCGCGAATGCGTGTTCAATTGGGAGTTTCGCGGCCTGCCGGGCGCCACGACGGCCTCGGCGCTCACCAAGGTTCAGGCGTTCGTCGACGAGGTGGCGACGCCGAGGCTGACGCGCTTCGTCAAGGGCCCGTCGATCGTGACGACGATCGAGGTCGATGTTCCCCCGCTCGCCGCCGAGGCGGGTTCCGCGGCCGAATCGTTGGCTTTGCGGCTGACCCGCTCCAATCAAACGATCGCTGTCTCGTTCGCCACCGAGGCCGGCCATTTTCAGGGCGCTGGTCTGCCGACCATCGTCTGCGGGCCGGGCTCGATCGACATCGCGCACAAGCCTGACGAATTTGTGGACGAGGCGCAACTCGTCGCCTGCCTCGAATTCCTCGAACGCCTCGCCGAGGACTTGTCGCGGTAGAGCAATGGGCGATCGGTTCGAATCGTAACCCGCGAGGTGGAGCTTCGGAACGGCGCCGAACCCCACGGCCTCATGCCTCAAGGGCGAGGCGAAAGCCTCGCGTCGCCAAGGACGAGGGTGGCGTGATTGTCCCTAGATGCAGATTGCCCTGGGACGCTGGCGGCGCCCGCCCCGCTCCCCCGCCGGCCGCTTGCCGCAGCTTTCCGCCAAGGGCAGATTTGAAGGGCCAGCGCGAATCAAACAAGCGCGTTGGGGACGGGGTTGGGGGTTGAGGCTTCTTACGCTCATCTATCGGCGCCTAGCGGTCTTCGCGCTGGGCGCCTTCAGCGTCTGGCTGATCGTCTTTGTTTTCCGCTTCACCGACCGCAGGCTGCCGGCAATCCTGGCGGTGAGCCTGGCTTACGCGTTCGCGGCTTACGTGATCCTGCCGCGCATCGTGCGCATGAGCCTCAAGATCCTGCAGCGCAAGAGCGTGCCGAGCTTCACCCTCACCGGCGATGGATTTCCGGGAGATCCCGTCAACCTCGTCCTCATCGGCGAGTTCGGCAAACTACGCGCCGCCTTTCTCACGGCAGGATGGACGGAGGCGGAGCCGCTCAATCTGACGAGCTCGTGGCGCATGGTGGTCGCCTTCTTATTCAACCGGCCGTATCCCGCCGCGCCGTTCAGCACGCTCTTTCTGTTCGGACGCGCCCAAGACGTTGGCTTCCAGAAGGCGATCGACATGAGCCCGCGCAAGCGCCATCACGTCCGCTTCTGGGCGCTGAACCTCAAAAGGGATGACGAGCCTTTGAACAAACCGGAATTCTGGCTGAACGCCGACCGTCCGCCCATTGATGAACCCGCGCTCTGGGTCGGCGCGGGAACGCGGGACATCGGGCTTTCCTTCACCAAGTTCACCTTCCAGTTCACCCACGCGACCGACAACGACGTGGACGCCGAGCGCGATTTCATCGTTTCCGAGCTCAAAATGAGCGGCGCCATTGGCGACGTGGTGTTGCGACGCGCCGGGGAAACGCTTGTCGCCCGCGTCAATCACTACGTGACGGACGGGGATGTGGCGGCGGCGAGACTGGGCTGAGGGATGAGCCCTGTTGCGGGCGCGCCTAACGCGCCTAAGAAGCGCTCACCAGCGCCCGCGCTGCCCGGAGTCGCGCACCGTCATGACTTCGACCCGGCCCCTCGGACCGATCCAGCCGGACATGACCCAGCTCGTCAGGCTCACGACGATCGCAGCGAAGACCGCGGACCAGAAGCCGGCGACCAGGAAGCCTGGCAAAAACCAGGCGACGAGCATGATCATCAAAGCGTTGATCACAAGCAGGAACAGGCCGAGCGTGAGCAGCGTGATGGGGAGGGTGAGGATGATGATGATTGGCCGCACGAAGGCGTTGACGACGCCAAGCAGGAGCGCCGCGGCGATCAGAGTTCCGGTCGAATTGAACGCGACCAGGCCCATCTTCGAGGCGAGCCAGAGGCCGATTGCGACCACGGCCGCGCGAATAAGGAACCCTTCCATGGCGCCCTCCTGTTCAGGCGCTTCATTTAGCGATCGAGGGCGCGATCCGCTAGGGCGGATGCGATGACACGCGGGCGCGGACTGGCTATCTAGGGCGCGGAGGTTGGCCCCATGTCCGAAGACGCCAAGCGCCCCGTCGCTCTTCTCGCCACCGAGGCGCCGCCGCGCCCGTTTCGCACCAACTATCCCGAGCCGTTCGCCTCGCGGATGGCCGGGCGCGACAAGCGGCCCCTCGGCGACCTGTTTGGGCTGACCAATTTCGGCGTCAACATCACGCGTCTTGCCCCCGGCGGCTCATCGGCTCTGCGCCATGCGCACACGAAGCAGGACGAGTTCGTCTATATCCTTGAAGGGCGCCCAACCCTGGTGACCGACGCCGGCCGGACAGCTCTTCACCCCGGCATGTGTGCCGGCTTCAAGGCCGGAAGCGGCGACGGCCATTGCCTCGTCAACGAAACCGGCGCGGACGTCGTCTACCTTGAAATGGGCGATCGCACCGCGGGCGACGCAGTCGAATATCCTGACGACGACCTCGCCGTGGTGACGATCGACGGCAAGCGACAGATGGCGCACAAGGACGGCGCGCCATATTGATCGGCGGCGGCGCGCGTTCGGAGCCGGCGCGCACCGAGCGTCCGGTAGGCTGCGAGGCGTCGCAAGCCGGCGATTGACTCCGAGTCCACCCGCGGAAAAGAGCCCTTTCGGTCGGGTGCGCGGACGCTTGGCGCGGCTCGCGAAGCATAGAGGCGCCGCAGACGCGCCGTCTGATCAACGTCATATTTCCAGTTGACAGGCCGAGCCGTGAGGCAACATAAGCCTTGCCGCAAACCCGCCTCGGCCAGCCCGGGGCGTTTTCGTCCGCGAGACCTGGTCCTGCGGGCATGGGGGAGTGTCCCGAGTGGCAAAGGGGGCGGACTGTAAATCCGCTGGCTAAGCCTTCGTAGGTTCGAGTCCTACCTCCCCCACCAGCCTTTAAAATCAACGACTTAGATCGAACAAAAGGCCTCGAAAGAGGCCATTTTCGTGTCGCGCTGTGTTGCAAGTCAGCTCCATTGAATTTCAATGAGTTACTCGGATTTCCATGAGACAGCGGCGGCTCCGCGCGACATGAGATGCGACACGCGGAGCGCGCGATGGTGCGTAGACCACTTGTGGCCGGCGCACTTTGAAGGCCGGCCTCTGAAAAACGTGATGTCTGCGCCCTCCGCGGAAGTGTCCGGTATTTATGGCTATGATTTTACACCCCTATGGATGGGTGACGTTGTCTCAAAAAGTACCGCGACAATTCGTAGACAGCCGAAAGCTCAGGCTATATTTTGTGAAAATCGTAATGCAGTCGAAATTATCCGGCAGGCGCCAAGGAGCGGTTGAAAATGAGTGAAAGAACAGAAAACGAGACTTCGATCCAAGTACTCGATCTCTTATGGGGAGTCAGAGAAATTGCGAAGACCATCGGTCGGAGCGAGCGGGCGACGTTCTATCTGCTCGAAACTGGCAAAATCCCCCCAGCCCGAAGAATAGGTGGTCGCTGGTGCTCGTCCCGCGCCGCCCTCCGCCGATTTTTTGAGGCGGAGTGAATGCGCCACGGCAAGTGGCCCCGGCGCCGCTCGTCTCTGCAGTTAAAGCCCGCTCGGACATAGGGAAAAGCAAAATTGAATATGTCGCTCGCGCCGGTACTCCAACAACAGGATCAACAGTATTCTATCACCCAAGACAAGGCCGCCTTGATTTTTGCCGAAGCCTATGCGGGCAAACTGCGGTACGATCATTCGAGCGCGCGCTGGTTCATCTGGGATGACTCGCATTGGCGCGAAGACCTGACCTCGCGCACTTTCGAGCTTGTCCGCCTTTTCGTTCGAAACCTTGCTTCACGCCTTGATCAACGTAATCGCGAATCCTTGGGCCGCCTTGGATTCGCCGAGAGAGTCGAGAAGGGCGCCCGTTCCGACTGCCGACTTGCTGTCACGTCGAACGATTGGAACGCGAACCAATTCTTACTCGGGACTCCTGGCGGGACGGTCGAGCTGAAGACGGGCATCTTGCGTCCTGCCGACCCGGACGACCTGATAACGAAACTGACGTCAGTCGCACCATCCCCTCATGTCGATTGTCCTGGGTTCTTGCGCTTCCTGGATGAGGCCACGGGCGGCGATCGAGAATTGATCCGCTTCATTCAACAATTCGCTGGCTACAGCCTGACAGGCTCCATCCGAGAGCACGCCCTGGTCTTCGTCTATGGCGGCGGCGGAACAGGCAAGGGAACGCTCGCGAACATCATTGGCGGTATCCTGAAGGATTACGCGAAAGTCGCACCAATGGACACATTTATGGCGTCGGGAAACCAACGCCATGAGACGGAGCTTGCCATGCTCGCAGGGTCCCGCGTTGTCTCGGCGACCGAGACCGAGAAGGGCAAGCCTTGGGCCGAAGCCAAACTGAAGAAATTGACCGGTGGCGATCCCATTGCGGCGAGATTCATGCGGCAGAATTTTTTTACGTTCGAGCCGACGTTCAAGCTATGGATTATCGGCAACCATAAGCCGACGCTTAGAAGCGCCGACGATGCCATGCGCCGCCGGCTCAACGTGATCCCCTTCATTCGAAAGCCGTTGGTTCCCGACCTTTTGCTTGACGAAAAACTTAGAGCTGAATGGCCAGGCATCCTGCGGTGGATGATCAACGGAGCGCTTGATTGGGGTAAAGCCGGTCTCGTTCGCCCGGGTTGCGTTGTCTCGGCGACCGAAGACTATCTCGCATCGCAGGATCTCCTCGGACGCTGGCTGGAGGAATCCTGCGAAACGGGACCGTGGCCTGAGTATCGAGATGAGCGAGGCCGTCTTCAAGCATCGCTGCGCGCCTTCGTCATGGATTCCGGCGCTGATCCGAAGGATTGGAATACGGCGATCCTAGAGCGCTTCGGCAATCCAAAGGTGGTAAACGGAAAGAGATTCTATTCCGGAGTCCGCCTAAAGAAGCAGAAAGATCCCGTATAGGGTGTCGGCGGGTGCCAGCACCTTCGCTTATATCGCCAGATTAGAACAAAGTTAGAGTTATAAGTAAGGGTGCCAGCACCCGCCAGCACCCTCTCACTTGCTCCACCTTGGGGCCCACACCCCGCGCCTATGCGATGTGATCGAGCACATATCGCAGTCAGAGCCATTTTCACACTGGCCGATTGGTAATTTGGCGATCCCCAGGCGTCGATAGAGAATAATGATCAACTGGCCATGTTAGATCGTTATTACCTATCGACGCGAGATGGAGCTTTTCCGCCTTGCGCCGACCCCACGCCCGGAGCGCGCTTCGTTCAAGGACACATTCACCGGCTTTGAATCTCCTTCCGGAGCAATGACCAGCGGACTATATATCCGCATAAGGTTTTCGTTATCCTATATTTTAGCAGTTATTACAGATAGATACGAACTCTTACTTGTTGCGTGTCGCGCCCGTGTTGCGTATACTGCACGATGAAATTTAGCGCTCTCCGTGGAGGCCTAGTCGCCATGTCCCTAGTTCAAAAAGTTGGCGAGCTGCGCCAGGTCGACCAAACGTCCGACCGTCTGGCCCGGCTTCTCGAGCGCCGGGCAGAGCTTGAGGCCGAAGTCAGGCTGGTGTCCGCTCCCGAAGCAACGCGCGCAGCCGCGGCTGCCTCACTTGCCAAGGCCGAGGCGGAACTACGATCACTCGATGAGGCTGAGCGCTTCGCATGGGTTGCCTGGGCCGACGATCCGAGCGGTGAACAGCCGGCGCCGCGGATTGATGAGCGTCGCGACTTGGAACGAAGTAGGGCGCTCTCGGCGGCGGACTTGCGCGGCGCAGACGCAGCTTGTGTGGCCATCCAAGGGCGATTGGCAGGCCTAAGCGCCGAGATGCGCGGGCTCGCGCCGGCAATTTATGAGTGCCGGCTCGAAAGCGTAATGACCGAGGTGCCGAAAATCGAGAGGCAAATCCTAGATTCACACAAAGTCATGCACGAGAAACTTTCCCAGCTACGCAGTCTTCATATCGCGCTCTGCGAGGAAAAAGCCGCAGCATCAAGTCGTGGTGATCAGCCTTCTGCGATGCTTATCCAGGAAGCATTGGAGCATGTGGAGAGTCTGAAGCAGCCGCCGCCCGCTCCAAACTGGGGTGTCACTCTCGAACACGCTGCGGCCTGGCGCGCGGCGCTCCGATGACTGGCGGCGGATACAAATACGCGCCGAAGCCAACGCAGTCGAAGGTGCGCCGGTCGCCGGCCGAACGAGCGCTGGAGTCGAAAATGGAAACGAAGTTCAAGTCGACGTTCAATAAGTTGTTCCGACCGATCGCGCGCCCAGTCGCCCAGACCGCGGACCAAGTGCAGGAACTGGGCAAAGCTCGCGCGGCGCGTAATGAAGAACTGTCTGCAATGTTTAAGAAATTCGATTGCACGATCGCGGACATCGAGGCTCGCCTCGATCGCATCGAGCGCGCCAAAAACATCGGAAATTGATGGGATCTTCAACATGACAAACCCTCAGCCTCGCAATCCGGCGCCGTTGCCGGTGATGGTGCCACCCCGAGCGCCCGTCGGGCCGGCGCCCGTACAACCATTTCCATACGTGCCGGTGACGCCGACGCCATACCAGCCGTGGCCCTCCTTTCCGACAGCTCCACCGAGCAGGCCGAGTCCCAATGTCAGGCCGCTGACATGACGAGCGCTGCACTCCTGGAGCCGCTCCTCGCCGAAGCTAACGTCGCCCTAGGCCTGCACAAAGCCGCGGAGGCGTCTGGGGATCGGCGCACCCTGGCCGATGCGCGGACACGGCTTGAGAGATCGCGAGGTGCGCTGGTAAATGCGAGGGCCGAAATGGACGTGGTCGGCGCGATCGCGAAGTGGATGCTTGCGCCGCGCCGTCTTGGTTCGAGCGGATGGCTTCGCTGAGGAAGCCGTCGACGTGTGCGATCTGCCGCCATTCTGAACGCGAGCGGATCGAAGCGCTGCGCGCGTCGGGCGCGTCGCTTGAGAGCCTGGCGCGCAAGTTCAAGGTCCACAAAGATGCCGTCTGGAGGCATTACAAAGACCATGTCTCTGCGGACCGGAAAATAAACTATCTCGCGGGAGCGGGGACGATCGTCGCTCTCAAGGAGAGAGCGGTCGCGGAAGACGCATCGATCCTCGATCACTTAACGATTCTCCGCAGCATTTTGATGGGCGCCGTGACCACGGCGGCGGAGGCCAACAGCGCATTCACGCTCGCGACGCTCAGCGGCCGGCTTGTCGAGGTTCTGAAAGAGATCGGCAAGATAACGGGCGAAATTGAGCGTTTGAATCCGAGCCTCTCGATCACAAACAACGTCGCCATCTTTTCCCATCCGCAGTTCGTCGAGCTGCAGGTCGGGCTAATTCAAATCGCTCGCCAGAATCCTGGCGCACGCGCCGACATTGTCGCGCTCTTGCGTGGCCTGGACGCGAGAGCGGAGGCGCCGAAGCCTGCTGGTCCGCTGCTGATCGAAGCCGAGGCGATCAACCAATGATCACGGAACCTGAGCGTTCCGGATGGTCGCGGGGGTGTCTGGGTTGCCGCCTCTCTACGCGGCCGAAAAATCCATGAATCAGTTTTCGCGCGACGTCTCGATCTTTGCCAGCATCGCCGACCAGATCGAAACGGATTGGCCTTCGATCGCGCGCCCAGAGCAATTGGCGCCCCCTGGTGACTGGTCGACGTGGCTATTCCTCGCCGGGCGGGGCGCCGGCAAGACGCGGGCTGCCGCAGAATGGATTCGTTCGCTCGCGGAAAGCGCCGTCGTGGGCCGCATTGCATTGGTCGGGCCGACGGCCAGCGACACGCGCGACACGATCGTTGAGGGCGAGAGTGGCCTGCTCGCCATCGCGCCGAATTCGAACCGACCCACGTTTGAGCCCAGCAAGCGCAGGCTTTCGTGGTCGAATGGCGTTCAGGCGACGCTCTTCTCCAGCGAGGAGCCGGATCGGCTCCGCGGACCTCAGCATGGCGCCGCCTGGTCTGACGAACTTTGTTCGTGGCGCAATGTTCGCGACACATGGGACAACCTGCAATTTGGCCTTCGCCTCGGCAAGAAACCGCGGCAAGCCATCACAACGACGCCAAAGCCGATCAAACTTCTCAAGGAATTAGTGAAGCGTGACGGCCAGGATGTCGTCGTTACCCGCGGCCGAACCTCGGACAACGCGGCGAATCTTGCACCATCATTCTTGAGCCAGATCGTCGCCCGATACGAAGGGACACGTCTCGGCCGCCAAGAACTGAACGCCGAGCTGCTCGAGGACGTCCAAGGAGCCCTGTGGACCCGCGACCTGCTCGAGGAAGGGCGGCGAGATAAGGCGCCGCCGATGCGCCGGATTGTAGTCGCCGTCGACCCTGCAATTTCGGTCAGCGAGAACGCGGATGAAACCGGAATCATTGTAGCCGGCCTCGGCACTGACGATCATGGCTACGTGCTCGAGGATGCGAGCGGGAAGTATTCGCCGATCGAATGGGCGCGGCGTGCGATCGCATTGTACCACAAGCACGGTGCCGACAGGATCGTCGCGGAGGCGAACCAGGGCGGTCTCATGGTCGAAACGACCATCCGCACCGTCGACACGAACGTTAGCTTCAAGGCGGTTCATGCCTCGCGTGGCAAGATCACCCGAGCCGAACCGATCGCGGCGCTTTTCGAGCAATTTCGTATCCATCCGGTTGGCGTGTTCTCCGAATTGGAAGACCAGCTTTGCACCTTCGAGGCCGGGCTTTCCGGCTCGCCAGACCGCCTGGATGCAATGGTTTGGGCGTTCACTGAGCTCATGGTGGATCGGCCTGGCAATACGGGCTTCCTCGAATTTTACGCCGCGCAGGCTGGCGCGGGCCTTCGCATCGAAATGAGCGGGAGGATGATCCGCGTGTTGGCGCCGCCTGGCGTCGGTGCCGCCCGTCTTTTTTCCGGCCGCGACGTGTCGGTCCCCGCCGATCGCATCGTTGAGATGACGCTGGAGGACGCCAAGCCACTATTTCGTGGCGGTTGGACCCGCGTGACCGGCTAATCTGCTCACTTGAAGGAAATCTGGAGTTTCGGCGCGAGCTAGCATTAGCGTCGGGATACGGCGCGGCCTGCTTTTCTGGGTAGGACGAGGCAGGCTACGTCGTTAGAACCTTCGCCATCTTGTCAGGCCTTGAAAGGAACAGCCGATGGTGGACTTCGACCCAATTCGTGAAATTCTAAAAGGGGTTGAGATGCAAAGAAAACTGCTGGAAGCTCAGCTCGTGACTGCGCTGGGTTGCGAGCGCGATCATCTCAACTCGTGCATCATCGCGTGCGAGAACCTCCGGCGGTGGTTGCTTCCAAACTCGGAGGAGCAACCGCGGCAAGAGGCTGAACTGATCCCAACTCAGCGGACGCTGCACTGATTTTCGGCAGAAATTGTGCGGACTTCGCTGCCGCATATTCTTCAAGGGACAATTCAGAGGCGCGGTCGATGATCTCGACTTTCGCGAGCCGGCGGCGGTCCACAAGGTATTCCGCTTCGCCGTAGTGATCGCCGAGCATCAAGGGCGAACAGATTACCGCGTCGGCAGGCGCTTCCGTCTTGAGAAGCACGGAGCCGTCTTCAAGTGTCCGCCAGATGCCGTTCATGAAGGATCGCCCAACTTCCTCACTTGAGGTCCAGGAAAGGCCGTAGGTTCGGCGCCGACGATTGTAGAAGCTATCGCCCCGCCATAGGATCACAGGACCCGCGGAATAGGCGGGCAGCAGCCGTCGCAGTCCATCAGCGAGCAAGAGATCATCGCTGACTTCCTGCCGAAGGTGATCCCCGTGACGAAGCCAAGACTCAAGGAAATGCTTCCGAAAGCGCTGATTGGGCGACCGGACCCTCAGCACCGCACGAAAGGCCGCGGGCCATTGGCATAGCACATCAACCAACTCTCCTGCCTCACCGATCGCCGCAATATCGCTGTTTGCTACGCAATCGGCGAACGCCTTGATGGCGTTGCGCGCCAGATGGCGCGCCTTGGACTGCTCGGCCACCCTCAAGGCGCTCTCCTTGCCCTCACGTCCGCCGCTGCTTTGGGCAAGGGCCGATTTTCATCGCTGCTGATGTTTCGCCGGAAACATAAGAACTTTAGGTTCGATCGCCGGAGGAGTTGCACGCCCCGTGCTGAGTAGCCCCGAAAGCATTCGGTCCGCCTCACGCAATTCGGCGATGTCGGATGCGAATCGCACTGAGTCAGCGGAGCCGGGATCGCGTAGGCTCTTTTTGAGCGCCCCCAATAGACGGCGCGCGGCGCTATGTATTTTGTTGCATGTTTTCTGGTCGATCACGCCCTCAGCCAGACACCGGGCTGCTTTCATGGAGATGTTCCCAATATCTTCCGTTGTGAAAGAATCTACCGTCATCTTTGGCCCCCCTTACCTGCTGTTCTCGCGCGCCTGCTGTGCCGCGGTCTTGGAGCTCAGCCTCACCCCCGGCTGATCGCCGTTCGTGAACTCGACGCCTGCGGATTCGAGGGCCTTTTGGATCGCCGACAGCGTCGACGCCTTCGGATCGCTGGTTGCAGTCTCGATAGCGATAAGCGCTGTCTTCGAGATGCCCGCTTTTGCGGCGAGTTCCGCCTGAGTCAGCCCGAGCATCGCCCGAGCGCCTCTGATCTGAGATGGTGAAATCATAAGCCAGAAGTAGCCCAGAGAAGATTATAAATCAACTGCGCTTGACTTTTTACCGTTTATGATCTTTTAGTTGCCCGCGGTTGAGAAAAAGTCAATCGAGCGTCCAATTTTTGAGGAGCAAACCCCATGCCCAACGCCACCGTGCGGGCAAACACCCGTACTTTGCCCGACGCAACCGACCAACCCGCCATTGGCGACGATAGCCTCTTCCTCGCGCTCCGGGCCGAAATTGAGGACCTGAAGGTGAAGCGCAGACCGCTCGAAGATACGGCTAACGCACTATACCAGTCGTTTGAACGCACCATCCGCGAGGACGGGTTTGAAGCCGCGCGTGCTTGGGGCAACAGGGTCGGACTCGATCCTAAACTTGAAGAGATTGAGCAGATCGACCGCCGCGCCGGCCATCTGATTGAGCGCATGCTTGAACTCGGTCCGAAGACGCCCGCCAGCATCGCCGCGGTAGCGTCGGCACTTAAGGACGAGGCTCTCAGTCACCATTGGGACAAACCGGGAGATGACCGTGATTGGGACGTTGCTCTTTTAACGCGGTTCCTAGACGGTCTGATTGCTCTGTTGCCACAAGCGACAAACGAAGATGAAGACCTGCCAGAGGTCGCCTGAGGATTAAGACCATCAGTCGGGAAAGAGGGCGGCCTTCGGGCCGCCCTCTTTCATTTTGGGTCGGTGTGAATGCTTCGTTTATGGTTGCATTTTGTCATTGGCCGGCTTGGGCACGGAACGCTTCAGAACTTCCGGCGCAAAATGACCCACCTCCAATTTCCTCCCAGAAAACCATTGAGTCGTGATGACCGTTGGCCCAATGCTATCTTGCACGTCTGCCACGGTCATCACGGGCCCGCCCGACAAAAGCTCCACCAGATCTCCCACTTTGAATTTGACCCCAGCCATATTCGCGCTCGCATTATGGGCATTAAGCCGCAGACTAGGTCGATTTGGAGAATCTGCAAATCCGCCTTTTTAGGGCAGCAAGTTGTTGAAACGCTCGCGACGCCGCTGGGATTGGCACGTCATTCCTTCTTGACCAGCCGTAGCTTGACCAACCCCGGGGGCGCGTCCGGCGGCCGCGGCTGTTCAAGGTCCGGGAGGTATACGCCGCAGGCCGACTTGCCCCTTCTTTGACCGCGCCTCGGCTCGCCAAAGGCAATCGCAAGAGAAGCGGTCCGTCAGGTCGCGAAGGCTGATCTCCGGGCCGAACTTCGCCGCCAGCCGCGCAAGGCGATAGGCGCCGCGCCGCGCGCAGACCCGGCAGGCGATCCTCACGACGACGAAGGGGTAATGGGCGAGGCAATCCAGGGGGTCCATGCCGGATTGTTCGCTTTATGTTCTCCACAGTCAACGCACCCGTGCCCTTTTTTATCAGCCGAACCATTTTCCTGTGGACGAACGCGATTGTCGACCTAATCAATGCATCTCGCACGTTAGTCAACGCTATAATCAATTTAGTCAACGAGACAACGGGGGGCTGGGGCCATGGCTGCGGCCAAACACACACAAAAGAGTCAGGATGATTGGATGGCACTCGAATGGGAGATCACCCATTTGTTCGACGGTGCCCCAATCGATGAAGAAGATTTATTTGCGGGTAGAAGCACCGAGGTCCGTCGGATGCTCCAGGCAGTCCTTGAGCGCTCGAAGAACGTAATATTGTACGGAGAGAGAGGCGTAGGAAAGACGTCATTATCCAATGTGTTTTGGAAACGTTTCAACAAATCTATACGAAGTTTCGTTGTTGCGCGCGTGCAAGCTGGCCCTCACGATAACTACTCGTCGCTGTGGATTAGGGCTCTTGATGAATTGCGCTCTTCTGCCATTACCTCTGGCAAAGCCGACTTGGTTCCGATAAATTCTGATTTTACTACCCTCTCGCCGACCGACGTAAGGAGGGAGCTTCAGAAATGTAGTCCGAATGCCATCCCAATAATAATTATAGATGAGTACAGCGAGATCGCGGATAGCGATTGTAAAACTCTTACTGCAAGCACTATTAAAGAGTTGTATGACTTCTCTGTGTCGACCACGACGGTATTGGTTGGAGTTGCTGAAAATGTCTCTGATCTTATCACAGATCATCAATCGTTAGATCGTGCCTTGGTGCAAATACCGCTCGCCAGGATGTCCCATTCCGAGCTGAGAGAAATAATAGATAAAAGGACAACTAGAACATCCCTGACTTTTAGCGCTGACGCCACTTGGACAGTAATTATTTTGTCTCGTGGCCTCCCATACTTCACTAAAACTCTTGCTAAATACGCTGCGTTGCATGCGATTCGCGATAAGAGGATAATGGTAACGAATGATGACGTAGAGCATTCAATGGCTTCGTTCATAGCGGATACGAAAGAACTATTTCGATCTGCCTATCAGGGAGCCACACGCAGCAATCAAGAAAACTTCTTTGCGCAATCCCTGTTAGCATGCGCCCTGGCAAATACAGATGATGAAGGATTTTTCAGCGCTAACGATGTGGTTGAGCCGTACAGTGCAATCATGAAGGGGAAAAAAAGAATTGCTCACTTCGAGAAGCATTTACGCCGTTTCTCATCGAAGGACGGCGGCAACATTCTAATAAAAAGGGGTGGAGAGCGCCAGCAGCGATTTCGTTTTGCCGATCCAATGATGCAGCCATATGTTATTATCCGCGGCATCGAGTCGAAAATGATTGATGAGGAGGCTAAAACCATACTTCTTCAGAGAGAACAGGGCGACTTGCTCCTTTAGGCCGCCAGATGGCGACCAGCCGACATTCCCGAGCGATAGACTCCTGAAGTCGTGGTCTGCGGGCTGGGCGACTGTCTGGTCATACAGTGTGCGAAGAGTCTCCCATCGATTCGCCGGCGTCGGCACGGAGACTCTCTCAGCGGCAATGGGCGGCGATCCGCTAAGATCATTCGGCGTCTTCATTCCTGACATTGGCCCTCACGCGGCACCTGCTCCGCTGGCTTGTCCTCTCGCAGCCGACTAAACCGTGTGGCGCGAGAGCGCGTCGGCCGTCCAGGTTAGATAGATGATCTCGGCAACGAGCTTTGGCTCAACCCAGTGCATGCGGCAGAGCAGGAGCGGCGAGTCGAAGCCGCGAACCCGGAAGAGCTTCGTCGTCATGACGCGGCGGATGGCACAGTGGCGTGGCGCCGAGCCGCGGTTTTGACGGATGGATCGAAGGCGGTAAAGCCTGCCTTTACACAAGTGGCTATTGACGCGGCTCGTCGTCACCGCTCAATTCACGATGACGCAACCTAATGCAGCGCGGCAAGGGGACGCATGACTAACGCGCTCTATTACGGCGACAATCTCGCCGTTCTTCGCGAGAGCATCGCGTCGGAAAGCGTCGATCTCATCTATCTCGACCCGCCGTTCAACTCGAACGCGAATTACAACGTCCTGTTCAGGTCACCGTCCGGCGCCGGTTCAGAAGCGCAAATTGAAGCCTTCGAGGACACTTGGCATTGGGGGCCGGAAGCGGAAGAAGCCTTCGACCAGGTGATGAAATCCGGTAACACTGACGCCGCGGACATGCTCCGCGCTGTGCGCACCTTCCTGGGTGAGAACGACATGATGGCCTACCTCGCGATGATGGCCGTTCGTTTAGTCGAATTGCGCCGCGCGTTAAAACCGACCGGCTCCCTTTATCTGCACTGCGACCCTACCGCCGGGCACTACCTCAAATTGCTCATGGATGCGGTGTTTGGAATTCAGAGTTTTGTCAACGAGATTTCGTGGAGACGAACTGGCGCGCACAGCGACGCGAAGCAGGGAGCCTCTCATTTCGGTCGAATCCACGATACGATTTTCTTTTACGCAAAGGGCACGGATTTCAAATGGGTGCCTTTGTGGAAGCCTCACGATGCTGCCTATCTCAAATCTCACTACAACCAGATTGATGACGCAGGACGAAGGTTTCGATGGGATAACCTGACCGGCCCGGGAGGGGCGGCAAAAGGCAATCCATATTACGAGGTTCTCGGCGTCAACGGCTACTGGCGCTACAGCAGGGACCGCATGGCTGAGCTTATCGCAGCGGGCCTGGTTGCCCTCCCGAATGAAGGCGCTAAGCCAGCTCTGAAGCGGTATCTCGACGAACAAAAGGGTAGCCCAATAACGGACTTTTGGGACGACATCGCGCCGCTTAATTCGCAGGCCCAAGAGCGACTCGGCTACCCGACGCAAAAACCTCTCGCCCTTCTTGAGCGGATCATCGCCGCATCGTCGAACGAGCGCGATGTCATCCTTGATCCATTTTGCGGCTGCGGAACCGCAGTTCACGCGGCCCAAAAACTGGGGCGACAGTGGATTGGAATCGACATCACGCATCTTGCGATCGGGCTGATTGAGCGACGCCTCAAAGACGCCTTCCCGGGCATCGCCTTCCAAGTGCACGGCACGCCCAAAGACATGGGCGGAGCGCGCGACCTAATGAAACGGGACCCGTATCAATTCCAATGGTGGGCAGTGTCCTTAATCGAAGCGCAGCCATACGGCGGCAAAAAGAAAGGTGCGGACAGCGGAATCGACGGACTCATCTATTTCCGCTCCGACGCAAAATCGACAGAGCGCGCCGTAGTCAGCGTGAAAGGTGGGGAGCATGTCGGGGTTCCGATGGTGCGCGACCTCAAAGGAGTTTTGGAGCGCGAGAAAGCACCCATTGGCGTGTTTCTTACGCTCACGGAGCCTACCAAGCCTATGATCACTGAGGCCGCGGCAGCCGGCTTCTATGAGCTTGGAGGACGCAGGTACCCTAGGGTTCAAATTATCACGATCGAGCAGGCGCTACGTGGCAAAAAGCCAGCAATCCCTCTAGTCGATACGGGTGCCGCGTTCAAGAAAGCGACAATGGAAGCGCCAGCCCAAGGCATGCTTGAACTATAGCGCTTGGGCGTCGATTGAAACGGTGACATCCCGGCGCGAGACACTCACGATTAACATTGGGCCGGCAGCGAACCACCCCGGGTTGCACGAATTTTCTTTGCGGTGTCTTGACCAGCGGATTATTTTGCGACATATTGCACTGACTGAAAATGGGCGGGAGCCGGTGCAATGTCAGTTCGTAAGCGCGCTTGGACCACGTCGAAGGGTGAGCAGAAGGAAGCGTGGGTCGTCGACTATGTCGACCAGGCCAACGATCGGCGCCTAAAGACCTTTGCGAAGAAGAAGGCGGCCGACAATTTCGCGGCGACGGCTAACGTCGAAATTAGAGCCGGCATTCACACCGCGGACAGCGCGAGCAAGACAATCGCCGAGGCCGGCAAGCTATGGCTCGAGACGGGCGACAAGGCGGGCTTGGAGCGCTCGACGCTGGCCGCCTACCGTCAGCACTTGAAGCTGCATATCGAGCCCTACCTCGGCAACGTGAAGTTGTCGCAGCTCTCCGCGCCGATGGTCCGCGAGTTCGAGGACAAGCTCGCTCGCGGCGATATGCCGGAAGGCGCGGCGCCGCAGCCGCGGACTCGCACGATGGTGCGCAAGGTCCGTGTCTCGCTGTCGTCGCTGCTCAGTGACGCGCAAGAGCGCGGGCTCGTCTCCCGCAACGTGGTCCGTGATCTTCGGAGGACACGGGCCCGCGGCGTCGAAAGGAAGGCCGAGCGTCGGCAGAAGGGCAAGCTCAAGGTCGGGGTCGACATTCCCACCCGAGAGGAGATCAAGGCCATTGTTGAGGCCGCCAAGGGGCGCTGGAGGCCAATCCTCTTGACGGCGATCTTTACCGGCCTGCGCGCTTCAGAGCTTCGCGGGCTGCGCTGGGCCGATGTTGACCTCGACAAACGTGAGCTCCACGTCCGGCAGCGCGCGGATCGCTACAGCGCGATCGGGAAACCCAAGTCGGAATCGGGCGAGCGGACGGTTCCTTTGACTCCGATTGTGGTCAACACGCTGCGGGAATGGAAGCTCGCCTGCCCGAAAAGCGAGGCTGGGCTTGTCTTTCCGTCAAGCGGCGGCCTGGTCGAGCACCATAAGAACATCGTCGAGCGCGGCCTCGTCCCGACGCTCATTGCCGCCGGCGTGACGATCAAGGAGGAGGAGGGGCCGGACGGGAAGCCAGTCAAGCGCGCCAAATACACGGGCCTCCACGCCCTGAGGCATTTCTACGCCTCATGGTGTATTAATCGGCGCGTCGACGGCGGCCTGGAACTGCCGGCCAAGGTGGTTCAGGAAAGGCTAGGCCACTCGTCCATCATGATGACGATGGACGTCTACGGGCATCTGTTCCCGCGCGGTGACTATTCCGAGGAGCTCGCGGCGGCCGAGCGCTCATTGTTAGCGTAAGCAAGTACAATTAAACATCTAAATCCTAGCCAAGGATTTTCCGTGCCCACGTCACTTGTTTCAGCATTACAGACCGCCGCCACTAGCCCTTATGCTTTCGTAGCGTACATTACCCTCGTATGCGTTTGGGGATATGTTATTTCCGCCGAATCTCGGTTAAAAAGAATCGCGGGGGTCATCGAGCAGGTCGCGCCAGAGGATCGAGCTCGGTTGTTGGAAAACGAGTATCGAACTTTTCCGCGCTCCGGACTCTCCGCGGAGCAATGGATTCGCACTCGCAGGATGAATCTGCTCTTTCTAGCGTTGGTCGTTCTTGTGCTCGCGTTAACTGCCGTTACGACCATATATATTTTGCAACGGCAGGAAACGAAGAAAATCACCGACACAACCGATACAGATTGGGATATGAATCTCTATTTGCTGGGCGCCATTCTTATGGACAAGAATGGTAACAAAGTTGGTGAAAAGCTCTGCGATGATGAATCACGTGCAAAGCCGACGTTATACGAACCGATCTCACTCCCGCGCGGACAGACGATTGAGCTAACCGTGGCTGTTCGACTTCTTATCGACAACCTCTTTCGGACGCATCAAGGCTTGATTTATCCTGTTGGCCTTTCAACAACGTGGGACAGAAGTGTCTTCACTGTTTACGACGGACTCGATGTGCAACGGACCCGCGAAACCTTGGACCCGAAGTTTGTGCGCGACCTCGAAAAAACAGTCACGCTAACGCTTCCCGATAAGCCTGGCCTTCAATATGTGCTCATCATGTCCGGCGCGATGCTGAACCCGCAACAATTGTTCTACGCTACGGAAGACCTGCGTGAAACCGGCTATTCGGTCTGGAACGTCAGTTACGACCACTTCGCTCGCTCCGTTTGCGTGGGTTACCTCCCCAGCACGTTTGCGCACCTGGACGGTCGACTTGAGCATGTCTCTTTTCCGATCGTAGCGATTCCTATCAATGTCAACTGAGAGGGCGCAACATAAATGCAACATGATCTGTGATTCACAAATGATTTCAGATCTTATGAGATGACTGTAAATCCGCTGGCTAAGCCTTCGTAGGTTCGAGTCCTACCTCCCCCACCAGCTCGCAAATTCAAAGACTTAGATCGGATAAACGGCCTCGAAAGAGGCCTATTTGCGTCGCAGCGCGCTGCAAGACACGGATCGCAGGCGACGGCGCCTTCTCTTAGCCCCCGATCCGAGGTTCAAAACATGATGTCGAAATAGAGAGGGTCCGCGATGACGTTGGCGGGCAATTGCGCGGGGGTCTCGTCGGACCTGAACACTCCCGTTTTCGCGACGCTCTTTAGCCTGTCGACGAGTGCGGGCAACGGCATGTTGCCCCAATGCTTCTTCACCGCCATGTCGTGATAGACGGGGATCGCAGCGATCGAAAGCTGCGTCATCAGTTCGAGGCCTTCTTTGCTCAAGGTCGCATTGTGGCTGCCGTGGTGGCCGACCTTATAGAAGATCGTGCGCGCCAGAAGGTCCGGCCCGGTAACGGTGCGATTGTCGAAGCTCCATTTCAGATTCTGCCACGATAGCCAGTTGCCGACCTGCGCGTCCGCCGCAAATAGCAGGACGTCCGCGCCCGCCAGTTCGATCGCCAGCACGAGGCTGGTGTTGTTCGTGGCGCTGTCGAGCGCCAATGCAAGCTCGGACGCGCCATCAAGCCAGGCGGCGTCGATTTGTCGCCACGTCGGGGCATCCGCGCCCGGTCCAAAATACCAGCGCCGAAAAAAGTCCATCCCCTCTGCTGTCGCGAAAGGGATCGAGCGGAAGTCGTCAAAGGGCGCCGAGTCGTCGTCGGCCGAGAGCGCATCCATCACTGTTGCGCCGAGCGCCGTGGCGGCCACTCCGTAGGTCTCGGGATCCTTCGCCGAGGGCAGTGTCTGCCTGATCAGCTTCTCGTCATGGGGCGGACCGAGAATGAACAGCTTGGCGTCGGTGTCGTCGATGCTGACCGGCGGGTCCGTCGGGAAGCAATAGCGCACCTCGCCCGTCGCCAAGCCGATGGCCTTGGCGAGCGCGTCTTCGGTCGATGCGCCGCCAGCCGCGCCGAAAAAGCCGAGAAGCCCCTCGACCTCGCCGGCCGCGTCGGCGTCTCCAGCCATGCGCATCGCCCCGACGCCCAGACGCAGGCTCGCAAGGGCTTGCTGGCGCTCGCCCCTCAGCGTTTTCGCTAACTCGTCGTCCGGCTTCTCGGTCCACGCGACCCACACGTCGCCAATCCTAAGCTTCGCAAAAGAAGCCGCTGCTTGGATGAAGCCGGAGAGATGATCCCAATGCTGATGGGTCAAGAGAAGAAGATCGATCTTGCCGTTGGAGTCGTGAACGATGTCCTCGACCACCTTGGTCATCGTGTCGCCGGGGTTGGCGGTGCCCAGAATGACTCCGCAATCAATCAGGATGCGGTAGGGATCGGGGCTCGCCTTGCGCGGGAGCGTGATCAGAAAACAGTCCCCGAGGCCGTGCCGGTACATCCTGATTTTCGCCCGCAACCCGGCAGGGGATGCCGGCGGCCGGGTGGCCGCGGCCTGAGGCGCGCTCGCGGTGGGCGTCCGTGGCGAAGCCCGTCGCGTCGCCGGCTTCTGTGCCGCGGGCTTTGCTCTAGCCGACGTCCGCTCGGGGCTGCCAGTCGACTGGCGCTCGGGCCGCGGCGCGCGTTTTGTTGTATTCGCCGGCGACTTTGCTTGTCGATTGGACCGCCCGGACGGCTTTGATCCCGCGCCCCGTTTCGCCATCGCGCGCTCCTACGATTGTTTGTGAACAAAGGCGAAGGGCTCTCGGCCGCCAGGCGGCCCGTCAAAATAGTTTTGACGTAGGGTGCTGTCGCTAAGAGCGATGCGGTAATCGTCTTGTTTGTTGATGAAGGCTGGATTGCTCAGACGCTTGCGGACGAAATAGCGGACCGCGGACTTCTCGAGGTCGATCAGCAGTGTGCAGCCGCCGCGGTACGGGAATTGGTTCGCGTCGCGCAATGTCTGCGTGATCTCGACGACAAGGTCGGTACGGCTCTGGCCGTCGGGCCCAATTCGCCTCGCCGGTCGCACTGAATGAACTTCGATGCCAGCGAGGACGCCCGTCACCTGACCGATCTGTCGCGGTCCAGGCGTCCGATCAAATCCGAGTGCGGCGAATTCTTCGTCCGAGACGTGCTTCGGATCGATCAGCCAGTCGTGGAAGATTGCGGCGTTCCGGTTCGCGGTGTCGTAGGCCGCGCGGCGGTCGCCGTCGAGACTCCAGGTCAACTTGAGCTTCGAGAGGATCGCTTTCAGGTTCTCAAGCGGAAGCGGAGGGGACTCCCAGACGAGATTATCCGGCGAGAGGTTGCGGACGCCGGGCGGATAGATCCCGCGATCTCGGAAGGCGGCGACGAAGGCGACGCGATAGTTGCGCGGATCATCGGGGATGAGGTCGCGATCCCCGGTGATGAGCGCGCGCAGATAGTCGCCGAAGGTGATGTCGATCGGCGGACAATAGTCGAGCGCCCGGATGCACATGCGCAGAACCTGGCTCGCGACCTTGCCGGCTTCGTCCGCCATGCGACCCGCGAGATCGGCGGGAATGTCGCCCTTCGGCAAGACGCCGGTCCCATTCGTGGCCAGACGGGTCAGGTCGCCTACTCGCGCCTTATAGATCGCGAGGAAGGCTGCGAAGACCGCCGAGACGAGCACCGAACCCAGTGCGTGCGGTTCCTTGTTCGGATCGTAGTTGGTTCGCTCCGGTGGGGCAGGCTTCCACGTATTCGACGCCGCATCGAACGTTCCGATCGCGTCGCGCAGCGCGCCATAATTGCCGTTCATCGCCTGGCCGAATTGCACCGCTAGCTTGGCAAGGAGATTTTCCTGACTGAGATCGCCGCCCGTCTTGTGGATCTGATCCAGGAGCGCCTCGCGCAGCGTGAAGTGCTGGAATAGCGCGACCATGTCGGCGAAGGCTTCGTGGAAGGCGAGAACGTCCGGATTGGTCGGCTCGGTGAAGCGGCGATGCAGGCCGTCGAGCAGCGCGTGTGTGGTCTCGTGCGCGACGACGTCGTGGGAAAGTGCGCTAAACACCATTCCGTGCGGCAGCCCGAGACCCGCGGTCGCCTCGGTCGCCTTGAAATAGCCGAGCAGAAGCGCCTTGCGATCGGGGCTGTAGAAAGCGTTCTCAGCCCGGAGCCCGTGGGGATAGACGCGGAGCCGTTGCACGTACTCGTGATGCCAGCCTCCGTCCTTGTCCTGAAACCAACGCGGCGACCACAGCGCTACGCGACCAAGCGCCTGCTCGAAATATTCGATCGTGCGCATCACCACCGCGTAACACATCTGCTGGTGGAACTGCGGAACAGCCTCAGAGGGCGGAAGGCCGTCCTGAGGCAAGAGGTGCGGATGGTTGAGATCAACCGGCGCGTAGGCGCGGCTGCTGGCCGGATCGACGTCGATGACTTCAACGTATTCGCCAATCGGACCCGGCTGAAGCTTGTCCTCCCACCGCACGTCGATAACCGCCTCGTTGATTGCGGCGGTCGCGAGATCGGTCTTCATCGAAGGATCGATCGCGAACACCCGGAGCCTTCGGCGCTCCGGCGCGGCGATCGGCGGATCTTTCGCATTTTTCAGGTTGAACGCTTCGATCGCGCTCGACTTGGATGGCGGTTTCTGCGGCGCCGAGCTGGTCTGGTTCGCGCTCTCGAGCGCAACTTTGAGAGCCGCCGAAATGCCGGGTTGCGACAACAGCGCTTCGGTGAGCCTGAGCCTATCTTTAGGCGTCAGCTGCTCGGGGTGTGACACGCCTGCGAGCGCCGTTTCGACCGCGGCCGACTGCGACAGCTGCAACGCCTCAAGATGTAGCATGCGCCGCCGCCCGTCCGCGGCGATTCCGAGATCCTTGCCGAGAAGGGTGTCCAGGAAGGGAAAGTCGGCTGAGTCCTCTGGCTGCCGGTGAAGGGCGGCGGCTTCCGCCGGCGCGACGTCCAGCGCGGCGCGCGCCTTCAGTTCGCCGTGACCCAGCCGGCGCTTCTCTTTGGCGTTGGCCGCCGCCGACTGGAATAGCGCCTGACGAATCGCTTCGACGCGCATCCAGCCGGCGGGATAGGCGTCGACCGCGGTGCGATGAAACTGGACCCACAAGGCCGCTGCGGCGGCGACCTGGGGAGTCGCCGATGACGTCCCCGAGCCGTCCAGGTCAATCGTCGCGGCGCAGCCCATGCGCGCCCAGGGAGTGTTCGGCGTCGAAGCGGAGATCGCCGTCGCCATCTTGTCGTCTGGTCCGTAATTGCCGGCCATCAGGCGCGGGGCGAGATCGGCATAGGGCGTGTGATCCGCCATCGCGCCGCAGGCCGCGACGACACGCTTAAAGCGGGCGGGAAAGACGATGTTGCGGGTCGGCAGGTCGTCGTAGTTGTTGCCCGCCGCTGTCACGATGAAGACGCCCTGGTCGTAAAGAGCGTTGACCGCATCCGCCCACGCCTGCGATGCGAGGCCGCCCATGCTCATCGTGATGATATCGACGCGAGTCTTCGGGTCCTGGCTGAGCTGATGGACATAGTCGAAAGCGCGCGCGATGGCGCTGTTGTAGAAGAGCACGACGCTGTTGGCGACGCGCACCGGCACAACTTCGGCGTTCGGCGCGCATCCGAGTGGCGCGCCAGCGCCAATCGCCTTGCCGGCGAGGATGCCGAGCGTGCCAGTGCCGTGGCCGGGATTGCTGAGCGCGCCCCAGGCGATGTCGGTTGCGTCGTCCGGCCGTTCCTTGTCGACGAAATTTTTCTGCAGGCTCAGGTTGAGAAACCGAGGCGTCGTTTGATGATCGGAATAGCCAGTATCCAGATGGGCGACGCGGGTTCGACCCTGCCGCGGCGCGTCAGCCTTCGCGATCGCCTGGTCGAACTGCGAATGCTCGGCGTCGCGAATCCAATAGTCCGATGGGCCCAATGGAAAGTCTGGGTTTTGTCGATCAGCGTCATTGCAGCTTTTCGCGAGCTTGAGGCCGACCGTCCTCGGGTCGCCGATGCGCCAGCTCTGAGCGAGATCGGGTTCAGCGAACTCCGCTTTCGCGCCGGAGACGCCGAGCCCCTGCTCCAGCATCGCGTGGCAGGCGTCCCAGGGGTTGATGTTCGTTTCCGAGTCCGCCGTGAGAAGCTGCCAAATAGCGGCAGACGCGATCCCTTGGCGACCTGCGCCGATGCTGCGGAACAGCGGCTCCGCCGAAACCGTAACCTTCGCTTTCGTAGAGCCGATTTCAAGTTGGGCCGTCGGCAGACCTGGCGCGGCCTTTACCAGAAATCGCTGGCGCAACGGAGTTTCGACCAAGGTCGCCGCTCCCTGAAAAAAATAAGTGAAATTAAAAAACTGAAAAACTAACGAGAATAATGCAACCTAAATCCGGGCCATGTCAACTCTCGCCCAGGTTCTCCCCGCGGTCTCTGGCTTCGGTATTGGGATCGCGGCGGTGGAGCCGTCGGCCTTGGAGCGAGCCTGGCCTATAGAAGGCTAAGGGCGCTCGAAGCGTTCCGGGATTCTGATGATGCTTGCCCTCTTGCGCCTCAGGGAAGAGGCGGAGGCGCGCCGGAGTGTTAGCGGACGCTGAGTAAAGTTGATCGTGTCCGGCTCTCAAGCGCGCTCGATCCCAATCCGCGGAGAGCGGCCTCCCGCCCGCCGGTCACCGGCCGCTGGTTTCACGCTCGAGAAAGGACCCGCGAGCCTCGGGAAGCGGAACGCCGAACGAGGCGATGACGCCCCGGCTGGTGCGCACAAGATTGGCGCTGGGGCCATTTGTTCCGACACTGCGGCGGCTCACGCGCGCGCCCTCGATCAAGAGAAAGAGCGTATCGGCAAGGAGATCCGGCTGCGAGGCGCCGGCGGCCTTACACAGATTCGTCAGTCGCTCACGCTGACGCATCTTGAATTCCTCGATCACGCGAAGACCGGGATGACCTTGCTCCGTCAATTCGATCGCGGCGTTGGCGAGATCACAGCCCCGTTCGTCCCCGGCGATAAAGATTGCGGCTTTGTCCATGAAGCCGTAAAGCTGCCCCCCCGGATCGCCTGGATTCTGCGCTTCGATTTCCGCCCAGATTTCGTCCGACTTTCGTCCTTTGTAATTCAGATACTCGATGATAAGTTCGTCCTTCGAGTCGAAGTGGCGATAAAGCGCCATCTTGCTGGTGCCCGCGGCCTCGGCGATCGCTTCGACGCCGACGCCTCGGATGCCCTTGCGGTGAAAGAGGTCCTGCGCGCAGTCGAAGATTCGGTCGCGGGGCTTCCCGGCCCTGGAAATTTGTACCTCAGGATCCGCATTCGATTTTTCTTTGTTCATGGTGCTTGACGAACCCGTTACCGATCGGTATCAGAGAGCGATACCGACCGGTACCATTACGCGCTTGTAGAGTCAAACTGCCGCGCGGTGAGAACCGGAACGCCAAAGTCGAAAGGAACACCCGCCATGGCGTATCGAAGCGCCGAGACAATTGACGACCTTCTGGCGGACTCGCTCATTCAGAAGGTCATGCTCGCCGACCGCGTGGAGCCCCAGGCTCTGAAGACCATGCTGGACAGGACCGCGCGCCGCCTCGCCGACTCGCGACGTGCGGCCACCGTACAGGTGGGCCAGGATCTCGGCCGGCGCGGCTTTTTTCATAGGCCCCTCCTCCTGATGCGACCGACGACGCGTACGACGGGCGGCGAATGCGGAGCCTCCCTCTGCGGCTGACCCTGATCCGGTAAAGCCGAGGCGATCGCGTGGTTGGCTTTTTCATCCAGCGTCCAATCTTCGCCTCGGCGATCGCCGCGATCCTCGTGCTCGCGGGCGCGATCTGCTTTTTTCTGCTGCCGGTCTCGCAGTTTCCGGAGATTACGCCCCCGCAGGTCGTCGTCAGCGCCAATTACCCCGGCGCGAGCGCGCAGGTCGTCGCCGACACGGTGACGACCCCGCTCGAGGAACAGATCAACGGCGTCGAGGGCATGACCTACATGTCCTCGGCGAGCTCGAATGACGGCTCCTCGACGATCACCGTCACCTTCAAGGTCGGCTACCCGCTCAACATCGCCGCGGTCGACGTGCAGAACCGGGTGTCGCAGGCGACGTCCTCGCTTCCGGCGATCGTCAATCAGGGCGGCGTGACGATCAAGAAGCAGAATCCGAACTTCGTTCTCATCGTCAATCTGATCTCGCCGGACCGTTCGGTCGATTCGGTGACGGTGTCGAACTATGCATATCTGCAAGTCCTCGACCAGTTGAAGCGGCTCCCAGGCGTCGGCGACGTCCAGATGTTCGGCGAGCGCCGCTATTCGATGCGAATCTGGCTCAATCCGGACAAGCTCGCCAATCTCGGCGTGACCGCCGTCGATGTACAGAACGCCATCGCCGAGCAGAACGTTCAGGTCGCCGCCGGCAAGATCGGCCAGTCGCCAGCCCCTCCCGGGACCTCCTTTGAATTGCAGGTCAACGCCCAGGGGCGGCTCAGCGATCCGGAGGAATTTTCCAACATCATTATCCGCGCCGATCCGGCGAGCGGCGCCGCGGTGCGCTTGCGCGACGTCGCGCGCGTTGAACTCGGCGCGTTGCAATACTCGTCGTCAGCCTCCTTCGGCAAGGACCCCACGGTCGTGCTGGCGAT
>Ga0209624_10000777_pt1 | contig 27280 bp, 22 predicted proteins | sample JacPinW_OM2H0_O1_FD_188565 | JGI IMG/M metagenome (GOLD analysis project Ga0209624, IMG submission 188565) | Forest soil microbial communities from Algoma, Ontario, Canada - Jack Pine, Ontario site 1_JW_OM2H0_O1 (SPAdes) (version 2) | ecosystem: Environmental > Terrestrial > Soil > Boreal...
GGGCGCAAGCGCGTGAGCGAGCGCACTCTTGCCGACGCCCGAGAGCCCGCCCACGGCGACCAGTCGGGGTGAGGCGGATGCGAGAAATCGGACCGCGCAATCGAAGTACCGGCGGGCGAGCGCGCGCGCTTCATCGCGCTTTTCACCCTCGACCCGCTCAGCGTTGGCGACCTCGACTTTGGCCCGAATGGCGGCGCGCAGGCTCAAGAAAAACGGCAGCGCAAGAAGGCCGGTCAAAGCCTCCGGCGGCTTGGAGGCAAGATAGCGGTTGAAGAGCCGGTTGGCGGCGGCGCGCAAGCCCCGCTCCTCCAGGTCCATCAGAAGAAAAGCCAGATCGTAGAGAACGTCGCCGCTCGCGATTTCGTCGGAAAATTCGACCGCGTCGAACAGCGTCGGCTCGCCCTCGATGAGAACGATGTTGCGCAGGTGCAGATCGCCGTGACAGCGGCGAACGAAGCCGGCCTCGCCGCGCTCGAGCAAGACCGGGCGCACGTTCGCGAATGCGAGCCGCGAATCGTCGGTAAGCTTGCGCACCGCAGGTGGATCAAACAGATCGGGCCGCTCGGCGAAAGCCGCACGGTTCTGGTCGATGTAAGTTTCGAGCGCATGTGCGGCGCGCGCTGCATCCCTGACCGGGGCGCGAGCATGCATGCGGCGGATCGCGAGCGCCAGCTTGTCGATGACCCCATCCGAAACGTCGCCCCGGTCAGCGATGCGATCGAGGGTGGCGTTCTCATCGAATCGTCGCATGTGGACGACCCATTCGACGGTTTCGCCGTCGCGCCCGAGCACGAGCGCCTGTCCTCGTCGTGTAATCGGTAGCGCCGACAGATAGATTTGCGGCGCTGAAGCCCTGTTGACGGCGATTTCCGCTTCGCAAGCATCGTGACGCTTGTCGAGCGTCGAAAGGTCCATGAACGGAAATTTGACTGCCCGCTTCACCTTGTAAACATCGGCGCCGGCGAGAAAGACGACTGCGTTCGCCGTGTCGACGCGTTCGACCGGTTCGCTCAACCCGTGCGTCCCGGGGTCGGCGAGAAATTGGAACACCGCCTCCTGCGAGCGATCGAAATCGTCTGAGCCCAAGGACGTCATCGGTTGCGCGCCATTCTGACCTCTCCTCGAGCAAAGCGGCAAGCGCGGCTAAAGTTCCGAGCATGTAGTCGCGTAAACTGATAACCGACAAGGCTGGCAAATAGCCGGTGTCGGGTCGGCCCTGTCGCAAAACTGTCGCACCGATCGTTGAAGAGTCGGGCATCGCCGACGTTTCGTTTTGGCGAGGGCGCCAATCAGAGGAAGCTGCCCCATGAGCGCGAACAAACCGAGCGCGGATAAACAGGCTCCGGTCAGCGAGCTCCGGAAGCGCGTCAACGCCGAGATCCAGGATAATTTCGACGAGGACATCGAGCTCGAGCTCGAGGACGACGAGCTCGCCAACCTCTTGTCGGAGAGCGAACATCTTCAACTGCACGATTCCTTGCCGCGGCGGCTCTATTTCAAGGAGCTGCTGCGTCTGCAGCGTGAGCTTATCAAGCTGCAGGACTGGGTTGTGGCGCAGAGGCTCAAGCTGGTCATCATCTTCGAGGGTCGCGACTCCGCGGGCAAGGGCGGCGCGATCAAGCGCGTGACGCAGCGTCTCAACCCGCGCGTCTGCCGCGCCGTGGCGCTGCCCGCGCCAACCGAGCGCGAGCGCACGCAATGGTACTTCCAGCGCTACATAGCGCACCTGCCGGCCGCCGGCGAGATCGTGCTGTTCGACCGCAGCTGGTACAACCGCGCTGGCGTCGAACGGGTGATGGGCTTCTGCACCGACGAACAATACGAGGACTTCTTCCGATCCGTACCCGACTTCGAGCGCCTGCTCGTGCGTTCGGGGATCGTGTTGGTCAAATACTGGTTCTCGATCACCGACGACGAGCAGCACATGCGCTTTCTGATGCGCATCAACGATCCGCTCAAGCAGTGGAAACTCTCGCCGATGGACCTCGAATCGCGGAGCCGTTGGGAGGCCTACACCCAGGCCAAGGAGATCATGCTCCAGCGCACGCATATCCCCGAGGCGCCGTGGTGGGTGATCGAAGCGGTCGACAAGAAGCGCGCTCGCCTCAATTGCATCGCCCACCTTTTGACCCGCGTGCCCTACCAGGAAGTGCCGCACCTGAAGCCGGTCCTGCCGGCGCGGGTGCACAACCCCGACTACCACCGCCACCCCGTCCCGCTTGAGATGTACGTGCCGGATCACTACGCCAATCTGGCGGCCGAACATGCTGAGCAGATGGAGGCGGAGGCGCAAAGCGGCGAGGCGAAAGCGAGCGCGAGCGCGGGGAATTAGCGGTCCCGATCGGACCAGTTGGGCTTACGCGATCGCGACGTCCGTTTGCGGAAAGTCGTCGCCTTTGAACAGCAACGGCTCACGCATCGATTTGGCGAGGGCGTAGGCGAAACAGTCGCCAAAATTCAACCGGGCCGGATGGCCGCTGCCTCTGCCGAAGTCGCGATAGGCGGCGCGGGCAATATTGGCTTGTTCCAGAGTAACTGGTTCTGCCCTAATTTCCGTTTGAACGATCAACTCGTCGAGTCGCCGAGACAGAAGAGGGTTGCGGTTGGCGTCGACGACGATTGCAGCCTCGAGATAGTTCGCAGCCGACATGCGCTTCGGCTCGGCCGACAACGTGAGCACGCGCAGGAAACGAGGCGCGTCGGATTCTTCCTTGAGAACCGCGATGACTGCAGACGTATCGATGATCATTTCGGTAGTCCGCGCTCGTCATAAAGCAGGTCGCCGTGGTCGATGTTCAGCAAAGAATCGCGCCAGAGGCCACGGCTGTCCTTCACCAAAGCCTTAAGCGCCTGGTAGCGCTGTTCATCGAACTCCGTCGTTCGCTCGAGCCGCTCAAGGCGCTCGCGCAGCGCGGTCGTCACCGCGTCGGTCAGCGTCTCGCCGGTCTTTTGCGCGAGGCGAGTGGCCAACGCATGGGCCTCGGGATTTTTGATGTTGAGGGACATGTCTACCTTCTTTGGTCTTCCTTTCTACCATACCGGTACCGCCGGATAAAGCAAGGAAAACCGGCCATCGCCGAGCCTGGCTCGAGCCCGCGCGGGCGCCGATCAGATCTCGATCTCGCGCCCGATCTCGACCACGTGATCGCAAGGCAATTCGAGATAGTCGCTGATCCGCTCAGCGTTGCGGCCCATCGCCGCGAACAACACCTCCTGCCAGCGCGCCATGCCCCTTCCGTTGTCACGCGCCACGATGGTTTCGTGGCCGACGTAATAGGTGACGTCGTCGAGGTCGATCACGGCGCCCTTCGCCTGGCACTCCGCCAGGATCCCGTGAATGTCGGGACGCTCCATGAAGCCGCGCTGCGCCTCCACCCGCCAGAAGCTGTCGTCGATGCGCTCGAGGTTCAGCCGCTCCTCGGGGTCGGTCCAGGGCACGGAGAGGACCGTCAAGGTCACCGCCAGCACGTATTCGTGCAGCGCCTTGTTCTGGCGCACGTGAAAGGCCAGGACCGGCGGCGTCTGATCCTTGACGCGGGTGAAGAACACGGCCGTGCCATGCACGCGCGCGACCTCGCCCGCATGCAGCTTTTCGAGTAACGAAGAGAGCGGCGTCAGCTCCGCTTCGACGCTGCGCTGGACCTCGACCGCCCCGCGGTGCCAGATCCACATCACGCCATAGACCAGCGAAGCGAGCAGCAGGGGGACCCACCCGCCCTGCATGACTTTGGCCAGGTTGGCGGCGAGAAACGAGCCGTCGATAATGACAAACAGCCCCGCGATCGCGCCGGCGGCCCAGACCGGCCAATTCCAGATCTCGCGCATGGCGATGAACAAGAGCACGCTCGTCATCAGCATCGTCGCCGACACCGCGATGCCGTAGGCGGCGGCGAGATTATCGGACTTGCCGAAGCCGATGGTCAGGCCGAGGGTCACGATCATGAGCAGCCAATTCACCGAGCCCACGTAGATCTGGCCGTAGCCCTCCTGCGAGGTTTGAGTGATTTTCATCCGCGGCAGCCAGCCGAGCTGCATCGCCTGGCGGGTCATCGAATAGGCGCCGGTGATGATCGACTGGCTGGCTATGACGGTGGCGATCGTCGCCAGCACGATCAGCGGCGTCAGCAGCGGCCCGGGGCAGAGCCGGTAGAAGATATTGCCGTCGGTCGGCGCCCCCTCGAGGACGATCGCGGCCTGCCCGGCATAGTTGAGAATGAGAGCCGGAAAGACGATGAGGCTCCACGACAGGCGGATCGGTTTCGGCCCAAAATGTCCCATGTCGGCGTACAGCGCCTCGGCCCCGGTCACGCACAGAAACACGCCGCCGAGCACCAGAAATCCCTGCAATCCGCCGCTCAACAGATAGTTGAGGCCGTAACGGGGATCGACCGCAGCAAAGACCGACGGGCGCTGCAGGACGCCGGAGACGCCGAGCGCCGCAATCGCTACAAACCAAAGGAGCATGATCGGACCGAATGCGCGCCCGATCGCCGCCGTCCCGAACGGCTGGATCGCAAACAACGCCAGCAGGATCACCGTCGCCGCGGGCAACACGTAGGCCTGCAAACTCGGCGCGATCTGCTCCACGCCTTCGAGCGCCGAGAGCACCGAAATCGCAGGCGTGATCGCGCCGTCGCCGTAAATGAGCGCCGCTCCGAACAGGCCTACCCCTATAATGATGGGCCGCCGATGCTTCTTGACGCCGAGCAGGGTCATCAGCGCGATGATGCCGCCTTCGCCGTCGTTGTCGACGCGCATGGCGATATTGACATACTTGACCGTCGTGATGAGGAACAGCGTCCATAAGATCAGCGACAGCGCGCCGAGTATCGCGGCCGAATCCGGATGCGGCCCGGTGTAGTCGAGCACGGTCTTCAGCGTATAGAGCGGGCTCGTGCCGATGTCGCCGAACACCACGCCGAGCGCCGCGACGCCGGCGAGCCCCAGCCGCCGGGTCGACTGCGGCTCGGCGCCGGTTGTTTCGATCGACATCTCGTTCTCCACTCGACGGTCGGGGGCGGGATCGCCGGATATCCCTCGATAGGGGGCCGCCAAAACAGATTGGTGACGCCCGCGGCTCCATCTCGGCGATGTCCAATGGCGGATCGCCGCCCAAACTTACCCACCGTCAACGTTAACGAATTTTGCCTGGCGGGCGGGCTCGAATCGATAAAATCCAACCTATTTTGTTTCGCGCCCGCCAAGCGCCGACGGCGATAGTGTTCCCATTCAACCTGGCGGACAACCCAATGCTCTCTCGGCTCTTTCGCTTCTTGACCGCGGCGGTGATCTTCGGCCTCGCCTGGAGCACTTTCGTCGAAGCCTCCGAACCAGGCCTGCCCCAGGCCACTCGCGCGCCGGTCGGCGGCGAAGCCTCGATTCCCTATGGCTGGGTCGACTTCTGCAATCGCCACAGCGAAGAGTGCACGCTCGGCAAGCTCAAGCCCATGGATGTCCGCCTGACCCGGCAGAGCTGGAAGGTCCTCAACGAGATCAACAACAAGGTGAACAACGCGATCGAGCCGATCAGCAACCTCGACCATTGGGGAACGACGCTCGACCATTGGGACTATCCGGTCGACGGCAAGGGCGACTGCAAGATCTATGCTTTGTTCAAGCGCAAGCTGCTCGTCGACCGCGGCTTTCCGCGCCAGGCCCTGTTGATGACGATCGTTCGCGACCTCAATGGCGAGGGCCATGCGGTGCTCACCGTCAAGACCGACCACGGCGACTTCGTGCTCGACAATCTGTCGGATGAGATCCGGCCGTGGACCGCCACCGGCTACCAGTTCTACAAGCGCCAGGCCCAGGACGACCCGAATGTGTGGCTCAGCCTCGGCGGCGCGACCGGGGCCGCGCCGGGAACGGCTGCGTCGAATTGAGGGCCGCGCCGATAGTGGCGGGAAAGCCGGCCAGCCAGGGACGATCGTTCGGCTTGGGCTTCTGCGGGACAAGAGCCATCGGGTTTGACGTCGTCGAGCGGATAACGACCTGAGGCCCTCGACCCGAAGCAGACGGGCGATGTGCGCAGAAATCAAGAAAATCTGCGCCACGGCTTTTCGGCCAAAGATCGGAAAGGAGTTTCGCGATTAAGCTTCCTATTAACTGAGAAAGCGCCTACGGCCTTGGCTCTTTCAGGAGCCGTCCATGTGGCGAAATTTTCGTTGGCTAGTTCAGGCCGTCTTTGCATTAGCGGCTTCGATGCCCGCGTTGGGAGAGGCGCAGTCCGGGCCCAAATACGAGGCCAAGGTGCCTTCCTACATCACCACGCCTGACACTGTGCAGACGCGCATCGGTACGCTGAAATCCTTCGACGGACTTCCTGACCCAGAGACCGTGCGGAAAGTCTACGACAACCTCGATTTCTCGCGAGGAATGGAAGCGTTTCTGACCGGCTTGCCAGCCGCGTCGGTTTACGGGGTGTGCGAAGGACTGAGCCAAGCGGGTATGAAACGAAATGGCGGCGTCGGGATCACGGAAGACCTGTTGGACGCCCGCAGTCTTATGCTGACCCCAAATTCTACAACCGTATATCTCTTCATGTGCCTGGATCTCAAAGATGGGCCAGTGGTTGTCGAAGTGCCGCCGGGCGTTCTCGGCCCGGTTGATGATGCGTTTTCCCGATTTGTGACTGACGTCGGTCTGACCGGACCCGACCAAGGCAAGGGCGGCAAATACCTTTTCGTTCCGCCTGGCTTCACCGGCGATCTGCCCTCGGAGGGATATTTCATCATAAGGCCGCGCACCTTCAGCAATCAGATATTCTATCGAGCCTTTATTCAAAACGGCGATGTCCCGTCGGCTGTGAGCGGCGTCAAAGCGAAAGCGCGGGTCTATCCATTAGCCGCAGCCGGCAATCCGCCCTCGCCCACGTTCGTCAACGCATCGGGGCTTCAGTTCAACACGATCCACGCCAACACATTTCATTTCTACGAGGAGATCAACGCGGTCGTGCAGCATGAGCCAAGTGATGCGTTCGACCCAGAGATTGTGGGGCTGTTCGCCTCGATAGGCATCAAGAAAGACAAGCCGTTTGCGCCCGACGCGCGGATGAAGGGCATTCTCACTGACGCGGTTGCAGTCGGCAATGCTACGGCGAGGGCGCTTGTATTTGCGCCGCGCGACGAGCGCGTGATGCTCTATCCCGACCGGCATTGGGGCACGCCTTTTATCGGCGGCGCTTACGACTTTATGAACAACGGCGAACGCCTGCTCGATGCTCGCTCGCTTTTTCACTACTACGCTGCTGGCATAACCCCGGCGATGGCCTTCTCGAAGCCGGGCACTGGCTCCGCCTACGCCTATGCGACGCGTGACTCGATGGGCCAATATCTCGATGGAGGGAAGACCTACAAGATCACCCTTCCCGCCCCCATTCCGGCTGGGCAGTTCTGGTCGTTCATGGTGTACGACGGGCAGACTCGCTCGATGTTGGAGACCAATCAAAAGTTCGCCGGTCTCGACAGCAACAAAAAGGACATCGAGAAAAACCCCGACGGCTCAGTGACCGTGTGGTTCGCTCCCAAGGCCCCCGTAGGACACGAGGCCAACTGGGTGCAGACCATGCCCGGAAAGGGGTGGAACTCACTGCTGCGTCTATATGCTCCGCTCGAGCCCTGGTTCGACAAGACGTGGAAGCCTGGTGACTTCGAATTGGCGGAGTGACGCTCGCGTAGGAATCCGTACCTTCTGAGAGAGGCGCGCTACCCGCCGTCCGCGGTTTTCAATTGGCGCTGATTATCATGCGTGCTTCCTCCCAACTTCACAGCCTTCGTATTGGCCTTTGTCTTTTCGAGCGGCGAACATTTCCAGGGATTTTTCGACGTCGCCCTGTTGGGGAAAAAGCAGCGCATGCCATGCCGGGCTTCGGGCAAGACTATAATTTGAAAGCCCTGTGTCGATATGCCAACGCGTCAACCCATTGGCCTCCGCCAGAACCCATTCAGACGGATGGTCCGATGTTCCGGTCCGGCGCTTTTGCCAACTGCCGTTCGAGCCAACGCACGATGCGAGGGTCGTCGCAGGTCGCAACGTTGAATCGCATCCAGGGCGATCGTTCGAGATGCGGTCGAAAGACGGCGCCAGGCGCGAGCACGACGCCTTCGCTCTGAGCGGATTCCGCGAGCGTGAACGAGTCCGCGATGTTGGGCAGCCGCGCCCAAATGAACATTCCGTCGGTCGGCTCTGCAAACATTTCGAGTCCGATTCGCTCGAAAGCCCTCACGACATTGACCCGCGCCTCCCCGAGACGCTCCCGTAGCCGCGACAGGTGTTTTCGGTAATGCCCGTCGACAAGCATGAGGTAGAGCAGGCGTTCGGTGAATTGCGACGTCGTGATGCAGGTCAGCATCTTGATGTCGGCGAGCGCGTCGACCACGCTCTGGGTCGAGGCCACGAATCCGACGCGCAGGCTTCCCGACAGCGTCTTCGAGAAGCTCCTCACATAGATGACGCGATTGAGATGGTCGAGCGTCGCCAGTCGGGGAGGCTTCACCGACTGCAGATCGCAGAAGATGTCGTCCTCGACGACCGTGAAGTCGTGGCTCTCGGCGGCCTGCAACAGCCGAAAGGCCACGTGCGGGCTGGTGTTCGAGCCCGTCGGGTTCTGCATCGCGGATTGCGTGAGGTAGACCTTCGGTCGTCTCGCCGCCGCCAGGGCTTCGAGGGCCGCCAGGTCAGGCCCGTCGGGGCGGCGCGGAACCGCGAGCATTTCGACGCCATGCATGCGCAGATTGCCGAACAGGTTATAGTAGCCGGGGTCGTCGACCAGCGCGCAATCGCCGGGGTGCAGCAGATAGCGCATGACGAGGTCCAGCGCCTGGCTCGTTCCTTGGGTCAACAGAATCTGGGCGGGCGATGCGGCGATGCCGATGTCAGCCAGCGTCAGCGCGAGGTGTTCGCGCAATGGCAAATAGCCAAAAGGGTTGCCATATTCGAGCAGATGCGCGCCGTTCTTGCGCGCGAGCGCGCTGAGCGCCTGGCGGATGCCGGATTCGTCCTGCCAGGAATTGGGCAGCCACGGACCGCCCGCGAGCGCCGGATGGTCTCCCGCCTCCAGAAGCCGGCGGATGAGCCAGACCAGCTGCTCATTATGCCCGTGCGCTTCCGGAGCGGCGGGAACGCCGCCTTCGGAACGCGCGGCTGGCGCTGCAACATAGAAGCCGGCGCCTCGGCGCGACTGTAAACAACCCATCGCAACGAGCCGGTCATAGGCTTCGACGACGGTGAAGCGGCTCACGCCATGGGTCTCCGCAAAATTGCGGATCGAGGGTAGCCGAGTCCCGGGCCGCAGCTGCCGGTCGTCGATCTGTCGCCTCACCCCCATGACAATTTGATCGGTCAGCGGCCGATCCTCACGCGGAACCACGTTGAGGGAGAGCATCACGACCCCGCTGTTGCGGACAGGGCTGGCGCACCGACCGATACAGTGTCGCAAACCGACGCGCAAACTGTTCATGCCCGTATTGCGAATTGTCTGGCACTGTCCGGCCGCTTGTCAAGCCGCAAGAACTTTCGGTTCCCTCCCGCGGCTCCCAGGTCGAACCATTCGCAAGGAGGCGTTCAGTGCCGCTCATTCAGGTCCGAGTCATCAAAGACGTTTTCAGCAAGGAACAGAAGAAGCAGATCATCTCGAAGCTGACCGACGCCATGGTCTCGATCGAGGGCGAAAACATGCGTCAGGTCACTTGGTGCGTGGTCGAAGAAGTCGAGAGCGGCGACTGGGGAATAGCGGGCAATCCGCTCACCACGGCCGACGTCCACGCGCTCGCGCACGGCAAGGCCGCGTAGCCCGTCGCATGTGTTATCAATGACGTGACGTCCGGGCGGCTCTTCGCCGTCCGGGCGTGTGTCCCGCGCGCCGAGGTTTCCGAAAACGAGGCGTCCGCGACCTCAATGGCGAGGGCCATGCGGTGCTCACTGTCAAGACCGACCACGGCGACTTCGTGCTCGACAATCCGTCGGATGAGATCCGCCCGTGGACCGCCACCGGCTAGCAGTTCTACAAGCGCCAGGCCGAGGACGATCCGAACGTATGGCTCAGCCTCGGCGGCGCGACCAGGGCCGCGTCGAATTAAGGCGGAGTCGGCGGCAGGCGCGGCGGCGTGGTATGAAGAACCATGACCGAAACCGACCGGGAGCGCCTTATCCGCCAATACGCCGCGCGCGAGATCACCTGGGGCGAGCTGCGGGAACGCGGCTTTGAGAACTACGTCGAGGTGCTCGGCGCGCTTGGCGCGCTGGGGCTCCGGCCGCCGGTCGCGCCGATGCAGGGACCGAATGTCGCCGCCCGCGAACGCGGCCGCGCCGCGATCCGCGAAGCCTTGCGGACGCGACGATGAGTGGGTCGTATCGCCTCATCGTCACGGACACGTCGCCGCTGTTCACGCTTGTGCTGGCGGACTCGCTTGACGTGCTGCTGCGCCCCGGCCTCTCCGTCAGCATCCCCGACGCGGTCTATATCGAAGCAACGCGGGTGCGCGGCGCGCCCGGAGCCGATCGCATCGTGGAATGGATCAACGATCATCTCGACCTGGTGCGCATTATTCCGACAGATATCGGCATCGACCAGCAGCGCCGCCTTGAGGAAGGCAGTTCGATTCGAGGACTTGGCGAGCAAGCCGCGATCGAGGCGCTGGAGCGATTTCTCAGCTCTGACGCTGAGGCGCGGGCGCTTCTGCTTTTCGAGGACACCGACATCGAGCGCCATCGCGCTGTCGTCGGCGAACGCGTCGATCTCATCAGCACTGGCGATTTCTTGCGGGAGCTTGAATCGGCGCGCTTGATCCAGTCATCCGATACCATTCTCGATCGGGCCGCTGCTCAGGGCCGCAACGCCGCAACGTCGAGCGGCAGCGCCAGGCGGTCAGCAATCTTGAAACCCGCGAACGGCTTCAAGACCATCTTCGGCGCGATCAGGGGCTTAGCCGGTGAACCGCCACTGTTGCCCTCGGCCCTCAAGAATTTCGCAAATGCAAGCGCGCCGCTCACCGATCCTGCGCCGCGTAATCAGCCGGATAAATCTGACTGGCGCCTGATGCCTGCGGGGCTGATCCGACAGCACCATTTCACCGGCGGAAACGAGCCGGTGTACTCTGGCGAGCGGTCGCGCCTATCGCCTGGCCAGTCTCTCCAGCGCTTCCACGCCCTCCGCGGAAAGCGGCCATGATCGCGCCGCGGCCAGGACCTCCGCAATGTAAGCCGCACGAGGAACGCCAGGCCCGGAATTGACGCCGAAATAGACAATCGCCTGTTTCGGCCCCCGCTCGGCGATGACCGCCTGCGTCAGCTTGACGTAGAGGCCCTGGGCCACGCCCTCGTAGCGATCGAGCGCCGGGATGTCGGACAGGGCCAAGTCCCAGAGCACGCCATGGACGGCGGAGGAAGGGGCGCGAACGGCGGTCAGCCAGCCCTCGCGCATCAAAGCCAGCCGATGCCGCTCGAGCCGCGCAAGCCCAAGCGCCTTCGAGCGCGGGCAGCGGCGAGCCATGGCGCCGGCGTCCATATTGGAGCCGTAGGCGAAATAGAGCGGCATTGACCCTATCCGCTCAGCCGCTCGACCTTGTGGACCACGCTCTTGTCCCGAAGCTGCGACAGGACGGCGTTGAGGTGCTGGATGTCGCGCACTTGAAGATCGATGGTGAAGCGCCGGAAGTCGGCGCCGCTGGGCGAGGTCACGACGGCGTCGATATTTGCGCCATATTCCCCGATGGTCGTGGCGATCACGCCGAGCGCGCCGGGCTCGTTCAAGAGCGTGACCACGATCTGGGTCGAATAGATCGCCGTCGGCGTGTTCTCCAGATCCCAGCGCACGTCGAGCCACAGCTCCGGCCGATCGTCGAATTGGGTCAGCGCAGACGAATGGATCGGATAGATGACGATGCCGTCTTCCTCGCGCACGCCCACGATTCGCTCGCCCGGCACTGCTCCCCCTTTGGGCGCGAACCTGACGGGCGTATCGAGGCCGATGCCGCGCAACGGCAGCGCGCTCCCTGCGTCCGATTCGCCGGGCACGCGGAACACGAGGTCGGCCGCTTTCGGCAAGCCGAACCAGCCGCTCTCGTTTTGCGGAACAGCCGGGCCCTGCTTGCGCTCGTCCTTGAAGCTTGGAAATACGGCGCGCACAACGTCGGTCGAGAAAATCTCGCCGCGCCCCACGCCGATGAAGACATCGTCGATCGAGGCGCGCGCCAAACGTGACAGCGCGGCCTTGAGCTTCGCTTCCGTGAACTTCTTGCCGGCGCGCTCGAACGCCCGTTCGACGATCTGGCGGCCTAAGCCGCCGAATTGCGCCTTCGCCGCCTCGCGCGTCGCTTTGCGAATGGCGGCGCGGGCGCGCCCCGTAACCACCACGCTGTCCCACGCCGCCGGCGGGGCGCCGCCCTCGGCGCGCGAGATCAGCACTTCATCGCCATTGTGCAATTCCGAGATGAGCGGCGCCATTCTGCCGTTGATCTTCGCACCGACCGCGGAATTGCCGACGTCGGTATGGACCGCGTAGGCGAAGTCGATCGCGGTCGCGCCGCGGGGCAGCGCGATCAGCCGCCCCTTGGGGGTGAAGCAGAACACCTGGTCGTGAAACAGCTCGAGCTTGGTGTGCTCGAGGAATTTTTCCGAGTCGTCGCTTGCGAGGGCCTCGATCGTCTGCCTCAAACCGCGATAGGCCCGGCTCTCGCTCACCGCCAGCGCATCGGCGCTGAGCCCCAAGTCTTTATAGACGCCGTGCGCGGCGATGCCGTATTCGGCGACTTCGTGCATCTCGTGTGTGCGAATCTGCAGTTCGACCCGCTGACTGCCGGGCCCGATCACGGTCGTGTGGATCGAACGATAGTCGTTCTGCTTCGGCGTCGAGATATAGTCCTTGAAGCGCCCGGGAACGCTGGGCCAGGTCGTATGGGCCACGCCGACGGCGGCGTAACAGTCGGCGACGGTATCGACGAGAATGCGAAAGCCATAGATATCGGACAATTGCTCGAAGGCGATCGAGCGGCGCTCCATCTTGCGCCAGATCGAATAGGGCTGCTTCTGGCGACCCTTCACCTCCACCTTGATGCCCCGCCTGGCGAATTGGTCGGTGAGCTCCGCCGCGATGCGCGCGATGATCGCGCCATTCTTGACCTTCATCGCCTCGAGACGCGTCACGATGAGCTTGTAGGCGTCCGGCATCAGACAGCGGAAGGCGAGGTCTTCGAGTTCATTGCGCATGCTCTGCATGCCCATGCGGCCGGCAAGCGGGGCATAGATGTCGAGCGTGTCCTCGGCGATGCGGACGCGCTTGTCCTGCGGCATGAACTGGAGGGTGCGCATGTTGTGCAGGCGATCGGCAAGCTTGATCAGGAGCACGCGCGCGTCATCGGCGATGGCGAGCAAGAGCTTGCGGAAATTCTCCGCCTGCTCGGCGTGCTTGGTGACGAAGTCGAGCCTGCCGAGCTTGGTCAGGCCGTCGACCAGCCCCCCGATCTCCTCGCCGAACGCCTTGTCGACTTGCTCGCGGGTGACCGTCGTGTCTTCGATCGTGTCGTGCAGCATCGCCGTCGCGATGGTCGCGTCATCGACCTTGAACTCGGTCAGAATGGCGGCCACCTCGAGAGGATGGGAGAAATAAGGATCGCCAGAGGCGCGCTTCTGGCTCCCATGCGCCTTCATCGCGAACACATAGGCGCGGTTCAGCAAATCCTCGTCGGCGTGAGGATTGTAGCGGCGAACCCGCTCCACCAATTCGTACTGCCGCATCATCGCCGGAAGCCGACCCGATCCGCGCCCCGCGCCGCCGATTTGTCATGGCGACGCCGGTGCGGTTCAACCAGGACGGGTCGGCTGGAATGAAAGAGGGGTCGGCGTTTCGCTCGCGTTCGCCGGCTCCCGCTCTCGCGCGTGAAGCGCGGGCTGCCCGCAATCATCCACCGCGGCGGGCACTCGCGCAAGCTTTAATGCGAGCGCATTTAAGGGTCCGGTCGCTGCGCCCAGTCCGAAATAAAAAACCCCGGAGCTTTCGCTCCGGGGCGTAGTTTCGACGGATCGGGATGCGATCAGAAGTAACGGGTGATGCGGAGACGTCCCTGGAAGCCAGCGCTGGTGCCTTCCCAAGCTCCCGGGAGGAACGCGCCGGTGTTCAAGACCGTGCCGATATTGGCGCTCGGCGCATTCTGGGTCGTATGCTGATACATCAACTCGAGGTCGAAGTTGAGGTTGGTGACGGGGTTCCAGCCAACGTCCGCGCCAACGAGCCAAGTGAGGGTGTGTGGCGAGAGGACACCGGTGCCAACGCACCCGGTGGCGGCCGTGCAGACTCCGCCGCTCATACCGCTCCAGAGGACTTGGCCGATGGAGCCTTCGAGATCGGTATAAATGGTCGGCGTCCAGTGGTGCTCCAGCAAGCTGGAAACGGACCAGGCGGTCGGGGTCGACCACGAGTTGGTCAGCGGATTGAAGTATGAGTCGGCCAGAATCATCGGCTGACCGTTCCCGTTGACCTGCCCGTTCTCACCATTCATGGCGTCCGGAATACCGGAATACCAGACGGCGTTCCGGGTGTAGGAGCCGGTGAAAATAATGTCGTCGCCCGCGCCCCAAATACCACCGAACCACCCCCCGTTCGTCAGGTTGAACTTCACGCCCGCATCGATGCCCCAGCCGACCTTGCCCTGCTGCGCGTTGCAGCTGTCGACGCCGAAGATCCCGCAGCTGGCAGTCTGGAAGTAGTTGTAGTCCCGCACATTGACGTTGTGGATCACGCCGGAGACCTGGGCCTCGCCCCACCCCTGCTTGACATGCAACGCGCCCACGATGTCGGGCCAACGCTGACCGCCAAAGGTTGTCGGACCCGCGACGACCGGGCTATCGCCAGCGCCCGCCGCGTAACCGCCGGTCATATTGGTGCCGCCGCCGGAGGAGCCGACCGTGCCCTGGCTTTGAGCAGCGAGCGTCGCCGTGAAGCCGCCGCCGAACGAGGCGGTGTAGGCGATCAGGTTCGGTTCATTAAAGCCCTTCTGGTCAGGCGAGAAGAAGTTGTTCCAGTTGTCGCCGCCGCCGATGAACGAGTAGAACGACTGCGCCTTACCGGCCGTGATGCCCGCCCAGGTCACATACCCAGTATTGACGTAGGTGAAGGAGCCGTTGGGGCTGTCCAAGCCGCTGCCGAGGTCCGAGTTCAGGTCAAAGTGACCAATCAACGGTCCGTAGGCGGTGTTCGACGCAAGGTCGAAGCCGAAGTTGGCGCGGATGTTCCAGCCGATCGCACTGCGATTGAAAATCGAATTCTTCGCGCTGGCCAGAACAGCGCCCGGGATAACCGCTCCCGAGGGAATCCCACCCGCAGCAATGGGAGTAACGGAGGCGCCGGTCGGGGTAGTCAAACTGATCGGAAAAGCCGAGCCATTGACGACAGGCAGCCCTACCGGCGCCCCGAACGGGACTGGAACAGCTCCCCCGGGGACCGTTGGCACCGAGGTCTGCGAATCACCGCCCTCAACCATAATCCGCTGAGAGAGATGGGTGGCCCCGCCCGCATCCCCCAGCGCGGCCGCGAGGCCTGGGTAGAGGGCGGTGCCGCCCACCTGGGCCGAAGCGGAGTTGAACTGATTCGCGATATTGCCGCCAATGAAGTGCGCGGTCATGTAACCACTGAACTTCACGCAGGTGTCGGAGCCAGGCAATGTCCAGCCTGTGATGCCGCCGACGTTACAAACTCTAACATATTCGACCGGCGCCGCCTTCCTCGTCGGAAGATCGGCCGCCTGAGCGGTGGCGACGGCGACGATGCCGGCCGCGGAACCGAGCAGAAGGCTCTTAATGAGCGTCATTTGTGACCTCCAGTTACGTATTGGGCGTCGGTTTTCTTCTCACCTTCGATTTCCGCGGCCCACTTGCGAACCGAATGACACCGAAGATGGTCAGCCCCCTGGTCCCGTTTGACTTCCTGATCGTGGCGCTTGCCCCTGCAAAAGCCGCCGACCTCCGCGATCGGGAAATCTCCCGCTCACCTGGGTCACCATAGCTTCTCTAAATTTAGACACAATAAGTTTTCTTCATAAACTGGGTTTCAGACATCGTTTCCCGGACGATGTTGCATAATTGTCACGAGACTTTCCGCCCGCCTCACGCGATCAATTATCGTAATCTTATCAGCATCTTATGCAAACAGTAGGGGATTTCTGGCGGCAATCCCGGGACCGTCGAGGCGGTGGCGCCGAACTCGCGGATGGGCGGGAGACACGCAACTTCTAAACCGGATGGTCAAAATTCGACCGTAGTCCGGCCTGATTCGCCGAGGGCGAGGGCTTGGGACGACGGCTTGGGACAAGGTCCGCGATTGCGACCTCTCCTTGCCTTCGGCGGGCTGAGTCGCGGGGCGAAAGGCCCGCGCCCCTCGGAGACCGTTCACCGGAATTTTGGGAGCGGAGGATCAGCCCCTATTTCACGGCCGAATTTCGCGTGAGTAGCGAGAGCGGAGATCCAGCCGCTAATTTGTCATAAATAAGTATTCATAATGCATTCTTTAATAAGACAAGACTTCGGCAACAACCGACCATGATATCGTCCGTCTTTCGCCAATATGATCACGAGGTTGTGTCCACCTGATCACGAATTTGTGTCTATCTCCTCACGGGAATGTGTTGATGAGGATTAGGCGAAGACGTGATAACTTTTGACGCTGCGCACCACCGAACCAGGCCCGCGGGAAATCTCCAATTCGACAACTTCTACTTGGTGACAAGTCGTGAAAGCTGACAGCTTATATGATTGGCGCCCGCGTAGGCGCGCAAGTGAAGGTCAAGAAGAACCCGACCACAAGACGATGAGTGGCGATATTTCGTCTTCCGTAGACTTGGGCGTATTCAGGGAGGAACAGCCGAAGCCGGGAGGGAGCAGTCGCGTTCTCGTTATCGAGAACGATCGCGAACTGGCGGAGGAAATTCGCCTCGAGCTGGAGGCCGGGGGCCACGCCGTCCAGGTCGCCGAGACATTGACCGAGGGGCTTCGGGCGGCGCGTTCGGGCGACGCCAGCGTCCTCGTTGTCGACCGGCTCTTGGATGGCGAAAATGGACTGTCGATCATCGAGGCGTTGCGCGGCGAAGGCAAATGGACGCCGGCCCTCGCCATCAGCGAGCTCACCTCGGTCGATGAACGAATCGCGGGATTGAAAGCCGGCTGCGACGACTATCTGGTCAAACCCTTCGATGTTCGCGAACTGACCGCGCGGATCGGGGCCCTGTTGCGCCGGGGCGGCGACGACGTGGGCGTCATCCGACTCCGGGTCGGCGATTTGGAAATGGACTTGATCGACCGAACGGTCAGGTACGAAGGCCGGCTGGTCGACCTGGTTCCGAGGGAATTCAAGCTGCTCGAATATTTTATGCGCCGTCCCGGCCAAACCGTCACTCGAGCGATGCTGCTCGAGGACGTGTGGAATTTCCAGCCTCCCGCCTACACCAACGTGGTCGACGTGCAAGTCGGCAATCTGCGCCGCAAGCTCGACCCGACCGGCGATCGGCGCGTCATCGTCTCCGTCCGGTCGGTCGGCTTCAAGTTGAACCCGGATCACTGATTACTGACGGCTTTCGACTGAGTCTCGACCGAAAGCCCGCATTAATTCGCCTGTATTGGCCCATGGCCGGCGCTTCGGGGCGTCCAAGCCTGGAGGCTCCGGACGCACTTCAAGCGCAGATCGGCGGCGGTAGCCCAATCTTTGGGATGACTCGGGCCTTGAGCGCGTGCCGTCATGGCGCCGAACCAGGTGGATAGCCTGGACAAGCCCGCCATGACGCCTTCTTTTGCCGCCGCAGGTCCTTCCCCAACCCTGCATTGTCTTTGTATAAATAGAAATATATGATAATGTATTCTCTCTGGCGGAATATGACTCGGACCCCGAGCCGGAGAAGCAGGCAAACCTGGCGTCTAGGATCTCTAGGGGAGCACAATCGGGGAGGCGAGTTCAGCGCGCCGCGATTTTTTTTATTTGGATTCGTCATAACCCATTGAAAAGTCCAGATTCGACCAAACGAATGCAAGGAAATCCAAGGAATGGGGGCATATACCACGCGCAATGCGCCCGCACCGCAAAACGGTGACGAAATTGTGGCCGGTCCGATCGAGGCGGCCCATTACTTCGCACAATACTGTCGCCTTGCGGCGCGCGCGACGCGCGCGAGATTGTATTTTAAATATATTTTAAATACTATTAAGTAATCACCCGACAACGGTAAGCATAGCTCCGGCATTACGGGAGCCGTCGAACCGGTCCTGCGCTCGGGCGGCGGGCGTCAAGGCCGGTCGAAACGCTGGTCGCCGCGCTCGTCGATCGAGGGAGGTCCTGGCGGCGGCTGTCGACACTCGGCGGCGGCCCAAAGAGCGAGCGGGCGGCCCCGGCGCTCAAGAGCAGCTCAAGCGCGGGCGATCGGCGGCGGGCGCTGCCCCGGCGGCACTGGCGCGCTCGCGTCCCATTCGGGTCCGAGGAGTTCAACGGTATCGCGGGTCCTTGCAATTATTCCCCTCCGCGAACTCAGGAGGTACCCGCTCCTTGCCACAGATTTTTTTGCCGGCACGGCGCGGGTGTTCGCGGAAATGGCAATTGCGTTCATCGAAGTAGCGATCGATTGCAGCCTTGGCTTCCGCGACGCTCTGGTAGTCGCTATTGTGGACGATCGCGCGTGCCATCCCACTAAAGATCGACTCGATGACGTTTAGGAACTGCGCCCGAGCCGGTAGCGGCGCGGTATCTACAATCGGGCCGCCGGACTCTGTTGCAGCCCTATTGTTTTCCTCGATTCGCACGGACAGGCGCTTTGAGATGTGCCACGAAGCCGCGTCCCACGACAGGTAAAGCTTTCGCCGGTCACGGTAGCGATCGAGGAGCAAATTCATCATTCGGATCATCTCGGTCGTGTTCTTTTTGGTGCTGTAGAAGTGGGTGACCTGATTCCCCGAAAGCTCAAGAGCCGCCGTGATAATCAGGCATCCCTTGGACTTCTGCCATTGCGCTACCTGCGGTTCCTCCCCGGGTGCCGCGAGAACGCGCCCTGGCTTTGCTTTGACCGCGAACGGGCCGAACTCATCGATGGAGAAAAAGGCCTTATTGGGCCCAAGTCCTGACAGGATCAAACGGATGTGGGCGAGCTTTTCGGCGTATTGAGAATCGTTCGACGTAAGCACGCGCCGCGCTTTGCGCCATTTGTATCCGGCGGCCTTGGTAATCGCCCTGACGACAACAGCGCCTGCAGGGCGTCCCTGTTTCGCAAGAACCGCGCGGATGTCGGCCATGGTCCAAGTCGTGCGGTTTATGCCGTGATCGGCGGGAGGTCCGTGCAGAAGCGCGAATATTGAAGCCTTGAGTCCTTCGTCATTGATCTTGAGCCGGGGTGCGGCTTTCCGCGTGAACAACTCCTTCACGCCGCCGGACTCGTAAATGCGACGGCAGCGTCGGATCGTAAGACGCGAGATCCCCAAGGCGGTCGCGATCGTATGGTCGCTGATGCCACGCAGGTGAGCGAGAATGGCCATAGCCCTGTTACGAACGGGCTTCGAACCAACGTGCAGTCTGGCGATCAACTCGTTGGAGTCGCCGGGGTCGCGATATCGACCCTCCAACTCGACCGGAGGTGTGTAGGTTCGCAAGACTCGGTTCAACCAGTCCACGTCTTGTCGCGTTTGCGCATGCCGAGAACAGAGCACCCGATGCTCACGCAAGCTCGCGACGTCCAGCCCGAAACGTTGGAGGCGGGTCGACGAAATCAAGGGCGAACCATTAAAGGAAAGCGCCCGGAGGATATTAATCGCGTCTTTCTTTGAACTGGAGGTGATTTCCTCAAAAAGATGCTCCCAAAGAATTTTATTTGGTGCTCGGCGCGTACAAAACCGATACTTCAGGTAATCGCGAACGGCACTGTAACTGGCAGAATAATTTTCCTGTCGCTTCAAATACCGATAGATTTCACTTATAGATACTTGATGGGGGACGACGGTGAATACGCTCGAAGTCGCAATGGCATCGAGCGTTGCTGTGTGCTGCCGCAAGGCCGGGTGCTTAGGCGTTCGCCGCTTGTAGGGCTGCGGAAGCTCATGCAGAAGCATTTTCCTGATGGTATTCCTGCTCAGACCAGTCTGCCTGGCAAGTTGGCGGCGAGAGACGCCTTCCTCGAGCACCTTTCGGCGGACCATCGTCCACTGAGCAACGTCGTGATACACTGGAAGCCTCGCCAGTTTCGCACAGGAAATGCGACCTCGCGTTTATAAACGCGATCTTTGCCGCCATCGAGGCGGCTGGAGTCGAGTTCACAAATGGCAAGCGGCCCGGCGTCCGGCTGAGGTGAAAGGCCATCACGGCGAAGCGGTCGGATGAATGACCTTAAAGACGGAATACTGACCTGAACGGAGCACCCTTTGCAGATCTGAGTTCTCCAGAGGCGAGAAACTGATGACCCTGAGGCGCTTTTTCAGTCCTCCGCCTGCCGCCCGTCTCTCTACATAGAATTCGTACGAAAACTCGACTGCTTTTCCGCTTTTGAGCGAGTCTTTGACGGCGACAAAAAATCTTCTGTCTCGGTTGAACATGCGAGTCGCGTGTGTTCTCGCCCCCGTCGCGACGTCGGTCATGTTGAACAATCCCTCAAGCACCCAATCCCGGTAGTTGCCTCGGTCGGGACCGATAAGATTCAACCCCGTCGCGACGCCCTCCACGCTGGAATAATGGCGACACTCGCCGGCGCACATCCTGCCGGCGTCCTTCAGGCCGTCCGTATGGGCGACATAGCTCCTGATCCACACGCCCTCCGATTGGGTCCGGGGCGAGCTAGTCGCGATGGACATGTTTCTCTCCGTTAGCCAGCGCTTAAGCCCGCAATGACATCGTCCTGCTCGTCCAGCGCGTCTATTTCGCTCTCCCCCTCGTAGTCCTTCTCGACGCCTTCCTCCCGGTCCTCCTTGACGCCCGTCCACTCGGGACCGAACCACTCGGCGTCCATCCACTTCGGCCTGGACGGGAAGCTTTCCGTGTGTCCCCCAAGAGGCCATTGATTGACCCCGAGCGCGATCAGCCCCTCAGACCGGCTTGAGCGCAGCGCCGGGTCTGGCGGGACGATCCGCTTGCGGCTCATGGCGTCCAGTTGCAGTTTTCCGTCGCTCTTTATCCAGGAGCCTATCAGCGACGGCCTCCACGGCCGACGCGCTCTAGGCCCTTTAATGGGAGGGGGCGGGTTTCGCGCGAGCGACGCGCCGACCGTGATGTATTGCTGGCGTTCAAAAACATAAGCCGGTTTCCCTTTTTTCCAGCACGCGGGAATGTCTTCGAACAGGACCTTCCGCATCGCCTGGGTCCACGAGACTTTCTCGCGGACGCCTATGTTTTGTGGGGAGAACCCGCGCGACGCGATCTTGATGCCTTCGTCGATCTTCTCATGCGTTCGCTGCATTTTCGTCGCTTCGCCCAGGACCTGCCCGCGTTCCAACGCCTCACTCACGACCTTCTCGTATTCGCCGGTCGACGCGGGGTCGTTCATGGCCGCTTCGTATTCGTCTCTCGATCGCTTTTTCATCAGCGCATAGACGCCGCTCTGAACGAAAACGCCGCCATGCTTCGCCTCTTCATACTCCCAATGTCCCAACGTCTTGGACGGCGGGACGAAGACATCGAGCCGCGTCGTCGAGACAACGCCGTCCGTGGCGAAACAGACGATCGAGTCGGGCGCGGTCAATGCGGCCTCGATCAACTTACGCCTTATCCCAGCGGTGATCGTGGCGGCCATCCAGGGCGAAGCGAAAGCCGGAGGGTGTCCCTTGCGCCCGACGCTCTGCGCCAGCTTCCCATAAATGGAGTTGAGCGCCAGCTTGAGAATGACCGCCCTCACGTCAGACTTGTCTTCCTCGATTATCGAGGCGCGAAGATCGAAAAGCTCCTGAACGAACGCGAAAGGTTTTTCGTCGGTGGCTGGGACGAAGAACAGCGCCTCGGTCACCCGGATCTCGGGTCCCTCGGGATGGATCGACCGATCGCAAAGCCGACCCAAGCGTTCGAACTCATCGAACCATTTAAAGGCCGCCACAACGTCGTCACGCATAAAGACGCCCTTGACGTTGGCCGGAAACATGATCGCGCCGCTTTTGGTGCGGAATGGGAAAGGATAGAACGGCAAGTCATATTTGAAGTTATAAGTTTCGACGCGAAGCACGCTCAGCATGTTTGACTGGTCTATTTCCTCCCGCGTCGGGTTCTTGCAGTATACCCACTTTCCTCCTTCCATCGAAGGCAATTGCGCTATTTGCGCCGCATAGGCCGACGCGATGTCATACAAATGCAGGATGTCCCATGTCAGGCCCTGCTTGAGAAGCTCACCACGGCCGCCGAAATACGCCCTCAGCCCCCATTCCAGCGGTCTCCTTAGGTCTTCTTCCTGGGACGCAAGGGGCGTCTTGATGTCGCCGAGTTTGGCGCGAGCGTCCTTGCCGAGATAGTCCTTGAGAGCCGTTTGCGCGATTGCGCCCGGCCCCCACCACTTCTTGAGCTTGATCGGGCGGCCGGGGATCGCCGTTTCGAGCGTAATGCGCACAAGCTCCATCATTCGCGCCGTGGCCTTCAGCTCATTGGCGGTATAGAGCTTGAGTCCCGGCATTTTGTCGCGAACGTTTTCCTTCGTGACATGACCGCGATCGGCCTTGCCCCGCTTGAGGATCTCAAGCTCGCCGGGCGTGACCACCCCGGGGAAAGTCTCGATCGCCTTCAGCAAGGACGATTGAAAAAAACCGACGACGTCGAAGATCTCGATTCTCTCCTCGTAGTCGAGAACCTTCCGGCCCTTTTTCAGCGTCCACCATCGATCCGGGTTGCGCAGTTTATACAACACGATGTTCTTACGCGGTTTCCCGGAGATGGCGTGAGGGCCACACAGCACGATGCTCTGCTGTCGCGCTTCATCGGGCAGTCCCTTCTCGCGCAACCACCATTTTTTCCGGGTGTGAAACTCCCACACTTTCGCGTTTGGGAGATCGGCGAGGATCTGAGCCTGGTCATACGATGCGCCGAAAGCGGCGAAGATCGGCTGGCGACTGTGGGGATCTGAGGCAAATTTTCGCGGCAGCGACAGGAGCCATTCAAAAATTCTCGCTGACGAAAGACCGCTTTCGTCCTCCAAGACTTGATTTTCATAGCCATCAGCGCCTCCAGCCATCCATAGGCAGGTCCGCTGGAATATGCGGGTTTCTTTTCCTCGCGTTCGGGTCGCGGGGATGTTCTCCTCGTTGAGAATGACCCCCTCGGAGTCGACAATGACGAAATGCCCGCCGACAGGACGGGCGTTGATGCGGTGCCCTGAAGGGCGGCCGCAGCGCTGCTTGTCATAGTTCGCGCGGCTCTGCCTTTGAGCCTCCAGGCGCATTTCGAATTCAGCGATCGTCTCCGCTCCGCGCCGCAGGGTCCGGCTGCCAGAGCGCCCCGTACGGTCTTGGTCGCGGGCCGCCCTCTCCGGCGCTCGCCTTCTATCGTAAGTGGCCTTCGCGGAGGAGCGCTCCACGCGCTTGAGCCGACGAAAGCTATCCCGGACCATTTTTTCGAGTTCGCGCATTGCCACGAGGACGTCCTCCAGGTCGACCCCCGGTGGACAATCCTTTTGCCTGGCAACGCGGAGGGCTTCGCGCATGCATTTCCAGAAGGCCGGCCATGCCTGCTCGACTCTCTCTATCGTGTGTCAGGCGGACAGAACGGAATCCTCGCGGCGCCCCCGCGCAAGCGAACGTCTTCAAGAAAGCGTTTTCTTTCCTCAAGAAAAGCCTCCCGCGTCGGACTCTCATTCGACACTGAACCTGCCACGCCTGACTGATCATCATCAGACTTCATTTGTTTGTTCCCTCAGGCTGCGATGCTGAAAGCTCCCGTGTCCCGCACCTCGCTTCCGAGCATTTCCCTCAGAGCGTCGGCGTTGCCGGTGGCTTCGTATTTTGCGAACAGTTGTTTGAAGCGCCTGTTCAGACCTCCTTCCTCGGAGGCCGGGTGCATCACCCCACTCTTTCGCTGGCGCATCCATTCGTAGATCAGCTGGCGCTCTCGCGGCTTCATTTGAGGCGCGTATCGGTCGATCACGGCTCGGCGGAATTCCAAAAGCTCCAACCGCCGGATCGTCTTGGGATGATAGGCGAACGCTCCGCTTTTCACGCCTTTTGCGTACCGTTCCTTGGAGACTGTCTGTCCGGCGAAACGCAGGCTTCGCGAGAGCCCGCTCATCGCGCGATCGGAGATCGTTACGCCGATCGGGAACTCGGAGTTGCCTTCGTTCCGCCAACGCTTCGATTTTCCGGGGAGTTTGACGAAGCCGAAGCGGCGTGATGGGGAGCGGGCCATGGCTCAGAGCCCCCATTCCGCGTCGAGCGCGCGCGTCGCCCACGCGAGAAAAAATCCCGCTATGGTGGGCCAATCGATATGGAGCGGGAGTTGCGCGTCAGCGGGATTTGTACTACCGAGATTCATAGTGGCAGGCCTTCCAATCCGGTCATTGCGCTTTGGTCGGGCGCGTTCTTTGGGAAAGATGAGGCCCGCGCGATGTGGTGTCGCGCGGGCCTCATTCTTTCAGGCGGCTTGATCTCCCTTCGTCCCCTTCGGTTTAGGCGGGATGGAGGCGGCTTCAGAAGCTCGCGCAACTCGCTCTCTCCGCACGTAGTCGACCACGAAACGGCGCATGACCCCGCTGAGCGACAGGCCGTCCGCATGCGCCCGCGCGTAGGCGCGTCTCGCACTTTCGACCGCCAGCGGAAAGGAATGGGCGACGATGTCGGAAGGCGGTATCAGCCGCAGCTTGTTCTTCGGCTCGCCGAGGTCGGTGCGAGGGACGGAAGCGCCGTTTGCGAACGCCTCCGCAAATTGCCTGAGCAATGCGCCCGGCCTCAAACCTGCGGAATAGGCGAGCCAGAAAAACCAGTCGCGTTCGTGGCGAGCGAGGCGGATTTGTGGGGTGCGATACGGAACCGCATGCGCCGATGGAGCGAACGGCCGCCAGTCGGGCGCGCGGTCAATGAACGCTTCCGCTCGCGGGCGAGGCGTGGATTTGGCCAAGGGAAGTGGCTCCAGACGTGAGCACGACCAAAGCTCTTCGGCTTCGGAGCGCAGAGACATGCGTCGTAAAAGCGCGACGCCCACTCCCGGTCGTCTCGACCGGCTCACACATCTGGGTGAATCAGGGCTATTTGAAATCGCTAGTCTTTGTCAAGCCGGAGCCTGGAAGCTTTGCCGCCCTCCGCAATCGTCCGCGCCATGGAGCGCGCTGCGCTCTCTCAATGCCCGCCGGAACCGCCTCAGCGGGCCTGGCGTCACGATCAGTGAAGCCAGAAGCATGGCTACGATCGTCACCACAGACGATTTGGCGATCCGTCCTGGCCTCGATCGCGGATCGCCTGGCAGCCCATTCGTGGTAAACCCGGTCCATGTCGCCTGAGGAACTTCGCGAGCGGCTTGAGCGCGCCGGCCTCACCCCGCACCGGCTTTCATATTTGCTCGGCGTTGAGCCGAACGAAGGCTCCAAGTGGACGCGCGGCGATCGGCCCGTTCCGAAGGGCCGCGTTGCGCAGATTATTGAGCTGACGGATTTTGTCGCCGAGCATGGCGCGGCGACTGTTCCTTTGCCTTCACTAGTGCGGACGGCGAACGCGCGCATAGCCCGTCGAGAGACGGGCGTCGTTCCGACGCCCTATGCGCGCCTCGTTCGCCCCGCTGTGACCCGGCCGGACCCGGTTGTTCCGCCACATAGCCCGTCGAGGGACGGGCGTCCTTCGACGCCCTATGCGGAATTGCCCTCGGAGACTAGGGCGGGCTTCGGCCCGCTTCACTCCGACTTCGTTCGCGCCCATAATCTCGCCAGCCGGCGCGGCTTTGAGAGATAAGGCGCGCGATCCATTTTCAGGATCGTTTGACGGCGTCTGCAATCGTCCTCTCCATCCATCGCGCCGCGTCCTCGTGCCGTTCCCACGGCAACAGCGAAACCCCCAGAAGCTCGGCGATGATCCGCCGATCGAGGCGATGCGCGTTCCGCCCGGCTTGAGGAAAGTCCGACCGGACGAATTCCCGACCAGTGATGAACTTGAAAACCCGTGCGTCGATTAAGGGGCGCAGCGGCTCGATCGCGTCCCAAACGAGCGAGTTCCGCCCGTGTTTGTCGCTGTGGAGAAACCCTATCGTGAGCGCGAAGCCGGCCGCCGTCAGAGCTCGCGCCAGCCGCCCCGCTTCGACCACATAGGCGTAGTTGAGCATGGCGTTGATCGGATGCGAGGCGTGCTTCGAGCCGAGAAATTGAGCGCCCTTTTGCCGGTTGGCGAACCTGAGCCATGAGCGCGGGAGATCGCCGCCCTTGCGCTCACGGAGGCCCAGATCGCGGAAGGCTCGCCAGTAGGCCGCCGCGATGCGGGCTTCGATCGTCACGATTTCGGCGACGGAGCGCGCTTCGTCGAGCCTCAAGCTCCAGGCTCGTTCGTCGATCGCCGGAACGCTCTCGGCGGACGCCTTGAGTTTCGCGCTCACAATCGCCCGTGAGACCGGGACCGGGTCGGCGAGCGCCTGGGCGCGGACGAGCGAAGGCCCGACGTCGAGGATACGGGCGGCGTGCTTGCCGTTGACGCCCTCGCCCGCGCCGTCCGCTTCGAGCGCGCTTTCATAAAACAGGATCGCACGGCCGGGGCCGTTCGGCAGGATGAGAGAGATCGCGTATCGGGCGCACCATCTTATCGCCTCGCCGGTCAGGAACTCGCCATGCGCGTCGAACAGGATGGCGGCCGGCTTCGGCTCATCGACATCGATCCTGACGTGAGCGCGATCCTTGCCCGACCCGTGTTCGACGTCGAGAGCGCCGCCGCGCACGCGCAACGCGGCGTCCCGACCGATCACGAGGACCGGACCGGCTCGCGCTCGAGTGCGATCGGGCGCTCCCGCACGCTTTCGGATTTCATGGCCGCTCACGCCTCGCTTGAGGTTGCCCCCGCGCTTAACGGCGATCGGGAGCCCCGGACCGCTTCGACTGCTGTCGGGTGTAGGTTCGACGAGGACAGTGCTTGGCGCGGTCCTTACCCTCGCGCGGCTCAACGCCCCGGCGAAGGTCGCGCGGGCGCACGGACGCACGGCCGAAGCGGCATAGGCCCCCCACGCGTCGGCCGCCGTGGTTTCGCCCGTGACTACCCGCTCGACGGTCGACGCCGCGTCGACCGGATCGCAAACGCTCTGCCTCACCATGGAGCGGAATCTTGCCGGGGCTCGCGACTCGCGTCAAATGCCGCGCTATTTGATATTTTGCGCTTGGGCGGCAATTCTCATCGCGCT
>Ga0209624_10000778_pt1 | contig 27273 bp, 20 predicted proteins | sample JacPinW_OM2H0_O1_FD_188565 | JGI IMG/M metagenome (GOLD analysis project Ga0209624, IMG submission 188565) | Forest soil microbial communities from Algoma, Ontario, Canada - Jack Pine, Ontario site 1_JW_OM2H0_O1 (SPAdes) (version 2) | ecosystem: Environmental > Terrestrial > Soil > Boreal...
GCTCGGCGCCGCAGGCCGGCTTCGTCCCCACGCCCTCATTCTTTCAGGGCTTTGGGGGAGGCCCCACAACCGGTGCTGCGCAGTTCTCTGGCACCGCCGCTGACTTTTTTGCTCCAGCAGTTCCCCTGCACTGGGTGTCGCCAACAACGCAGCAATGGAACCTATCGGTGCAGCGACAGTTGGGGAGAAATTGGGTTCTCGAAGTTGGATACGTAGGCACGAAGGGCACGCGTTTGCGCTCGACCTTTGATCCCGACCAGCCCGCCCTGGCGAGCCCCAGCAACCCCATCACCTTGACTGCGCAAAATGGAACCCAGTACACGATCACGCAGAACACAACGGCTAACGCCCAGGCGCGCGCACCTTTTCTGGCGATTGCTCCCGCCGATTTCGAGGCTTTCTATCCCAACTCCGATTCCAACTATGACGGGTTACAAGTCACCGTTTCGCATCACTTCTCGAAGGGACTGTATTTCCAGAGCGCATACACGTGGTCGCGATCAATCGACGATGTCTCCACCGCCAGCGTGGCTTTCCTCACGCGCGTGAATAATCAGCTCAGCGGAGCCGACTCGCGCGGACTTTCCGATTTCGATCACCGCCAGCGCTCGGTTACCAGCTTTAATTACGCGCTGCCTTTTTACACCGGCCGGCATGACCTCATGGGATACGCGCTCGGTGACTGGGAGGTGAACAGCGTGATTGTCGCGCAATCAGGCGCTCCCATCACCATTCAAGATTCGGCTGCTGGAACAGATTACAATATGACCACACCGCAACTGGTTACAGCCGATTTCGCTCCTGGCTTCAATTGCAACAACGCTTTGAATTCCGGTGGCCTCGCAAGCAAGATCGCAAATTGGGTCAATCCTGCCGCCTATGAGACAGTAGCCACGGGCGGAAGCTACCCTGCGGTAAATTCGGCGGACGGTTCGACTGGTTTTGGTGATTCTCCGCGCAACTGCATCATCGGCCCGAAGCAGGTGAATGTTGACTTCACGCTGGGCAAGGCGTTCAAATTCGGCGAACGACAGAATCTGCATTTCCGCGCCGAGTTCTTCAATCTGTTCAACCACCCGTCATTCCAAAACCCGTTAAACTTTGGGTATGCGGATGTTCAACAAGGCCCGAACATCGCCAAAATTACCCAAACTGTTGGCACGCCGCGACTGGTTCAATTCTCGTTGAAGTATGCGTTCTGAGGCGGGTGAGACGACGGCGCTACAATGAGGCAAACTTCATGCGGCTGAAGAGCGGCGTTCTTGCGCTGCTGGGAATCGTAGGGGCTGCGGCAACTGCGCTTTCTGCGCAGACGGTTCCGGGCCCGGTGGGCAAAGTCGTCCACTACATCACTACGATCGACAACGTGACGTATTTGTTTGCTACGGCCGCGCCGGTGGCGCGCCTCAAGTCGGGCGACATTCTTGATACCAACACGCTCGACTGCTTCGGAAATGTGCTGCGAAAACCTGGCGACACGCTCAGCATGGTGAAGGGCGACAATCCTTTGGCGGGGCCGTTTTATGTTGAGGGCGCGGAACCGGGCGACACGCTCGCGGTGAAGATTCTCGATCTGCAAGTCGATGGCGACACGGGGGTGGGGGCGTTCGCTCCTGGATTTGGCGCGATCAACGAAACCAATTACACGCCGATGCTGCATCCGCCGCTGCCGGAACGGATTTGGTATTACCACATCAATCATGCGGATAACACGGCGGCGTTCAAGGCGCTGGATTCGGATTTTTCGGTGAAGATTCCGATGCATCCTTTTTTCGGGTGCATCGGCGTGGCTCCGGCGGAGGGCGAGGCGCGGAGTTCGGTGGTGCCGGCGGAGTTTGGCGGCAACATGGATTCGCCTGAAGCCAGCGTCGGCAACACCGTTTATTTTCCGGTCAATGTCCGGGGCGGTCTCTTTTATATCGGCGACGGCCACGCCGCCATGGGCGATGGAGAAGTCGCAGGGACGGCGATTGAGGTTGCGCTCAAGGCGCGCGTGCAGTTGAGCGTACTTAAAGGGCGCACGATTGCCTGGCCACAATTCGAGAATGACGATGCGATTATGACTGTGGGCGCGTATCGTCCGTTGGACGATGCCGTGCGCATCGCCTTCACGGAACTGGTCCACTGGATACATAAGGACTACGGCTTGTCAGAGCTGGATGCTTACGAGCTGCTGTCGAAGGTGGCGCGAATTCATCTGAATGAGATGGTGGATCCTAATTATGTAGTCGTCGCGTCGATTGAGAAGAAGTATTTGCCGGCGAAGAAGAAATAGGTTTGTACCAGCGGCTCCCTTCCCGCATCTTGAGCATTCTTGAAGATCTAGGTTTTCGCAGAGCCAGCGCATCTTTGGCCCACCCGAGCACATCTCTAATGAGTGGATGAAGGCCGCTACTCTAATCTCACCTCAAGAAGTTTCGAAAAGGCCGCTTCGGATTGCCGAGGTTGCGGCTCCCGAGGCGAAAAACGGTCAAGTGCTTCTGCGAGTGCTGGCGTGTGGAGTGTGCCGCACCGACTTGCATATCGTCGAAGGTGAGCTGCCAGTCCAGCGCAGCGGAATCATTCCTGGGCATCAGATTGTCGGCGAGGTTGTGAGCGGACCTTCTGCCGGAAGCGCGTCCAAGCTTCGCGCCGGCACGCGCGTGGGCGTTTCCTGGATGGGAGGAACGGACGGCACTTGCAGATATTGCCAGTTGGGGCTGGAGAATCTTTGCGATTCCCCTACGTTTACAGGTTATACGGTGAACGGGGGCTATGCGGAGTACGCGGTCGTGCGCGCGGATTTTACTTTTCCTCTTCCCGATCAGCTCGATGATTTACATGCGGCGCCACTGTTGTGTGCGGGGATTATTGGTTTTCGCAGTCTCCGGGTTGCGGGCGTAAAGCGTGGCGACCGGGTGGGGCTGTTTGGCTTTGGCGCTTCGGCTCATCTGGCAATCGCCGTATTGCGGGCCTGGAATTGCGAAGTGTACGTATCCACGCGCGGAGCGAGCCACCGGCAGTTGGCGGAGTCTTTGGGAGCGGTGTGGGTGGGCAGCGAAACGGATAAAGCGCCCGTGGAACTTGACTGCGCTGTGACCTTCGCTCCCAGTGGCGATGTTGTGATCGCTGCGCTCGGCAGTTTGCGAAAAGGTGGAGTGGTCGCGATCAACGCCATCCATTTAGACCGAATTCCGCAGTTTGATTACGATCGGCTGCTGTGGGGCGAGCGCCAGCTGCGCAGTGTAGCGAATATGACTCGGGCGGATGCTCGCGATTTTTTGAGAGTTGCGAGCGAGATTGGTTTGCAGCCGAAGGTAACGGCGTTTCCGCTGGATCAGGCTAATGAAGCGTTGCTCGCGGTCAAAGAAGATTCGATCGACGGAGCCGCGGTCATCGTCATGTGAAGCGGGTCATCATGAGGCTCTTCTAGGAGGCTCACTTCAGGTAAGCGCGCACGAGGCTAATTAAATCTTCAGTCAGTTCTTCGGGCGATTCCGTTCCGCGAGTTGGAGGAGTGATGTGGAGGCGGATGTGATCTTCAAGGATCTCCGCCATCAGGCTATTGACTCCCCCGCGAATCGCTGCCAGCAGCATTAAGATATCGGGACACTCATCGCCATCCGTTACCGCGCGCTCCACCGCGGTAATCTGGCCGCTCATGCGCTTGATCCGGGAGAGCAGTTTCTGTTTTTCTTGCGAGATTTCAGAAGTTTTGTCTTTGTCTTTCATGATGTTAAACGGTTTTTCTCCACTTTTTCCTTGCCACATACCATAGGGGGGTATGATATATAATTCCGGTGTGTCCGTAAAGGTTTCGCGCAAAACCCTAAAAAGGCATGGAATCGGGAATATACGATCGAAGGGAATCTCCCATATTGTTTATGTTAACCATGGTTAACTATTTATGCTATGCTTGCGTTAATTGTGGGGTTCGAATTGTATGTGGCCGGGAAGGTCGGCGATCTTGCGCCGCGATCGAGCGGCGCATCCAAACCAGACCTCCCTTGTAACCTTCTATTAACTAAAGCAGTGGATACTGATTCACTAGTTTGCCAGCGTGATTGTAATCCCAGCGGAGTGCGATTGGAGATGCGGCGGAGTGGGGCGACCGCCAGCCAGGTTGTATTCATGATATTGAAATTGAAATTCATTTTCATTCGGCGCACTCGCCTTCACGCTGCGGCGCGAGTTCGCGCTCTGGCCAGCGCTTTTGCCTTTATCGGTGTATTGATTCTGGGTGCGGTCTGTCCGGCGGGCTGCGGGGCGCAGTCGCAGCCCACGGCCCTCTCCACACAAACGAATCAGGCTACTCCTGAGGCGAATGACCCACCTAACCCGGCGAGCGCTGCTGCGGCCGATCCGGAAGCGGTGTTTCCGCATTTCAAGAGCACGCGATTTTGGCTTAGCGGGCAGATGAATTTTATTTTTCAGACGCATCCGCCCTTTCCTGCCGACTATAGCGGTACGAACAGTCTCAGTCCGAACTACCAGAAAGCCACTTCGCGAGTGCTGACGCTTTATACCGGTGTGCGGATCGACAATTCCACTGAACTACTGGTTGACGTCGAAGAGGCCGGGGGATCGGCCCTTAGCTTAGGGTTGGGGCTGGCAGGGAATACGGATCTGGATATCGTTCGCAACCCACTGCTGAGCAAGGCGCCTTACCTGGGGCGCGGGATGATCCACAAGGTATTCGCGTTGAGCAGCGACAAGGTTGAGAACGATCGTAGTTTCTTGTCGTTGTTCGAGGAGCTACCGCGACGGCGACTAGAGATTCGCTTTGGCAAGTTCAGCATGCCGGATTTCTTTGACGTGAATTCGGTGGGATCGGACACGCATTTTCAATTCATGAACTGGTCGGTCGATAACAACGGCGCGTGGGACTATGCCGCCGATACGCGCGGCTATACGGTCGGCGTGGTGGCGGATTACGAGGATCGAAATTGGGGATTCCGCTTTGCCGAGGGCTTGATGCCGAAGATCGCGAATGGGATTGATTTGGTGTGGCGGCCATGGCAGGTGCATGCGGAAAATTGGGAATATGAATTGCGCCGCGGCATCCTGCCGAAAAAAGCTGGTGCGGTGCGACTGCTGGCCTACACGAACTACGCCAACATGGGGATTTACAGAGTTGCGGTTGAACAGTTTTTAGATCATACATCCCCGGAGCCGGAGACGGTGCCGGAGATTACGAATCATCCGTGGCAGATTACGCGCAAGTATGGATTCGGGGTCAATGTGGAGCAGACTCTCACGCCGAGCCTTACGGCGTTTGGGCGGTGGGGATGGGATAACGGGAAAACCGAATCTTTCGCCTACACCGAGATTGATTCCACCATCATCCTAGGCCTGGGGGCGAATGGCGCGTGGTGGCATCGCAAGCAGGATCGGGCGGGCGTGGCCTTCGTCACCAACGGGATCAAGAAAGATCACCAGGTGTATCTCGCGGACGGCGGGCTCGGCTTTTTGCTGGGGGATGGCGGGCTGAATTATGGGCGGGAGAATATTGTGGAATCGTATTACACGGCGCATGTCTGGCGAGGGATTTATGTTGGTCCGGGCGTGCAACACATAAATGATCCCGGCTACAATCGCGACCGTGGGCCCGTGATTGTGCCTTCCTTCCGCGCCCATGTGGAGTTCTAGGACAAATCCCGGCCGTCGGTCAGACAATTCTAGTCCCACAATTCCATTCAAGATCTTTCGGCCAGAAAATTGACGAGGGCGCGATTGAAATCATGCGGCGCTTCTTCGTAGGGGAGATGACCTACGCCTTTGAATGCAGTCAAGCCGACATTGCGAAAATTCTGGCGCAGGGGTTCGGCGGATTGAAAATCGACGGCACGGTCTTTCGTTCCCCACATGAGCAACGTCTTGTAATCGCGGATTTTCGGAAGCGCCGCTTCGAGTTTGGCCATGTCGGCCGTCCAATTTCTTGCGATGTGCAACGCGTGGCGAAACCCTTGATTCTTGACCACCGGCATACGGTAGCCGGCGAGCGAATCGGGCGGAATCTTCGATGCGTCGCCAAAGAGCCGGCTTAGCCAGACGTAGTCGAGAGAGCGCCTGCGTTCAATCGTATGGTGAAAGAGCAGGGTGCCGAGGGGGCTGCCTAGGAACGGGGCAAGTCGCCTGCCATGGGGCGACCAGGGGTTGATGGGGGCGACCAATACCAGGCGTCCCAGGCGGGAATTATTTTGCTCGGCGCAGATGGCGGCGGTCATGATAGCAACGCCACCGCCGTGCGACGTGCCCAGAAGATCAAACTGCTCTAGGCCGAGAGCGTCGGCAAATTGCAGCAGGCGTTCGGCGGTTGCGCGAAGGCGACAGTCGATGCTCCTGCCCGGCTTGATGGGTGAGAAGCCCGCGCCGAGATTGTCGACAGCATACACCGTCGCGTGGGGCGCGAGGGCGGGGATGGAGAACCTCCAGGAGAAGGAATAACCCATCAGGCCGTGCACGAGGATGAGGGCGGGGCCTGATCCGGCTTTGAGGTAGCGCATACGGCCGTCGGGGTAATCGATCCAGCGCTCTTCTACTTGTACAGGGCCTTGTACCGGCGTCGGAATTTCCGGTGAGGAGCGCGGACTGGGATGACCCTCGCTCGCGGGAACGAATTTTTCTTCCGGATCTTGCGTTTCCGTGGGCAACGAAATCCTCGCGGACAGGTTCTTATTGAGTGATATCGCCTCTATAGCTTTGGGGGAGCTGAATTTCGGCTCCCTCTTTTTTTGGCGGAACGATTTTCGGCAAATCGACTCTCACGATTTCACCTCGGCACTGCGCGATGCGGGACCCTGGGCAGTCGCCGCACCACAGGAATTTTCATTTTTCCGCGGGACGCTTGGGAGTTCCTCCCGGATTTTCGGGATCTAATCCGGCGGCGGTCATGATGGCTCGGCCCAGTTCTTCGGCGGAGACGGTAAATGCTTCTGGCTGGCCGGCGGCGAATTCCTGGGCGTTGGGCGCGACGAAGCGGTAGCCCCTGCCTACGACGGTCTGGAGATATTGCGGTTCGTCCGCATCGTCGCCGAGGGCGCGGCGGATCTTGCGGACGGCGGTATTGATTCCCTGTTCGACGTCGACGAACACGTCCTTGGTCCAGAGTTCGGTGGCGATCTGGTCGCGGTTCACGAGTTGGCCGCGCTTTTCGACGAGGAACATCAGGAGTTGCAGGGGCAGGCCCTCGAGGCGGATGGGGGCACCGCTGCGGTACAACTGGAAGCGGGCGTAATCCAACTCGAATTCGTCAAAGCGGATTTTCTTGTCGGGCAATTTACCACTCCTATGGCCAGGGCGCTGGGCAACAATAGAAACCGGGCGCCTCGCCAACACGCGGGCGTCCAGCGAAAATATCGTTTGTCAGAAATTCTGTTCTGCCGGACCGAAGCTGTCAAGTGCGGGATGGTGAATATCTTCAGATCAGTTCAGATGGCTTCAGACCGCCTCCATGGACGTTTCGAACCATCGGGCGCATGATCACACTCACTTGCGGGATTTGTTCATCCCTCCCAGGCAGACAGAGCCAGGCGAGTTGGTTGGACACAGTAAGTGGGGGGTTCGGGTATCGGGGAAGGTGCTCGGCCCCTCCAAACTAAATAAAAGGGTTTGGGCACGTCATCTCTCTGCAATTCAGAAACACGCCATTCACAACTCCTCTCGTTATCCACAAGCTTACCCTGCACCCAGACCCTCTTCCCCTGTTTAGGGCAACGAAAGGTGCATCAGGTTTTTTGGCGTGCTTGCGGCATCGCGAAAGCGATGTCCGGATGGAGGATCTGCTCGGCCGTCCCCCCTATGACATCCCGAAAAGCAGAATGTATCTTCCATATTTCATAGCCAGTCTTCTGAACCGCCGATATAATTATGGAAGTTGCTTCAAGTAATCGACTTAGCCTTGCTGGGCGGGCTTGGAAGTGGCAGTGAAGTTGCTTATGCCTCTACGGCGTCGGATGTCTGGCCTTACCGCCGCTCAGTCGTCCCAGCCCATGAACCGCGAATTTGAGGCTCGGTTTGCCGCCATCCTTCTGGCGCTCCTCACAGTAGCGGCCATACTGTTCGCCGGTTTCAACTACAAAATCGAACACCAAACTGCGGTTCCGGACGATGGGGCGTGGTGGATTGAGCGCAATGGGTCGCTGCTAGCGGACCGGCTCGAGCCGAATGGACCGGCCGAGCGCGCCGGAGTGCGCCGCGGCGATGCCTTGGTCAGTATCAACGGCCGCGCGGTAGATACGTCGGCGGCGGCGACCCGGCAGATCTATTATTCCGGAGTCTGGTCGAAGGCGACCTACTCGCTAGTACGCGGCGAGGTTCCGCTGGATGTGGAAGTGGTGCTGGTTCCCGCCGAGCGGTCGATGAACGACTGGCTGCGGCTAATCGCGCTGATCTATCTAAGCATTGGGCTTTACGTGCTGCTGCGACGCTGGACGGCGGTCGGGTCGACGCATTTCTACATTTTCTGCCTGGTATCGTTCATTTTCTACTCCCTGCACTACACCGGCAAGTTCAACGCCTTCGACTGGACTGTCTTCTGGGCCAATGAGGTTGCCTGGCTGCTCCAGCCCGCGCTATTCCTGCACTTCGTATTGACTTTCCCGGAGCGGCGAGAGTTCGTCGGCAAGCATGGTTGGTCGATTCCGTCGCTGTATCTGCCGGGTCTGGTGCTGCTTGGAATCCAGTTGCTGGCGCTCGAATACCTGAAAGCCAGCGCATCGCTGAGCTTCAATCTGGATCGGGTACATTGGGCTTACCTGACGATTTTCTTCTTCTCGGCGGCGGCGGTTCTTTGGAACAACTACAGCCACGCCACCACTCCGATTCTGCGGCAGCAGCTTAAATGGATCACTCGCGGCACGATTCTCGCGATCACACCCTTCACGCTGTTTTACGTTCTGCCGTATTTGTTGGGAGTCATGCCTTCGCTCACCATGAAGGTGTCGGTGCTCTCGCTCGGATTGTTGCCGCTGACCTTTGGCTACGCCATTTTCCGCTATCGGCTGATGGATGTGGATCTGATTTTCAAGCGCGGCATGGCGTATACGCTGGCGGCAGCGGCCATCGTGGCGATGTACTTCGCGGGCGTGGCCGCGATTGCGGAGCTTGTCCATACGCGGGTGCCGAGCTCGGGACCTTATGGGCTGATGTTGGCGATTGTCGTCACCGCGCTGCTTTTTGATCCTGTGCGGAAATGGATTCAGGAAAAGCTAGACCAGTATTTCTTCCGCACGGGGTATGACTACCGGCGCACTCTGATCGAGTTTGGACGGGAGCTGAGTTCGGAGACCGATCTGGACAAGATGCTTTCTTCGCTGGTTGATCGGGTGGCGCGGACGCTGGCAGTGGATCGTATCGCGATCTTTCTCGGGAACAGCGATTCTTCGCGCTTTGAATTGACGAAGTCGTTTGGGATTGCGCACGTCACCGGGCTTGATCTGTCATTTTTGGCGAAGCCGCGAATTGAGGACGCGGTCGGGCACATTTTCTTTGAAAACACCCATCAGTTGCCGCGAGAAAACACCGCCGCGCAGGAAGCCATCGCGCGGCTGGATCTGAACTACTACATCCCATGCCACGCGCGGCAGAAGACGATTGCTTTTCTGGGGCTGGGGAAGACGATGCAAGGGGATTTTCTATCCAGCGAAGATGTGGAACTGCTGCAGGCCCTGGCGGGATATATCGGGATTGCGATCCAGAATGGACGGCTGTATGCATCGCTTGAGCAAAAGGTCAGTGAGTACGAACGGCTTAAGGATTTCAATGAAAACATTGTTGAGTCGATCAATGTCGGCGTGATGGCGGTTGATCTGCAAGACCGCATTGAATCGTGGAACTCGCAGATGGAAGTGATGTATGCGCAGCCGCGCTGGCAGGTTGTCGGGCGCTCCCTCAGCGAGGTTTTTCCAGCTTCGTTTGCCGAGGAGTTCTATAGGGTGCGGCAGAATCCGGGGATCCACAATCTTTATAAATTCCGGCTGATCACTCCTACCGGCGAATCGCGCGTGGTGAATGTGGCGATGGCGCCGCTGGTGACGCGCAAGTTCAATGTTGTGGGACGACTGGTGATCATGGACGACATCACGGAGCGGATCGAGCTTGAGGTGCAGCTTACGCAGGCCGACAAGCTCTCTTCGATCGGACTGCTGGCGGCGGGCGTGGCGCACGAAGTGAATACTCCGCTGGCGGTGATTTCGTCGTATACGCAGATGCTGGCAAAGCAACTGCAGAGTGATCCGCAGAAGGCGAGCGTGCTGGACAAGATCACAAAGCAAACCTTCCGCGCGTCAGAGATCGTCAACAATCTTTTGAATTTTTCGCGGACGACGGGTACGGAACTGACGGAAATTAGCCTCAATAAGGTCATCGCGGATACCTTGGCTCTGCTGGAACACCAGTTCAAGGTGGCGCAGATACGCGTGCGGGCGGAGCTTTATGAGAATCTTCCGTTGATTCAGGGCAACGCGGGGCGCTTGCAACAGGTGTTCCTGAATCTGTTCTTGAACGCCAAGGACGCGATGAGCGGTGGCGGGGTGCTGAGCATAGGTACGTCGAACGGCGAAGTGGTCAGCGTGCGCGTGTCGGACACGGGCTCGGGTATCGCGCAGGAGAATATTCACCGCATCTACGATCCATTTTTCACCACCAAGACGACTCCCGCGGAGGGACAGAATCGCGGCACCGGCCTTGGACTTTCGGTCACCTACGGCATCATCCAGGAACACGCGGGGAATATCCGCGTGGAGAGCCGCCCGGGTGAAGGCACGACCTTCACTCTGGATTTTCCGTTGATTTCGACAAGGAAGGCAGTCCATGTCTGAAGTAGCAGTATCTGAAGTTACGCCGATTACGCGCCGGAGCACACCGGAACGCATGCCGCAGAGCGCCGGCCGAATATTAATTGTTGACGATGAAGCGGAAATCCGCGAATCGCTGGAGACTCTGCTGCAACTGGAGGGCTACACGGTCGCGGTTGCGAGCACCGGCCGCGAAGGCCTGGCGCAGATAGGTGAGCGCGCGTTTGACGTAGTGTTGCTCGACCTGGCACTGCCTGACAAGCACGGAATGGATGTGCTGTCGGAGATTCGGTTGCTGCATCCGCAACAGGCGGTGATCATGATCACCGCGTATGGGACGGTGGAGAACGCGGTGCGCGCTATGCAATCGGGCGCGACCAACTTTATACAGAAGCCGTGGGACAACGAAAAACTGCTGGCTGATGTGCGAGCCGCGGTCGCGCGGCAGAAGGCGGAAGAAGAAAACATTCAGCTGAAGCGCGCGCTCAAGCAGCGCTACAACTTTGAAAACATTGTGGGCAAGAGCGAGCCCATGCTGAAGATTTTCGATCTGGTGGCGCAGGTGGCGCCGAGCCGCTCGACGGTGCTGCTACAGGGCGAAAGCGGGACGGGCAAGGAGCTGATCGCCAAAGCGATTCATTTGAATTCGACGCGGCGGGACCGGCCGTTTGTGCCGGTGAATTCCGGGTCGACGCCGCCGGACTTGCTGGAATCTACGTTGTTTGGGCACGTGAAGGGTGCGTTTACGAGCGCGATTGCTTCGAAGAAGGGACTGTTTGAAGTTGCCGACCGAGGCACGCTCTTTCTGGATGAGATCGGAACGATGGGCATGGACACGCAGGCCAAAATTCTGCGCGTGCTGCAGGATCGCAAGTTCATGCATCTGGGCGGAGTGCAGGAAATTCAGGTGGACGTGCGCATAATCGCAGCCACCAACGTCGATCTGCGGCAGATGGTGCGCGAAGGAAAATTTCGCGAAGACCTGTTTTACCGGCTCAACGTAATCAGCGTCGATCTGCCGCCGCTGCGGCTGCGCCGCGAAGATATTCCGCTGTTGGTGCAGCATTTTCTGCACCGGTATTCCGAGGAAAACGACCGGCCGGCGCGCCGGATCACTACCGAGGCGTTGCGGCCGCTGGTGAGTTACGCGTGGCCGGGGAATGTCCGCGAACTGGAGAATACGATTGAACGCGCGGTGGTGCTCTCGTCCGATAGTGACATTGGTGTCGATCTGCTTCCCGACCACATTGTCGGCCGGGGCAGTGTGGTTCCGACGCTGGACGCGAGTCCGGGCGCAACGCTGTTCAGCATCATGGAAGACTGCGAACGGCGGATTATCGTCGATATGCTGGAGAAATGCGGCTGGAACCAGACCGAGGCGGCCGAGCGATTTCACGTGCCGCTGTCGACACTGAATCAGAAAATCAAACGGCTGGCGATTGAGATCAAGAAGAAGAACCGGGAATAACGATCGGGTGATCTCACCATCGGGTCACCGGGTGATCGGCAAAGCACCCGCGGCGTGAGCTGACCGATCACCCGATGACCCGATCGCCCGATGATTTGCCTCTCTGCTATAGTTTCCTGACTGGAAGTTTCCTGACCAGGTCTTTCTCGACCAGACATGGCGCTCGAATTTGAACTGATTTCACCGATTGAAGTCGCCAAAGATTTTGCGCTGGCGGTTCAGAACTACACCGTCCTGTCGGCGCAATCGGTGGCGAATTTCTTCCGGCGGCCGCTGTACATGGCGGACATGGTGCAGCAGGCGGACCTGATTGGCGTCGGTTCCCTGCCCATCGTAGTGCTCACAGGACTGTCCGTTGGCGCACTGCTAGCGCTTAACTCGGCCAGCACATTGCAACGGTTCGGCGGAGTATCGCTGATCGGCCAACTGGTCTCGCTCGGCATGGTCACAGAGCTGGGGCCATTGATTACCGGGCTGATGGTGGCGGGGCGGAATGCCTCGGGCATGGCCAGCGAACTGGGCTCGATGATTGTGACGGAGCAGATCGATGCCATGCGCGCCCTGGGCACCGATCCCACCAAGAAGCTGGTTACTCCGCGCGTGGGGGCTACGGCCTTCATGCTGTTTTTTTTGACGATCATTGCCGACTTGCTGGGGCTGATCGGCGGTTATGGCGTCGCCCATCTGATCTTTGGTGTCGACACGCAGCAATACTGGACTTCGGTGTGGCAGATACTGGTCTTCCGCGATGTGTTTACCGGCCTCATCAAGCCAGTCCTGTTTGGATTCATCATCTCGACAGTGGGCTGCTATTACGGCATGTCGACGCGGGGCGGCACGCAGGGAGTGGGGCGCTCGACGACGCAGGCCGTGGTCGCGTCTTCCGTGCTGATTCTGGTGGTGGATTTCTTCGTCACCAAGTTGATCTTCGCATTTTTCGGTTACAGATAAACGATGCCGGCTCCCACCCTACCCATAGAAAATCCCGCGACCTCGGTGGTACGTCCTTCGGATTGCGCTATCGAATTCGAAAATGTTTCGATCGCGTTCGATGAAAAAGTCGTGCTCAATGGAATCTCTTTTCGGTTAGAGCATGGGGAAACCAAGGCGGTGTTTGGCGTGGCGGGGTCGGGCAAGAGCACGATGCTCAAGCTCGCCATAGGGCTGCTGCGGCCGGATAGCGGACGAATTTTCGTGCTCGGCGAGGAAGTCACGCGCATGTCGGAGCAGGAACTGTTTCAGTTGCGGCGGCGCGTGGGCATGGTGTTTCAGGAAAGCGCGCTCTTCGATTCGCTGAAGGTCTATGAAAATGTCGCGTTTCGTTTGATGGAGGAGAAGATCCCGGCTGAGGAAATCGAGCAGCGCGTGCGCGAGGTCTTGCGTTTCGTCGAACTGGAGCGAACCTACGACATGTTTCCGTCCGAACTTTCGGGAGGAATGCGGCGGCGCGTGGCGATTGCTCGCGCCATCATCACGCAGCCCGAGGTGCTCCTCTACGACTCGCCGACGGGCGGGCTTGATCCGGTGACTTCGAACACGATTGTCGAACTGATTATGAAGCAGCGCGACGTTTATAAAACCAGCGCGCTTCTGGTGACCCACCGGCTGCAGGATGCGTTTACGATGGCGACGTATCAGTTCGATAAGGCAACGAATCAGATGGTGGCTTTACCGAAGGGGCAGTATTGCGAAGTGGCGATGAGTTTTCTGATCTTGCGCGACGGCAAGGTTATCTTTGATGGGGATGCTCATCAGCTGGCCACTTCGCGCGACGAGTATATTCGAGAATATATTTCGTAGCGCCGGCTGTCCGCTCTCAGTCGTCAGTCTTCCGTAAGAGCGGAGCCTTCGCGCTTGACGCTCTTATTTTGATTTTTCTTTCCTGGCAGAGCGGCGGGATTTTCGTGCACTCGTTCGCGGAAGCCGCCTTTCATCCCTCGGGCCAGGCCGATGGCGGATTCTCCGAATTTGTCGCGCAGATGATCGGCGGCGGCCAAGGCTTTCTGCCAGCGCGCGTCTCGCGACGGCTCTAACAGATCGAACTGAGTGGGATGCGATTCGAAATTCGAGGCTTGCACCCCCAGCAATCGCACGGGCGCGCCTGGCTTCCAGTTGGCGAAGAACAAGCGGCGGGCCTGATCGAAGATCTGCTGATCCATCTGCGTTGATTCGTCTAACGAACGCGCGCGCGTAATGGTTGTGAAGTCTTTATAGCGCAATTTCAGTTGGATGGTGCGCGCGAAGTATCCGCCTTCGCGCAGGCGCCGGCCTACCATTTCGCTTAAGCGCATGAGCGTGGACTGGAGGCGCTCGGCGTCTCCGGTATCGGCGTCGAAGGTATGTTCGTGGCTGATGGATTTGGGGTCGACGTTTTCGCCCACTTCGTTGTCGAACCATCCGCCGGCGTCTTCGCCGCGCGCTTTTCCGGCCAGCGCCAGGCCCCATTTTCCGAAGCGATTTTCGAGATCGCGATCTTCGAGGCGCGTCAGCTCGCCAACTTTCTGGATGCCGATGGCGTGGAGTTTCTGCTCCATCACCTTGCCAACTCCGGGAATGTCGCCGACGGCTAGCGGCGCGAGGAATTTTGTCTCCTGGCCGGGAAGAACCCAGAGCACTCCGTTGGGCTTGGCTTTGGCGGAGGAGACCTTCGCGATCAGGCGCGAGGTGCCGATGCCGATAGAACAATTTAATTTTGTCGCCGACTTCATCGCGTCGTGCAAACGGTGCGCGGAATGGAGCGGGCGACCGTGAAGACGCTCTGTTCCGGTCATGTCGAGATAGGCTTCGTCGACCGATGCCATTTCTACGAACGGAGAAAAGTGACCGAGGACTTCGTGCACTTTGGCGGAGTATTCGCGATAGCGCTCGGGATGGCCATTGACAAAAATCGCCTGCGGACAGAGTTTGGCGGCGGTACCCAGGGGCATGGCGGAGTGCACTCCGAACTTGCGCGCCGCGTAGGATGCGGCCGAGACGACTCCGCGCTGGTCGCGCTGGCCGCCGACGACTACCGGCTTGCCTTTCAGTGATGGGTCATATAATTCTTCGACCGAGACGAAGAAGGCGTCCATATCGACATGGAAGATGGTGCGGGGCGAGGTGCTCATTTGAAGTTGAAGTCCGAGAAGCCCTGCAGAAGTGTACCGCGAAGAGCACCTGCCGAGGACGAATGAAGAATGGAAGAATGAAGTAACCGCATCGAGAGCGGGGTCGTGCAGTCGAGTGGGAGCATTCTCGACCAGTCGCCGAGTTGCTAGCGCCCGTGAGCTGGCGCAGTTTCGTGTTAGGCTGTCCGTCGACGGTTTAGAGCCGACCCAATTCTGGGGCCCTCCCGCAAACCAAAACAGATTCCAGAGTTCCCCATGTTGATTCTAGCCCGGGCCGTTACCCACTCGACGCTTTTTGTCTCTTTGTCGGCCTGCTCCTCGTTTTCGTGCCCGGGCGGATCGCGGAATGATCGGGGATGGTCAGGCCGGCCCAACTTGGCGTTGTTGAGTATGCCGGTATTGTCATAGCAGTGGCGGGCGGGGCGATTGCCCTGTGGTGCATCTTGACGTTTGTCCACAAATGTCCGGGCGCGCGTCAGCTAACTAGCCTAGCACCGGTTCTTTCTTCAAGTCCGCTGTGGCGACCGCGTTCGCGCTGGCACGCACCTGCCGCGCGCGCTCGTAGATCTTGCCATACTCACGCGCGGATGCTCCCCAGGAAAAATCGCGGGTCATTCCGTTTCGCATCAGGGTCTGCCAGGACGACGGGTCCTGATAGGCGAGCAGGGCGTGTTTGATGGTCAAGAGCAGGGCTTCGCCGTTGTACTCGGAGAATTTGAATCCGGTGCCCCTGCCGGTGCGGGCGTCCCAGGGCTCAATGGTGTCGTCGAGACCGCCGGTCGCGCGGACGATGGGCACGGTGCCATATTTCAGGCTGTACATCTGGTTCAGTCCGCAGGGCTCATAGCGCGAAGGCATGAGAAACATGTCGGCGCCCGCTTCGATTTTGTGGGCAATAGCATTGTCGAATGCTACTTTGGCCGCGATCTTGTTGGGAAATTGTTTGTTGAGACGCTGGAACATTTCTTCGTAGAGCTTGTCGCCGGAGCCGAGGACGACCATGATCATCTCTTCGCGGGCGAGGCGGTCCATGATCTGGGCGATGAGGTCGAAGCCTTTTTGTGCGGCGAAGCGCGAGACGATGCCGATGACTGGGACTTTTGCATCTACGTTCGGGATGCCGAAAGCTTGCAGCAGATCTTGTTTGCACTTCAGCTTGCCGCTCAGGTCTTGCGGCGAATATTTTGCGGCGATAAATTGATCGGTCTGCGGATTCCACTCGTCGTAGTCGATGCCGTTGAGGATGCCGGTTACGGTGGCGGCGCGATCGCGGAGCACGCCCTCCAGGCCGAATCCGTATTCGGTGGTCTGAATCTCCTGGCTATATTTCTTGCTGACGGTGGTTACGTAATCGGAGTAGACGAGCGCGCCCTTGAGGAAATTCACCTGGCCGAAAAATTCCATCTTGGACATGGTGAGCAAATCCCAGGGAAGCATGAGCAGTGGCAAAGTGTCGGGCGGGAACAGACCCTGGTATCCCATGTTGTGGATGGTGAAGACGGTGGCGACATCGCGGAAGGCGGGATCTTCGGCGTAGAGCGTGCGCAGCATGACGGGGACGAGGGCGGACTGCCAGTCGTGGCAATGGAAGACGTGGGGTACGCCCAACACCTTTGAGGCTTCGAGGACGGCGCGGGAGAACAGGGCAAAGCGCTCGGCGTTGTCGGGATAGTCGCCGGCCGGGCTTCCATAGAGCGCGTCGCGATCGAAGTAGGGAGGATAATCCACAAAATAAAATTTAACGCCGGTGCTGGGGCCAGCGGTGACGATGGAGCAGAAGCGATACTTGTCGTCGAAAGGGACGGTGATGCTGCGGACGACAGTTTGGGGATCGGTCAGTTTGGTTTGACGATAGCGCGGAATATAGACGCTGACTTGGTGGCCGAGAGCGGCAAGGGCTCGTGGCAGGGCGCCGACTACGTCGGCGAGCCCGCCAGTTTTGGAAAACGGAACACACTCGGATGCGGCGAAAGCGATATGCATGATGAAGACGCCTCCTCGGCCAGGACTGGATGTGCCTCGGTCACGTTATGATGATGTTTGTAGAGACGCGGACAACTTGTGATTTGTAATTGAAGGTCATTCAATAGCGGTTCTTCCATTACAAGTTGCAAATCGACGGTTAGCAATCCAGTTCAGTTTAAATGCCGGGAAGAAAGAGGGTCAATGTGCCTAAGGGCGCGGTGGTTTCAACAGGTGCGCGGAAGCCTAAGTTAGGACAGCATTTTCTTTCGAGTGAGGGGGCGGCGCTGCGCATTGTGGAGGCGCTGGGAGATGTTTCGGAGGCGACCGTGCTGGAGATTGGTCCCGGCCGCGGGGCGATCACGGAGTTGCTGGCGCGCAAGGCACGGCGATTGATTGCAGTGGAAGTGGATCGCGTTCTATCGGCGCAACTGCGCATGAAGTTTTCCATGGAGCCGAATGTCGAGATCATCGAAGGCGACATTTTGACGATCGAACTGGACACGGTGTTTGGAGCGAAGCCGGGGAGCTTGCGCACCGGACTAAATTTTGCGCCGGAACCGGCTCGCGTGATTGGGAATCTGCCGTATTACATCACCTCGGATATTTTGTTGCGCCTGCTCGAGTATCACCGCTATTTTTCGACGATTGTGATTATGGTGCAGAAGGAAGTGGCGGACCGGCTGGCGGCTCCAGCGGGAAGCCGCGACTATGGCTTGCTTTCGGCCACGGCGCAGCTTTACGGGCGCGTGGAACAGCTTTTTACGCTGCCACCCGGGGCGTTTACTCCGGCTCCGAAGGTGCATTCGAGCGTGGTTCGGATTACGATCAAGCCGCGGTTCGAAGCCTTGCGGGTTTCGGAAAGCGCCTTCATTGCGTTTTTGAAACTGTGCTTTGGGCAGAAGCGCAAGACGCTCTGGAATAATCTTAAGACGCGCTACGACGAGGGCAAGTTGCGGGCGGCGCTAGCAAAGAGCGGGGTGAAACCGGCGATACGGGCGGAGGCGCTGCCGCTCGAACGGACGGCGGCGCTGTTTCGGGCGCTTGAGAATGGCGGCGCCTAGTTGTTGCGGCCGTCTTCTCGCCGGCTGGATTCTTGCTTGCCGACTTTTCGCGGACAGGAGTGTCCGCGCCACACAATTATGACTTCCAGTTTGCGAGCTCCGGCGGTTGCTGGCAGGTTTTATTCTGCGCGGGCTGACGAGTTGCTGCGCGACCTCCGCGAATATATTTCTCCGCACGCGGGGTCGATGACAACGGCGATCGGATGCGTAGCTCCGCATGCGGGTTATATCTATTCTGGCGGAGTCGCCGGCGCGGTGTATTCGACGATCGAAATTCCTGAGCACTGCGTGATTCTTTGTCCGAATCACACGGGCAAAGGGCAGGCGCTGGCGGTGATGGCTACGACTGCTTGGCAGACACCGCTTGGCGAAGTCGCGGCGGATGCGGGCGTGGCAACCGAGTTGTTGCGGCGCTTCCCTGCCCTGCGCGAGGATAGCGCGGCGCACCGCAGCGAGCATGCGATTGAAGTTCAGCTTCCATTCTTGCAGGTGCGACAGCCGGCGCTGCAGATGGTTCCGATTGCTATTGGAACGCGCGACTTTGATGTGCTGCGCGGATTGGGCGAGGCGCTGGCGGAGGTGATTGGCGATTGCGAAGAAGCTGGCCGAGGGAGAGTGTTGATCGTCGCCTCCAGCGACATGAATCATTATGAGCCGGACGCGATTACGCGGGTCAAGGATCGCAAAGCCATCGAGAAAATCTTGGCCATGGATGCGCGCGGGTTGTGGGAGGTGGTGATGAACGAAGACATCTCCATGTGCGGGTTTGGGCCCACGGTTGCGATGCTCACGGCGGCGAAGTTGTTGGGCGCTACTTCGGCGACGCTGGTGAAGTATGCGACCTCGGGCGAGGTTTCGGGGGATTTTGAGGCGGTTGTGGGATACGCGGGGATTGTGGTGCGGTGAAGCGAAGACAGCAATGATCAATTAGCACTCGGTGAAAAGCGCCCTGCCGAACGCCACATGCTGAAGTTACTCCGTTAGTGGGGGCGGGCGCTGGCCGCGGGAACGGGATGGGCTGACGTTGCTGGAGTGGCGCTCCTTTCGCCCATCGGACTGGAACCGCCGAAGCCCCTTGCTGGTGCAAAAGTCGGAGCTGGCTGGACGGTGGAAACGGTGACGGGACGTGCGGTCCGGTCGCTTGTTTTCGCGACCCTATCCAGATGACTGACGGAGCCGCGCGGGACGCCGAATCCGGCCGAGCCGGGACTAATCGTCAGACGATCGGGCGTTCCATTTGCCGGCTCTAAAGCCAGACCGCGCCCTACCATCACGGTTTGATGGCCGACGGTCGGCGCCGTGGGGATCAGCGTTTTGGCGGGCGCGTTAACTACCGTGGGATATGTATTCCAGGAATTCCAGTTGCCGGGCTGCCAGACCCATCCGAAACCGGAGGCGAAGGCCCAGTTGCCGTAGTTGTAAGGCATCCATCCCCAGGGATAACCAGAGACCCACATGTAGCCCATGCCGGGATAAAAGGACCAGGCGCCGTCCATGAAGGGGCTCCAGTTGGAGCCGATGAAGTAGGGTTGCCAGACGCTGCCGTAACCGGGGACGAGCATGAAGTTGCCGTAATAATTCAGGTCACTCATTCCGTAAGCGTAGGGCGACGCGAGACTGGCTGAGCTCGTGGTGCTGGCGTAGCGATCGTGATACTCAGACTGCTGATGATCCCAGGCGTCGGCGGGTTCGGTCTCGTAATTCTTCGCGATCTTGAATGTGTCTTTTTGCGCAGCATCATTGTTGGCGGAATCGGCAACCGTGGTCGCAGCGTCTTTCGCAAAATTTATGGTGGCGCTGCGCTTAGCGGCTAAGTCGAATTGGCCGGAAGGGCCGGCGGCGGTGACTTTGCCTTTGAATACTGCGACGGTCGCGTGAGCGGAGCCGGTAAGTTCTGCGCGGAAATGGGCGGACTGTTGGACGGTTAGGGATTCACGGACAAAATTCAGCTGAAACTGGTCGCCCGGCTTCTTCTCGTACGCGCTCTTTAGATGAAGATCGGCGTAGACGGTGCCCGAGACTAGATTAACCGTGTTGAGCTTCTGGCCTTCGTCGCCGAGCGAGAGGCCAGCAAAGTTTATTTCGCTGCCGGGGGCGAGGCGGAGGGCGCTGCCGTCTTCGAACTCGATTTCGGCGCGGCCATCTTTGCCGGTCTTTATTTTTGTGCCTTCGATCACGGGTAGATTCATGAACGCCTTGTCGAAACCGTCGCCGGGAGCACGCTCAATCTGCACGGTTCCTTGCACGTCACTCAGGCGGACGATGCGCGCCTGGGAACTGGCCGCCGCAGGTATGACGAGCGCAAGGAGCAGGCTTGATATTGCCAGCGCCTTTTTTTCTGCCACGCTTTTTTTTGCGATGCTCTGGATGGACATACGCTTCTCCTGGTTCCGGTGCGGTGTGTTTCTTAAACATTGCGAGCATAGGCGCACTAAGTCAAGGAAATTTTGGAGAATTGGCTCGGTTTCGGAAAGCGCTGACCTCGAAGGCCACCAAGCGACACGAAGGAAATCCCGAGCGAAAAGGCCGGCTCAGTGAGCAGCTCGCTCTAGCAGGCGCTGGGCGCGGGCTCGGGTTACGTTGATGACGCCGGGATCGGCGATGAGCTGATCGAGGATGGGGCGGATGGCGGTGAGTTCGGTGAGCTCGTGAGAGCGGGCCAGATCGTCCATGCGCTTCAGTTCTTCGTCGAGCGCGAGCTTTTGATAGTGGAGATCGTACTGGAGGCGGTGTCCGAATTCCAGGGTGGTGGAGAGGTTCTGCATCAGCGCGGTCAGTTCCTGCACGCCGGAATTGTTGGAGTAGTTGTAGGTTGTTTCGCCACTGCGTTGCGCATCCTTGTAGGCTAAGGTTTTTTTCCCGGTGAAGGCCAGACTTTTATGGCGGGAATCGGCGTCCTTTTGAAAGTAATCGGCCTTTGCCGCCAGCGCGAAAATTCTCTGGCGCGTCTCGGGGAGCAAAACGAAGTCGAGATCAAAGCTGTCGGTGTCTTCGGAATCAGCGGAGATACGGCCGCTGGAATGGTAATGTGACGCGCCGTCGGATGGAACGCGAATCGAATAGTGCTCGGGCTGGGAGGCAGGGAAATCGAGAGTGAAGGTTACGGCGGCCGGAGGTTCGGTTGGCGTTGGGGCTTGCGGGGCGGCGATGACCGAAAGAATTATGAGCAGGAGAAGGATCGACAATGAACGAGGCATGGGGCGAGGTAATGATTGGGGATTCGGTGGAGAGTGTCAAGGGGAGAACGCTATTATCCGTTCGCGTTTCGCTCCGTCCGCCGAATCTACGATTTTTCGCGGAGGGGGGCGAGCTTCGCTCGGCTGGGACAGACGAGGGCATCTGTCCGAGTGTCATTCTCATCGCTCTCGTGATTTTTCCCCTACGCGAGTCTGCTCACCGTTATTTGCAGACGGCGGTGTAGCCTAGGCTGTTGCTGGCGGTAAGGTAGATTTGGCCGGAGATAAGGCCGTTATTGTTGATGCCGCCGGCGATCGCGTACTTGGCGCCGGAATAAACGATGTTTTCGAAGACACCGTTTTCGTAGATGAAGCCGAAGGCGTTATCGGCGGCGAGACGGTTGCCTACGATGACGCCGGAGTTGTTGACTCCGGAGAGGGCGGTTCCGTACTTCTTGCCGGGATCGTTGATGGCGGTGAATTTTCCATTCTGCCAGGCGAAGCCGTTGCTCACCGCGCCGCTGGCGTAGGACCCGACGACCTCTCCGTTGTCGTTCACGGCCCAGGCGTTGGTGACCAGAGCGTTCGGATAGGCGATGGTGGTGTATTTTCCGTTCACCAGCATGAATCCCTTGGTGACGGAGGCGCCAGCGCTGAAGCTGCCGGAGGCGTTTCCGATTTGGCTGACGTCGAACAACCAGGTGTTATCGGCTTTTGGGTAATTAATGGCGGTAAACTGGCCGCCTTGCAGGGTAAAGCCGTGCATGTGGCCCGGGTATCCGGTGTCTTCGTAGGAGCCGGCGTTGACGCCGGCGGCGCTGCTGCCATAGAGCCACGTGGTGGAGGATTTCGGAGCGCTGTAGACGGTGAAGGCTCCGCCGGCGGCGCGGCTGAAGGCGACGAATTGCAGCGTTTTGTTATCGACAAGTTGGCCCACTACGGTGCCGTCATCGCTTACTCCGTTGACTTCGCTGAAGGTGTATCCGGCGGGGGCAGCGAAGGTGGTGAAGGTACAGGAGGCGGTCTGGGCGGCGTGCAAGGCCGCTGAAAATGCGAGCAGCGTGATGATAAGGGCAGAAACGAAGCGAGATTGGAGCATCAGGTCCCTCGGAATTTTCCGCGCTGCGATCGGAGTGAATCATGGGGGAAGGCAGCGCCAGGATTTTTTATGTGAGTTCAGGATAGCGTGAGACCGGGCTGAAGTCAGCGCCTGATGCACTAACGAGTGACACAGGACGGGGCGGTAGATGGGCTAGGACGCTGGTAACTTGACCGCGGGGCGCGGGCGCCCTTTATGCGGGTTCGGCTGATGTTGGCGCTCGCGCGTGGCGGCGGTGTGCAGGTGGCAGATGGCGATGGCGAGAGCGTCGGCGGCGTCGGAGGGTTCGGGAATTTGATCGAGGTTGAGGAGGCGCATCACCATTTGCTGGACCTGATGTTTTTCGGCGCGGCCGTATCCGACTACGGCGGACTTGATGGAGAGCGGCGAATATTCCGCGACCTCGAGTCCGACGGAAGCGGCGGCGAGCATGGCGACTCCGCGGACCTGGCCAAGTTTGAGGGCAGACTTCACATTGGCGGCGTAGAAAACGTCTTCGATGGCGACGCTGTCGGGGCGATGGCGAAGGATGAGTTCCTGGAGGCCGAGCGAGATGTGCGACAGGCGCATGGGCATGGGATCGCGCGGCGAAACTTTAATGGCCCCGCAGATGACGCAGACTAGCTGATCGTTGTAGCGATCGTCGGAGAGCAGATCAACCACGCCGTAGCCGGTGTATTCCGTGCCGCAGTCGACGCCGAGGACGCGCATGGGGGAAGTGTAGCAGGAGAGTTGGCGCGGCCTCGCGGTTGGCGCCTCGCCATTTGATTTGGGACTCCGGATAGTTAATCTCGGGGACGATCCGTGCGTGCGCATGGAGGATGCTGAGGTCGTCGTAGGGGCCGAGAAACAATCGCCGCGCCGGCAAAGAACCTGCGGGCTTCGCCGGTTGGCCAGGTAAGAGCACAGGCCCCTACATGGGCTTTTCCGCCCGCCAAAGCTGCGTGATAACCTACTTACATTCTTAGGAGAGAGGGCAATGAAAATTGGAATGCTGACGGGCGGCGGCGATTGTCCGGGGCTGAATGCGGTCATACGGGCGGTGGTGCGCAAGGGGAGTTTTCATTACGAAGATGAATTCCTTGGCTTCATGGAGGGATGGCGCGGAGTGCTGGAAGACAAAACGATGGATCTCGACCTGTCGTCGGTCGGAGGGATACTGCCGCGCGGCGGGACGATTTTGCGGACTTCGCGGACTAATCCGGCCAAGCATGAAGGCGGGCTGGAGCGCTGCGCCGAGACGTTGAAGAGGCATGGTTGCGAGGCGCTGATCGCGATTGGCGGCGACGACACGCTGTCGGTTGCGCAGAAGCTTTTTGCAATGGGCGTGAAGGTGGTTGGGGTCCCGAAGACGATCGACAACGATTTGTCGGGGACGGATTTTACTTTTGGTTTCGATACGGCAGTGAATATCGCGACTGAGGCCATCGACCGTGTACATACAACGGCGGAGGCCCACAATCGCGTGATCGTGGTGGAGGTGATGGGGCGTTCGGCGGGCTGGATCGCCACTTACAGCGGCATTGCCGGTGGGGCCGACGTCATATTGATTCCCGAGGTACCGTTCGATGTGGACGAGGTGGCAGAATTGATTCAGCAGCGACACGCGCGTGGAAGATACTTCAGCATCGTGGTGGCCGCCGAGGGCGCCCAGTTCTCGGATGGCAACGAGAAGCATGGCGGCGGGTCGCCCGATGCGCGAGATGAGTTCGGCCATGTACGGCTGGGAGGAATCGGCTCCGCGCTAGCGAGCGAGATTGAAAAACGCACAGGTTTTGAAACGCGATCGGTTGTGCTCGGCCACATTCAGCGCGGCGGATCGCCTACCGCTTACGATCGTGTGCTGGCCACGCGCTACGGATTAGGCGCGATCGACATGGTGCATCGCGGCGAATTTGGGCGGATGTCGGCGTTGCGCGGTAATAAGATTGTTTCGGTCCCGCTGGCGGATGCGATCGCAACCAACCGCAAGGTGGATCAGGAGATTCTTGACGTGGCGACTGGCATCCTCGACAAACTCGATTATAAGGTTGCCAAGTTTTCGAGCTAATTTGCCAGTCCGAGAAAATCCGGATTGGGCCAGCGACCCGGCCGAGCATTATCCCCTAATTGGGCGTGAGGTACAGCATAAGCAGCGCCGGGATCCTGGCCGACTGTCCCGATGGTATCCTCGCCATCGGCTCAGCGGGCGTGACGCCCCGCCGCGACGGCGGCGCTACAATCGCGGCGCGCGGAATTAGGACACGATTGCGCGCGGGATTGGCTTGGCAGAGGACGGGTTTAGGGGCATACTTACTCAGCATACTTGCTCAACCCTCCCCCGAAATGCTGCAATTCCTCGGGGGATGATTTCGATGCATATGTTTCAAGACGAAACTCAGCCTGAAAGCCATCTGGAGCGGTCGACGCCGCTGCCGTTGCTGGGCACTCCGCCCCATCCGGAGGTGCAGCGGAAGCGTATGCTGATGGCGCTCGGAATTCTACTGGCGGCGTTGGCAGCGGTAGTGCTGAAGGATTGGGACTTCTGGTTCCCGCCGAGTGTTGAAGTTCAGGAAGCGGCGATACGCAAGAGAAAGAGCATTCCTGTGGCGCCTTCGAGTGCGCCGGCGAGTGCTGCACGGGAACACAAGACCGTCGCTAAGCCTGCGACGCCCGCTGCGTCAGACGCTCCTTTCACGGCTACCACGGAGCGCGCCGTGCTTCCGCCTCTGCAGGTGGAGGTGGTGGCGGGGAACCGCCACATCAAGGTGCCCGCGAAAAGCAGTGCCATTCATCTGGATGTCGATTCGGGCGAAACTTCTTCCGCGTCGGGAACGGATACATCCGCTTCGAATGGGCCGAGCGGCAACGCGGCGGTCAGCGGACCAGCGAACGGTGGATTAGCAAGTAGAACAGCGGCGAACGGCAAGGCTGGCGAGCGGGTGCAGCTATCGCCGCAAACCGCGCAGAGTGTGAGCTTATCTGTGCCGCCGGATTATCCGTTGCTGGCGCGACAGATGAAAGTGCAGGGCGCTGTCAGTTTGCAGGCGTTAATCTCGCGCGAGGGGACGATCCAGGAGTTACAGATTCTCAGCGGGCCGAGCATTTTGGCCGCGGCAGCTCGCGAAGCGGTGAAGCAGTGGCACTTTAAACCCTACGTCCAGAACGGGCAGCCGGTGGAAACGCAAGCTCGCATCACGGTGAACTTCACTATTTCCACAAATTGAACTGTAGGCGGAAAATTAAACGGGCGTCCTGGATTGTTTCGCATCCAGGACGCCCGGGCAGCCCTCCCCCAGAACTGCTCGATCGCTAATGTAGAACTGAGGGGTGAATCTGAAAATGGCACGCGGGTGCCAAGTTGCTCCACCGAAGTGCTAGTTCGTAAACACCAGATTACAAGGGAATAAGCCGGGGATTTGTGGGCGGGAAGATGGTTCCGGGAAGGTCACGGCATTCCCCAAAAGGCAGCGGGCGGGGGCGGCCGCTCCACGCTTTCTTTACCTCTTCCGGCTTATTCCGAAAGGGCCATCTTTCCTGGGGGAACCGGGATGACGAAGGGCGAGCCTGTGATCAAGGTGAGGGTGCCGCTGTCTAGGTTGTAGGTATAGGCTTCAATCGCGTGCGCGGCCTGATTGCCGATATACAAGAAATTGCCGGCCGGATCGAAGAGCGCGAACAGGCCACCCCCGGCTAGGTTGAACGGGGAACCCGCCACCTCCGTCAGTTGGCCGTTGAGCGGACCGATGCTGAAACACCAGATCGAGGCGCTGGATTGTGGAGTGACCGCGTATACAAACCGGGTGAAGGGGTCAACCGCGATGGCACTGGGACCGCTGCCCTCAACCGACGCAAAGGGTGATCCGGCGATGGTTGTTAGTGAACCGTCGGAGCCGATCGTGAACCCGGCGATGTTGCCGGTGGTGTTGGGCAAGGTGGGATTGCTTGCAGAAGGGTTCACCACATATAGGAAAGAATCGCTTGCATCGGCCAGCGCAGACGCTCCCGCTCCAGAAAAGAAAGGAGAATTGGGCAACTGCGTAAGGACGCCATTGGCGAAGGAGAAGCCGCTAACCGTCCCCAAGCCGGGATTGGTGACGTAAACAAATTGGCCGGAATAAGTGAAAATCATTTCGCTCGGACTTGCATTCGCGTAGAAGGGAGAACCGTTGACCTCCGACAAAGCACCGGTCGAGCTATTGATTTGAAAAACGGAAATGTTGTTGGAAAGGGAATTCGTAACTAACAGGTATTTGCCGCTGGGATCAATGACGGCAGAGTGCGGACCAGAGCCAGCGGGAGTTGGATTTTGATTGAGGGTCAAAGTTCCGTCGCCATTGACGGTGTAAAGCGAGATGTTGTCGCCAAAAGAATTGGCAGTGTAGAGAAACTTTTTCGATGGCAGCAGCGCCAATCCGGTGGGTGTGGTGCCCTCGACGATCGGTGTTTGCGCGCCCTTGGAGATATAGCCGTGGGAGCCGTCGATATCCAGCAAAAGGACGCTGCCATACTGCGGCAGGGTCACATAGGCAACATGGTTCGACGCTGACTGACCGGGATTGGTCGCGCACGAAAGTGCGATCAGGGTGAGGATCACAACCGGGGCCACGTCCACGAAGATCCGGCGAAGACGATTCTTGCCA
>Ga0209624_10000779_pt1 | contig 27256 bp, 19 predicted proteins | sample JacPinW_OM2H0_O1_FD_188565 | JGI IMG/M metagenome (GOLD analysis project Ga0209624, IMG submission 188565) | Forest soil microbial communities from Algoma, Ontario, Canada - Jack Pine, Ontario site 1_JW_OM2H0_O1 (SPAdes) (version 2) | ecosystem: Environmental > Terrestrial > Soil > Boreal...
CATCCCTTGGCGGTCGTCCTGAATCACGGTGAAGTGCCAAGGGATGATGGTCTCGGGGATCGTGGGATCCGTTGATGCGCTGTTAACCAGGGGTGTTTCCGCCTTCAGGGTGAGGCGAAGAGCGATGTGCGTAGATTCGGAGCTGATGGATCCGAACATTGCCCAAACTTTGTCGTCGTAAATCATTCGGACGGCGTCGTTCGAAGCTGCACCCCATATCGCGGAATCTCTTGAAACGCCCGCAGCAGCCGCGGCGCTGTTCTGCCAGTTGTCATAGTCGTTGTGGGTGATGAGGCGAAATGGCTTGCCGCCGTAGCCTCCGCCGGTATTGACGTCGTCAATGGCCATCTGCGCGCCGTTGAGCATGCGATTGCCAAGCACCTGTTCGGGATGGTCATAGAGCGGCGCGAGAAAGCCGATCCGAATTTCGCTCAGCTCTTTGAGGTCGGGATCGGAGATGTCGCGGGCTGCACCGTTGTATTCGACGAGATCCTGGTAGTACTCGTAGTAAGGAGTCGTGAACTTTGAAAACGGACGCAGATCCTCCGGCGCTCCAGTGTAGGGCTTGAGCGACCGGGAAACCGGTGGGCCCGGAGGATTCTTGCCACAGGAACATGGCGCGGATGTCTGGGCCCACGAGATTGACATCATTATGGCGGCAACGACTGCAACAGACACGACGCGCATGGATCGGCTCCTTCTTACTCCGAGGTGGCTTCCCGCCGGAACATGGCGATAGCCTCGATCTCGATCAGAAGATCGGGGCGGCAAAGAATCGCCTGAATGCCGGTAGACGCGGGCAACGGGTCGAGTCCTTGCAGTTTGAAGAAAGCGGTACGCTCCTCGTTGAATGCCGGATAGTCGCGCTCGATATCACGCAAGTAACACGTGGTGCGAACGATGTCGTGCCAGGTTGCACCCTCGGCCGCCAGAAGCTTGGTGATATTTTCGTAAGTACGCTGCAGTTGTGCGCGGAAATCCCCGACATGGACCGTTCGGCCGACCTCGTCAATGCTGGCCGTTCCAGAGATCAGCAGAATGATGAGCCCGTTCAGGTCGATCCGCATGCCGCGGGAGAAAGCGCTTCCGTAGTCGTAGGCTTCGTTTAATGTTTTGTGATTGGTAATCGCCCGCTTCACAACCGGGGCTGTGACCACTTCCGCTAGTAATTCCTGAACATTCATAAGAATGGCTCCTGAGTATGATTACTTCTTCCCTTTTGCTTTCTCTGTGCTGAAGACGCCGGCAATTGCTACAGAATTCTTTTGACGAATGCCGTGGCTCAATCCTTTAGCCGTGGCCACCCAGATGTCGTCGCCCTGAAAGTCGACACCGAGGATGTAGTTGTGAGCAGGCGCGCTTTGGACCGGAATTTTCTTGATCGCGCCCGCTACATCGCGTAGCAGCATTTCTGGTTTATGCGTGTCGAGCGCAGGGCGATAGACGGCCCAGTTTGTGCCGTCGTAATACGCGAGGCCCTTGTCGGTGGAGAACCAGGCACGATTAGCGTCGACGCCCCTGATCTGGCTAATAAAGTTGCTTGGCAAGCCGCTGTCTTTCTGCAGGAAGTTGTGCCAATAGCGGCCGTCGTAACGGCTCGCGCCGAAGTACGTGGCGATCCAGACGATCTTATCGACATAGCTGACAGAGGTTGTGATCTCGTGGATCAGCCCTTGATCCTTCATCACGACCATCTCGGTTTCACCGTCGGGGTCGTTGTAGTCTTTCCAACGCTCGGTCTTCTGATCGAATTCAAGGACGCCACCTCCCCATACCGCGTAATAGACCTTGTCTTCGGCGGGACTGACGGAGTACGTCCATATTTCATACATTGGTGTGTTGCGATTGTTGAAGAGCGACCACTGTCCAGTACGAGTGTTCAGGCGACTGGCACCGGCGGCGGTTGCGGTCCAGACAAAGTCACCTTGCACGCCGACTCCGTAGACAATATCGTTGCTCAGGCCAGAATTCAGTTGCGTGAAGGTGTCGATGCGTCCGGCGGAGAGACGACTGAGGCCGCCCATGGTTCCTGCCCAGATGTCGCCGGTGTGCGGATCGAGCGCGAGGGAGAGCACCGCCTGATGAGCCAATCCATCTGCAGGACGGAAGACTCTCCACATACTGTTTTCGTAGAGTCCGAGACCGTTGTCTGTGCCGGCCCAGATCCGCTTTCCGTCGACGAGCACGCAGTAGACGTGATTATCAGGCAGACCGTTCGTCGTAGTGAAATTTTCCCAGCGGAACATCGGCATGTCCTGCGCCGTAGCCAGAGATGCAAAAGTCAAGACGGCCAGGGCGAGGAGGAGCTTCTTTGCAGCACTTGCGAGCTCCTTCGCTCGGCCTGAAAAGCGGCTCCGCTCAGGATGATGCACGTGTTTTGATTTCGTTTTCATAGCGTTTTCAGGTACTCGATGAGATCGTTTAATTCATCTTTGGTTAGATCGTTGGTGACGCCGTGCGTATCTTTCGGATTGAATACGGTCCAGATTTCTTCAAGCGAGCGCGCGGAGCCGTCGTGCAAGTAGGGCGCGGAATAGGCCACGTTGGAAAGCTGGGGAACGTCGATAATCGGGGAGCGATCAGTCGCCTTGCCGGAACCGACGTCGATTTGTTTCTGGTTCGTATATTTCGGTCCGCTATGGCAGTACGTACACTGATTTGTTTCTGGAATTGCGTCGCCGCTCTTCGATTTCGTGCGCTCGAAGATGGTCTTCCCACGTTCCTGCGCAGGAGTCAGATCTCCGTTGGACGCGCGATATCGATTGGGGCGGTATGGCAACGCGTAAACGAATGTGACTAAGTCGGTGAGTTGCTGCTGCGTGAAACTCTGCGAGCGAAAGAAGAATTTTTCCGTGCGCGGACCGCACTCGGTCGGCATATCCGGATTGCCGCCATTCCACTTGAAGGGCTCGGTCCCGGCGAGATTCTCAAGAGAACGGTTGTCGACAATGTCCCTGCCGAAACCGTCAGGCTCCAGATCCCACTGAAGGCCGTCGATCGTCGAGTCAATGTGGCAGTTCGAACAACCGAACTGGCCTTGAAACGCAAAGTCAGCCGTATAGAAGAGGCGTTCACCACGGCGAAGGGCGTCGACATTCTTTGGACCGCCAAGATCCATCGTCGACAGAACCTTTGCAGAGGTCGTGTCGATGACGGAGATGGTGTCGTCGAGTCGATTAGCGACATAAAGGCGCTTTCCGTCGGGAGAGAGTGTGGCGCCGCGAGGATTGCGGCCCACAGGGATCCTCGCGCATACGTAGTCCGCAGAAGCGGATAAATCATTCACGAACGGCTTGCGACGGGACCGAATGGTCTTCAGTAGTTGCGGTACGTCGATGACAGTGACGCTTTGCGATCCTGCGGTGGAAAGGAAAATCTCTGACTTGTCGGGAGCGATTGCCACGCCCCAAGGCATGGCATAGTAACGGTCCAGTTCATCGAGCGGGATTTGAACGACGCTGCCGACATCCTGACCAAACAACGTAAGCGAATCTGTGAAGGCCCATCCATGCTCGACGTGGGCCAAGGGGATCAGGTTCTTGGGCTTGAGTTGCGCTGCGACTCCGAGCCTGCCATCGGCCGAGACCGCGACGTGAAAGACACCTGCCACGTTGTGCAGCGATTTACGGTCGACTACGGTCTGGCTCGTCGTATCGATGACCGTGATTTCCGAGTTCGGTTCCGTGCGGAAAGCGCCCGGGTTCGGATAAATGTGCGTGCAGAAAATCTGTTTTCCATCGGCAGATAAGGTCAGATAGCTGGCGCCACGACCGGCCAGAAGGCGTTTGGTCTCCTCGCCTGTCTTGAGATCGATCAAGGAAACGTCGCTACTGAGACGATTGGCGACGTAGAGCGCGTTGCGCTTACTGTCCAAGACAACTCCGGATGGCTCCGGTCCAGCAGGCAAGGTTTGCACAACTTCCAAAAGGTTCGTGTCGATGACAGAGACTGTGTCGGACCACGCGTTCGTCACGTAAAGACGGCTTCCGTCGGAAGACAATACAATTCCGCGCGGAATGTGGCCGACGGGAATGCTTTTCGTTACTTCGCCCGAAGCGGCATCGACAACCCTCACCTCGTCGCTGTCCTGACAGACCACGTAAAGCAGACGTCCATCGGGGGAGAGAGTGATCTCGATCGGGGACAGGTAACGTCCCTTCGGAAGTATCGGAGACTGCTTCGGTGCAGGCCTGGCGGCGATCACCAGCAGAACTACAGCAAAGATTCCTGCGAGCTTCGCCAAACGCCGAAAGCTTGAATGGGGAATCCCGACCTCTCGCGCCTTTGATGGGTGAGAAGTGGGGCGTCGTCGAAGATTCAGGCGGGCAGACATTTATGGCTCCTCCACGGTGAGGATCCGGTCGATGGCGGGATTCTCCAGCACCTGCTCTTGACCACTCGGCCAGTGGATCGTGAGCTTGTCTGCCTTTGAAGTTGACCCCAGGCCGAAATGGATTCGGCCATCGTCTTGCGAAAGATAGCTTGATCCCGCAACACGCTCAGCGATCTGCTTGCGCCCACCGGCGAGCAACTCCAACCGCGCGCCGATTCCGTCGCGGTTACTCTTCTTGCCTTTCAATTTCACCGTCAGCCAGTGATTGCTGTTCTGCGTGACGTTGTGGAGCAAAGTTGCGGGCGCACCCAGATTGACGACAAACGCATCGATCTTGCCGTCGTTGTCGTAGTCGGCGAAGCAGGCGCCACGGGAAACTGTTTTCAGGTCGAGCACCGGCCCGGCTTCGCGCGATACATCAGCGAATTTTCCGTTGCCCAGACCACGAAACAGCGACTGCTCTTGCGGGACAAGATGAATCAGGCCGCCGTGGAAAATCAGGATGTCGAGCCAGCCGTCGTTATCGAAGTCATAGATGCCGCTGCCCCAACTCACATATTGCGCGTTAGCCTGCGAGATGCCAGAACTAGGACCGATATCTTCGAATCCGCTGGGCCCTGCGTTGCGCATCAGGCGGTTGTACTTAGAATCGGTGACCAGCAGATCGAGACGGCCGTCGCCATCGATGTCGGCGAAGACCGGACCCATGGCGGAAGTGCTCTCACCGTTCTGGCCATAAGCAACGCCGAGATCGCCAGCAACTTCCTCGAAAGTGCCGTCATGCTTGTTGTGAAAGAGGAAGTTTTCGGTCTTGTCGTTGGCGACATAGATGTCGGGATATCCATCACCGTCGTAGTCGGCCGCCGTCACGCCCATGGTGCGGCCCTTGTACGCACCAATGCCGGATTTATCGGTGACGTCAGTAAAAGTTCCGTTGCAATTGTTGTGGTAAAGAAGGTTGGTATTGGTAGCGTAATCGAGCGGGCCGGGATAATTGTCGGCAGGATAGAAGTTGCGGTACTTGGGATCGAACTTCACATACCGGCCGACAAACAGATCGACGCAGCCGTCGCGATCATAGTCGAGCCAGGCCGAACTGATCGACCAGCCATCTACGTTGATTCCGGCTTTCGCGGTTACGTCTGTGAATGTTCCGTCTCCGTTGTTGTGATAGAGAATCGCTTTGCTGTAGCCGGTGACGAAGAGATCGACGAAACCGTCGTTATCGAAATCTGCAGCAATCGCCGCAGTCCCATAAATATTCGCCGCTACGCCAGCCTGATCGGTGACATCGGTGAAGGTTCCGTCTCCGTTGTTGCGGTAGAGGTGGTTGTGCGGAGGAGTCGCCGGTTGCTGCTTGAGAGGGTATGGGTGCATCCCGTCTTCAAGAGGCTTGCCGCTGGCTACATAGAGGTCGGGGAATCCGTCATTGTTGTAGTCGAACCAGACGCATCCGGAGCCGGTGCTCTCAAGAAGCGAGCCTAACTTTTGGGCGCCAAAACTGTGGGTGAACTGGATGCCGGATTTTGCGGTGGCATCTTCGAACTGGATTGGGCTTGCTGTGGGGTTCTGCGGAGCTTGCGCCAGTAAGGAGGACGAAAGAAGAAAGAGTATGAAGAGTCGTGGCATCAAGCTAGTGTCCTCCCGAAGCGTTTTGTGCAGATGCACCGGTCATGTCCGCTGGGATCGTTGATTTCAGCAAGATCATCGGTACTGCATTCTCCGGTGCGGTTTCGGGACCGGCGTGGCATCCGACACATCCACGCTGCTCGCCACGGCGCATCCAGAAGAAGCCCGCTTCGCGTTTAAGAGTCTTGCCCGCGGCATCGAGCAATTCGATTTGCAACGGCTGTTCCGTCGGCACTTGCACGAAGAACGATCCATCGCGCTCGGCCGGCGCGGTTCCGAGCAGCATTGTCTTGCCTGCAGGATCGCGTGTGTAGAGCTTCATATTGCGGATGGAACCGGGAGCGAATGCGTACTTCGATGTGTAGGCATTCAGGCAGAGCAGGTTGGCATTCGGCCAATCGTGCAATCCGGATGGATGCCGATTGGGAATTGCGCGCGGAGCCAGCAATACGGGCTGGACGAGATTGACGCCTGGCTGGGTTTGTATGGGCTGAAGTTCAGAGGCGCCCGGCGTCCAACGCATCAATTTAAACGTATCCTTCGCATCTCTACGCCAGGAGAGAAGCCAGTCGCCATCCGCAGTCTCGGCAAGGTCCCCGGCATATTCCCCGGCAGGGGCAGAGATTTTAATTTCTTGAGCACGGGCCGAGGTGAATCGGGATAAGCCCTTCGCAGAAGCGAAGACGATGTCTCCCGAACCGGTCTGTCTGCCCGAGTGGCGGGCGCGACCATGATCGCAGCGATAGGACTCAACGCCGCTGCCATCGGAGTAGACGGTGTAGATCTCCGGCACGGACTCTGTTCCGAGTGGGTATCCAGCTTCGAACAGAATTCGACCATCGTGGAGAACGTCGGTTGGAAGAGTGCTCGCCGCGCTGTATGTCAGGGCAAGGGGTTTTCCGCCTGCCAGATCTACGACCTCGATGACAAAGCGTCCGGAAATCTTTCGCGCATAGACCACACGATCGTCGGGCAGGTAGAACGGACGAATGCAATCTTCGGATCCTGAGGTAATGCGACGTGGATCACCGCCCGCGAGAGCGATCTCCCAGATTTGCCATGGATCGCTGGCGTGAGGCTTGCCGGCGAACAGAGCGCGCTGGCCATCGAAGGAAACTGCGGCATCAGCGGATGCCATGAATATCGAGACTAGTCTGTGCTGGCCCTTCTGATCGTGCACAAAGACAGCGGCATCCGGACTGAAGCGGTCGGCTCCGTGCATCCAGGCCAGGGAATCGTAATTCCTCGCTATTGTGTACAGGAGAATCGATCCATCTTTGGCGTTTCCGGCGTGCGTCGTGAATCTTGCCGGACCGATCACGAGTAACAAAAGCAGACAGCCTGCGGGGATGCCCAAAGAGAGCAACCGCTTGCGTGCAATAGTCACAGTGGCTAAAACCCCAACAGATTCGCAGCACCTTTCGCGGCCCTGAAGGGCCGCTCTTCCACGAAATAAGGGGCCGGGCAGCATTAGTCGGCTCCTCCTGCGGCGATGAGTCGAGGACGGAGTTGCCGAGAGTGGTGCTGAAGATCCAGGTACGGTTGAAGATCATCCATCATGTGACGGAACTCGTCGAAGGTGAGCGATTGATTTCCGTCACTGAGAGCTTTTTCTGGTTGGGGATGCACTTCCACAATCAGTCCGTCCGCGCCGACCACGGCGGCGGCGCGTGAAAGTACAGGAACAAGGCTGCGTACTCCTGCGGCATGACTCGGATCAACGATGACGGGCAGATGCGACACAGTCTTCAACACTGGAACGGCGGCGATATCGAGCGTGTTACGAGTTGCGGTTTCAAAGGTGCGAATTCCGCGTTCGCACAGGATGATTTGAGGATTGCGAGCCATTGCGATGACCTGTGCCGAGCGCAAAAGCTCTTCAAGCGTCGCGGTCATGCCACGCTTCAACAGAACGGGAAGTCCGCACGCTCCGAGGGCTTCGAGGAGAGCGTAGTTCTCCATGCTGCGCGTGCCGACTTGCACGATGTCGGTGTATTCCGCGATCACATCGACATCTTCCTCACTCATGGCTTCGGTGACGATTGCGAGTCCGGTTGCCTCGCGAGCTTTTCTCAAAAGCTTGAGACCTTCGACGCCAAGTCCCTGGAAGGCATAAGGGGAAGAGCGAGGCTTGTAAGCTCCTCCACGAAGGATTCGCGCACCCGCTTCGGCGACAGCTTCCGCAGTTTGCAGGATTTGGCTTTCGGATTCGACAGCGCACGGACCCGCCATCACGACGAAATCGTTGCCGCCAATCTCAATGTCCCGCACCTGCACCACGCTGCGAGAACACGTGTCGGTTTTGGCGACAAGATCGAAACAGGAGAACTGTCCGTTCCACTTGGGATTCATGAGCGCGGCCATTCTAGTAATCCGCAAACTGCAAATCACTAGTAAGAAACTGCTAGAACATGCGAAACAAGCGCATAAACACTGGTCAAAACGATAATCAGCGAACGCTATCTCCTTTGTATCGATGCAGAAGGGAGACGCTCGTGATTGAGATCACGCTTCTGCGAGACGGAGCGCACAAGACTGAGCTTTTCTTTCAGCGCGGTTGATTTCTATTGGCGGTTGAATCAAGTACGGGTCGTCCGACGACTCGCGTGTCATTTGAATCACGGCAAAACCTTCGAATGTTTTGGATCCGTAGTCCTCGTGTAGGGATCGCCAACAGAAGTTGTTGGGAATTCCGACGCCCGCAACCGCCAAATCCACGCAACCTGTTGAATTCACATGATGGCTATCAACGTGCATTTGAAGGATTGGCCGAAGCTTCACCGGCGGGAGGTCAATCGATGGCTGGAGAGAATTGGACCATGTGGCTCAACATCACGAACTTCGCATTAGGACTCGTAACTCTGGTGGCGCTTCTCGTTGTGTTTCTCGCGGTCGGCTGGGATCTGATGGCGAGCAAAGTGAAACACGCGAGAGCGGGAATTGATCTGCGAAACATCGACGCAGAACTGCAGGCGATGTTGCATGGATCGCACAGCCTGTCGGTTCCGGGACTTGGACTGACGATGGCAGACGGGGGCGAGAAACTCGAACCGCCGAAGGATGAAGCCTCCACCAAGAAATCGCAGGAGTAGGTTATGGCCTGCCCATGTCTTAGAGAAGGTCGAGCGCGATATTGCCACGCGGCGCCGGTACGCAAGCTGATCCTGGATGGACCGGGGGCAACCGATGGTGGCCGCTGTGCTTCGCCGCGTTATCGCACGTGCGAGCTGGCTGCAAAAGATGGACCGGAACTCGATCGCTGCCCTCATTTAGAAGAAATCCGGGTGCAATATTGCGGCGTGTCTCCGATTCCGAAACTCGTCCCCTTTAGCGATTCGCAACTGTCGAGCTGCACCAGCGACAACTATCGCTATTGCGACTCATATCTGCACCTGGCACAACCGCACGCTACTAAGGCGCCGGCTAGTCTTCTCTATACGCCGAATCATTTCTGGCTGGATGCCGAGGAATCTGGTCTATGCCACATCGGCATCGACGGTTTCGTCGCGGATATTGCAGGAAGCATCGACGGCGTGACATTCGTTACAGCGCGCGGCACTCACTGTCCTGCTCTGGCGTTGACCATTCATGGAGTTGAGTGGCCGATGAGCTTTCCGAATCCGATGATGATTCAGAAGGTGAACACTCGGCTGCGGAGCGATCCACACCGGCTGACTGCGGATCCTTACGGGGCGGGATGGTTGTTTGAGGGGTGGGAAGTTCCGGGGAGAACTCGGATCGGTCTCATTTCAGGAGCACAGGCAGACGGGTGGCAGGCTGAGGAGCGCGAGCGCTTAACCCAGGAAATCCACGAAACGCATGCGCCGGGTTGCGACGGCGGCTCACCGGTCCGTGGGGTCGCACAGTTTCTGTCGCGGCAAGATCTGGTTTGCCTGTTTCAACACTTTTTCTCCAAGACAAGCTGGACATCGGAGAACTGAATATGCGCCGAAACCTTGTCGTCTTCTTATTTGGTCTCGTGGTCGCCCTCTTTGTAGGGTGGGTTGCCTTTCCGCAGGCCCTTTATGTGAAGAAGCATCAGCCTCTCGATTTTCTTCACAAGACGCATGCGGAAAAATCTGGCGTTGCCGACTGCAGCGAGTGCCACACGATCCGCGAGGACGGCACATTCGCGGGATTGCCGCCCATGGAAAAATGTGCCGGCTGCCATTCCGATCGAATCGGCGAAAGCAAAGCTGAAGCAACTTTGGTGAACGACTACATCAAGACCGGACATGAAACTCCGTGGCTGGTGTATTCGCAGCAACCGCCCAATGTCTGGTTCTCGCATGCGATCCATGTGAAACGCGCCAAGCTGACTTGCACGGAGTGCCATGCGGCCTATGGTGAGTCCGACCAGGTGCGACTCTACGAGGTCAACCGCATCAGCGGATATAGCCGCGACATCTGGGGACACTCAATCTCGCGGTTGCGGCGCGCTCCGCACGAAGGCATGAAGATGAGCGACTGCGAAGGTTGCCACGCGAAACACAACGTCGAAGTCGGATGCCTCGGCTGCCACGAATGAAGGGAGCAGCATGAAGTTCACTCGAAGAGATCTTCTAGTATGGGGCGCGGGAGCAGCGGCAGGTCTCGTGGTTTCTCCAGTGCCGTGGAAAGTGCTGGACGACGTTTCGATCTGGAGTCAGAACTGGCCGTGGATTCCGCAACCGGCGCGTGGCCCAGTCGAAGTCAAGCAGTCCTTCTGCACGCTCTGCCCAAATGGATGCGGCTTGCGGGTAAGAATGGCCGGAGGCTGGCCAGTCGGTGTCGCGGGAGTCAGTTCTCATCCCATCAGCCGAGGCGCTTTGTGCCCGCTTGGATTTGCCGCACACCAACTCAACTGGCATCCACGGCGGCTGCACGCCGCACAGCATCACGGAGAGCCTTCATCGCTGTCTGAGGCTCAAGCTGCGTTTGCGAAGGCCTGTGGCGAGGGTTCAATCGTAATCATCGATGGCTATCCCGGGCGCGCAGCGTCGTCCGTTCTCAAAACATTTGCTGAGAAGCAGGGCGGAACTTATCGCGTTGTCACAAGTTCGGAATCGAGGGCGCTTGCACCGTACGAGGCGTGGATTGACGCACCAAGTTCGTCGCTGGGATACGACCTCGAAAATGCGCAGACCGTAGTGAGCTTCGGCGCTCCTATGCTGGACGGATGGGGAACGCCCGGCCGCTTCACGTGGCTCTGGGCCGAGCGAGCCGGCGGCATGACCGATCCGCAACTCCGTCTCATTCAGATTGATTCATCCTTTTCGCGGACGGCGGCGCGTGCATGGCAATGGGTGCCAATTCGAGATGGGTCTGAGTCCGCACTGGCTTCGGGACTGGCTCGTGTGCTGCTTGAACAGAAACTGGTTCCAGCACACGGCCCGATCCCGCCTATTGCGCTTTCAGAAGTCGCGGCCCAGACAGGGCTGTCGGCCGATGCGATTCAAGATCTAGCGCGCACGTTTGTGTCACATCTCCCAGTGTTAGCGATCGCGGGCGACAACGACCCGGCAATCGCGGCTTTGAACATTGTGCTGGGATCGGTGGGCGCGCGCGGCGGAATCGTACGCAGATCGAAGAACGCTGAGTCTTATGTTGCAGCCGATGCCGACATCCCCAATGCACGCGCGGTATTGATTGACGGCAGCGTGCCTTGGGATTTTGCCCCCCAGACCGAGGCCGAGGTCTTTCGCTTCGCTGCGTGGGATGGCGGTCCATCGCAGTCCGACTGGCTACTGCCCTCTCCAGGATTCTTGGAAGCATTGACCGATGTCCCAACTGCTCCCACGTTGTCGGTGGAAACTTATGCAGTGGCTCCAGCCCTGGTGAGACCGCCATCTGAGGTGATGAGCATCGAGCAGTTCCTGAGCGTCGCAGAACCCACTTTGATTCCAGTCGACAAAATCATTCACTCACGCTGCGAGGAGCTGTTTCGCAAACATTCAGGAACGCTGTATGGGCAGGAGAAGACGCCGGTCGCGAAGATTGCCTCCGTGCAAAAACTAGAGGAGGAATTTTCGAAAGGAGCGGTCTGGGTCGATGAACCATCGCCTTCCGGCAGTATGCGTTGCGAGCTGAAGGAATGGCCCGCTGCTACTCCGGCCTCGCGTGTTGAGAGTTGGACGACCGAGTGGCCCATCGCAGTCCTGCCTCCTTTGGCCACCAAGCTCTATATCGAATCGAACTTACGCGAAGCTCCGGAGAGGAGAAACGCATGAGCGCACGATACGGCATGGTGATCGATCTGGACCTCTGCACTGGATGCGGATCGTGCATGGTAGCCTGTGCGGCGGAAAATAATGTTCCTTCACTTCCGCAATCCACAGCGCGAACCGGCTTGACTCCGATTGTGGTCCGCAAAGTCTCGAACAAAATGGCAGGCTCCGCGCGCCGCGAAACTTTTATCCCCATCATGTGTGCGCACTGCGAGCACGACACACCGTGCGTAAAAGTGTGCCCGCAGCAGGCAGTCGAAGTGGATAAGGAAACTGGAATCGTCATGCAGATGCCGCAACGCTGCCTGGGATGCCGCTACTGCATGACGGCCTGCCCGTATCATGCACGGTATTTCAACTGGTGGGATCCGTCGTGGCCAAAGGGGATGGAGAAGAGTCTGAATCCCGGCGTTGCGGTGCGAATGAGAGGCGTCGTGGAGAAATGCAATATGTGCCATGCGCGGATGCATTCCGCGAAGGAGAAAGCAGCCGCTGCTGGAAAACGAGAGATCGATCCGGCCGACTATATTCCGGCTTGCGTGGAGGCTTGTCCGACGGGAGCGATTCGATTCGGGAACTTGGCGGACGCAAATGATCCCGCTTCGAAAGCAGCGCGTTCGCCGGAGGCGTTCCGACTGCTCGCACGGCTCGGAACCGAGCCAAAGCTTTATTACAAATCAAAGGAGGCCTGGGTGAGAGCACTGGCGGAATCGAATCCAGCTCACGGTGCAGATCAGAGTCAGGAGGTGCAACGTGGCTAGCTCCGTCCTTACTGACAGTCGATGGATAGCTCGCGGCGCCGAGCGCACCTCCCTTTCGAGGTTTCTGCTCTGGCTCTCGCCATGGACTGTCCTGCTCGCGATCGGTGTCTACGCGGCTGGTCTCTGCCTGTTCTACGGGCTCAACCAGACCAACATGGACAACCGCTTCGCCTTTGGTCTGTGGATCTTTCTCGATCTCGGCGTCATCGCGCTGGGGGCTGGGGCATTCTTCACGGGATTTCTGGTCTACATCCTGAAACGAGTTGAACTGAAGCCGATTCTGAATACTGCGGTGGTCGTCGGCTTCATCTGCTACAGCGGCGCGGTAGCGATACTGATGATCGACGTCGGGCAACCGCTACGGGCGTGGTTCACGTTCTGGCACCCGAATACTCACTCCATGTTGACCGAGGTTACGTTCTGCATCTCTTGTTATCTGCTGGTGCTGAGCCTGGAATACATTCCGATTCTGCTGCGCAACCGGCAACTGAGAAAGTTGCCATCATTCCTGGTATTCGAACATCAGCTTCATAAATTAGTCCCCGTGTTCGCTGCGGTCGGAACGCTACTCTCGTTTTTCCATCAGGGATCTCTAGGCGGGCTTTATGGAGTATTGCGCGGCCGTCCGTTCGCATACCGCACCGGGTTTTTGATCTGGCCTTCTACATTCTTCCTATTCATTCTGTCGGCGATTGCGTCAGGACCGAGTTTCTTGATGCTGATTACGGCTACGGTCGAAAAGATAAGCGGCCGGCGACTTGTGCCCCCAGAAGTATTCCGCCGCCTGGGATTCATTTCCGGAGTGCTGCTTGGCATTTATGTGGCGGCCAAATCCATCGACACGCTGGTGTGGCTCAACATAACTTCTAAGGCTGAAGGCTTTGCACCGTGGCAGTTCTACTCCTACAAACCGTTCGGCACTCCGATTTTGTTCGCCGAGATCGTGCTGCTGGGATTGGTTCCGGCATTTCTGTTGACCTTTCGGAAAACGGCGTGCCACCGCGGATGGCTGTTGACGGCGGCCGCCATGGCGTGCGGCGGCATCCTGTTGAACCGGTTTGTGCTGACGGTTCAAACGCTCGCATTGCCGACACTGCCCTTTGACGAGTTCCTCCAATACACACCGAGTTGGCAAGAGGTCGCCAGCTTTGGAGGAGTGATCGCGTACGGAGTGATCCTCTACTCGTTGTCGTTTCGCTATCTGCCGCTTTTCGCAGCCTCAAAAGGAGAGGACGAGCATGTTTCCGGGAATTGATGGATTTCACTGGACGTTCGGCCATGTTCTTTTCCTGTCATTATTCTTTGCCGTGGTTCTGACAATCTTGGCGACGGTGATTTCCGCCGTATGGCGTACTACACGAGATTTCCGTTCGCATCGAGCGATCGAGTTTTGCTGGAAATCGGACTTCGCCGAGTTGCCGGTGTCGGACCGGCACTGCCGCCACGAACTCGCAGGCCGCGTAACGTCCCGAGTTTGCGACAACGCCTTTGATTGCCGGCATTGCAGCGAGTATTCGCGGTTTGCAGTACTGCCCGCGGCGGGAAATCTTCACGCTCAGGGTCTCGAATATCCCCAAGATCGCTACTACCACCGCGGGCACACTTGGGTTAAGCCCGCTCAAGACGGCACAGTCACGGTGGGACTCGATGAACTGGCGCGACATTTGATGGGAAACCCCGACTCCGTGCGCATGCCTAAACTGGGGGATGAAGTCGAGCTCAATCAGACGGCATGGCGGATAAGGAAGAACGGAAAAGAAATTGACGTGCGTGCCCCGATCGAAGGAACTATCGTAGGAGTTGGAGGTTCGAACGAGGGCTGGGATCTGAAGATTCGTCCCCGGCTCGATTTACACGATCCTGCAACTTTGCGACATCTTCTGCAAGGCGCTGAAGTTCAAGGATGGGTGTCTCGCGAATTGGAGCGTTTGCAATTGCAACTGCGGACGCCCCATACTCCACCGGCCCTGGCAGACGGCGGAACGCTTCTGCCGGATCTGATGGATGCCCTGCCAGACGCGGACTGGGACACTGTACTCGCAGACACTTTTCTGGCTGCCTAGATCAGCTCAGTGTGTGATCTCGTAGCGCTTAAGCTTGTCGTAAAGCGTAGAGCGATCGATTCCCAGGGCAGTGGATGCTTCTTTCACGTTGCCGTGCTTTCGCTCCAGAGCGGCGACAATCGCCCGGCGTTCCAATTCTCCTAGCGAGACGTCGGGGACCTCCCATTCATGCGCCTGCCTTCCGGCGTTCGACAGCCACGAAAAATCCTGCTCGTCCAGTTGGCCGTTATGACAGGTCACGATGGCGCGCTCAATCACGTTCTCGAGTTCGCGCACGTTTCCGGGCCAGTCGTGAGCAATGAGAAGTTTCAGAGCAGCGCCTGAAATTCCATTTACATCTTTACCCAGTTCGGAAGAGATGCGCTGCACAAAATGCTCCGCAAGCAGCGGGATATCTTCGCGGCGTTCGCGCAGCGGTGGCAAGTGGATTTCAATCACGTTCAGCCGATAATAAAGATCTTCGCGGAATTTCCCCTGCTGAACCTCGTCTGCAAGATCTTTGTTAGTAGCCGCAATAACCCGAACTTCGACTTCAACTTCCTGAGTGCCGCCCACGCGATAAAAGCGGCGTTCCTGCAATACTCGCAGCAGGTCGGCTTGCAGTTTGGGAGAGATATCTCCGATTTCGTCGAGGAAGATGGTGCCACCATTGGCCAACTCGAACTTCCCTTTGGACTGAGCAGCAGCTCCCGTGAAAGCTCCTTTTTCGTAACCGAACAATTCGCTTTCCAGCAGAGTCTCAGTCAACGCTGCGCAGCTGACGGCAATGAATGGCTTGTCCGCCCGGCTACCGGAGAAGTGAACAGCCCGCGCAACCAGTTCTTTACCCGTCCCGCTTTCTCCTCGAATCAGAACCGTGCTGCGCAAACTGGCGACTTCCTGGGTTAGACCTAGAATCTCTTCCATCCGTGGATTCTTAGTAATGATGTCGTGATGGCGGTATTGACGTGTGAGCTTCTTGCGCAGAATCGCGTTTTCACTCTGCAACTTCTTCAGTTTCAGGATGCGGGAGACGAGCATCGAAATCTCCTGCGGATTGCAAGGCTTCACGATGTATTCCTGCGCACCCTCTTTCATGGCCTGGATCGCCGTGTCAACGGTGGCGTAGGCGGTGATGATGATGATGGAAGCATCAGGACGAATTCGATGAATCTCCATCATCGTTTCGATTCCGTCCATACCGCCAGGCATTTTCAAGTCAACGAAGCAGATGGCGTAGTCCGAAGCTCGGGCGAGTTCCAATGCTCTCTGGCCATTCTGCGCAGTCTCGACGCTGTAGCCGTCTTCGCGTAACCACGCTGCCATCGACTCGCACATCACGTCTTCATCGTCCACGACCAGGATGGGCCAATTTTTCTTCATACTTTTCCCTCTTGTGAGAACTTCTGCACCAATCGAAGACCGCAACGGGCGCAGTATTGTTCCGCCTTGGCATCGACCAACTCAATATGCGTGGCAAGACTCATTGCGCAGGTCGGCTCCGAACAATGCACCAGGCCGAAGGTGTGCCCGAGTTCGTGCAGAACTTCCTTCACGGTCCGCTCTCTTAACAAACTCTCCTGAGCCGGAAGCCCGTAGAATTCCTGATGCAAACGGCACAATGAAACCACAGCGACCGGGCCTTCAAATTGCGCCTGCCCGAACAGGAAACTGAGCATCGGGATTGCAAGGTCCACGTCGGTTACGCCCAGAATTCGGGCTGCGTCACGCGGGACGGATTGAGCCAGCATCTTCATGATCTCGACCGACTGATACTGTTTTCGCTTCGCATCGTACGCGGTGTCCGGGATATCCAGAGCTGGCAAGCGCCGTATGGGCAAAGGGAACCATTCGGCCATTGCGTTCTCGATCCAGTCCAACGCTTGCGGCGGCAGATGGCCGACGGATACAAGACAGAGTTCGTTCACACACCTTGTACCTGTACCTCTCTCGCTTCCGGCATCTTGCTTTGCGACTTCAGCGGAAGGGTGACCGTGAACGTCGTGCCTTCGTTTCGCTGACTCACAACCTCCACTTCTCCTTCATGCGCCTTTACGATGCCGTAGAGAACAGCCAGCCCAAGACCAACTCCCTTGCCTTCCGCCTTGGTGGTAAAAAATGGGTCGAAGATTTTGGACAGATTTTCGGGCGCGATGCCTTCGCCCGTGTCCTCAACGCAAAGCTCCATGCTGTCTTCCTTCGGAAGCAAGCGGGTACGAATCGTGAGTTTCCCACCACCGCGGGTCTGCATCGCCTGCGCACCGTTCAGGACGAGATTGAGAATGACTTGCTGGATCTGGGACGAGTCGCACTCGACGAGCGGAACGTTCTCCTGCAGATCAAGCACGACCTCGGCACTAATCAACTTGAGCTTGTGATCGGCGAGGCCGAGTGTTGTCCGTACGAGCTTGTTCAGGTCGGCGGGAGCTCGCTGGGGCTTGGATCGCCGGGAAAACGCGAGCAGGTCGGAGACGATGCGTCCGACGCGAGCTGTTTCGGTAGAGATTAAACTCAGGTATTTTCTAAATTCCGCTTCGCGGCCCGGCGGGTAGTTACCGGTAGCCATCAGTCGCTCGAGCAGCATCGACAGATTCAAAACGCCAGAGACTGGATTATTGATCTCGTGCGCAACACTGGCTGCGAGTTGCCCCAGAGTTGCCAGGCGGTCCGACTGTATCAATTTTTTCTGCGCTGCTTTGAGTTGTTGTGTACGCTCGTCTACTTTGCTCTCCAGCGTTTGCTGCATGTCATTCAGCTCAGCGACTGCGAGCTTCAAGCGTTCGCGCATTCGGTTGAAGGAATCGATGAGTTCATCCAGCTCTTGGCTGCCGCGCGCATTGCCGATATCGATGGGCCGGTCCAATTCCATGGCACTGACCGCCTTGGTACCGGCGATCAGTTCCTGAATTGGCTTGGCCACGAATTGCCGGGTAAAGACAATGACGAATGCGGCACCGATTCCGACCTCAAGCAGCGTCCAGAGAATAGTCTGAAGGGTCATGGCTCGGGTCTGTCTTTGGACTGGATCCAGTCGTAACGCCACGTCGACAACGCCGAGCACCTTGGTCGACGCGTTGTGCGCGTGGCAACTGGCATTGCTGCAGGAAGGCTCGTTGTAGATCGGCGCCACCATATTAATGGTCTTGACCCCGGTCGGCGAGGTGGCGTAGCGCACTCGGGAATCTTCGGTCGGGCGGTTGCGGACGGCGTCTTTGCTATGGCAACTGGCACAGACCTCACTGGACGAACTTGCCAGAGTTGGCTGCTCGCGAGAATCGGTCGAGAAGACCAGCCGGCCTTCCCGGTTAAACATGCGGATGCGGTCGACCCCTTGCTTGTCAGCAATCACGCGCATGATTTCGTATGCCGCCTTCCGGTCGTCATCGAGCATGGCATGCCAAGTGGCCCCCGTGATGCCTCGCGAGAGCTGATCGGCACCCAGAATCATGGTCGCGACCAGCTGCTTCTGCTGACTACGAAAATTGAGGTATCCACTGATTCCGCTGATCGCAACGATCAGGACGGTGAGGGAAAGAATCAGCTTTGGACCTAGTTTTCGAGGCATGTGCGATCTTTCGGCCTGAGGCGGGCGGATCATCCGCCGACAAAACTCCTTATTTAGCCTAGAGAGCAAGCCGGCGATGCACCGTGATTCTCACGGCCCCGGTCTGTGATTTGAATCACGTCTTGGCTGGAGATGCCCGCCAGTCAAGCGCTTTAGCGAGGGTCTACCATTGCCGTGAATCGTCGGCATAACAAATTTGAATTGGACGCGACTGGTTTGCGGAATCTATCGTCTTGAAACAGAAGCAACAGCTCGGCGGGGTTTCGGCGCGATCTTTGGGGGATACGCGCCGGGATCCTAAGAGCTTTTGGTATTTCGCTTATAGGGAAATCTGGCTCGCCCGGCTCTCAACCGATCTATGCGCTAGACAACACTTCCCTCGCCGCCGCGGAGACGTTGCACTTCACAGAGCCTGACAATGTTTAATCGATCGGTCGCACCGACTTTACGCGATATGTTGTGCACATGATTCTTTACCGTCTGTTCTGACAAATTGAGTTGAGCGGCGATCTCTTTGTTCGTCAGGCGCTGGCGCAATAATTCCACTAACTGCTGCTCTCGCCGGCTCAGTCCGAATTCAGCTCCCCAACAGATCGGGGTCGGGACACTTGGCTGTTGCGAGATAGATTGGAACAAGGCCATCGATAAGGCCGGCGGGCAAACTGCTTCTCCGGCGGCGACGGCGCGGATCGTCGCGGCGACCTCCGCCGCAGAGGCGTCTTTCAGAACATATCCAACGACTCCCTCCCGTACTGCTTTCAGAAAGGTCGTTTCGTCGGAATCCATGTCAACCATCACAATCTTGACTTCCGGGAGAGCAGACCGCAGGGTGGGTATCAATCCGGAATTTGAAAACAAGAGACCGCTTGAATCCAGCAAGATAATATCGGGAGCTTTTGAGATGATCTCTTCGAACACGATCGACGAATATGGATTCGCCCCGACGACACGGATGTCTCGCTTCGCCAGGAGACGCACCAGGGCTTCTCGCAGGAGACGGTTCTCCGCGAGCAGGAACACCTCAGCGATCCATTTGGAACTCATTTAGGTTTTTTCACTTACGATTTCCGGCTGCACTCTAACTAAAGACCCGGGATAAGCCCAACACTTCTTGCGACAGATTCTAGAACACTGACGGAGAGGAAAAGTTGTTGAGGAGGTGCAACTTCGCAGTATTAGATCTCAGAGTGAGCGCAGGGAGTTTCAATGGGACGAATTGGAGAACCGACGAACCCTAGGCGATTTCACTCTGTCGATCGAGGATAGTGTCGCCTGAAATGCCAGGCAGAGTAACGAGCACTGAAGTCCCCGTTGGTCCGGATCGTATTTCGAAGTTGCCATGTAACTGCCGAACTCTTTCTTGCATTCCTTGAACGCCCACGCCAACTTTCTTGGGCCGGCTTTTGGCCGAATCGAATTGCGCAATTCCCTTCCCCTGATCCCGAATCTCGACCTGAGTGTTGCCGGCGCTGTGTTCAATCCGCAAGAACGCATTCTTGCTTCCCGAATGACGGTGAATGTTGGTCAGCGCCTCTTGAACGATTCTGAAAATCGTCGTCTCTACTTCCTGAGGCAATCTCGCGAGCTTCGGGTCTAGTTGTAGATCAACCTGAATGCCGCTTCGTTCTGCAAATCCTTCGACGTACCATCGCAATGCTGACTTCAATCCCGCCTCGTCGAGTAGAGGAGGGTGCAACAGATGCGACATGGTGCGCAATTCCTTTGACAGCTCGTCAACGAGTTCGACGCTGTTGGAAGCGAGCTTGCTGAGCTGCGGATTTTTCTGGGAAGACAGTTCTTGCTCTAGCGGGATCAGGCTCATCGACAGAGCCGCCAAGATTTGCCCCGCGCTATCGTGCAATTCCCGCGCAAGCCGCCGCCTTTCATCGTCCTGCGCGCGAAGTAGCCGGTTGTTGAGTGCGCGCAGTCTCTCTTCCGCCTCCTCGAGTTCGGCTGTTCGCGCCTTAACCCGAGCTTCCAAATGAGAACGCGCAATAACTTGCTCAGTGACCTCAACGGCGTGAACCAGAATCTGTTCAACTTCACCCGCCACGTCTCGCATGGGGTGGTAGCTAAAATTCATGTACGCGATTTCTTCTTCCCCATTGCGCTTCAGCCGGACTTCGGCCTCGTTGGCTACGAACGTGCGGCCTGTTTCGTAGACTTCGTCCAACATCTCGAGGATTCCCAGACCCTTTAATTCCGGGAATACCTGGTGCACGGTTTTGCCCAACAGCTGGTCCATCGTGTCGCGGCGCGCAATGGTCACATATGCGGAATTCACAAAAGTGAACCGATGCTCCGGCCCGCTTAAAAGGGCCATGGCCGCCGGCGCTTGCGTAAACGACTCACGTAACCGTCCACGTTCGAGTTCAGCTTCAGCGCGTAGATGGCGTTCTACCTCAGCTGCTTCCGCCCGAACGCGCGCCATCTTGAGGTGAGCGCTCACCCGAGCCAGAAGTTCGCGAGCCGCAAATGGCTTTACTAAATAGTCATCAGCGCCGGCCTGCAGCCCTTCGACACGGGACTCTTCGCCCGCTCTCGCGGAGAGAAGGATCACCGGCTTCGATTGTGTCTGGGGATGGCTTCTCAACGCCCGGAGCACACCGAAACCGTCCAGCCCAGGCATCATCACATCGGTAAGAATAAGGTCAGCATGCAGCTCGCGTGCGCACCTAACCGCCTCTTCCCCGGTAGAAACTGCGTGGACTCGATATCGCTCCCCGAGCAACCGTCGGAGATAATCGCGCAGATCAGCATTGTCGTCCGCAACAATGATCAACTCGCCTTCGCTGACTCGTCCCCATTTTTCTGGAACCATGCTCCCCAAAGACGCTGGATCTGACGACGCAACCTCGGGAGATTCGGGCTCTCGTGATTCTTCCGGCAACCAGCGAACCGCCTCTTCGACAAAGCTGTCGGCTCTAACGGTCGTGGATACGGTGCCCTTGGCAGCCCAAATCCGATCCTGCGGAAGGTGATTGGTGCCTTGTGGGAGGACTACGGTAAATGTCGTGCCGGTTCCTTCCGTGCTCGAAACCGAGATCGTTCCGTGATGAATCTTCACCAGTTCATGGACGAGGGCCAATCCGATTCCGGTTCCTTCCTGGGTTCTGCCTTTCGCACCTTCCACGCGATGGAAGCGCTCGAACAGCCGCGGAAGCTCATCTTTTGGAACGCCAATGCCGGTGTCCGCTATCTTCAGCTCGATGTGATCGTTCTTCGTTTGAAGATGTACGGATACTTTCCCTTCAAAAGTGAATTTGAAGGCGTTTGAGAGAAGATTGAGTACGATCTTCTCCCACATGTCGCGGTCCACGTAAATTGGTTCAGCAACCGAAGCGCATTCGACCTCATACTGCAAGCCCGCGCGCTCCATGGCTGAGCGAAAAGCGCTGGCCAGTTCCGCGGTCAGCCCCGAAATATCGGTAGGCTGGTACACGGCTTCAACGCGTCCAGCCTCGATACGCGAGAAATCCAGCAGCGAATTCACGAGCTTCAACAACCTCAGACCATTACGGTGAACGACTCGCAGCTGCTCGTTACATTCAGCAGCAGATCGAGTGGGAGCGTCCGCGAGAAGGTCTTCAAGAGGCGCGAGCATCAGAGCCAGGGGCGTGCGGAACTCGTGACTCACGTTACTAAAAAACGCGGTCTTGGCACGATCCAGCTCAGCCAGGGACTCAGCTCGTTTTCGTTCTTCCTCGTAGGATCGAGCATTTGCGATTCCGGTTGCGATCTGGCTTGAGATCAGCTCGTAGAAAGTGCGGTATTCAGTATCCAATCTGCGCGTCGGGTTTATTCCGGCAACCAACACTCCCACGGGAGTTTGGCCGAGAGAAACGACCGGCAGGACAATGGCATCCGACACCCGCTGGCCTCCCGGTCCGCTGGGCAAACCCTCGAGGCGCGCGACGGATGTAACTCGCGTTTGTCCGGTAGCAGCCACCTCGGCGACTGGACGCGAGAAGGGTCCCTGATGGACTCCCTCCAAGACGATCCGCTCCGGACGAAGAACCTCATGTTCCGCCGTCAAACGGCTCGATTCCTGGAGAAACGCGTGCTTAGCCTTGCGATCGATGAGATACAACAACGCGAAAGGAACATCGTCGGGATTCTTGGCCAACGTTGAAAATGCTGACGAGCAAGCCGCTTCGATCGATTTTTCAATCAAAGCCTTTGCAGTCAGTTCCGCCAGGGTCCGCAACCGCCGCGCGTTCAGAACCTTGGGAGTTACATCAGTAGACGGACAGAACAACCCTCGTACTTCGCCTGAATCATCGCGAATCGGGCTATAAGAAAACGAATAATATGTTTCTTCTTTGACGTCGCCTCGGCTCATGATCAGCTGGACTTCGTCGACAAACGTCGCCTCTCCTTTGGTGAAAACTTTGTCCGCGAGAGGTCCACAAACTTCCCAGATCTCAGCCCAGACTTCCGGAGCAGGACGGCCCAGTGCCCAAGGGTGTTTGGCCAGGCCGAGCACGGAAATATAGGCATCGTTGTAGAGGAACGTCATCGCCGGTCCCCACCCAACCCACATCGGGTGCCGGGAATTGAGGATCAAGCTGACCGACGTCTTCAAACTGCGAGTCCACTCTTCGATCGGCCCGAGCGGGGTCTGGGACCAGTCGAAATCCCTGATGCGATGTCCCATTTCGCCCGCGCCCGTCAGAAACTCAAGACCGACCGGGGGAGCTTCGGAGGCGAGCCGCTGCGGATGCATACCGTTGCTGGGGTAATTCGGCACCAACTCTTCGATGGCCGACAGCAAATCGCGAGCCATGTCTGGCTTTGCGACAAAACCGTGAGCCCCCGCGCCTAGAGCCAGGGAACGCGCATGGTCGGGGTCGTGTTGACTAAGAATAAGGATTTCGGAATTGGGCAACTCCTTCTTGATCAGGGGCACCGCTTCGAGCCCGCTCATTTTGGGCATGCTGATATCAAGGATGACGACGTCCGGACGAAAAGATTTCGCTTTCTCAATCGCGTCAAGTCCGTCAACCGCCTCGCCGCAAACCTCCCAGTCGGAACGTGAGGCCAGGAGTGAGCGCACGCCCCTGCGCACAGCAGCATGATCATCTGCGATTAGAATGCGCAAGGCGCTCAACCCAATCTCCTTGAAAGGACTGCTCTTCATTGCCCCAGCCAACGACCTAAGCGATTGGAATGCAACGCTCGCGCAAAGCGACAACATGCCCCGACAGTGTTCGTACCATATGTGGACCGTTCCTTCGCCGCATATACAGTCTTTGCTGTAGAAGCGCCTTCCAACCAGGCTTGCGCTCTTTCCTCCTCTTCCTGCAGCCATAAGATGCTGTGGGAGAGAACGGCGCTGCTGCGGGGAATCCCGGAGAATTAGCCCCCTGATCCCAGCTTTTATGCAGGCCGACTCAATTTTCCAAGTAAGCGAGTGACTTTTGTGCTGCATTTCCGGGCACGGCCCCGGGTTCTACCATCCAATTCTCAGGCTATGGAATGGACGAATCCGAATTCAGAGGGGGGCGATCTATGAACAACCTCAATTCTTCCGAACAGGGCAACCGTCACAACGCCGATTCCACTTGCGAACACTGCCAGGGGATTATGGAACACCAGCCATGGTGCATGAATCGGGATCCACGTGTCCTTTATGCGTACGAGATTGTCGAAGACGCATCCAGGCTCACTTTCGAGGATGGGCTGATCCTTCACTCACTAGGAGTGGCGTGGGCAGACATTCGACCGTGAACGGATGACCACCTGACGGTGCGAGTCCGCCGAAGGGTGAACTCGCACCGTCAGCCAGTTTGTTGCGGCACTCGCTAGAAACTGAATCTAGCTTGCAGTTGCACGGTTCGACTTCCGAGAGCGCTGCCCGCTACACCGAAGTCGGAGTTGACGCTAGTTACGGTGCCGTCAGGCGCGACCGAACCTAAATTTCCGTCGATTGACGACACGTTAATGTTTGTCTTGTTAAAGAAGTTGTAGACGTCGGCCCGGATTTCGAACTTCGCATTCTCTCCCAATCCCCGGATCCGAGGAAGCCCAAAGCCTTTAGCCAAACTCAGATCGACATCGTTATAGCCAGGACCGTTCAGGCTGTTGCGGTGTATCCCAGCTGCCGGCGGCGGCGCGATCGCGGGAAACGTTGCCCCGCCGACAAAGGTTGGAGGCAGTAAGAACTGGGTTCCGTTTCCTCCATAGTTTGGATTCGTCGCCTGCTGAAATGTGCTATTCGAAGTGCTCGTTCCAGCTCCCATGGCAACAGCCGCCGGCCGAAGCTGGCCGTATCCGCTGTTCTGGTAGTAAAGGTTTGTGCTTGCGTTATAGAACGGATCCCACGGGAAGCCTGAGTGTACGTTCCAAATGCCGCTGAGAGACCAGCCTCCGGCAACTTTCTCGATCCAGCTGTGGGTACCGCGGAAGAAGACAGGCTGCCACAACCCGAAAAGCTTGAACGCATTTCGGACATCATAGTTCGCGCGTCCGTAAGCCAGGCTCGGATTGTAGGGGTACGGGTCTTCGTAGTACGGACCGGACAACTCATCCATCGCTCGCGCAAATGTGTACTGACCGGACACCTGGAATGTGTGCGAGAAGTTATGTGTGAGAGTTGCGGTTCCTGCGTTGTAGTTCGCGTTGCCGGTGTTCTCCCAGAAGGTGATCGTATTGACCAGAGGGTTTAAAGCGAACCCATAAGATCCTCCGACTGCGTTCCAGTTGTTGTGGACCAGCAGATGCCGAGTTTGGTTTCCCTGATACCCGAGGGTGAAGATCAGATTGCCAGGCAGTTGGTTCTGAACGTCGAAAGAATAGTGGTAATTCGCAATGGTCTTCGGGTTCCCCTGAAACCCGATGATATTGGCGTTGCCGGACACGGGCAGATTTCCGGGTGCGAACGTCGTGATCGCGTTGGGGTTCGGCGCGTATCCGAAAATAGAATGGATATCCGTCGCTGTCTCGTACAGAATCCCGGTTCCCGTACACGAAGGGTTCGTCGTGTATGGGTAGTCGCAATGATAGAACGGAGAAACAGCGTTGGGTGGATTACCAAAACCACTCGACATCACTGAGATTTCGTTCTGGTTGTAGTTAATGCCAAACCCGCCGCGCATCACCATCTTGCCTTCCATGGGACTGGGCGACCACGCGAAACCAACGACAGGTCCGAAATTAGTTTTCTGTGGTGGGTATAGATTTCCTCCGACTCGCACATTCAGATTCGTCAGAGGATCAGAACCTGAACCGAACTGCATGACGTCCAGGTTATTTTGCTTCGCGTATAACGCTCCGAAGTACGACCATCGCAAGCCCACATTGATGGTCAGGTTCGATCTCAGCTTAATGTCGTCCTGTACAAACACTCCACCAAGGTTTTCGCGATCGTCCTGGCGATTCGCAAAGGGAACGCCGGTTGCCGAGTTGAACTGGCCTCCAAAGTTTCCACCTTCTCCATAGGGAGCGTCGTTCGCGAAATCCCATAGATTATGGAATCCAAAACCTGGACGCGCGGCTCCGATGTTTTGGTTCAGATAGAAGAGGCGCGTAAACTCGCCGCCCATTTTGATGCTGTGACGGCCGGCGATCTTAGTAAGAACGTCGTTGTAGGTGTAGGTCCATTGATTGAGATTGCTTGGCCCGGGAGCGCCGAAGTTCTGCGGGGTTGCAGGAGTCGCTCCTGCCGCGTTACCGATCGAGTCAATGGAATCTTCCGGCAATCCAAACGGTTCTTGAGGATTGGTGCTCAGTTCGTTCCAGCGCCAGCCGGCTGCGTTGACTCGCGCTTGATTCAGCAGCGTGGGCGAAAAGGTGTGATTCCAGATCAGCGCAAACGCATCGTTCGTCTGTGAATGGTGCCATAGGTTTTCCGGACGAATGGGCCCGTTGAAATCTGTTGTCGTTACAGGCACCCAGTAGATTGTGAAAGCGAGCCGATCTTTCTGGGTGAGGTTGGCATCGACGCGACCGTTGTACTGCATTTGGGAGGTCGTGGTTGGATTTAACGAGTTGAAGTACGCGATGTCTGGAATTCCGTCCAACCCCCCGCCGACGCCGGGTTGACTCGGACTGTTGCCGTAAGTCAGGTCCTGCATACCCAGACCGGTCGTGATCGGAGAACCAATGTCCAAGCCGGCGGATGTCGTGTTGCAGTTGACGCCCTCCGTCAGGCCGATGGACGCGCATGTCCGCTTAATAATGCCGTTGCTCGAAACCGCATTCCCCGGAAACGACAGATACTTGGCAGCGATACTGCCCGCCGTAGCCGCTGACTGATCAAACTGAGAAGTCTCGTACCATCCCTGAGCAGTCGTCACTGAGGACAGCGGACTGGTTTCCCAGTTAAAGAAGGCAAAAATCTTGTTCTTCCAGATGGGACCGCCAAGACTGCCACCATACTGATTAAATCGGTCGTTGTCACGATTTAGCCCACGGGAGGCTGGAGTACCGGCGGTATTTGACCCGACGCCGTTCCAGCGCTGATACGCATTCAGCCCCGGCCGGGAAGCTTTGAAAAATGCGCTCCCGTGCAGTTCGTTGGTGCCACTCTTGGTCGTAACCTGGATTTGTGCCCCGCTGAAGCGTCCATTCTCGGCGTCGTAGCTGTTGGAAACGACCTTCATGTCTTCCACCGAGTCTTCGCTGGGCGTGATCACCGACGTGCCACCCCAAACGGCGCTCACGGTGCTGATCCCGTCGATACTGATCCCGTTGGTTTCGTATTGCCCACCAGCGCTCTG
>Ga0209624_10000780_pt1 | contig 27234 bp, 22 predicted proteins | sample JacPinW_OM2H0_O1_FD_188565 | JGI IMG/M metagenome (GOLD analysis project Ga0209624, IMG submission 188565) | Forest soil microbial communities from Algoma, Ontario, Canada - Jack Pine, Ontario site 1_JW_OM2H0_O1 (SPAdes) (version 2) | ecosystem: Environmental > Terrestrial > Soil > Boreal...
TCGGGTGGCGCCAACTTTGGTGAAGTATGCGGATCCCAATGCTTACGAGATGGAAACGCGGCGGGAGTTGCGGCAGGCAGCGCGCGAAATGATGGCCGGTGAGGCCGTCGCACCATCAAAGGCGACCGTCGATTTGCTCGATGAGGAGCCGCTGGAAGTTGAGATTGCGACGACGTTGCTCTATGAGCATTGCCATCACTCGTATCGCCAGATTCGGCAGGCGGTACAGGTAGCTGGGGAGAGGCGGCGGCGGGAGATCATCGATCTGGGGCTGAAGCATCGTGGACGGCACGACGAGATGCTGCGCGGATTCCGCGCCGGACAGCTGTTTCGCTTCGACATCCTGATGGATACGGGCGGATTCCGCGACATGCATCGGCACCGGCGCTGCATCCAGGTGATGCAGGGATTCACCACCCAGCATGGGTTCGAGATGCTTCTCGACATGGAAGATGCGGGAGTTCGCGGACGCTATGAGTTAGCGATGCGGCGCGTGCAGACGGCGGTCGAGAAGCTGAGCGCGCGCAAGATGCCAGAAGCGGAAGAAAATGCGCAGTATGCGATTCCGCTGGCATTCCGCAAACGAGCGCTCTTCAAGATGGATTTCGCCGAGGCAGTTTACATCTCCGAGCTGCGGACTACGCCGGCCGGGCATGTCTCTTATAGGAATGTGGCCTATGCAATGTATGAGGCCGTGGCGCGAAAGTATCCGGCTCTAGCTAAGTATTTCCGGGTGCATGACGTGACTGCGCCAGTGGATTTGCTGCAGAGGTAGGGCGCCGTTCTTGAGTGTCATTCTGAGCGAAGCGAAGAACCTATGCGCTCGCCCCGGAACATCGGTGCTGCCGGCAGGTGCAGAGGTCCTTCGGCCCGCAAGGAACGTGGGCCTCAGGATGACAAGGCTGGGATTCACGCTACCAGCGGACTGACCGCCCCATTTTGGAACCTTCCACAGGTTAATTCTCTTGATTCGCCTTTTATTCGCTTCGATTCATATGTATAATCCGGCCAGATTAGATTTCATTTAGTGCTGCACTTTCCAAAGGAGCCTCTTCATGGCGGACGAGCGGGGCAAGGCGATTGAACTGGCGGTATCCCAGATTGAAAAGCAGTTTGGCAAGGGATCGATCATGCGGTTGGGGTCGAAGGAAGCGATCGTCCCGATCTCGGTGATTCCGACGGGTTCGATCTCGTTCGATGCGGCGTTGGGCGTGGGCGGGTTTCCTCGCGGACGCGTGGTGGAAGTGTTCGGGCCGGAATCTTCTGGCAAAACGACGATCACCCTGCAGGTGATTGCCGAAGCGCAGAAGACCGGGGGCATGGCAGCGTTCGTGGACGCCGAGCATGCGCTCGATCCGGCTTATGCCAAAAAGCTGGGCGTGGACGTCGACAACCTGCTGGTTTCGCAGCCCGACTATGGCGAGCAGGCGCTGGAGATCACCGAAGCGCTGGTCCGTTCGAACGCGATTGACGTACTGGTAGTCGATTCGGTGGCGGCGTTGGTGCCCAAGGCCGAACTCGATGGCGAAATGGGCGACAGCCATATGGGACTGCAGGCGCGGCTGATGTCTCAAGCGCTGCGGAAGCTGACTGGGACCGTGTCAAAGTCACGGACCTGCCTGATCTTTATTAACCAGATTCGCGAAAAGATTGGCGTGATGTTCGGAAATCCGGAGACAACGACCGGCGGGCGAGCGCTGAAGTTCTACTCCTCGGTGCGCGTGGACATCCGACGCATCGCGGCGATCAAAGAAGGCGATGTCGTGACCGGATCTCGAACCAAGGTGAAAGTCGTCAAGAATAAGGTCGCGGCGCCCTTCCGCGAAGCGGAGTTCGACATCCTTTATGGAGAAGGCATTTCGCGGGAAGGCGATCTGCTCGATCTGGCGGTCAACAACAACATTCTGGAGAAGTCTGGATCGTGGTTCAGCTACAAGTCCGAGCGAATTGGCCAAGGACGCGAGAATGCCCGCCAGTTCCTGAAAGACAATAAGGATGTAACCGCTCGACTGGATATAGAAGTGCGAAAGGCGCTGGGACTGACCGCGGCGCCCGCACAGCCCGCAGCAGCGGCTGGCCCCACTCCGACCCCGACAGGCAGGGTCACGACCATGCCAAGCGCGCCGCCGGAAACTGTGAGAGCCCCGATCGCGGCGGCCAAGCGTTAACTTCGATTGCCTCCGGGCGGGGTCACTTCTCAAGGAGCCCTGCCCGGATCTCCCAACCCGCTTCACAGAACGCATTTGGAACTCCGCTGAATCGACAGCCAATGCGGCCGTCCCATCCAACTGTTGCTCCGAGCTGGTAATTGCCATCCGTAGTCCCGCCCGCATAGAATCTCCTATTACGCACCTGCTGCTTCATTGCTGAACCCCGTCGTTCCGGTGAGAACCATTGAATAAGGGCAAGGCTATCTATCCCGGTTCGTTTGATCCGCCAACCAACGGGCACCTCGACCTGATCCAGCGAGGAAGCAAGATCTTTGAAGAGCTGATCGTGGCGATCCTACGGAACTCGGAGAAAGTTCCGATGTTCAGCGTGGGCGAACGACTGGAGATGCTGAAGGAGCTCACCAAAGACTTGCCCAATGTGCGGATCGATACGTTTCACGGATTGATGGTGGAATACGCGAAGTCGATGAATGCGATCTGCGTGCTGCGGGGAATCCGGGCCATCAGCGATTATGAGTATGAACTGCAAATGGCGCTGATGAATCGCAAGCTCGAACCCACGCTGGAAACTGTGTTCATGATGCCGGCGGACAAATATTCGTATGTGAGTTCGCGCCTGGTGCGGGAAGTTGCGCAGGCGGGTGGGCCGGTAAAAGGGCTGGTGCCCGAAGTGGTCGAGCAGAAGCTGCGGGAAAAGCTGGATCCAGCTTATAAGTTGCAGGAAACGAAGTTAATCGAAGTCCCCAAGAGAAGGAAAAAGAAGGTATGACGACCGCGACGACGGAAGCGCTACGACTGACGGAAAGAATCAACCGGATCGAGCCCTCGGCCACGATGGCCGTGGTGGCGGAGGCCGATAAGCTGCGCTCGCAGGGAATCGACGTGGTCGATTTCGGGGCGGGTGAGCCGCACTTTTCCACGCCGCAGCATATTAAGGACGCGGCGATTGCCGCGATTCAAGGGAATTTCACGAAATATACGGCTGTTGCCGGCACAGCGGAGCTACGCGACGCCATCGCACACCGGCACAACGTGGACTTCGATTCCGATTACCGGCGCGAAGAAGTGATTGCCTCCACGGGCGGCAAACATGCATTGTTCAATGCGATTCAGGTGCTCGTCGATCATGGTGATGAAGTGATCCTGCCGGTACCCTACTGGGTTTCGTTTAAGGACATCATCCGGTATGCGGGCGGAAATTGTGTACTCCTCGAATCAGAAGAGTCGCAGGGTTTTCGTGTCACGGCTGAAATGGTAGCGAGGCTGATCACACCGCGGACCAAAGCTATCATTCTGAATTCACCCTCGAATCCTTCGGGCGCCGTGATGAGCCCGGAAGACATGACTTCAGTGGTGCGGCTAGCGCATGAACGTGGAATCTGGGTGCTGTCGGACGAGTGTTACGTCTACCTGAATTACACGGGAAAGAATTTTTCGGTAGGCGCGTTACGCGAGTATAAAGAAAGATTTGTCGTTCTAGGCTCACTCTCAAAAACTTATGCCATGACCGGATGGCGACTGGGCTATGCGATGGCCCCGGCGGCGGTAACCAGCGCAATGGCGAAGTTGCAAAGCCAGTCGACATCGAATCCTACGTCCATCGTGCAGAAGGCTGCAGTGGCCGCTCTGAAGGGTCCGCAGGAGTGTGTCGAGCAAATGCGGCGTGAGTATATTCAGCTGCGGGATCATGTGGTGCACGGGCTGCGGTCGATCCCAGGTGTCACATGCACTCTGCCCGAGGGCGCATTTTATGCTTACCCGAATATTTCCTCTTTCCTCGGACGAGGCGGGCTGAAATCCGCTTCGGACGTTGCAGGTCGACTGTTGCGCGAAGCGCACGTGGCGACGGTTCCCGGTGAGGGATTTGGCACGGGCGAGCATATTCGGGTGTCGTATGCCACTTCGAAAGCTGAACTGGATCGTGGGCTCGAGCGCATGAGGAAGTTCTTCGGGGCGCTGTAAAAGGTCCTCACCACAAACAGAAGGGCACCGAGAAACATTTAGATTGGTTCGGCAAAGGCCGTTCCGTTTGCGAGCGGTCTTTTTTGTGGGCGCACGGATTGCATGCAAGATCTTTATCCATTGTTGATGCTTCCGGGTTTCGATCCGCGGCCGTGGGGCACGGAGGATCTATCGCCGATTTATCCGAACCACAAGTTCGCCCAGAAGATCGGCGAAGCCTGGTTGAGTGGGGACGCATGCAAAGTCGCGAACGGTCCCCTGATGGGAAAAACGCTGGCTCAACTGAGCGAGCAGTACCAGCGCGAACTGGTGGGGGATGCGGCACGCGACCCCAAACGGTTTCCGTTATTGCTCAAATTCCTATTTCCTCACGAAAAACTTTCGGTGCAGGTACATCCCGACGACCAGCAAGCGCTGCGAGTCGGACAACCCTGGGGAAAAACCGAATGCTGGTATGTGGCGCACGCGAAACCCGGCTCGCAGATCGGGTTGGGCCTTAAGCCTGGAGTTACCGCCGCGCAATTGGAAACGGCGATTCACGAGAATCGGGCGGAGGAAGCACTGAACTGGGTAGATGTTTATGCAGGCGACATGATTTACGTGGCGGGTGGAACGGTGCATACGCTTGGGCCTGGCTCCGTGATCGTCGAAACGCAGCAGCAATCGGACACGACTTATCGTTTGTATGACTACGGCCGTCCCCGGGAATTACATCTGAAAGACGGCATGGCCGCGGTAAAAGAAAAGGTTAAGTCGGGCAAGGTGCTGCGCCCTGCGCCCACGCAGAACGGGAAAAACCGTCACACGTCTTTGATTGCGGCTCCTTATTTTGTAGTGGACATGTTTGAGGCGAAAGATCCGCTGCAACTGGCGACGAGCGACGATTCCGGGAAAACTTCCGTACAGATTCTGGTAGCTGTGGAAGGTTGTGGCGTAATCGAGGCAGCGGGAATGGATCCGGTGACAGTCGCAAAGGGAGACGCGGTGGTCATTCCTGCAACCGTTGGACACTTTGGAGTGCGTCCGCAATGGTCGATCGAATTCCTGCGCGCCTACGTGCCGGGAAAAGTACTGCCCGAGCCAGACACAAGAATGTAGTTTCAACTACGAGATTTTACCTTCGAGTTGTTGGAGATCGAAACATTCGTGGCTAAGAACTCGAACTTCTATCCCGTAATACTCGCTGGAGGGCGTGGCACGCGGTTCTGGCCGCTGAGCCGGAAGAAACGCGCGAAACAGTTGTTGGCGCTCGACGGCAAGCAGACGATGATTCAGCAGACGGTGGCGCGCCTGCTTCCGCTGGCTGCGGCAAAGAAATTCTGGATCATCACCAACGATGACCTGCAGCTTGCAATCGCAAAGCAGGTACCCAACGTCCCGAAGACACAGATCCTGGCCGAGCCCGCTGCTCGAAATACTGCTCCCGCGATTGGTCTCGCCGCGTTCTTGTTGTTGCGCGAAAACCCTGACGCGGTCATTGGGATGTTTCCCTCCGATCACGTGATCGCCGACGAAAAGAGGTATCGCGAAACACTGGAGCGCGGGATTGAAGTTGCGTCCGCCGGACCGAATATTGTGGTGCTCGGGATCCGTCCGAATCGCGCTGAGACCGGATACGGGTATATCGAGGCCGGAGAGCTGTTTCAAGGCGACGCGCTGCATGTGCGCCGGTTCACCGAGAAACCGAACGCCGAGACAGCGGCTGAGTTTGTCGCTGCGGGGAATTATTTCTGGAACAGCGGGATGTTCTTGTGGAGCGCGCAGACTTTAGCCGATGCACTCAAAGAACATCTGCCGAAAACGGCTGCTCTTCTCGAAGAGATCGCCGCGAGTTATGGCACGCGCAAATTCGCTGCAACTTTCAAGCGGTTGTACCCCAAGTGCGAAAACATCAGCGTCGACTATGCGGTGCTGGAACCGCGCTCGGCCAAGGGCGAACATGCGGGGAACATTTTCTGTCTTCCGGCGGATTTCGGATGGAATGATCTTGGCTCCTGGACCGCTCTGCATGAGCACCACACCAACAAGAGCACTCCGCCAGAGGGAAATCTGGTGGCGAGTTCGGGAGTTTTCTTGCTGAATGCACGCGGCAACTACGTTTACGCTCCGGGAAAATTCGTCGCGGCAGTGGGTGTGAGTGATCTGGTTGTCGTAGAAACACCGGACGCTCTGCTGATCACTACGCGTCAGCACGCGCAAGATGTGGGCAAGGTTGTGAAGTATCTCGACGAAAAAAAGATGCATAAGCTTACGTAAGAGTGAAGAGTGTTGAGTGGCGAGTAAACAGATTCGGGTGTCTCGGGCATCTCGAAAGCATTCGCGGCTACACACTCACCCTTCAATCAAATGGCGCAAGAGATCAGATTCGGAACGGACGGCTGGCGTGGAATCATCGCCGATGACTTCACTTTTGAGAACGTGCGGCGTGTGGCTGGTGCCATTGCATCGTACGTCCTGAAATATGAACAGGCGCAACACGGGGTCGTCGTCGGTTACGACGCGCGGTTCGCGTCGCCGCGAGCAGCGCAGATTGTTGCGGAGGTGATTGCGGCCGCAGGGATTCCGGTCAAACTCGCGAACGACTACACACCCACTCCGGCGGTTTCATATGCCGTGAAGCACCAGGGCGCCGCGGGCGGAGTAATGGTCACATCCAGCCATAATCCGTGGAACTGGAACGGCGTGAAGTTCAAAGGCAATTTTGGTGGATCGGCGACGCCCGCCATCATGAAGAAGATTGAGGAAGAACTGGCGTCGGGCGCGGCGCCCAAGGGAACTAAGGCCGCGATCGAAGAGGTCGATCTCAAGAAGGCGTACGTCGCCGCCGTCTGCGCCTTTGCAGACATGGATCTGATTGCGAAAACGAAATTCAAGTTCGCGGTCGATGCGATGTATGGTTCCGGGCGCGGCGTTCTGTCGGGGATCTTCGCCGAGCGCGGTGTGCAATACGTGGCTATACGCCAGGAACTCAACCCGCTGTTTCCGGGGATCAATCCTGAGCCGATTCAACCGCATACAGCACTTCTGCAGGAAACGGTCGTCCGTGAGAAGTGCGACGCCGGCCTCGCGACCGACGGAGATGCCGACCGGATTGGTGCGGTCGCCGAAGACGGCAGCTTTGTCGATTCGCACAAGATATTTTGTGTGCTGCTGCACTGGATTCTCGAGCGAAAGAAATGGCCGGGGGACGTGGTGCGCGCATTCAACACCACACGCATGCTGGACCGCATTTGCGCAAAATACGGGCGCAAGTTGCACGAGACCTCGATTGGATTCAAGTACGTTGCTGATCTAATGATGGAGCGCGAGATCCTGATGGGCGGCGAGGAATCCGGGGGCATCGGCTATTCGCGATTTCTTCCTGAGCGCGACGGAGTGTTGAACTGTCTGCTGCTTGCCAATGCAATGGCCGAAGAGGGCAAACCGCTGGGACAACTGGTGGCTGACCTGCAGCGTGAATTCGGCCCTCATTATTATGGTCGGCGCGATCTGCACATTCCGGAAGGTGTAAAGCAAAACGCGATTCAACGAGCGCGCGCCGAGAGCACACAAACTCTCGGCCGGTACCGGGTGTTGAAGAAAGAGCATCTCGACGGCGTGAAATTCTTTCTGGATGCGCCGACCAACGGGAATGGCGCTGAGGCGTGGGTGCTGTTCAGGGCTTCGGGGACGGAGCCGCTGCTCCGACTCTATGCGGAGGCCGCGTCACCCGAGTTGGTCAGCGAGCTGCTGGCTGCAGGCGAGAGCTTCGTGAACGCGTAAGCAGCTGAGTTCGGATGATGCGATACTCGTAGCTACCATTGAATATGCCAAACGATCCAGTCGCGGCGCAGGCCGATTCGCCGGAGGCCCATCGTTACAACCAAATCCGGCGCTGGCTCGGCATTGCCGATTTCGCCATTGGGTTGGTATTTCTGATTGTGCTGCTGGTGACACAGTGGTCCGACTGGCTGCGTGACCTTGCTTACCGTTGGGGATTTCAGAACTACACCGTCTCACTCTTCGTTTACCTGCTGTTCCTGCTGGGCATTAGCAAAGTTTTGGGAATCGGGCTCGATTACTACGGGTTCCGCGTTGAACGGCGCTTCAAACTCTCGAACCAGCGATTTGGTTCATGGGCATGGGACGAGCTAAAAGGATTTCTGGTCGGCCTGGTGCTGGGCGGGATCGTTGTGGAGTTGTTGTATTTCACAATCCGTCAGTGGCCGCAACATTGGTGGTTGCTGGCGTGGGCTCTCTTCATGGGGCTGTTCATCCTACTGGCGCAACTCGCGCCGGTTGTGCTGTTCCCGATCTTTTATAAGTTCGAGCCGCTCGAAAATGAAGACCTGCGGCGGCGACTTGTTGTGCTGAGCGAGCATGCCGGAACTCGAGTCCGCGGTGTATATCGCTGGAAGCTTTCCGAGAAGAGCAAGAAGGCAAATGCTGCGCTTACTGGACTGGGCAGTACAAGACGCATCATATTAGCCGACACTCTTCTCGATAACTACACGCCTGAAGAGATTGAAGCGGTTCTCGCCCACGAACTCGGACATCATGTGCACAAGCACATTCTTAAAAGCATTTTCGTGCAGGCCGGAATCACGCTTTTCGGATTCTGGGCAGCGAACTGGACGCTGCACTATGCGGTCGACCAGCACATGTTTGAAGAATTATCAGATTTTGCGAATCTGCCGCTTCTGGCTCTCGTTTCGGTCGTGTTGTCTTTCGTCCTGATGCCGGCGATGAATGCGTACTCGCGATTCAACGAGAGACAAGCTGATCGTTATGCCTTCGAAACGACCGCGAGCGTCGAGCCATTTATCTCGTCGATGAACAAGCTTGCCGAACAAAACCTGGCAGAGCGCGCTCCCTCAAAATGGGTGGAATGGTTCTTCCATTCACACCCGTCGATCTCGAGGCGGCTGGCCGCCGCTGAGGAGTGGGGACGCACGCAGGACGCACACCCACAAATTTGAGCCTAAGTCGTATTCCACGAAGTTTGTTGGCTTGTCTCTTGCTGGCGGCGTTAGTTGCACTGGCTGCCGGGCAGGGCACAAGTTCGTCCTGTAGCGAATGCGCCGAGTGGAATCGCCCTCAAACACCCTTCCGTGTTTTCGGCAATACGTATTACGTTGGCCCTCATGGGCTCAGCTCGATTCTGATTACTTCACCAACCGGGCACATCCTGATCGATGGCGCGTTGCCTGAGTCGGCGCGGCACATTGCCGCAAATATCCAATCTCTCGGTTTTCGCATTCAGGACGTAAAGATCATTCTCAACACCCACGTTCATTTCGATCATGCAGGCGGGATTGCAGCACTCCAGCACATGAGTGGCGCACGCGTAATCGCCAGTGAGTGGAGCGCGGACGTGATGAAGAGAGGTGGCTTCGGCCGCGGCGATCCGCAATATGGAATTGTGCAACCAATTCAGCCGATTAGAAGAGTGAGTACCGTGCGTGATCGTGAGATTATCACCGTCGGCGAAGTTTCCGTGACAGCGCACCTAACGCCCGGACACACGCCGGGTGGCACGAGTTGGACGTGGAAATCGTGCGAGGGCGGCGTTTGTCACGAGATGGTCTATGCCGACAGCCTGACGCCAGTTTCTGCCTCCGGGTTCCGGTTCACTGGTAGCCGCGAGTATCCCCATGTGCTCGAGGATTTTGAGAAGGGCTTTGCGTTTCTCGATACAGCACCGTGCGATGTTTTGATTACTACCCATCCAGACACTTCAGCATGGTGGGATCGCGTTGCGGCACGCGAACGTGGAGTAAAGCCAGATCCTCTGGTTGATACGGGCGCGTGCCGGGAACTCGCCCAACATGCGCGAGAGCAACTTCGTGAGCGACTCGCCGAAGAACGGAAGACCAAGTAGCGACACGTCATCGTTGCTTCAAGATATCAATTACTCGCTGCAGATCTTCCTCGGTATCGACGCCGACGCTGTCATAGGCAGTTTCCCCCACATAGATCTCGACTCCGTTTTCCAGAAACCTTAGTTGCTCGAGGCGCTCGCTCTTTTCCAGAGAAGACTCGGGCAGAGCAACAAACTGATCCAGCGCCGGTTTGCGATAGGCATACAGACCCAGGTGCTTGAAGTAGCGTGGCCCCGCTCCGTCACGGTCGAACGGTATGGTAGAGCGCGAAAAATATAGAGCACGTCCCTGGAGATCGGTCACCACTTTCACTGCGTTCGGATTGGGAATATCGATGGCAGCGGCCGGGGTCATCAAAGTGCCGACTTGCGCCGCCGGATTCTCCATTACCCGCAGCAGCGACGCGACCTGTTCGGGGCGTACGAGCGGCTCGTCTCCCTGCACGTTGAGATAGACGTCTGCGGCCTCACGGCTGGAGATCTCATGTACGCGCTCGGTTCCACTGCGGTGTGCCGAAGAAGTCATTTGCGCGTTCCAGCCGTGTTCTCGGCAGCCGGCCATGATTTCTTCAGAGTCGGTGGCAATGATTACATCGTCCAGCAGTGATGAAGAGCGCACCGCCTCATACACGACGCCGATGAGAGATTTGCCGTCGATCTGGCGCAACATCTTGCGGGGCAGGCGAGTAGAAGCGAGACGAGCCGGGATAACGGCGATTGCTTTCATAAGCGGTCAGATAGCTTTTTATCACGCCGCCCAGCTGATGCGTTGAGGGGGGCCCGTTTGACCTAAATCACGTGCGATCTTAGAATTAAGAATTGGACGTAACGCTCCCCCGGGTTCGTTGCTTCCATGCCGCGAAAGCGCTGGTTCCACGCCGGTACGCAGGTTTCTTTCGCATCTTCCCTTTGCAGCAACGTGGCGGTGTAGCTCAGGTGGTTAGAGCGACGGTCTCATAATCCGTAGGTCGTAGGTTCGAGTCCTACCGCCGCCACCAATTCCTTCAACAACTTGCAAGAGATCCGGAGGAATCCCCATTTCGCCTTGTTGCGCGGGAGTTGCGGATCGTTGCGGAGTTGTTTCGGCCTTTTCCACCAAGACCGCGTCGAGTCTGTCTACGAAATTAACGTTTGCACCGGGAATTAGGTGGCCATAAGTGTCAACGGTCACTTGAATGGAACTGTGTCCCATCTGTTCTTTGACGTAAATGATCGAGGCTCCGTTTTGAAGAAGAAGTGATCCAAAGGTATGACGGAGATCGTGCAGGCGAATCCTCCGAATGCCAGCCTTCGCCAGCACGGGCAGAAAGATTCGATGGTAGAGGTTGTCAGGGTCGAGAATTTTACCGTCAGGTGACCTAAAAACCAGTTCGTCAGAAATGTCGTTCTTGCCCTTCAGATAGGCCTCCAAGAGCCGTTTGTCTCGAAGCTCGACCAGTACTCTTCGGAGTTCCCAAGACAAATCCACTCGTCTCGACTTCTTGCTTTTTGTCGTTGTGTGTTCACGGCGCACGTAGTTGTGCTGCACCAGGATGAAGCGTTCGGAATCATCATCGGTGGCGCCGAGTTGAACGTCTCCCCACTGTACGGCCACCAGTTCGCCACGACGCAATCCGGCGCGAAGTGCCATAAGCAATAGCGGACGGTAATCCGGGCAAATTTCCTCAGCGGCCTTCAAGAACTGCAGGACTTCCACAGCAGAGAGCGAGGTTCCCTTCGTGTCGGGCGTCTTTGCCGAGCGGGTAAAACGACCCAGCCTAGCCGCCAGGTTTGATTCAATCAATCCCTCCTCGATCGCATAATTGAACATTCCGCGGATAACGCACAGCGCGTTGCGGATTGTGTTGCGTGAAAGATCTTTGTCGATCAGGTCGCTGATCAACGCTTTGATGTCCTCGCGCTTGATGTCAGTCAGTGGTTTCTTCCGGAATCGTGGCCGCAAATACTGGTCGAGAACCCCTTCGTAACCATTGGCGGTTGAGGTCTTGCACTCGATCCGTGCATAGTCTGTTAGCCATCCATCTGCATATTTGTCGAAGCTCGGCTTATTATCATTCGGGGTTTCAAAAATGGCGAGGTCTCCAAGAGCAAGCTTCGACTCGACCAGCCGCCGAACCTGCTCGGCTGCCTCCTGAGCACGTGAGCTGCACAGTAGGCCACAAAGTATACGAGCACAGCACCTGCGACAATCTGTTTCCAAGGGCGGTTTTGGCGCGAAGTCGTCACACTGAAGCCAAATAAAACTCGAACAGCCTTTTACTGATTTTATCAAGTAGTCCAAGCTTTCAGACATTTGACGGAATCTGGCGATTTCGGATGTCCGAGTGAGGTCAATGAGTGAAATCGCCTGCTCACGACAGTTGACTTCCTCTTTGCCCCGTTATCCCTTCACTAGCCGCCCGCTAGTGGACACCGTTAAATCGATAATGGACAGTGCCGCAGACAGTCCAGAACCCTCCCATCTTGCTAGCTGCTGACTACAAAGAGGTCGCGCTCAGGGAGCCGACATTGTTATGGAATCATTTCACTCATTGAGTACGGCCAAAAGATCAATGAGTGTGTCAGCGTACACTCGTGGGCTCTCATCGCCGTTTGGAGAGAACGCGACGCGAACAATCTTGGCATGCCGGTAGCATACGAACGCCATCGGTTTCGGGCTTCCGGCTCGGCTCCAAGCCGTTCTGGTGTCGAACTCCACCCAGCCTGTCGATTGTCCAAAGACAGAAGTGATCCGTGCGACAATACGCGGGACTTGAGAGTCGGAATAGTCCTCAACATTTCTACAATACGTTGTGACTGCGATTAGATCCTTCACTTGGGAATTTCAGCCCTCGGACGAACTCGGCCAAAGAGAAAGCCCGCTCTGCTAGTGCAACTTTGCGTACTCCGCCTTGGCCTGTTTCAGGACCGGCACATCCGGATCGGCGTCTTTCCACAACGCGAGAAAGGTTTGGTACTCGACTCTTGATTTCGCGGAATCTCCCGAGAGAAGGTAAGCTCGGGCAATTCCCAGATGAGCCAGCGCGGCAATTGGTTCGTTTTGCACAAGTCCAGGATGGTCGAGAATCTTTCGAAACTCGGTGGCCGCCGCCGCATCATTCTTAGCTGCTGAATATGCCTGGCCACGGAAATAAACTGGGTAAAGTGTGAAGGTGACTTCTTGTGCGGTTTGTCCCAACTCGTAGGGAGTCGAATCGACTAGCGCCGCGAGTGCCACCTGGAAATTCCCATTTCGTAGCGCAGCGGCTGCCCGGATTGCTGGAAGAGAGTTGTAGGTCAAGGGCGTATCGTCCGGGAAGCGTTTACTTAGATCTTCCGCTAGATGAACGGCGGAGGAATCACCTGCCAGCGCCAGGGCAATTGCCGAAATAGCTGTCACATCTCTCCCATTCGAGAGCGCCAGTGCATATTTGGCCTGACGCGATCCCAGAGCCAGATTGCCGGCGAGAGCCTCTCGCACTGCCGCTTCGGCTTCATACTCTGCCGCAGTTTCTCTCTGCCCTTCTCGCAACGCGGAGGCTGTCGCCTGGCGAGTCAGTTCCCTTGCCTTCTTGAACTGACCTGCGTAGACAGCGGTGTCCGATCCGTAGTAATAGATGAGGTCTTCGAATCCAGGTTTTCCAATTACTTGCGTCTCTTCGAGCTCCATCGCAGCCGCATCATGCTTCAAAAACTGAACCAGGTAGAGGCTCGCGTGAACAAACGGAGAGTCGAGGTTGCGACTCTTGGCCTCGCGAGCAATGGATTCGGCTTCCTCAAGGCGATCACAGTGCAGATAGGCAAGAAGAAGATTCGAATAACTTTGCACAGCTCCGGGGGTGAGCTCTAGTGCTTTTTGAAGTGAGGCGAGACTCTTGTCGCTATCGCCGAGGTAACCGTAGATGGTTCCTAAATTGGTGTATGCGCTGGCGTCGCGCGGATAGATTTGAGTCGACAAAACCCCGGACTTTCGTGCCGCCTCAAAGTTTCTGGTGACCACCGCGTCGTAAAGGAGCTCAATCCCGAGTCTCCCGCGTTCACTCACGCGATCTCGCAATTGGTAGGCCTTCTGCACGTTTTCGGCTGCCAGTGATGTTTCATCCATGTTGAATTCGTCGACCCCTAAGCCCAGATAAGCCATCGCGAAGTTTGGGTCGAGGGTGATCGCGCGCTGGTACAACGCCACCGAATCTGCAGCGCGGTTCGATGCAAGGGCCTGCCGACCGAGACTGTAGGCCCTCAGGGCGTCCAGGGAGGGCGTAGCCACATCTTCAAGCGGGACGTCATATTTCTGGACTGAAGCCAACGATTCGCCCAGTTTCCCGCGGATCTCTGAAGCCGTCCTTCCCAAGGCATCGAGAACATGGCTCTTGTCTTTCGCCTCGGCTTCCGTGCTGGCCAGTAATTCTCCGTTCGAGCAGTTGACGGCATTCAAGGTAAGAAGGTAGCGAGTACCGATCAGTGCAATGGACCCATCGAGTGCGACCTTGCTCGCGGTGCGCTGGCACACCTCGCGGGCGAGTCCGTAGGACAGCTGGACATCCTTGGGCTGCGACATGAGAGCAAGTGTCTGCCTCGTGCGCTGATCAGAGAGCAGATTCAGGAACGGCGATTGGTCCAATTGCGCGGAGAGGCCTTGGCGCAACGTTCCATCGAAGACCGCATCTCCTGTTCGATTGTCGAAGTCGGCAAGAACAATGGTGTCTTTCTCCGTCAGCCTCGGCTTTCGCCGCGAATTCCAGAACAGTCCCGCCACGATCAAAATCCCAGCCACCGCCAGAGCAACCGGAACCAACACTTTCAGGTCCGTGCGCCGGTTTCGCTCAATCACGACTCTGGACAACGAACGAGTTGCCACCACAATCTGTTCGTCGCTCTTCTGTTCCTCACCCTGATGTGCCTGGTCTTCTTCGGGTACAGTCCGCACCTTCTGAGCGAAGCGATAACCACGTCCTGGCACAGTAATTATGTACGTGTGATCTTGCGGCCGCTCTCCTAATGCCTTCCTCAGCTGAAACACGTGTTGGCCGAGATTCGACTCCTCTACGAAGGTGTCTGGCCAAAGGATCTTCATCAGGTCGTCCTTCGGGACCACCTGCCCGCTACGCTCGGTGAGGGCTAAAAGAAGATCGAAGGCTTTAGGAGAAAGGGGAACAGGCTCATGGTCGCGCAACAAAAGGCGCTGTTCAGGATCGATGCGGAAGGAGCCGAACTCCAGCAAGTGCTTGACCGGGCTGCCCATAGCGGTTCTTAAAAACTATTCAAATCTAATTAATCCCGTCTTAAGGACTTTGAAGCAGGTAGCGGGCAAAATTCAGCCCGTTCGTGGATGCGGACCAAGAACCGCGTAAACGTGGCAAGCAATTTATCACGATTTCGGCGCTGGGCAAACAAGCTGGTCGAGATCATGACGATCCATAAAAGAACCGAAATCACGGTCCAAACCGACCGCATTTTGATCATGCGTCGTCGCCGCTCGAAGCGAGTGTGGTGCGAGAAATGTGGCTGCGAAGTAGACGTTGTGAGTTTCGACGGCTCGGGCACTCTTGCGGGAAACCCGCATCCGATGTCTGCGACCGGCATGGTGCCAGACCGCTGGCACGTCTGTCACAACGATGGAGAGCAGTGGGTCTGTCTCGAGTCGCTATTGAGCTCTCTGCAGACAGAAAACGAAGGAGAACTCCGCGCCAAGCTCCTGCGGAGAAAAGTCTAGTCAAAGAATCACCACCTGATCGGAGAACCTATGAAAACTCGAATTGCAGTCGCATTCCTGGTGTTCACCACCAGCCTCGGATGGACTCAAACCCTATCCAACAATACGACCAACTTCCCGATGATCGGGATCGTCCGTGGGCAAACGTTGCAGATCAACGTTGCAGCATTCCCGCCCGACCCCTGTTTTGCGCAAATCGATTTCCAGGATGCGAACGGCAATGCTGTGGGCACAAGTGTGAATGTCACACTGCAGGCGGGACAATCGGCGTCGCTGTCTGTGAACGCCAACACGCTAACCAGCGTGCCAGGACAGCGGATTGAAGTGCTGCCTACTGTCGTGCCGACCGCAGGTCTTGGGAACCAATGCGACGCCTCTGCAGAAGTCTTCGACAATCTCCTTGGGAGCACGAGCGTTGTAGTCCCAGGCGCGCTCGGTTACGGGCCATCCCCGGAGTTTGCGATGTTAGGGGTGACAGAGCTTCAGACCGTGCGCCTGAATGTGGTCGCGTATCCTCCTGACCCCTGCGTCGGCGAACTCAGTTTCGTCAACACCAGCGGTATTCAAGTCGGGAACGCGCTCAACGTCCAACTCGCCGCCGGGCAAGCTGCGTCGATCGATTTGCCCGGAAACACTCTCGTCACGAGATTGGGGCAGCGTGCCGAAGTGCGGCCCCTTGTGACAGCGCCGAACGGCGGATGTGTGGCTTCGGCTGAAATCTATAGCAACTTATTCGGCTTTACGACGGCATCCATCCCGCCTGATCCGTGTAGCCCTTCCAACACGAGTTGTATAGCTTTTCAGGCGCGAGCGGAGACGATAAAAGTAGACCGCTTTTGAGGCATAACGCCACGAGGCGCTTCCCGCCGATGTTGGCGCTACCAATTCCTCCCCGGCTGTGGGGGAACAGCCGGGGATGGCATTGGTTCGGTAGCTCAGGAGATTAAGACCAAGTTTTCCCATGAAATCAACAAAGGAGAAACAGAATGAAGCGCAATCACAAGATCGCGCAACCCAATCACTCTTCGACGGCACAGTCATCGGACAGTCTGCCGGACCCCAGCAAGGAGACTGCATGACACGTCACTTCTTGCGTCTTCTGGGTTCCGCACTAATGCTTACTCTTCTGATCCTCGTCTCCGCTCAAGCCCAAACGAGCCAAGCCAGTGAAACGGCCGCACCCGCGCCCCCGCCAACGACCACCAAATGGTCACCTCACTCCAAGCCCTTCGACCTAGTCTGGGATGTGAACAACGAAGACTATAATCTCCTCCCACGGAATCCGCAGTGGGCTCACCAACTGGAAAATTCAGGGCAAGCGCCCGACTTCACGAAGCAATGCGGGAAGGCGCTCTTTAACAACACGGGAAACCCTTGCGGATGGTTGGGAGAGGTCTGCATCTCAGGTAGTGGCGGCAACGCAATTGACAAAGACACGCTTGCCCGCGATTGTACTTCGCAGCCTACACTCCTGGATGTTGACACGTCATCTCTAGTCGGAGACTGGTTCTGGGCAAGTTTCCTTGGTGACCCTGCGTACTGTACTGGCATTGTAGACGGCCACCTCACTTGGATGGTCTCCACTTACACCGGCAGTATAGCCTGGGAGGGGTGGTCTGGTGATGGAACGGAAGGCGACGGAGACTACAACTTACTATTGGCCCCTTCTGCCTACGCCCCGAAGAATAATGCAGGCTTCACGACGGGTAACTCCGTATCCCATGTACAACTGCCGCCGTTAGGCCAGACCGTGGCCATTGGCGAAGACGGTATGGGTCTGGAGTTCAAGGATACAGAAACCGTCAACAAAGCTGGAGGGCCCTGGTGGCAACAATTGCAAAACGGTGCCCAAAATGGCGGCCAGCCAACCCCGGAGACGATGTCCACCGAGGGCTACATAGGAGGGGCTGGTTCGTTACAGGGGGTCGTTACTGGAGTGATCGGTATCGATGGCGTACATGGCGCCTACACCGAGGTCCATCCTGTATTCGCGCTAGCCCTCAACACCTCGTCCACTACATGTGGGGAAGACTGCATTCAAGAGACTTGGGTCTACTTCGTGCGCAATTATGGCAACGGCGGCGAGTGCAGCGAACACTACTATCATTGGCCAAGTCAATGGCCGAACAGTAGATACTTTGTCGAATTACCATCGCCAAAAGCCGCTGCGTCCTATTCGAAGGCGCTCGAGGGAAACTGGTCCGTATGGCCCAACGATGTGAAACTCGTCGGACAGGCTCAAGCCTGGTCCTGGAAACCCTGGAACGAGGGGACCAATGTGTCGGTCGGAGTCTTGGGCTCTGCAGAGACCATGGTTGAGGTTCAATTCCCGAATGACAAAGAAGACTTTGGGATGGACGGGCAAGTTACAGTTGAGTACCGGTTTCGCGGTGGCGTTTATCTCCCGCCGGGCAACGGTCAATGGTATGGAGGGTCTCAGGGCTCCGCTCCGCGGGGCCGACGCGTGGAGCCTCCCAGAAAAACAAAAAAGCAAGACGAGGGGTTCAGCCTGACAGATGTTGACTCACGGATTGCCGACCCTGCGCTAAGGGCCAAGTTCAGAGCAGACGCTCAGGACGCCGTCAAGCCATTTTGGATTCCGTCCCCGAAAGCAGTTCCGATTACCGTTCACACCGGCGTCCAGTTCAACTCGCATACGCCGGGAGCCGCTAGCCGGGGAGTGGGTACAGTAGCCCAGGTTTCCGCCGATCGCGTTAAGAAGCAGCTTGACGAGGCAATAAAGAACCTGATGGATACCTACCGGCCGCAACTTCGGGCAACTCAGCCGGTCGAAAAGAAAAAACCCTAGCGCAGAATGAGAAAAAACGGATTAAGACTCAGTTTAAGACTTCGGACTTGGCGCAGACGGAGGAAATCCTAGCGGTCGCTTGTACGTAAACCCGCAGGGAGCTTTGTTTGGCACTGCGTTCGAGGGTGGCGCTCACGCAGGTAACGGGACCGTGTTCAAAATTACCCAGTAGTCAACTTTTGATTCACCGCAGATGGCCCATTCAGGCCCAGCTGTTGGGCTTGAGTGGGCAGTTCTCCGCTGGTGCAAAGAGTACCGCGCACGCGTCACCGCGACTACAGATTCTGAATGGAAAGAGGCGGATCTGACGACAGCAGGAATGAATCGGCCGAGAAAGCTGCGAACCCACGTGCGACCGGATGTCGAAAACCGGCCGGGTCGCCCACCTTTGATTCTCCCTTGAGCCACTGCGACAATGACAGCGAAGAGTTCCGAAGCGCCTTTACAGCCGCCGGAAAGTATTGTTGTTGGGTGGAAGGATGCGATACGATCCCCTAGTGTAGCGTCTCACGGCGATCGTGTTTTATGCAGGGAACGCATTGCCGGGACTAATGAGTCTCATTGACCGGTTTTGATATGCAAGTTTGAAAAGTAGGCGTCGGTCGTGCTGTAAGCCCAGATTCCAATCTGACCGTGACTGTCACCAAGCTTCAGATCGTTGACAATCAGGGACGGCTGATGCGCTCCATTGACAAAGAGGCTCGCTTTCGTTCCCGACACCACAATCTTCATTTTAGTCCACTCTCCCGGCACAAGATCGCAGTACGATTCATAAACACCCGGACTTTCATCTCGCAAACGATGCCATGAAAAATCGGGCTCGGATTCATATTGGACAGAATGGTTGCGGCGCAACTGGTCATCCGCGCGGCCGTTGGTCGGTCGCAAATAGAAGTCCTCGGCTCTAGCGCCGTGCTCCTGCACCCGGAACAAAACACCGATAAAGCCCCGATCATCCGACGCAGCTTCCGGTCCAGGAGCACCCGCGACATCTACTTCGATGATTCCATTCTGAAAGTCAAAGTTGTTCACCAATGCAATCCGATTGGCAGGGGGCGTCGCTTGCTGCGACTTTGGGGCGGCCAAAGGAGCAAAGTGAATGGCGTGCTGCCGATGATAATTCGCCACCTCGGCTTGTCCATCAATCACATCCAGGCCCTTCAGCGAGTCGAGAGTCAAATTGACCTCGCGGGCCGGATGCGTCTGACCGTTCGCCGAAAGCGTGAACATCAGCCATGCTGTGAACAAACACGAGTTGGCGATCTGGCGCATGAACGTCCTATTCTGATGCCAACTTCTCATTCGCTTTTCTGATCCCATATTCCAGCCAACCGTCCTCCACGTAGTTTTCGCAGTGGTCGCGCAGATACTGCAAGGTCTTGATCCGAACTCCCAACGCGGACCTATTTTTTTCATCTGACGCGAGAACAACATCGGTCAAGTACAGAGCCTCAACCGGCTTGCCCCCGTCTAGCTTTTCCTGAGCCAACCGCACAACCGGTTCTGGCCCACCGGCGAGTTTGACCAAATCCGGATACAGCGATGAGGGCGGCTCTTCGTACATGGTTGACGGATTCGTGTCGAACCATCCCGCGTATCCATCGTAAATTCCGCGCACCGACCAGCTCACCTTGCCGAACGATTCGACCAGATTGAAGCGCGATGGCAGTTTGATCTCCTGCATCAGGGTAAACACGTCCTTGCCGGCGTTCATGCCCTTCACAGTTTCATCGTGGACGTACTGAATGGCGTCGCGATAGCGCGTGAGAAGTCGCGTAACTTCCTGGTTCCCGACGATCGGCTGACCATGCCCGTTCAGTACAATTTCTGGCTTGAGTTCCAGTACCTTGTCGAGTGAATGAATCCAATCGAGCGCCCAGCGAGGCTTGGTCCCACGGATGGCATAAAGATTGGGAAAGGAATTTGGCTCAGGAATTCCAATGCCAGTGTAGTTGTCGCCAATGAAAGCTGCCTTGTAAGCGGGAATCCAGACCGTAAGGTGGTCGGGAGTTTCCCCAGGCGTGCTGAAGAGCTGAAATTCAATTCCGCCAAGCGTGAATTCGTACTTTTCGTCAAAGAGAATCGTCGGATCGATCTTCGCCCCGTAGTTCCCCGTCCACGGACCTACCGGCTTCGGCCTCGTTCCGAACGCAGCGGCATTGCGTGGAGAAAAGAAGCCCTCAAGCCTCTGCACATAGTTCACGAACTCCACGTAGTTCCTCTGCGCGATGATCTGAGTTCCGTCTTCCTTCCACAGCGAGATCCCGCCGATGTGATCGGCATGGCCATGTGTCAGGATGATGTACTTCACGGGCCCCGACTTCTCCGCAGCCAGGAGTTTTCTCGCATCCCCCGCCATATCGGCAGTTGCAGTGTCGATGACTACATTTCCCGCCGGTGTACTCACCAGGTATACATTGCCAGAAGTAGGCGCCATATAGATGGAGTCGTTGATCTTGAGCACCTTCAAGGGCTCGTCCGCGGCGTACGCCGTTAGGCGAATGCCTACACAAAGCAGGAGCAGAATCCTCATCAGTCTTCTCACTGGCATCCTCTGTTCGAAAGCAATGGCATTCCGAAGTGATGATTTCCTGACACAACGATTCTTTGTGCCAAAAAGCAGAAGACGGTATCGCAGTCATGCCTGCCGTCTCAATCTTTGACTGAGTTGGGCCGCGAAGGTTAGTCGTTGCCTCGTGATGAGCGGAAGCGAAATCGGTTTCTTCATACCGGAAGCGATGAGGATTGCCACGAAACCGAAGAGGTTCAGCCCAACCCTCACGGTGTTCGTCCCAAGAACAGGTACACACCAATAAGCGAAATCGCTTCGGAACTCCAGCCACCGAGGCACGTGAACCCCGCCGTCGTCCTTGCATTTCTCATACTTGGGGGATGGATTTTGCGCGGGTGCCATACAATCGCCTACCAGATGGTTTCGCGACGTTGACTGAAGCCGCAGGAGGAACCTCTATTGACTTGAATCTCAGCGCCAAGTTCGTGGCGAACAGGAACGAATTGACATCGGCAACTTGGAAAAACTGGGGCAGTCCAGCGTGTGTTTTTGGGTAAGGCAAGCCTGAGGGCAATCTAAATTTCAAGCCACACAATCTTCTCCTCACAGGCGTTCACATCCTGAAGAAGAACCATTCCAGTACTTCGCCTAACATTCGAGCATCCAGGAATGAGTCACATTGTCGTTCATCATAATGATATCTTCCGAATGATATCTTCCGACGAGTCTTTTGCTTTTCTAAGCTGTTAAGTCACGTTTGAGATGCTTGCAGGGATTGACCCGCCGAGATCGTTGACGACTCTTGCCACCGGAAGTCAACTCGCGTTGGCCAAGCATTCGGTTCGTGATCGCCAACTGATCGCCCCAACAGATCATTTGAACAGGGTTCTCCCTCCGGCCTTCGGAGAATCGGCGATAGAAACGGCTTATCCTCAGCTAGCGGTGCGCTCTCTCCGCTCCTGTTTTCAGACGCACTATCGCAAAATGTGGGCGATTCTGGCTTGATTCTTGGGAGTTTCGCTAAGGATTTTCCCCACTCGAGACTGAGTGGCGAGGAGAGCAGGAATCGAACCAGTACCCAACTCTCTGAGCTGCAAGTCCCGACGTTCGCGCTGCTTACAGCCTTCCATTCTCTTCAGAGAGGAATTTACTTTTATTTGAATAGAGAATCAGGCATTCGACCCCTATCTTTCAGCTCACCGCAATGGCGAACAGGAGCCAGCCTCAGGGCAAGCTTTTTCCGTCCATTTCATTCATGATTTTTTCTACTTCGTTCAGTTCCGCCAGCTTGCGGCGTCGGAGCCGAACCGCCCCGTACCAGATCAGCGGATATTGCATGAGCACGCAGACAACCAGCACCACCACCCAGGCCTTGGGATGAGCCTTCACGTCCTGCCCGATGGTTGCCCAATTGGCAGCGGTAAGTACCGCACAAAAAATAATCCAGCCGAGTGACAAATAGATGGAGATCCGAAGCAGCCGGATTCGAGCCGTGACTCTTTTGTGCCAAAGTTCTACGAAGGCACGGGTTGACTGTGTCTGAGGCCGCCACGTTCCGCGCAAAATCCATACCCGATATCCGGTCGCTACGAAAACTAAGACGCATATGCCTGTCGCCCAGCCGGTTCCCATCCAGGTCGATTGATGCCGCATGAAGACGGCAAAAATCAAAAGCCCGAGGAACGCGATTACCGTCAGGAGATTGCCCAGCACGAAGCGCCTTTCCTGGCGCTTGATCCTCTCCTGGACCTTGCGTTGGAACTCGGTTGGCGCCTCGGCGACTCTGCTCCATTGGTCGCGCCAGATATCAAATTCGCGGTCGTTCGTCATGTTCTCACTCCGGTCATCGTCTCTCTCCCAACGCATCCTTCAGAGCTTTTCTGATCCGGGTCAGGCGCACAGCCACATTGTTTTCCGTAATGCCCATCACTTCGGCGATTTCTGCTTGCGACAAGCCTTCGAGCGCGAGCACGATCATCTGCCGGTGAGTCACTGGCAGAGACTGAATTGCCGACATAAGCCGCACCCGCTGATCGGTTCGCGCCACCTGCTCCTCAAGATGGGGCCGTGGATCAACCGGCTGTTCGGATTCTTCGAGTTCCTCCAGCGGCTGATGAGTCGGCCGTCGCCTGCCCACATGGGTAAGGCCGCGATTGTGAGCGATGCGGTATACGAATGTCCTCTCCGAGCAGTCACCTCGAAAATGAGCCAATGCTTGCCAGATCGCCAGCGCGATCTCCTGTATCAGTTCTTCCCTGACGCTTGCCACCGCCTCGTAACTGAACGCCAGCCGCGAGATGGCCGCTCCATACTCGCTGAGAATGCGAGCGAACTGTGTTTCTAAAGCTTGGCGGTGTTCGCTCACGATTGTGACCAGTCCAGCGAATCGATCTGTGACTGAATAGGCATAGTTCATTCAGCCCGCGAAACGTAAAGCCCAAAGCATGCGCGGATCTTTGACACAGCTATGACATCACGAGAATGTAGCCGGCGCCGACTGCGGTCCCTGAGACTGATATCGAATCTCGCGATGATGACGGCTGAAAACCACAGCCACCACCAATAATGCTAGCGGCGTTAAGAAACTGGCCTCAGGACCCACCATCCCGCCGGTGAGCCACCGCGGCCCGCTTAATGTGGAGCTGAGCAGATTGTGATAGGGCACGATGCCGCTGTCAGGAACTCCGTAGAACATTTGCCCCCAGTCGTAGCCTAAATGAAAGCCGACCGCACACCAGAGATTCCCGCTCCTCCGCAAGAAAAGGCAGAGGAGAAGCCCGAACAACACAACCGCCTCCGAGCCTGCCGCATCTTCATTCGAATTGAAGAAATGGCCCAAGCCAAACAAGGCGGACATCACGAACGCCGCGGGCCAGAAGCCGATTCCGGACGCGAGAGTGTACTGGATGTATCCGCGAAATAGGAATTCTTCAACCAGTCCAGCCAGAAAGAATGCAATGGCCCACCCGACAAGCGAAGACACAATTGTTGTCCCATGCAGAGCCAAGCTGGTAATACGGAACCCGTGGAGCAAGAAGATCGTCAGCAGGGTGCCGCTGATCGTGAGGAAACCCCAGAAAGACCCGAGCCAGAAATCCTTCCCCATCGCCTTACGCAGGGGCAAACCATATTCGCTAAATTTGCGATGCTCAAGTGTGCCCATGATCAAGGCCGCGCCGCAGAGAAACAGCAAGGTGATCGCTTCTGATCCGCCCATTACAAGCGGCGTGATCGTAATGTGGCTTTGGTTCCTGTACTTCTCCAGAAAGCCTTGAGGGCCGCCTGCTCTGATGAGAACGAAACCCCCAAATAGAATGGCAAACAAGGCAAGGAACATGAGCAGCCGCCAGCCCGCGCGCACACCGTGGGGTCCGACAAAAATTCGCTTCAACCCAAATGTGAGAAGAGAACTTGGCTGGAAAGCGTCAGTCGATGATACGGGCAAGCTTTCAGCGGATTTGAATTGAGTCGCAATGGTCATTTCTTAGCTCCTGGATCAGGAATGGTCTGGGCATCCAAGAAATCGAAGCCGCCAGAGCTGGAATCCGATGCTCGGATTTGCGCTTCGTGCTCTCAGCCGTCCCTATTCAGGTAGTCTCAGATGGGCGGAAAACCTTACAAGTCGGACCGGTCACTCAATGGACAGTCACCGAAGTAAATCGCTTTCCTGGCGATTGGGGGTCGATGACGGGCAACTCTTACCTAATCCGCTAAGGTAAGGATTGCTGACGAGCCTGAACCTGATCAGTCTGACCGGATAAGTGATCTGTCGGCGATCTTCTGAAGCGTCTACTTGGCCGGGGATTTTTCGGGGTGCGGATACCAATATTTCTGGTGACAGTTTTCGCAGGCTTTGTCGATGGCGTCACCACTCTCCAACACTTTCGCGGGGTCCTTCGTGTCTGCAGCGTGCAGCGCCTCTGTTGCGGCATCATGCAGACCGTGGGCCAGCGTGATCCAGGCCCGGCGGTCTTGATTGATTAATGTCTCGATCTGTTCCGGCTGGAGTTCGATGCCCTGCTCGTTCTTCTGTCCGGGCATGGCAACATGACGGCCGGGAATCTGCAGAAGGTTCGAGGCTTCGATGAGCGCAATGGCGCCGTGGCGAACTATGCCCCAGTCCTCCTCGGTGTGAGGCGCCTTTTCTTCCTTCCCCTTCTTCGTAATTGTCGTCGAGACGGAATTCCAGATTGTGTCCGCCGAAGGGTCGACCATGCCGTCCATCAAGTCCCGGATGGTCGTTGTCGGACGATATTCCGCCTCAGGGTTCGGTTTCGCGCAGGTCACGAGAAACACGAAACCAACCAGGGCCAAAAGCAAGGACAACCGGCGACCGGTTTCAGCCAATCGTGTCCGGAAGGCTGATCGCGTTCGGCTCATTGGCCGCCTGCAGGGTGTTCGGTCTGATCCGCAGGCACATTGATCGTAAGCACAAACCGTTGCCCGTCGCGGGTGACCGCGCCGAGGTTGTCTTCGACGGGGCCGTGGACCCTGAACAGCACCTTGGGCGCATCAACCCGAAACGTGGGGTTAGTCTCTACGTCAGCGGCCATCATCACCACGTCATCCGAATCCAGTTCCTGCCCGCGGAAGAGAATCTCCTTGCTGTCGTCGCGCCAGTACAGCGTGGAAACAACAGCCTCGTTCGACATCCCGGGCACGCCACCCTTCGACACCTGCCATTTCTTGTCGTCCATGGGCTTGGCGGCATCGAAGGGACGAACATAAACCTCGAAGCGTTCGGGCTTGGCCTCGTCCGACCGGTAGGCGATAAAGCGGCCATCGAGAGATAGCCTGCCTGTCTCATTCGCAAACTCGTCCCGGAGATAGTCGACCGGTTTGCGCGCCGACGGATCGCTCACGGTGAGCGGCACCAGCAGGACGACGCCTCCGGACTCGCACACAAGAAATTTCCCATCCGATGAAATGTCACTCAGACCCACAAACGCGCCAGGCGTGTAGCGGAACAACAGTTCCTCTTTGCCGGTTCCGTCCGCAGCCTTGCGATAGACAGGCCAGTCGCCATCCAGCAAAGCGGAATAGAAAATGTACTTTCCGTCCGGCGACCACAAAGGTGTGGCCTTAAACCGCGTGTCATCGGAGATGCGGGTGGCTTTAGCCGTGTCGATATCGACAACCCAGAGGTCCCGTTGGCCGCTCTTGATGTCCTGCTTCATCACCAGCACGCGATTGCCGTCAGGGGAAAAGGCTGGTTGGGAATACAGTGCCGGCTCACCCACTTTCTTGACCACCTGTCCTTTGCGATCGAAGATCGTGATCTGCTGGAGCAGTTGGCCCCGCGGCGGTGGGCTAACGAGGAAGCGCGCTCCGTCGGCGCTGATGTACATGAGGTCGGACGGAACGGGAACTGCCTCTCGGAACAGCAACTTGGGTTTTTTGAACGAGAAGGATGGCGATGTGCTGATCTCGGCGGCCATCACGGAATGGTCGCGCGCCATGTAGTAGAGCTCTTTGCCGCCGTCCACCCAGAATCCCGGACTGGAGGTGCCGTCAGAAATCTGCCACGGGCCTTCACTCGCCGTGGGATCGGACGGCCGGACGAAAATCTCCCCCTTGTCCGCTTTGTCAAACAACATGTATGACAAGTAGCGGCCATCGGGAGAGAAGCGCGACTCGAAAATGCGCAAATCGCTGTGAACGATTTCGATTGGCTTGCGGTCAGGGCCACCCTCAAGCTTCAGAATATAGAGATCTCCGCCCTTGATGTCGGAAATACAGAAGGTCAGAAATCGGCCGTCCAGGGACCAGTCGCTCAGGTCAAGGAAGGCGCCGGGATTGTTGTACAGGAGCTCCTCGGGGCCTTGGCCATCCGGGGATTGCGAATAGATCGCCTCCTTCCCCGCGCGCAAGGCGACGTAAGCCAGCCTTTTGCTATCTGGCGACCAGACAGGCGCAAAGGCGAAATCTCGCCTGGCGTTGGTGGTCAGCCGTTTTTCTGCGCCTGTCGCCACATCGAAGACAAAGAGGTCGAAGGTCTCGTTATCGAGGTCTTGCTTGATCGCGGCCACGTGCTTGCCGTCGGGAGACAAGACCGCACTGTCATACATCGCACTCTGGCCGATCTGCCCGGTGCGCTTACCATAGCGGTCCAGAAAGGTAAGGATTGAGGCCTTGTTCTGGAATTGTTGGGCGTTCCGCTTGGCCCTCGCCTCGGCCACGTCCTTGGACTTCGCTTCCTCGCTTAGGCCCTGGCCGACAACCTGGCCG